>Ga0207657_10006971_pt1 | contig 11638 bp, 12 predicted proteins | sample KBSC33metaG_FD_184316 | JGI IMG/M metagenome (GOLD analysis project Ga0207657, IMG submission 184316) | Corn rhizosphere microbial communities from Kellogg Biological Station, Michigan, USA - KBS C3-3 metaG (SPAdes) (version 2) | ecosystem: Host-associated > Plants > Roots > Rhizosphere > Soil ...
CGACCTGTACGCCGAAGACGGCTCGATGCACTCGTTCGGCGAGGGCACGCTCGAGGCCGGGCGCCTGCTCCCGATCGCGCACGACGTGCTCGGCGCGTGAACCGCGACGAGCTCGCACGTGGGCTCCGCGACGCGGCCTACCTCGAGGGCGACTTCGTGCTGCGCTCCGGGCGCCGCTCGAAGTACTACCTCGACAAATACCGCTTCGAGACCCGACCCGACCTGCTGGGGCCGCTCGGCGACGCCCTGGCGGCCGCCGTCCGCGAGCACGAGCCGGAGGCGACCCGCCTCGCAGGCCCGGAGCTCGGTGCCGTTGCCCTCGCGGCGGCCGCGTCACTCCGGAGCGGGCTGCCCTTCCTGATCGTCCGCAAGGCCGCGAAGGACTACGGCACCGCGAATCGGCTCGAAGGCGTGCACGAGGAGGGCGAGTGCGTATGCCTGATCGAGGACGTCGTGACCTCCGGCGGCGCCGCGATCGACGCCGTCGAGGCGCTCCGCGAGGTCGGTTTGCGTGTATCCACCGCGATCTGCGTCGTCGACCGGGAAGAAGGCGGCGTCGACGAGCTCGCGCGCCACGCCGTGCGGCTTCGGCCCCTGTACAGGGCCTCAGAGCTCCTGCAGACCTGAGCCGAAAGCTGCGCCCCTAAAACCCGTGCAAATCCGCATGGTTGAGCGATATCCGACTGCGTTGTTAGGGTTTAAGCCAAGGTCTGAACCCCAGCACCCGACGCAGGAGGATTCGTTTCTTGACCAAACAGGATTTCATCAACCAGGTCGGCCAGAAGAGCGGTCTCTCTGCACGTGACGCCGGCAAGGCCGTCGACGCGTTCCTTGAGTCGATCACGGAGACGCTGAAGGCCGGCGACTCGGTGAACTTCACCGGCTTCGGCAAGTTCTCGGCAGCCCCCCGCGCGGCGCGCCAGGGAGTCAACCCGCGTACAGGCGAGCGCGTTCAGATCGCCGCGACGATCGTGCCGAAGTTCTCGGCCGGCAGCCAGCTCAAGGCTGCGCTCAAGCCCTCTTCCTGAGCGCACGAGCACGAGCACCTGAACAGCACGGGTTTTCCGGAGGGCGGCGCAAGCCGCCCTCCGCCGTTCTCGTTACCTTTCTCTGTCGATGGCCGTCGCGACGCTGACCTTTGCCGACCGCCTGGCCGCCGAGGTCGAGCGGAAGCGCTCCCAGTTGGTCGTCGGGCTCGATCCACAGGTCGACCTGCTGCCCGTCGAGCTCCGCGGCGACGTCTCGCGCTTTTGCTGCGGGATCATCGACGCCGTCGCGCCCCATGTGGTCGCCGTCAAGCCGCAGCTCGCGTTCTTCGAGGCGCTCGGGTCGGCCGGGATGGCCGCGTTCGAGCAGGTCTGCCAGTACTCGAAGCGCGCCGGCCTGCTCGTGATCGCAGACGGCAAGCGCGGAGACATCGGCTCGACCGCGCGCGCGTACTCCGAGGCGTACATCGAGGGCGAACCGCCGATGGCGGATGCGCTCACCGTCAACCCGTGGCTCGGGCGCGACTCCGTCGAGCCCTTCCTCGGCGCGGTCCGTCGAGGCGGCGTCGGAATCTTCGTGATCGTGCGCACCTCGAACGCGAGCGGTGACCTGCAGGACGCGGTGCTCAAGGACGGCCGGCCGATGTGGCACCACGTTGCGCAACTCGTCGACGAGTGGGGCGCGGACATGGCAGGCGAAGTCGGCCTGTCATCCGTCGGCGCCGTGATCGGCGCCACGCATCCGCGCGCGGTCGCGGAGGCGCGCCGCTTGATGCCGCGCTCGATCCTGCTCCTGCCGGGCATCGGTGTGCAGGGCGGCTCGGTCTCCGACCTCACGCGCGCGTTCCAGAGCGGCCCCGCGAGCGCGATCGTCCCGGTCTCGCGCTCCCTGATCTATGCGTTCCGCGACGCCGGCTCCGACTTCCGCGAAGCAGCGGGCGCCGAGGCTGCCCGGCTCAAGCGGGAGATCTGGACCGCATCCGGCTGGTAGTGCCGCGCGAGGACAGGCGCCGGTACGTCGCACCTGCGGCGTTCCTGCTCGCGGCAACGATCGCCATCCTGCTCATCCGCTCGGGCCTGCAGGCCGGCTCGTCGACGCCGACGACCACGTCGGCCGCGGTGACGCAGCCGCAGAAGACGGTGACGTCGCACACGACTACGCGTGGCACGAAGACGACCAAGTCCGGGCCGCGATTCTGGACCGTGCAGGCCGGGGACACCTTCGCCGTCATCTCGTCGAAGTCCGGTGTCCCCGTCGCAACGATCCAGCGGCTGAACCCGAACGTGAAGTCGACTTCGCTGTTCATCGGCCAGAAGCTCCGCTTGCGATGAGACGTCTCGCAGTCCTCGTCGCCGCGCTTGCGTTCGCCGCGCCTGCGGCCGCCGCCGCTCCGCCCGTGCACGCCTCGGCCTACCTCGTCGAGGACGCGCGGACCGGCGAGGTGCTCGCGTCGTCCCACGCGCACGAGCACCTCCCGATCGCGTCGCTGACGAAGCTGATGACGGTGCTGCTGGCCCTCGAGCATCACAAGCTGACCGATGTGGTGACGGTCGACAAACGGGCGTCGATCGTCGGAGAATCGACGATCGATCTGCGTTCAGGCGAGCGGCTGACCGTCCGCGACCTGATCAAGGGCGCGCTCATCCAGTCGGCGAACGACGCGGCCGCTGCGCTTGCGCTCTCGATGGCGCCGGACTTCCCGTCGTTCGCACGTCTGATGAATGCGAAAGCCGCCGAGCTCGGATTGCGCGACACGCACTTCGTGCGGCCAGACGGGCTCGACGTACCGGGCCACTACTCGAGCGCGGCCGACATGACGAAGCTTGCGAGGGTGCTGATGCGTACGCGCTTCGTGCGCGAAACCGTCGACGAGAAGACCGCGACGATCGCCGGCGGGCGCACGCTCTACACCTGGGACGATCTGCTGTCCTTGTTCCCGCGGACGATCGGCGTCAAGACCGGGCACACGAACGAGGCTGGGTGGTGCCAGGTCGCGGCGGCACGCGGGCCAGGCGTGACCGTGTACGCGACGCTGCTCGGCGGCCCGACACGTTCGGTTCGCAACGCCGACCTCGAGTCGCTGCTGATCTGGGGCCTCGCGCAGTTCCGGGTCGTGCCGGTGATCCAAGCGGCACGCACCTACGCGACCGCGGAGGTGCCCTATGGCAAGCGGCCGCTCGAGCTCGTCGCCGCGAAACCGCTGAACGCGGTCGCCCGCCTGGGGCGCCCGTTGACGGAGAAAGTCGTCGCCGCGAGTGCCGTCGCCCTCCCGGTGCGGGCAGGCGCCGTGCTCGGGCGGGTCGAGATCTGGGAACGGGGGAAGCTGCGTGGAAGCAGCGACCTGGTGGCTTCCCGCACAATTAACAAACCCGGCCTCGGAACACGTCTAGGGTGGTACGCCGGCAGGACGCTTCACCACCTCGGGGGTCTTTTCTAGCTACTCATGATCGTCACCGTCACCCTCAACGCGGCGATTGACCGGACGCTGACCGTGCCGAACTTCCAGCGCGGGCAGCGGCATCGTGCGAGCGCGGGCGTCACGCTCGCGGGCGGCAAGGGAATCAACGTCGCGCGCGCCCTGAAGACGCTCGGCGTGCCGGTCGTCGCGACCGGGCTCGTCGGCGGCACGACCGGCACCCGCATCGTCGAAGAGCTGACGAATGAGGCGATCCTCAACGACTTCGTCCACATCGACGGTGAGTCGCGCACGTCGACGGCCGTCGTCGACCCGACCGGCGGCACCTACACCGAGATCAACGAATGGGGGCCGGCCGTCCGGGCGGAAGAGCTCGAGATGCTGCTCGAGAAGCTCCGGTACCTGACGCAGGGCGCGGAGCTCGTCGTGTTCGCCGGCTCGTTGCCCCGCGACGTCGCCGACGACTTCTATGCCGAGGCGACGCGCGAGCTCACGCGGCGCCACATCCACGCCGTGCTCGACACGGAAGGCGAGCCGTTGCGGCTCGGCGTCGAAGCCGAGCCGTTCCTCGTCTCGCCGAATCAAGTGGAGGCGGAGGCGCTCGTCGGGCAGGAGTTCCATGACGACGAGGACTTTCGGGTCGCGCTCGACAGCGTCGCGGACATGGGGGCGCGCAACGTCCTGATCACGACCGACGAAGGTTGCGTCGCCCTGCTGCGGGAGGAGAAAGGCGAAACCCTTCGCTTCCGCGCGCATGCGCCGAAGGTCGAACCGGTATCGACCGTCGGCTCCGGCGACGTGCTGCTGGCGGCGTTCATTGCGGCCCGCCACGTCGGTAGGCCGTACGAGGAGTCGCTGCGCGCCGCAGTCGCGGCGGGCGCCGCCTCGACGCTCGAGATCGGCGCCGGGCAGTTCGACCCGCGGCAGGCCGGACGCCTGCAGGCGGGCGTCGCGCTCAGCGAGCTGCAGCCCGTCGAGGCGTAGCCTCGAAACCCCCATCCGGCGGCGCCGGTACCATCCCGCAATGGACGTCGAGAAACTGGGGCTCGACCCGTCTGAGTCGACTCTTCCGGCGAAATTCGCGAAGGAAGGGCTCACCTTCGACGACGTCCTGCTCGTGCCCGCTGAGTCATCCGTTCTGCCGAACGCAGTCTCGACTGCGACACGGCTGACACGAACGATCGTGCTCGAAGTGCCGGTCGTCTCCGCGGCGATGGACACGGTCACCGAGGCGCGCATGGCGATCGCCCTCGCGCGTGAAGGTGGTCTTGGTGTCGTGCAGCGCAACATGTCGATCGCGGCCCAGGTCGCCGAGATCGACAAGGTGAAGCGTTCCGAGGCCGGCATGATCGTCGAGCCCGTGACGTTGCCGCCCGGTGCGCTCGTGTCCGACGCGCTCGCGCTGATGGAGCGCTACCACATCTCCGGCGTCCCGATCACCGACGGCGACAAGCTCGTCGGGATCCTGACGAACCGCGACCTCCGTTTCGAGAAGAACCATGCGCAGCCGGTGTCGGCGCTGATGACGTCGCGCGACCTCGTTACCGCACCCGTCGGCACGACGCTCGCCGAGGCGGAGCAGCTGCTGCATCGCCACCGCATCGAGAAGCTCCCGATCGTCGATGCGGAAGGGCGGATCCGCGGCCTGATCACCGTGAAGGACATCCAGAAGCGCGTCGAGTTCCCTCAGTCGACCAAGGACACCCATGGCCGGCTTCGTGTCGGGGCGGCGGTCGGCGTCGGGCCCGACGCGTTCGAGCGCGCGCAGGGGTTGATCGCGGCGGGCGCCGATGTGCTCGTCGTCGACACCGCGCACGGCCACTCGCGCGGTGTGATCGAGATGGTCGCGCGCATCGCGGGTCTCTCCGGCGAGTTCGAAGTGGTGGCCGGCAACATCGCGACCGGCGAAGCAGCGGAGGCATTGATCGACGCGGGCGCGGACGCGGTCAAGGTCGGGATTGGACCTTCGGGGATCTGTACGACCCGGGTCGTCGCCGGCGTCGGCGTGCCGCAGATCACGGCCATCTACGACGTCGCCGAAGCCGCGTCGCGTCACGGCGTCCCGGTGATCGCCGACGGCGGCATCACCTCGTCGGGCGACGTCGCGAAGGCAATCGCGGCCGGCGCCGACACCGTCATGCTCGGCGGAATGCTCGCCGGCACCGATGAGACGCCGGGCGAAGTCATCCTCGCCCACGGCGAGCGCTTCAAGGAGTACCGCGGCATGGGCTCGATCGGCGCGATGAAGGCGCGCGGGTTCTCGAAGGACCGGTACTTCCAGGGCGACGTCGAGGATGTGCAGAAGCTCGTCGCCGAAGGGATCGAGGGCCGCGTCGCCTACAAGGGGCCACTCACGAACGTGCTCCACCAGATCGTCGGGGGGCTGCGCCAGGCGATGGGCTACTGCGGCGCCGAGACGATCGAGGCGATGAAGCAGGCGCGCTTCGTCCGCATCACCGGCGCGGGGCTGCGGGAGTCGCACCCGCACGACGTCACGATCACGAAGGACGCTCCCAATTACCGGCGCGGCTGAGGTGGTCCTTCAGCTTCGCCCCGAGGCGGCGGCCTTGCCGGCGAGGGAAGCGGAAGAACGTCCTGTGCTCGTCGTCGATCTCGGAGGGCAGTACTCGCAGCTGATCGCGCGGCGGGTCCGCGAGGCGCGCGTCTACTCGGAGATCGTCTCGCACCGTTCGACGGTGGACGAGATCCGGCGCAAGAACCCGATCGCGCTGATCCTCTCCGGCGGGCCGGCGTCCGTGTACGTCGACGGTGCGCCGAAGCTGGACACCGCCATCTTCGAGCTGGGCATCCCGACGCTCGGCATCTGTTACGGCGCGCAGCTCCTCGCGCTCGAGCTCGGCGGCCGCGTCGACCGGACGGACGCGGGCGAGTACGGGAAGGTCGACATGCACACGTCGGGGGGCAGGCTCTTCACGTCGCTCCCCGCTGAGCAGACCGCGTGGATGTCGCATCGCGACACCGTCGTCGCGCCGCCCGAAGGCGCCGAGATCGTCGCAACGTCGGAGCACACGCCCGTCGCTGCGTTCGAAGACGACGTCCGCAAGCTCTACGGCGTGCAGTTCCACCCCGAGGTCGTGCACACGCCGCACGGCCAGGACCTGCTCAAGAACTTCCTCTACGAGGTCGCAGGCGCGGCGCCCGTCTGGACGCCCGCAGCCGTGATCGAGGAGCAGGTGGAGCGGGTCCGCGCCCAGGTGGGGAACGAGCGGGTGCTCTGCGCGCTCTCCGGCGGTGTCGACTCCGCGGTCGCGGCGTTGCTCGTGCACAAGGCCGTCGGCGAGCAGCTCACGTGTGTGTTCGTCGACCACGGGCTGCTGCGCAAGGGTGAGGCCGAGCAGGTCGTCGAGACCTTCGATGGGCTCTACCACGTTCCGCTCGTGCACGTCCAGGCTCAGGAGCGTTTCATCTCGAAGCTCGCCGGCGTCACCGACCCGGAGCAGAAGCGGATGATCATCGGTGAGGAGTTCATCCGGGTGTTCGAGGACGAGTCGAAGAAACTCGGTGACGTGACGTGGCTCGTCCAGGGCACGCTCTACTCCGACGTGATCGAGTCGGGTGGCACGGACGGCGTCGCGGAGACGATCAAGTCACATCACAACGTCGGCGGCCTCCCCGATGACATGGTCATGAAGCTCTTCGAGCCGCTACGCCTGCTCTTCAAGGACGAGGTGCGCCGCGTGGGTGAGGAGCTCGGGATGCCGGAGCGCATGGTCTGGCGCCAGCCGTTCCCGGGGCCCGGCCTCGCGATCCGCATCATCGGCGACGTCACCGAGGAGCGGCTCGCGATCCTGCGCGAGGCCGACTCGATCCTGCAGGAAGAGGTCCGGAAGGCGGGCCTCTACCGCGAGCTCTGGCAATCGTTCTGCGTGCTCCCTGCGATCCGGTCGGTCGGCGTGCAGGGCGACTCGCGGACCTACGGCTACCCGATCGCGATCCGCGCCGTCACCTCCGAGGATGCGATGACCGCCGACTGGGCGCGCCTGCCCTACGACCTGATCGAGCTCGTCTCGTCGCGGATCATCAACGAGATCCCCGCCGTGAACCGCGTGGTGCTCGACGTCACGTCGAAGCCGCCCGCGACGATCGAGTGGGAGTAAGTACTCCGCCTTACCGGATCGAGACCGACCGTCTCGTGATCCGCTGCTACGAGCCCGATGACGCGCCGCTGCTGAAGGCCGCGGTCGACTCGAGCATCGACCATCTCCTCCCGTGGATGCCGTGGGCGCGGTACGAGCCGCAGTCGGTCGAGGACAAGGTGGAGCTGTGCCGCATGTTTCGCGGTCAGTTCGACCTCGACCAGAACTACATCTACGGGATCTTCTCGCCCGATGAGACCGAACAGCTCGGCGGGAGCGGCTTCCACAAGCGTTCGCATGAAGGCGCGCTCGAGATCGGCTACTGGGTCGTGGCGAGCGCAGTCGGCCGCGGCATCGCAACGGAGGTGACTGCGGTGCAGACGCGTGCGGGCCTCGAGCTCACCGGGCTCGATCGCATCGACATCCAGGTCGACCCCGAGAACGAGCGGAGCCTCGCGATCCCGCGCAAGCTCGGCTTCACCGAGGAAGGCACGCTCCGCCGGCGCCTCGAAGCGCACGACGACGGGCTGCTGCGTCGCGACTCGACCACGTTCTCGATGCTGCGCGAGGAGCTGGATGGCTCGCCGTGCCTCGCCTACGACTACGTCGCCTACGACGTGCGCGGCGAGCAGATCAACTCGCGTAGGTGAGGATCCACTCGCGGAGGAACGGCTCCGCGAGGTCGTACTCGCCGTCTCGCTCCTTCCGCACGAGCTCGCTCTCGAGGAGCGGCCTGAGCGCTCGCTGCACGCCCGAGGTCGGCGGCAGATCGTGTCGCAGCCGGTAGGGGTTGCTGAACGGCCTGCCAGGCTCGCGGGCGAGGGCCTCGAGCAGCAGTTTCTGGGGCCGCGTCGCGTTTTCCCAGACGAGCGTGAAGCGCGCGTTCTCCGACCGCAGGACCGCGCGCAAGGCGTCGTCGAGATCGGAGACCGTCGCCGAGAACCCGGCCGGCACCTCCTCCCACAACGCGTAGGCAAGCTCCTGCGTTGCGTACGGATGACCGCGCGTGATCGCCAGCAGGCGATCGAGCGCCTCGTCGCTGAGGCCACGGTCGGTGCGATCGAACTGGCTCTTGATGAACTCGCCGAAGAGCGGCGTCGGGATCGGCCCGATCTCCATCGTCTTCGCGCTGCGGTAGAACGGCTCGTTCTCGTCGTTGAAGAGCCGGCGCATCATGTCGCGCTTGCTGCCGGCGTAGACGTGCGCGACGTTCTGCTGCTTCTGGAAGACAGCGCGCATGAGAGCGGGAAGGTGCTGATCGATGTCGGTCACCTCCTGGAACTCGTCGAACGAGACGACGATCTGGCGGTTCTCGTCACCTGCGATCTCCGCCGGCAGCTCGAGCAGGCGTTCGATCGTCTCGTCGATGTCCGCCGGGCTGCGCGACGCCGCGAAGCTGAAGCTCACGGATCCGTCGGTGTCGACCGTCATCGACGGCGAGACGCGGAGTGACGTGAAGATCCGCAGCCGTTCCTTGGCCTTGAACACGACCGATGCAACGTCGTCGTGGATCGACTTCGCGAGCTTCGCTGCAAACCGCTCTTTCGTCGGCGTCGTCATCAGGTCGACCTCGACCACGAGCATCCCCTCGGCGAGCAGGTCGCTGAGGACCGCCTTCACGAGTGACGACTTCCCGTACCGGCGCGGGGCGATCACCGCGACGTTCTGGCCGTTTCGGAGGTCGGCCTTCAGCTGGCCGAGCTCATCGGCCCGGTCAGTGAACTGCTCGTCGGAGACGAGATCGCCGTAGGTGAAGGGGTTCCGGACGCGTCGTGAGGCACTCACAGACTTGTATTATACACATCTGTATAACACGCTCACGGATCTGTGTTACACAGCGGTGTGAGCGCGAGAGGCTTGATGTGGAACTGCGTGCCCCTGGGGATGGCTCAGACATAACAGCCCGCTCTGGTCGGGCACGCAGTTCTGAAAGGGCCGTGCAGAGCGGTGGCTGCGTCATACCCGACCAGGGCGAGATGCGCAGTGTGTCTGAGCCACCAGCCAGGGGTGCGCGTGCGTTTCACGTCAAGCCTCTAACTAGTCGCGGGGCCCGCCGGCGACGTAGATCACCTGTCCGCTTACGTAGCTCGCGTCCTCCGAGCAGAGGTAGGCGATCGTGCCCGCAACGTCCTCGGGCTGCCCGACGCGCTTCAGCGGCACCTGTGCGGAGACGGCTGCCATGAAGTCCTCGAACGGTACACCCATGCGGTCGGCGGTCTGCTGCGTCATCGCGGTTGCGATGAAGCCCGGCGCGACGCAGTTGACATTCACGTTGAAAGGGCCGAGCTCGATCGCGAGCGTCTTCGTCATTCCCTGCAGGCCCGCTTTCGCCGTCGAGTAGTTCACCTGGCCGCGATTGCCGAGAGCAGACGTGGAGGAGATGAGCACCATCTTCCCGCTCTTCTGCTCGACCATGTGCTTCTGGGCCGCGCGCACTGCAAAGAACGTCCCCTTCAGATGTGTATCGATGACGGCGTCCCAGTCCTCGTCGGTCATCTTGAAGAGCATGTTGTCCCGGATGATCCCGGCGCAGGTGACGAGCACATCGAGCGAGCCGCCGTGTGCAACAGCAGCCTCCACCGCCGCCTCGACGTCCTCGCGCTTGGTCACGTCACACCGCACGGCGTGGCCGCCGATCGCCTGCGCCGTCTCCTGCGCGGCCGCCTCGTCGAAGTCCGCGATCACCACCGTCGCGCCCTCGGCTGCGAACCGCGTCGCCGTCGCGGCGCCGATGCCCCTTGCCCCCCCGGTCACCAGCACCGTCTTCTGTTCGAATCTCGCCATGGCGGCGACGATATACACCTACGCCGGCGGCAGCTCGACCGGACCGTACTTCGAACGAACGGCATCGACGAACGTAGCGAGCTGCTCTGCGATCTCCGCGTCCTGGATCTCGAGCACGTTCTCGGCGTTGCGCTCACCGCTTCGCGACAAGTTGTAGGACCCGACGAACACCGTGTCGTCGCAGACGCAGATCTTGGCGTGCATGAAGTCGTGCACGGTGCCGTCGCCGTAGGGCGTCGACACTTTCCCGGTGAACGGCCCTGCCATCACCTGCTGCAGGAGCGGGAGCTTCCACGAGATGTTCAGGTTCGCGCGCCACTGCTGGATCACCTCGCGCACCTGGGTGGCGTCGACGCAGCCCGCAACGTCCACCGTGCCGTCGGCGATCACCTGGGCGAGCGTCCCGAGCACCGGGCCGGTCGTGATCAACGGCGAGCAGATCCGGACGCGCTTCTTGGCGCGCCGGATCATCTTCGCGATCCGGGCGCTCAGGTCTTCGCCGTGCCCCGGTGTGAACCAGGCACGCACGACGTGGTCGTCCCAGCGCGGGTCGACGAAGCCCGTCTGCTCGACGTCTCCGGTTGTCCAGAGCTGGCCGAAGTCGAGGTCGTACGCCTTTGCGATCGACTCGGAGTGGACGATCGCGATCACGTTCTCCTGCCGCGACCACGAGTCATCGGTCCAGTTCATCGAGCCGGTGAACACGGTTGCGCTGTCGCGGATCACGAACTTGTGGTGCATCAGATCGGGAACCCCCGCGATCGCCTTGCCCTCGACCGGGAGGGTTGCGATCAGCTGAACGTCGGGCTCCGGGGGCGCCGGCACGGGGACCGGGTTCGCGTAGTCGACGTTGAACATGAAGCGCAGGCGGATGCCGCGCCCGGCCGCGCGACGGATCGCGTCGCCGACGATCGCGGCGGTTTCCACGCCCAGATGGAAGTCGTACTGCGCGATGTCGAGCGTCCGTTCCGCTCCGTCGATGAAGGCGGCGACCGCGTGCGCGACCTCCACCGGCTGCTGGCCGCCGTCCGTCAGAGTGCGGATCTCGATGCGCTCGTTCATCAACAGGCTCGCGGCTGCCCGGATCGGGCCGAAGACGAACTTCTACCCAGATTGGGAGGGTGCCGCCACCATCGTCGCCTCGGCCGGCACCCTTGCGGCCGCTCTGGGAGCCGAATCCGTCGGTGATCCGTCCCGCGGTGGGCTGGCCGAGTCCGGGGAAGGGCTGCTACGATTCCGACCCGGCGGACGCCTGTGTCCGCCCTTTTTCCTGTGATGAAGACTTACAGCGCCAAGCCCGGCGAAATCACGCGCGACTGGTATCTCGTGGATGCCGAGGGGAAGACCCTGGGCC
>Ga0207657_10006973_pt1 | contig 11635 bp, 9 predicted proteins | sample KBSC33metaG_FD_184316 | JGI IMG/M metagenome (GOLD analysis project Ga0207657, IMG submission 184316) | Corn rhizosphere microbial communities from Kellogg Biological Station, Michigan, USA - KBS C3-3 metaG (SPAdes) (version 2) | ecosystem: Host-associated > Plants > Roots > Rhizosphere > Soil ...
GCCATCCCCTGACACGCCGGTATTGAACGACGACGACGACGCACTCGCGCCGGTGTTCACGCTCGCGCCATAGCTGCGCGACGTCCCACCGACCGGTGCCCCGATCGCCCGCTTCACGTCGTTCGCCAGGTCCTCCACCTTCGACTCGATCGCGCCGTGGAAGCCGCTCACCACCTGCGCCACCAGGTCGTCGAGCACCGTGCCGATCTTGCTGCTCGCCCCCTTTGTCGCCGTGACGGTCGCCGCCGCGGCGCGCATGTCCGAGCGCGATCCGCTCAGCAGCACACCGGCACCAACCGCCAGCGCGAGCGCCGGCCACGGGTTGTCCTTCACGATCTGCGTGACATTCATCTTCTGCTCCAGCTCCGTGAGCGTGTCCGAGATCCGGTTCCGCGTCATCTCGATGTCGCGCCGGACGTCAGCGGATGTTTCAGCCATTCCTTGTCCTCCTTGAGCGTCGCGACCGTCTCGTGCGGAGCGAGCGCGGACGGCGAGAGCGCTCGGCGCCCCCGCATTGCAAACCAGGCGGCGACGCCGCCCGTGATGAGCGCGAACAGCAGCGCCGATACCCAGTAGAGGTCCTTCGGCAACCACTGATCGCCGATGAGCAGCACGAGGCCGGTGAAGAATGCCAGCGTGCCGAGCAGGAGCAGCACGCCCCCGACCGCCACGAAGGCAGTGCCGCGGCCCGCGGCGCGGGCGGCACCGGAAAGCTCCATCTTCGCCAGCCGAGCCTCTCCGCGCACCAGGTCGGCGCTCCCCTCGGCGAGATCGCGAAGGAGAGCACCGATGCCGCGACGGCCGTCGTTGACGTAGCTCGTCGCCATGGCGCGGCCTACTTGCGGATGGCCTTGCCGAGCAGGTAGCCCACGCCGACGGCGATGGCGAGGGTGCGGCCCGGGTGTTCCTTCACCTGGCGCTCGATCCCCGACTTCATGCTGTCGAGATCCGCGTCGCGGAGCCAGTCGGCACTCGCCTGCAGCCCGCCGGCGATCTGGTTCGTCGCGCCCTGGGTACGACTGCCATCGCTGACCATGCTCGCGCTGCCACCGGTGGCAGACGCGCCGGCGAACTGTCCGCCTCCCGCGCCCTGCGAGCGCAGCTTCTCGGCGCCACTCTCCAGCGCGTCGGCGAGGGAGTTCTTCAGCGTGCCCGCCTTGTCGCGCACCGTGGAACCGGCGCTCGAGAGCTTCTCGCCCGCCGTGCTGGCCATGTTCTTCGCCTTGTCGGCGAGGTTGTCGCCGCCCATGGTGCCACGCGAGAAGCTCGCGTCATCGGTGCTCATGCTCCCGGTGCTGCCCGTGCTGGCCGAAACATTCGGGGTGCCTGCGCCATAGCTGCCCGACGACGGGCTGCCCTGCGAGCCGCCCTGCGAGCCGACCTGCGAGCCCGTGCCCGAGGCGAAGCTGCCCGTGGTGGAATCGCCGGTGTTCTGGTTGCCGAAATTGTCGTTCGCGTTGCGCTCCATATCCGTCTCCGCCGTGTGAGTCCCGATTGCAAGGGACCCACAGCATGTGCACGGGGCGTACCATGGCACGATCGGGGCAGCGGAGGGCACGCAAACGCGTGACGCAGCGCGCCACGGTATGGATAGTGCCTCTTCCATCGCTGCCGGGTTGCAGCGTCGCGTCAGTCGCGCCGCATCACGAGGCGCGCGCCGTCGGAGACTCCACTCCAGCGGGTGAAGCCATCGTCGGTGAGTATCGAGAGGTAGATGCGATGAGAGTCAGGACGATAGCGACAGCCGGCGCAGTGCTCGCGGGCGCGCTCGGCGCGGCCCCGGCACAGGCCCAGATCAACTACTACACGCAGGGGTACTTCTCCAGCGCCACCAACCCGGCATGCTCCAATCCGATGCCGGTCCCTGGCGCACCGGTGGCCGCCACCTGCGTCGCGGGCAACTTCACCCTCGCGTTCGTACCGAGCGCGCTCAACCCTGGCCTCATCGGCAGCGGCAGCGTCGTGAGCCTCGGCAGCTTCGCCCTGACGGGCACCGGCAACGTGGCGTTCTCGCCCGGCGCGGTGCTGTTCACGCTAGCCATCCAGCAGACCGATCCCACCACCGGCTCGGGCAGCACGGTGGGGGCGATCTCGGGCAGCGTGATGACCGACCCCGATTTCAGCGCGCTGATCTGGACGCCGTCACCGTCGGTCGTCAACATCGATGGAACGAGCTACCGGTTGATCTTCGACAACATCGGACCGGCTGCCGGCGTCGGCTACTCGATCGGCGTGAACAATGCCGCCAACCCGACGAGCATCCAGGCGATCGTCGCCACCCCGGAGCCGGCATCGATGACGCTGCTCGCCACGGGACTGGTCGGCATCTTCGGCGCCGTGCGCCGGCGCCGGAAGCTCGCACAGGGCTGATCGGCGGCGACGATGCCATGACGAGGGCGGCCACCCTGTAATGGGGCGGCCGCCCTCGTCATCTCGTGCAAGCGGCGTCGACGGGAGCGTCGATCGAAGCTGGTCACCGCGGTACAAACAGTGCCTTCTCTGGTTGCATCGGCTACCGGCGTACCGTCGCACAGGGATGGGATATCATGAGGAGCAGCGTCGCGAGAGCAGTGAGGGGAGCGGTCCTGATGGGCATCGTCGCCGCCGCACCGGCGCACGCGCAGCTCAACTACTACACCCAGGGCTGGTTCACCAGCGCCAATCCATCGTGCAATGGCTCGGCGCCACCAGCGGGATTGCCGACGAGCAGTACCTGTACGCAGTCGGCCTACACGCTCGCCTACGCCGCGAAAGCAGCGAACCCGGGCCTCATCGGGAGCGGCAGCGTCGTCAGTCTCGGCAACTTCGCGCTCACCGTCACCGGCTCCGCCACGGTGAGTCCGGGCGCCGTGATCTTCACGATGGCCCTCCAGCAGACCGATCCCACCACGGGCGCGGGCACCCTGATGGGCTCACTCAGCGGCGCCGTGATGATGAACGACGACTTCAGCTCGATGATCTGGGTCCCGTCGGCGTCGTCGCTGGCGATCGGTGGCACGAATTACCAGCTCATCTTCAACAACATCGGACCGGCGGCGAACCGCGGAATCGCGATCGCGGTGAACAATATGGACACCCCGACGAGCATCCAGGCGATCGTAACCACGGACACTGCGCCCGAGCCGGCGACGCTGGTGCTGCTCGCGACGGGACTGTTGGGGATTGCGGGAATCGCGCGGCGGCGACGAGTGACAGCTAATTAGCTGCCTTTGCCATCCCGCACTCGCGAAGCGCGTGTCGGGACCTATCGTCCTGTCTTCGTGGCCGCCATTCGAAGCGTTATTGAAACGACTGAACTACCTGAACACGGACGAGACGCGGAGGCCCGCAGACTGACGCGGACCGTTCCTCACGCCGAAAGAGCTCCGTGAGAGCGAGTGAACAGGACAGCAGAACTTTGGGGGTGTGGGGGACAGCCTCGGTGCGCCGAGGCTGTCCCCCACACCCCCAAAGGATTTCCTGCTTGACCTACGTCGTGGCGTGAGGCACCCACCCCCGTCACCGTGCTGTCGCTGCACACGGAGCAGTCCGCGTCAGTCCGTGCAATCCGCGTCTCGTCCGTGTTCCGCCGTTCAGCCGTTCAGCAGTACTTGTCGAACGCCCCGACGAGATCCTTGGCGATGTCGCCTGCCGAGCGCCCTTCGATCTGATACCGCTCGAGCATGAACACCAGCTTGCCGTCCTTGAACAGCCCGATCTGCGGCGAGCTGGGGGCATATCCGGTGAAGTAGCTCCGCGCGCGGGCGGTGGCATCGGTGTCCTGGCCGGCGAAGACCGTGGTGAGGTTGTTGGGCTTCTTCTCGTTCTGAAGCGCCGCCTTCACCGCGGGCCGGGCGTTGCGCGCCGCGCAGCCGCACACCGAGTTCACCACGACGAGCGTGGTGCCGTTGGCGTCCTTGAGCTTCTGGTCCACCTCGGCGGGGGTGCGCATCTCTTCGACACCGAGCTGGGTAAGCTCCTGGCGCATGGGGGTTACGAAGCGTTCATCGTACATGGGTACTGCCTCTCATACTGGTGATGAAAGTGTCATCCCGCAGGGCGCAGCCCTGTCGGGACCCAACGTCCATGATCAAGAACCAATCCCGGTGCAGTGAAAGTAGGTCCCGACAGTCACTCGCTCTCGCTCGCTCCCGCGGGATGACAACTACTCTCGAACCAGCGCCAGGATGGCCGCCTGCGGCACCACCAGGTAGCGCTCGTTCTCGAAGGTGATCTCCACGGCGGCCTTGCGGAAAAAGAGGGCGAAGTCGCCGCGGCGGGCCTGCATGGGGACGTAGCGGAGCTCGCGCGCCGGCTCCTTCCACGGCTCCTCGCCGCCCTGGGAGTCGAAGCTCGGCATCGGCTGGCCGGGTCCGGTGGCCATGATCGTCCCGCCCTGCACCGCCTGGCTGTCCATCGCCGTGGAGGGGAGGTAGAGGCCGACCTTGGTGCGCTCCTCGCCCTCCTCGACTTTGACGAGGACGCGGTCGCCGACGACGATGAGCTCCTTGTCGTTGCGGATCATGCGGGCAATATATCCGCTGGCGACCTACCTCGCCCGCAGGCGAGCGGCGAGCTGCCTGACGCCGCCACCCGACGCCACCGCGGGGTTGGACAGGCGGCGGAGCGCTGCCTGCACACCGGCCACCTCGGGCATCAGCGCCGGTTCGGGATCCACCCGCAGCGCGAGATAATGCTGGTAGGCGCGAATCGCCGCGCCCCGATCGCCGACCAGCTCCGCCAGGTGCCCCTCCTCACGCAGCGAGGACGCGAGCGAGACGAGCGCCCCCGCCACCAGCGGCCGGCGTCGAACCATGTCGAGCGCACCACGATAGTCTCCCCGCGCTTCGTGCAGCTTCGCGCTCGTCAATCCGCCGATCTGCGCACCTACGTCCGTCAGGCCACGGGCGAGAAGGGAATCGAGTCGCTCGAGCGCGTGCTCGGCGTCAGTGCGTCGCAGCTCGGCAGCGAGAGTCGCCTCCAGGATCGCCGGACACGACGGCTCCTCGCCAACCAGCGGCGTCACGTCGCCGCCCACTCGCAGCGGTACGATGAGCGGCGTGATCGCCTTCAGCCGGGAGATCGCCGCTGTCGCCGTACGGGTATCGCCATGCGCCAGATTCCACTGCTCCACGGCACACAGGGCAACGTACAGCGGTGCGTCGTCCGCCGGCGTCGGATCGACCGTCTCCCGAATCGTCTGCGAGAGCTGGTCGACCGCCTCGACCGCGGCGGCGGTGTCGCCCGACGACCAGATCGCATCCCTCACCGCTTGGGACTGCAGCAGCGGCACGACGTAGTTCCGCGTTCCCGCCGCGCGCATCAGATCCGGGGCAGCCGCATGCGGCTGTCCGCGATTGAGCGCGAGCAGGTATCGCGCGGCGGCGGCATCGCCCTGTTCGTCCGCCGTACCCCCGCGATCGCTGAAGATGCGAACCGCCTGGATGGCATCGCCAAGTCCCACGCCGTCGAGCTGGGCGTTCTGGAACAACTGTGTGATGCTCTCCCGGCTGAATCGCGGCAGGCGCGCCCGCAACGCGCGAACCCCGGCGCTGTCGCCGAGCGCGATGGCGGCCCGCCAGCGCACGTAGTCGGTGCGGTCCGTAGACTGCCGGCTCGCCAGCAGCGGAATCAGTCGCCGCGTCGCCGCCGTGTCGCTCGACCGCGCGCGCAACTCGACGAGTCGTTCGAGCGCGGGAGTGAAGGTCGAGTCGAGCGAGAGCGCCTTCTCGAATGACTTCGCCGCCTGGGCGCGACTGTCTTCCTCGGTGAGGAAGTCGGCATACAGGAACTGCTGTTCGCCCAGTTGATACCACGCCTCGGCACGATCCGGTGCAGCCTTCACCGCATTGTGCCAACCCTGCACCTGCGTCACGAGGTCGGCGACCGCGGGGTAACTGGCGCCGGCGCGTGCCACCACATAGGCGCGATCGCGCATGCTGAGCGTCCCACGTCCATTCCAGGCGATCCGTAGCGCTCGTTCCGGGCTTTCGTCGCCGACGGTCGAATAGTTGGCGGCCAGGACGTATCCGAACGCCGCGAGCACGAAGGTCGAGTCGATCTCGAGTGCGCGCTGGAACTGTGCGACGGCGTCGGCAAACCGACCCTTGCGGTAGACGGCATGTCCGTCGAGGTAGGCCCGAAGCGCCGGCAGCGGCACGTGCTTCAACACCGGCAGGCGTTGCTCCTCCTCGCCGGCGGTGCGACTCAGGAGTTCGGCCGCGAGGGTGTCGGCGAGGACCTCCACGCTGTCCGCGGGCCCCGACGCGCGCACGCTGGCCTTGGCCACGCCTGTCTCCACCGAGAGAAGCGACGCCTGGATCTCGATCCGTCTCGGCGTCCCCACGATGCTGCCGACGAGCACGTCGCTCGCGCCCACACGCTTCCCGACGGCGACTGCCTGGTCGTTGCGAAGGTTGTCCTCGTCCCGCTGTGCCACGCTCCGCCACACGCTCATCACGGAACGTCCGGACGCCACTCGCACTCCCGCATCGCCGTTGAGCCGGTTCTCGAGCAGGATCCCCATTCCTTCGCGCATGTAGGTGAGCGAGGAATCCGCCACGCCGAGCTTGAACGGAAGCACCGCGATGAGGTCGTCGCTTCCATGCGACGAGCCGGTGCGCATCGACCAGGCCGCCGCAACGACCCCAAGTACGACGACCGCCGCTGCGGGGATGGCGAATTTCCGGAGCGGGATGGCCCGTCGAGGACGGGAAGCGCCGACGAGCGCGCGCCGGAACTCCGCGGCCGATGCGAAGCGTTCCGACGGCTTCGGCTCGAGCGCCTTCGTCACCGCCTCTTCGATCTCGGAGGGAACGTCCGGCCGCAGCGCACGAACCCCTCGTGGCGTACTGGTGAGTCGCGGCAGGATCTCGGGTACCCCGCCGGGGCCGGTGAACGGGAGCGCGCCGCCGAGCATCTCGTACAGCACGCAGCCGAGGCTGTAGATGTCACTCCGCCCATCCAGCTCGCGATCGGCAACGATCTGCTCGGGGCTCATGTATGCCGGCGTGCCGATGCTCGTCCCGGTCTCGGTCAGCGTGCTTGCACTCGCCAGGGTCAGGGCTCGCGCGATGCCGAAGTCGGCGATGACGGCGTGATCGGCCTCGAGCAGGATGTTCTCCGGCTTCACGTCGCGGTGGACGATGCCCTGGCGATGAGCGAAGTCGAGCGCATCGGCGACCTCGCTCGCGATTCGCACGGCCTCCTCCACCGGCAGCCGGCCGCCCCCAGCGCGCTTCAGCCGCTCTCGCACCGACTCCCCTTCGACGAACGGCATGACGTAGAACAGGCGTCCGCCGGCGTTGCCCGAATCGTATATGGGAAGGATGTGCGGGTGCGGTAGCTGCGCCGTGAGCTTGATCTCGCGCAGGAATCGCTCTGCGCCGAGCGCGGCGCCGACCTCGTCGCTCAACACCTTGATGGCGACGGCACGCTCGTGCTTCACGTCCCGCGCGAGATACACCGCCGCCATTCCTCCTCGGCCGAGCTCGCGCTCGATGACGTAGCGGTCCTGCAGCAGCCGCCGCAGCGATTCGAGCGATGAGGTGTCGGTCACGGATTCCCTGCCGGCCGCAGGCCGGGCGGCGGAACGAACACGGAGGGACTCACCGCATTGTCGACGACGCGCATCAGGGTCACGATCTCCTCCACCCCACCGGATCGGATACGGATGAGATGTGGTATCAGCACCCGATCTTCAAGCTGGTATCGCGAAACGATCGTTCGCATCGTGACCGGGCCCTTGTCGGTCTCACGGCGCGCCACGCTTCCGGCGAAGAGGCCGGTCGCGACATCGAAGTACTCGAATGACTCGCGTCCCGGCACGCGGACGATACGCAGCTTCACGCAGGGGCGTCCCTCGAAGTCGGCGATCTCGATCGTTTCGGCCGAGAGAAGATTGTCCTCGTCGTAGCGGTCGAAGAGTGCGTCGGCGTGGAGGTCGGCGAGCGCGCCGTTCCGCACCAGCGCCGGACGGGCGCCGGGAGCGGTCGTCCATCCGACCGAACCGTCGAAGCCCGTCACGGCGACGCCGAGATCGGGGTACTCCGTCTTGATCACGAGCCGATCCGGACGCGCGCTGAGTATGCGCACCTCACCGCGCAGGTGACGTCCTGGAATCTCGTAGCGGGCCCACACGTCGCGAGAGGAGATCTTCTGCAGGGCGGCACGTCCCCCCGTTGCCTCGATGTGTCGCTCGATGACGTCCGAGGCGCGTGGAAGCCGCGCCGAAGTTGCGCCTCCAGGCGGTGACGACTGCGCGAGGCCGGCGACGGGCAGCAGGAAGTACGGCAGACCCTTCAGGAACGCTCGCTTGCGGCAGCTCGCCTTCACCATCCGCCGTCTAGTGGAGAGTGTACTCGGCCTGCAGCATGACGAAGCGGCCGAGCACGGGAGCGCCCACGAACTCGCGGTGCCTCGTGTCCAGCAGGTTCTGGATGCTGAGGGAGATGGTGATGTCCCTGGCCGCAGGCTGATACGCCGCCTGGACGTCGGCGACGGTGTAGGGTTCAACCCGACCGATGTAGACGCCGGAGTTCATCGGGAACGCCGTCACGTGGCGGACCACCGCGCCCGCGCTGGTGTGCTCGCTGCTGAACACGACGCCAGCCGATTCCCTCGCGTGCGGACTGTTGAGGGCGATATCGGTGAGGCCACCCACTTCGGCGCGCGGGAACAGGTCCTTCGTCGTCAGCGAGTAGCTGCCGGTGAGCGTGACGTGATCGTTCACCATCAGCCGGGCGCCCATGTCGCTGCCCCAGCGGTGCAGCGCACCGAAGTTGTGGTAGGTAAGGATGATGTCCGGCCCGGTCGTCAACGCGTTTTCCGGCGCGACGGTTCCGACGGGAATACCTCGCACCGCCGATGATCCCGAGACGCCCCCGATGAGCAAAGCCACCTGCTGCGCCTGGGCGGGGGACATGTAGCGCGCGAGATACGCCGCCAGAGTGCCCGGCGTCGTCACGGTACCCGCGTCGAGAAAGACGTTGGGCGTCGCGACGGTGAGCGGACCGATGAAGTTGTTCTTTCGCTCGTAGTACACGTCCATGTCGATCGTCAGCCGACCGCCGAGCACTCCCTTGTAGCCCGCTTCGATGGTGTTCGTGAGTGTCTCACGAAGACGTGAAACGTCCTGGACGTCGGCAGGGGCGACGTCGGAGAAGCTGAGGTCCGCCGGGTTCAGGACGCGCAGCACGGACCGCACGTCCGTGGCGCCAGGGGCCGGAATGGCGCTCAGGTCGGGCCCGCCGCTCGCGCGGACGATCTGCACCACCGCCGGCCAGAGCAGCGTCGCGTCAACGGGGAGATCGAGCGACGGATTGCCCCCGAACGGGGAGCGCATGCAGAGGCCGCCGGCGCAATCGCGACGGAAGGTGAGTCCGCTCGTCGGCACTCCCATCGTCCGTACGTCGAACGGCAGGGGAGCGAGCGTTCCGGCGACGACATCGAGAAAGAGGGCGTTCGTGCCCGGCGTGTCGAAGGCGCGATTGTAGGTGAGGCGGAGCGTCTGGGTGTCCGTCGGCTTGTAGAGCAGGCCGACGCGTGGAGAGACGACCGGGTGCGGGAGTCGGTTGTGCGAGTCGACGCGCACTGCGCTCACCAGCTGGACTGCCGGCGACAGCCGCGTCTCGGAGTGGATGTATCCACCCACTTCCCGGATGTCGTCGTGCGCTTCGTTCCTCCCCGTGATCGTGCCGCCGGTTCTCGGATCGGTGTACTGCGCGTCCACCCCGTACGTCACCGTCTCGCGCGTTCCGAAGTCGAGCGCGTGCTGCACCTGGCCGACGAGCATCCGGGACTTGTCCACGGTGTGCTCACCGGTCCGAAGCAGCCAGGTATCGCCGGCATCGCTCGCATTGAGGAACGCCTGGGCGAACAGCCGCCCACTGTGGAATCGCGCGTGATAGTAGTCGAGGCGCCAGTCCCGGACCTGGGCTGCACCGAGTCCGGTCAGCTCGATCGCGCTGCCCGCGAGCGTCCGGCCAGCCGCGAGGATGACCTCGGCGCCGCTCGTGGCCCGGAGATCGACCCGGCCCTCCACACTCCACTTCCGAATGGCGAAATCACGCCGGCCGATGTGCAGGCTATCGGGCAGGGCGCCGGCCGCGATGGCAGCTTGACGCGCACCGACCTCCGCCGGATCGTGCATCGGCCAATCCTGTCCGTCCGTGTACTCAGCGGAGAGCTTGTAACCCACTTTCTCGCCCGCAGTGCCGGCTGCGCGAAAGGTCCCGCGACCAAGGGCGCCGGCCGACCCCGCGTCGTTCGCGGTGCGCGACAGTCCGCTCACTCCCACGGTCACGCCCTGCTCGTCGAATGGAGACTTGGTGATGATGTGCAGCACGCCAGCCGAAGCGTTCGGCCCGTACAGCGCCGCCGCCGGACCGAGGACGACCTCGATGCGCTCGATGTCCGCGTTCGGCGTCGGGATGAGCCATGGCGCGTTCACCCGCAGCGACGGCACGAAGTCGTATCGGTTGTCGGTCAGGAAGAGGAGCGAGCCCGAGAAGACATCATTGAAGCCCCGGGCAACCACGCTGCTCTGGAGCAGGCCGGTTCGCGCGATGTCGATGCCCGGCGCGTCGGCAATGTGCTCCACCGGAGAGAGCGTCGGTTTCTGCTCGATCGCGTCCGCGTCGACGACAGTCACTGCGGCAGGCGCATCGAGTGCCTTCTCCTGCCGGCGCGAGACCGTCACCTGAACGGGATTCAACGAGCTGACCAGCGCCTCCAGCGTGATGGAGAGAGGCGTGCCGTCGCCCGTCGAGACGCGCACCGAGTCGGAGTGCCAGGACCGGTACCCGATGCGCGCGATTCGGACGCTGTAGAGGCCCGGCGCCAGTCCGCGCAGGCTGAACCGTCCCCCACTGTCCGTCCGCGAATCGCTCGCCACGTCGCGATCCACGAGCGCTGCGCGCACCCGAGCTCCTTCCAGGGGACTTCCGGTCGCGTCCTTCACCTGCCCGACGATCGAACCCGACTGAGCCTCAACCGTTCGGAATGAGACCGTCGAAAGAGCGGCGATGACTGCCATGAGCGCGTATCGCATTTGCGCGGCCGTGGTTGAGGGCGGAGTACGCATCACGCAGCGACGTGCGGAAAGGAGCTCTAGGGGGATCGCGGCCGGCCGAGCCCATCGTCCATGTCTCTCCAGACGGGAAGCGCGAAGGAGAACACGGTTCCGCGCCCCACTTCGCTGCGCACGGCGAGGGTGCCGCCGTGCGCTTCCACGATTCCTCGCGCGATGGCGAGCCCGAGCCCGACTCCTCGCTGGTCGCCGCGCCTGGCCTGCCAGAAGCGGCCGAAGATCTTCGGCAGCTGCTCGGCGGGGATGCCCGCGCCGGTATCCGCGACCGCGCATTCCACCGCGTCATTCGAGCTCGAGGTGGAGATCGTGATCGAGCCACCCGGTGGGGTGAACTTCACCGCGTTGCCGACGAGGTTGGAGAACACCTGAAGCACTCGTGCCGGGTCCGCACGTACCGCGGGAAGATCAGCCGCCCCGGTGACGTTGAGGGCAATCGATTTGTCGCGGGCGAGTGGCTCCAGCATCTCCAGCGCTTCCCGACAGAGATCGGGAAGGCACACCGCGCGTGGCTCGATGGACAGCCGGCCCGCCTCGATCGTGGTGACGCTCAGGAGGTCCTGGATCAAC
>Ga0207657_10006979_pt1 | contig 11630 bp, 9 predicted proteins | sample KBSC33metaG_FD_184316 | JGI IMG/M metagenome (GOLD analysis project Ga0207657, IMG submission 184316) | Corn rhizosphere microbial communities from Kellogg Biological Station, Michigan, USA - KBS C3-3 metaG (SPAdes) (version 2) | ecosystem: Host-associated > Plants > Roots > Rhizosphere > Soil ...
GCGTGCGACACCGACATGGTCGTCATGAACGCCGACAACGGCAACATCGTGACGCGCATCACGGTGCCGAGCCGCTCCGACATGAACTGCTTCGATTCCGTCACGAAGCTCGCGTTCAACCCGAACCGCGCGGACAGTACGGTCACGGTGGTGCACGAGGACTCGCCGGAGAAGTTCACGGTCGTGGAGAAGCCATCGACCGGCGGCGCGGCGCGCACGTGCGCGGTCGATCCAAAGACGCACAAGCTGTACGTGTTCTACTACGAGGGGAATCCGCGACAGGGCGGCAAGCTCATCGCGGCGGTGCTGGCGCCGTAGCATTCGCGGCCGGTGAGCGCGCAGCAGAGCTCGGACCTCACGCGCGTAATGAACGCCGAGCTGATGATGGCGCCCAGCTCGGCGCGATCGGAGCACCTCCGCCGCCGACCTGGAACGCATGTTCCTCGGCGCGCGATGTATGTTCACTCGCGTCTCGTCAGGCCAGCACCCACCGCGCGCCGCATTCAGCAGGTCTTCTTGGTGAGGGCTCGTGAATCGGCGTGTGATCCTTCATTCGGCCACCATGTCTCTCCCACGGCTCGAGCTGGACGCAACTCCAACGCTGCATGCGTGAGCTGCGTCCGCTGCTCGAGTCTGCGCTGGGCGCGCAGTACCGCCTAGAGCGCGAGCTGGGCGGCGGCGGCATGTCGCGTGTCTTCGTTGCCGAGGAAATCCGCTTCGGGCGCACGGTCGTCATCAAAGTGCTGGCGCAGGAGCTCGCTGCCGTGCTGAGCGCCGAGCGCTTCGAGCGCGAGATCCAGCTCGCCGCGCAGCTGCAGCAGGCGAACATCGTTCCGGTACTCGGCGCTGGCGAGATCACGCCGGACGACGGTGCGAGCACTGCGGCGCTCCCGTACTACACGATGCCCTTCGTCGATGGCGAGTCGTTGCGTGCTCGCATCGAGAAGGGACCGCTCCCGCTCGCCGAGTCGGTCGCCATCCTGCGCGACGTCGCGCGCGCACTCTCGTACGCGCACGACCGCGGCGTCGTCCACCGCGACATCAAGCCGGAGAACGTGCTCCTCTCCGGAGGCGCGGCGGTCGTCACCGATTTCGGCATCGCGAAGGCCGTATCCGCATCCAAGACGCGCGCACCGGGCGGGACGCTCACCGTCGTCGGTGCCTCGCTCGGCACGCCAGCCTACATGGCGCCGGAACAGGCCGCCGGTGGCGACGTGGACCATCGCGCCGACATCTACGCGTGGGGCATCATGGCCTACGAGCTGCTCGCTGGCCGGCATCCGTTCGCGCACCGAACGACGGCACAGCAGCTCATGGCCGCGCACGTCACGGAGTCGCCACCGTCGCTCGGCCGAGCGACTGGTGCACCGCCCGCGCTGGCCGCGATCGTGATGCGATGCCTGGACAAGGATCCCGCGCGTCGCCCCGCGTCGGCGGCTGCACTCGTGGACGCGTTGAGCGCACCGGAAATCGGCTCGCGGCGCAGGAACGTCTCACGCACCGCGCGTGCAGCCGCCGCGGTGCTGATCGCCGCGCTCGTGGTCACGGGCGGTATCGCGTGGCGCGCGCATGCGAATGAGTCACGTGCGACGTCGCTCGCGGCATCGTCCGCGTCCGCGATGTCCGGCGCCCGTACGCTGGCGGTTCTCCCGTTCGCCAACCTCAGCGGTGATTCCGCGCAGCAGTACTTCGCCGATGGCCTTGCCGACGAGCTGACGACGGCGCTCAGCAGGAACCCCGGATTGCACGTCACCGCGCGCAGCGCGGCATTCTCGCCGGCGGTGCGCGCGCTCGACCCCATGGCGGCGGGACGCCGGCTTGCGGTCGCGACGGTGCTCGAGGGCGCCGTTCGGCGCGCCGGGCCGCGCATCCGCCTCTCCGCGCAGCTCGTCAGCGTACGCGATGGCACGGTGCTGTGGAGCGACGAGTTCGAGCACGACGGTGGAGACGTCTTCGCGGCCCAGGACGATCTCACGCACCGCGTTGCCGCCGCCCTGCACGATCGACTCGCGGTCGCGCGCGGCGGTACGACGTCGTTCGATCGCGGTACGTCGGACGAGGCGGCCTACGATCTGTACCTGCGCGGGAGATATCTCTTCGCGCGCCGCGGGAGAGACAACCTCCTGCACGCAGCATCGCTCTTGAGCACGGCGATCCATCGGGACAGCACGTTCGCGCGCGCCATGGCGACGCTCGCCATGGTGCAGGTGGTGCTTCCGGAGTACGCGGCGCCGACCGCCGCGCAGGGCGGGAGCGAGCAGACGGGTGACACGATGACGACCGCCGGCCTCCGCAACGCCGCGCGTGCGATCGCGCTCGACTCGATGCTCGCGGACGCATACATCGCGCAGGGATACGGCCTGATCTCGCGATGGGACTGGGCCCGGAGCGACGCGAGCTTTCATCGCGCGCTCGCACTCGAGCCCACGAATCCGGAGGCACACCACTGGTACGCCGATCTGCTGTACGCGCGCGGCGACATCCCCGCCACGCTGAACGAGCAGCGACGCGCGCAGCAGCTCGACCCGACCTCGGCAATCATCGTTGCCGAAATCGCGAACGACCTGTACGACGAACACCGCTACAAGGAGTCGGTCGCGATGGGTCGCCGCTCGACGGAGATGGACTCCACGCTCGGCATCGCGTACCTCAACTACGTGGCGCCTTTCATTCTGATGGGATACCCCGACTCGGCGCTCGCCGTCCTGGCGACGGCACGGCGACTCGGCGGAGCGGGGGAGGGGGATCTTCCGCAGGCACGCGCGCTGCGCGCCGCGGCCCTCGCCCGCACGGGCCGCACCGCCGACGCGGACCGCGAGGTCGCACTCGTCGAAGCTGACGTGACACGCGGCGGGTCGGCGTACGCCGCAGCGGTGGCACGCATCGGCATCGGCGATCGGGAGGGCGCGCTCCGATGGCTCACACGCGCCGTCGACGCGCGCGAGCGAGAGATGGCGATGTTCGGGGTGAGCTGCGATCCGATGTTCGGCCCGCTCAAGTCCGATGCGCGCTTCACCGCACTCATGCAGCGGATGAACGTGCACGTCTGTCCCGCGACGTGACGCGGATGCAGCGATGACATCCACCGCCGATCCGCTCGACACGCTGCGCCGCGCGCTCGCCGACCGGTACGCCATCGAGCGTGAGCTCGGTGCGGGCGGAATGGCGACCGTGTATCTCGCCGAGGACGTGAAGCATCATCGCAAGGTCGCGATCAAGGTGCTGCACGCGGAATTGAGCGCGATCCTCGGTCCCGAGCGCTTCCTCAAGGAGATCGAGCTCACCGCCAACCTGCAGCATCCGCACATTCTGCCGCTGTTCGACAGTGGCAGCGCCGACGGGCAGCTCTACTACGTGATGCCGTACGTGGAGGGCGAGACGCTGCGGCGACGACTGGAGCGCGAGCGGCAGCTTCCCGTTGCCGACGCGGTGCGCATCGCGAGCGAAGTCGCGAGTGCACTCGATTACGCGCACCGCCGCGGCGTCGTGCACCGTGACGTGAAGCCGGAGAACATCCTGCTGCACGACGGACAGGCGCTCGTGGCGGATTTCGGGATCGCGCTCGCGGTCGAGCAGGCGGGCGGGCAGCGAATGACGCAGACGGGATTGTCGCTCGGCACGCCGCAGTACATGGCGCCGGAGCAGGCCATGGGTGAGCGCGAGATCTCTGCGCGCGCCGACATCTATGCACTGGGCGCGATCACGTACGAGATGCTCGCGGGCGAGCCGCCATTCACCGGTCCGACCACGCAGGCCATCATCGCACGCGTGATCACGGAAGAGCCGCGCGCGCTCGTCGCGCAACGACGGAGCATTCCGGCGTCCGTGGAGTCCGCCGTCCTCACTGCGCTGGAGAAGCTCCCGGCGGACCGCTACGGCACCGCGGCGGAATTCGCGAAGCACCTCGACGCCGACCAACCCGCGCGGCGAGCTGGCGCCAATGTGCATCGAACGCGCGAGACAGCACGGTTCCCGCTCGTGCTGGCGCTGATCGCTGCATCGATCGCGGTCGGCGCCGTTGCGTTCTTTGCGGGTCGTCGCAGCGCGGCACCCGCGTCTCCCGTCGTCAGCTTCGGCCGCGCGACGAAGGTGACGTGGGATCCGGGGCTCGAGATCGCACCCGCGCTCTCACCCGACGGGCACAGCGTCGCGTATGCGTCGGGGAACACCACGCGCATGCGGATCTTCGTGCGTCAGGTGAGCGGCGGGCGCGCGCTCGCGCTCACCGACGATTCGCTGGGCGTGCAGACCGATCCGCAGTGGTCGCCCGACGGAACGCGCATCCTCTTTCTCTCGGGCTCCGGTGTGTTCAGCGCGCCTGCCGCGGGCGGGAGTGCGCGCCCGGAGGTGCCGGTATCGCCAGGTCGTGCCGTGGTTTCGGCCGCCTGGTCGCCCGACGGACAGAGCATCGTGTACACGATCGGCGACTCCGTGTTCACGCGCACCGCGGCGTCGGGATCGCATCTGCTCGCGCACTTTGCCGAGCCCGCGCTCTGTCGCTGGGCGCCCGGTGGCGCGCTCATCGCGTGTGCGTCCGGCAACGCCTACTACTCGCGTGTGGGTCGCTTCTTCGGCAACATGTCGCCCAGCCGCGTGATGTTGATTCGCGTCCGCGATGGCGCGGTGGTCGCCGTGACCGACAGCACGAGCGTGAACGAGAGTCCTGCCTGGTCGCACGACGGGCGCTGGCTGTACTACCTCTCCAATCGACTCGGCCCGCGCGACATCTATGCGCTGCGTGTCAGCAGTGACGGTCGCGCCGATGGTCTTCCGGTGCGGCTGACCACCGGGCTCGACGCGCACTCGATCTCGCCGTCCGCGGACGGCCTGCACTTCGCGTACGATCGCCTCGTGGAGACATCGAACGTCTGGTCGCTCCCGTTCCCACCGCATGGCGCGTCCGAAGCTGCCGCCACACCGGTGACCACCGGGACGCAGGTGGTGGAGGAAGCCGAGCTGTCGGCGGACGGCGCGTGGGTGTATTACGATTCGAACCTCAGCGGGACGTCCGAGCTCTACCGGATCCGACTCCCGCACGGCGCAGCGGAGCAGCTCACGTTCGACAGCACGGACGACTTCTCCCCGATCCCGTCGCCGGACGGGTCGCGCGTGGCGTTTCACTCCTGGCGCTCCGGATCCCGCGACGTCTACGTCCTGCCGCTCGACGGTGGGCCGGTACAGACGGTGACTGCGTCGCCGTTGCAGGAGTCCAAGCCCCAGTGGTCCCCGGATGGCAAGGCGATCATGTACACGCTGTACGGCAGCGGCGGCATCTACATCGTGCGCCAGCGCGCGAACGGCGCATGGGGAACACCGGTCGTTCGTCTCCTCCCCCCTCGGCTGTCCGCCGGTTCGACCTCGTGGCCCACGTGGTCGCCCGACGGACGCTCGATCGCGTACAGCAACGCTTTTCTCGGCGGATCGCTGCTCGTCATGAACGCCGACTCCGGAGCGCCGCGCGTCGTGCTCGATTCGGCGGCGAGTGCGCTGGACGCGGAGTACCCGATCTGGAGTCCCGACAGCCGCACGCTGTACTTCAAGAGCCACGATGCGAGAGGCAATACGGAATTCTGGTCCATCCCGGTGACCGGTGGCGCGCCGACGCTGCTCGGCCGCCTCGACGATCCCGATCACCCCTCCGTCCGTCCCGAATGGGCCATCGGTGCGGGTCGGATGTACTTCACGATTGCCGACCTGCAGAGCGACGTCTGGGTGATGGAGGCGGCGCAGCACTGAGCACGAGATGATTGGTTGGCGGTCGCTCGCGCACGCCGCCGGGGGCGATCAGAAGCGGACATGAGCGCTGGCGCGGCCCAGCACGCGCCCGTCGGTGAATCAGTCGTCTCGGCTGTTGCGGATCCAGCTCCTCAGCGTCGCCGCATCTCGCAGCACGACGGCGTCGATCTCGCGCAGCACTCCGGCGCTCGCGTCATGTGCGCCCTCGATCAGGATCGGGACACTCGTTGGGACGAGTGTGCGAAGGCGACGTAGCTCGCGAGCAATCGCGCGATCGCTCGTCAGCTCGCCCAGGCTGACCGCGACCGCGCGCGCCTTCGTGCTTGCGGTCACCTCGGCGATCGCCTCTGCCGAAATGCCGACGCCGAGGTTGAGCGGGCGCCACCCTTCCGCCGCTGCGGTCGCGGCGACGACGAGGGCGCCATGCTCGCGTGGCTGACCCAACGGCGTCGCGACGACGAGGGCCGGGTGTGTCAGCGACGACGTTGCTGCATCGACGATCCGCTCCAGGACGCGGCGAAGCACGGCGTCGGCGACATGCTCGTGCGCGGTATGCAGCGTGCCGGTGCGGACGGCGTTGATCACCGTTGCATGCAGCGGTACCACGAGCGTGTCGATGAATGCCTCCGCCGAGAGCGCGACGGCCGCCCGTCGCAACTCGGCGTCGAGCGCGACGACATCGAAGGCCCGGACCGCCTCGAGACAGACCGACACCCATCCGCCGTGCCGGGATTCCCGGCTCGCGCGCGCGTGACTGACGCCAACCGGCTCGTTCACGAGCTTCGTGAGCGCGCCCGCATCGAGTCCTGCGATCTGCCCGATGTTGTGCCCCGCAAGCGAGGCACCGGCGAGCAGCCGCAAGCGCTCGATGTCGGCATCCGAGTACAGGCGGCGGCCGCTGGGCGAGCGCACGGGATTCACGACGCGATAGCGCTTCTCCCACGCTCGAATGACGTCGGCGCTCAAGCCGGTAGAGCGTGCTACGACCTGAATAGGGTGCCCACGCGGGGCATTGCGAAGCATCATGCTCGGACTCTGTCCAGAGGGATCCGCCAGTGGGCGGGTGCCGTGTACAAATTATGTCTTGGACATAACATTGACAAGACGCCTCCCCTCGACCATATTCAATCGATGCGGGACGGCGACTGGCCAGTCGTTCAGCTATCGCTTCCTGGCCTGAGCTGGAGACCGTATGACCCGATTCACCCCGCAGCCCCGAAGTCTCAGTATCGCCGCCGCGTTGACGGCGATCGTTGCCCTCGCTGCCTGTAACCCGTTCCGCAGCCCCATCAAGCAGGATCCGGTCGTCGCCGTGAGCGCGCATGACGTGAACGCGAACGCGCGCTGGAACGGCAGGCTCGTTTCCCCCGCCGACCTCGCCGGCGCGGTGCAGATGCAGGGCTCGGCGTCCATGACGCCTGGCCTCCGTAGTGACGACACGCGCATCGCCCTCGAGCTCTCGAACGCGACGCCGGGCGGCGTCCATCCGTGGCAGATCCATTCGGGCCAGTGTGGCTCGGACATGGGCGTCTTCGGCTCCGCGTCCGACTACCCGCCGCTCAAGGTCGGCGACAATGGCACGGCCACCTCGAACGCCACGGTCTCGATGATGATGCCAAGCCAGGGGAGCTACTACGCCAGCGTCGGTGCATCCGCCGCGAACCCGGAAACGATCGTCGCCTGCGGCAACCTCGCACCGCCGAGCCGCTAGGACCAATGGCCCACCCTCGGGCGGGCCGAGGAGCGGCGTGATGCGACTCGCTGACTTCATCCTCGCCAACCGCGAGCAGATCCTGGCCGAGTGGGAGACTTTCGCGCGCACCTGCGTCCCTGCGAGCGGCACCATGGATGTTGCCGGGCTGAGCGACCATGCGTCGCAGATGCTCAGCGTCATCGCGGCGGACCTGTCGCACCCCCAGAGCTCGCGTGAGCAGTCCGAGAAGTCCCGTGGACGGGCTCCCGCGGCGGAGCCGGGCACGCCGGCGACCGCGGCGTCGGCGCACGGCGCAGGGCGCGCCGAGAGTGGATTCACCATCGTGCAGATGGTCGCGGAATACCGGGCACTGCGTGCGAGTGTGGTCCGCCTCTGGACGCGAGAGCAGGGGAAGCTCGAGCCGGAAGACATCGACGACCTCACTCGCTTCAACGAGGCGATCGATCAGTCACTCACGGAATCAGTCGCGCGATTCAACGAGGATGTGGACAAGGCGAAGGAGACGTTTCTCGCCATCCTCGGACACGACCTGCGAACGCCACTCGGCGCGATCGGCACCTCGGCGATGTTCATGCTCGAGACGGGGGAGCTCGAGGAGCCGTATCACACGCTGACGTCCCGCATCGTCGCCAGCGCCCAGCGCGCCATCACCATGGTCGGCGATCTACTCGACTTCACGCGTGGGCACCTCGGCGGCGGTATCCCCATCGAGCGGGCACGGATGAGCCTCGGCAAGGTGGTCCACGACGTCGTCGATGAAATCCGCGCCGCGCACCCCGAGGAGAAGATTCAGGTGGAATCGCGCGGCGAAACCAAGGGTCGGTGGGACCCGGCGCGCCTCGGTCAGGCAATCGCCAATCTGGTCGGCAACGCCGTGCAGCATGGCGCCGAAGGCACCACTGTCACCGTCGTGGTCGGTGGCACCAGGCACGAGGCGCGCGTCGCCGTGCATAACCGCGGCACCGTCATTACTCCAGAACGGCTCAACGGCATCTTCACTCCGCTGCGGGTTCGCCCGCTGCCAAGCAAGGCGGCGCCGGGAGGGCCGATCGGGAGCCTGGGGCTCGGCCTCTACATCGCCGAACGCATCGTGAGTGCGCACGGCGGCCACATCGACGTGGAATCGACCGAGGAAGCCGGCACGACGTTCACCGTGCGGCTCCCTCGCGACTGACAGCATGGCGGACCGGTCGCGACGGCGCCCGCCGCCCGCGGTGCGAGCGAGCGACTTCGATACGCACGACGCCGGTCGGCGCCGCGAACGCTACGCCCTGTTTCCCGGCATGAATCGCCGGAACATCCTGACCCATCCCGTTCTCGTCGTCATCCACGACTGCTGATTCGCAGCGCGCAGGCGCTGCTCGGTGAGGCCGACCGTACGGCGGGCGTGTGGTTGCTTGCCTGGCGGCGCATGGGACGCCGCGGTGTGGTCGGCCGGTGCCGCCGCGAGATCGTCGCCGCGCTGCTCACCGAACATTCTTCGATCCTGATTCTTGCGCATGGCCTGATCCGCCTGACTGAGTGGCGTCGCCAGAAGCGCCGGAGTGTCGGAAAGCCGACGGTCCCGCACGACTGGTGAAGAAATTCGCGCGCGACCTTCTGCTACCAAGTATACGCGCGGACCAGTGTCCTGCTTGACGCAGGTGAGTCTCGCCGACTGTGATCCGACGAGTACGGTGCTTGCACCACTGCGCCTCATGTCAGTTCGATCAATCACCGACGCGGCGCTCGATGCGCAGCTCGACGAGCGCCTCGACGCGCTGATCGCCGACGGATGGGCGATCTGGGAACGCTTCGATCGACCGGTCCTGGCGACCGAGTTCCACCCGTTCGTCGCCGCCGACTACGACGTCGTGCGCGCGGCACTTCTCCGGCTGCGTGCGCCGGGGCGGCGGTTCCTCGAGTGGGGATCGGCGACCGGGATCATCACGATCATGGCCGATCTCATGGGATTGGAGGCGTACGGGATCGAGCTCGACGCATCGCTCGTCGCCATCGCGCGCGACGTCGCGGCGCGGCATGCGTCCGCGGCGCGCTTCGTCGCGGGAAGCTTCCTCCCCGCCGGGTACCACTGGCGGGGTCGCGACGGTGATTCCCGCCGGGGAACGATCGGCGACGGCATCTCCGGCTACGGCGAGCTGGGGCACGCGCTCGACGACTTCGACATCGTCTTCGGCTATCCCTGGGACGGCGAGACGGAGATCATGCGCGACGTGATGCGGCAGTTCGGCCGCCCCGATGCCCTGCTCCTGCTGTACGACACGAACCGGGGCGTTCGCATGTACCGCGGTGGTCACGAGGTGACGTCGGAGATGCGTGCGGAACCGTAACGATCCGTACCGCGATTGATGCGCAGCATCCAGATGCGACGCTCCGCGGTGGCGCTACCGCCCATCGTGTGCGGTGCATCACGGAAGCGAGTACACCACGACCTTCGCTGCGTCGGATTTGGTCAGCCACGTCATCGGCGCGCTCATGCCCGACGCGACCGCGAGGTACTGCTTCCCACCAACTGCATACGAGACGACGCCGCCGCCAATTGGTTGATGCCGCCTGTCCATGACGCCTGTCCTGGCCGACTCGACCGCGACTTTGGATTATCGATGCGCCTCAATTCACTGGTGCCGCTCGCCGCGTGTGCGTTGCTCATCGCAACGGCGCCGCTCGCCGGCCAGCGTCCGTGCGTGGCGATGCCAACGTCGATGACGCCTGCGGGATGGCCCGCTGTGGCGCCTGCCGCGCGCGGTGCCCCCCTCGGCCCGCTGCGACAGATCGCCGACGTGCCGCTCCCGGGGCCGGCGAACCGCTTCGACTACCAGAGCATCGATCCCGTCGCGCACCGGCTCTACATCAGCCACATGAATGCTGGTCGCCTCGTCGTCGTCGATCTCGATGCGGCCAGGGTGATCGCGGACGTGGCCGGCGTCGCGCGCGCGACCGGCGTCTGGGCGGTTCCGGCGCACCATGCCGTGTACGTTTCCGCTGCCGGACAACATGAGGTCGTCGTCGTCGATGACCGGACGTTCGCGATCACCGCGCGTGTGGGCGGCATCCGCTTCCCGGACGGCATTGCCTACGTCCCCGACGTCGAGAAGCTCTTCGTCTCCGACGAGTCGGGTGAGGCCGACGTCGTGATCGATGCGCGCACGAATACCAGGCGCTCCGTCATCGCGCTCGGCGGCGAGGCCGGCAACACGCACTACGACTCCGTGTCGCACTGCATCCTGGTCGCCGTGCAGACGAGGAACCAGCTCGTCGCGATCGATCCGGTGACCGAGCGCATCGTGCACCGCTACGATCTTCCCGGCTCGGATCATCCGCACGGCTTCGCGCTCGACGAATCGGGTCGGCTCGCCTTCGTCACGAGCGAGGAGAGTGGCGTGCTGCAGGTGGTCGACCTCCGCACGATGCGCGTGGTCGCGACGCACCGTGTGGGCGATGAGCCGGACGTCGTCGCGTGGGACCCCGCGTGGCGACGCCTGTACGTCGCGTCCGAGTCCGGGACGGTGAATGCGTTCGTCGTGAGCGGCGTGCCGCTTCGTTCGCTCGGCGCGGTGCAGCTCCCACACGCGCACACCGTATCGGTCGATCCACGCACGCACCGCGTGTATCTCGCCCTGCAGGACTTGGGTGGCCGACCGGTGCTTCGCATCCTTGCACCCGCACCCGCCGCGATCCGTTGAGTGGGCAACGCGCCTCGCCGCGTTGCCTCCACATGCTCGAGCCGCTGCTTTGGGCCGTGGCGCTCCGTGAACGTAGGTCGGCCCATATAATTCGGTACGTGTCGCGCTGCCCGCACTCAGCGGATCGCGACATGCCCCGCGCCACCGGTACCGCTCTCCATGGCTGCAGATCCACTCGGCCCGTCATCAGTGGGTATGCGCTTCGACGTCCGCCGCAGGCTGGGTGCCGGCGCCATGGGGGTGGTGTACGAAGCATGGGACCGTGTGCGCGAGCAGCGGGTGGCTCTCAAGACGCTCACGGACGTGCAGCCGGCGCCGCTGCTCGCGCTCAAGCGCGAGTTCCGGTCCGTTGCCACAGTGAGCCACCCGAACCTCGTCACGTTCTACGAGCTGCTGTCGGACGGTGAACAGTGGCTGCTCTCCATGGAGTACGTGGAGGGCACCGACTTTACGCGATATGTGCGGGCGCGCGATGTATGCGACGTGGATCGGCTGCG
>Ga0207657_10006980_pt1 | contig 11629 bp, 10 predicted proteins | sample KBSC33metaG_FD_184316 | JGI IMG/M metagenome (GOLD analysis project Ga0207657, IMG submission 184316) | Corn rhizosphere microbial communities from Kellogg Biological Station, Michigan, USA - KBS C3-3 metaG (SPAdes) (version 2) | ecosystem: Host-associated > Plants > Roots > Rhizosphere > Soil ...
TACAAGGGCAAGGTCACCGTCCCCGACAACCCGATTCAGATCGCCGACGCGGCGCTGTACCTGATGAAGACGAACGCGTCGCTCGGCATCAAGGATCCGTACGAGCTCAACCCGACCCAGTTCAACGCGGCGGTCTCCCTCCTCAAGAAGCAGAAGCCGCTGATCAAGAAGTACTGGGCGCTTGCATCGGACGAGATCAGCCTGTTCAAGAACAACGATGCCGTCATCGGTGCGTCGTGGCCGTATCAGACGAACACGCTGATCGCCGACAAGGCGCCGGTGAAGGACCTCGTGCCGAAGGAGGGCGCAACGGGCTGGCTCGACACGTGGATGGTCTCCGCGAAGACGAAGAACCTCGACTGCGCGTACAAGTGGCTCGCCTGGATCTCGACACCCAAGGTGCAGGCACAGCAGGCGATCTACTTCGGCGAGACCCCGGTCAACTCGAAGGCGTGCGCGATCATGGACAAGCTGTCCAAGGGCTCGTGTGCGCAGTACCACGCCAACGCACCGCTCAAGTACTTCAAGCAGATCTACTTCTGGAAGACGCCGATCGCCGACTGCGGCAACGGCAAGAAGAACTGCATGGACTACACGAAGTGGCAGCAGGCCTGGACCCAACTCAAGGGCTGAGCAACGGAGTCGGAGCGCGCCGCCGTTTCGGCGGCGCGCTCTGGCGCCGACCGTGGTTGAAGGGCGCCGCGCTCCTCTCACCCCCGGTCCTCGGGTTCCTGCTCATCTACGTCGCGGCACTCGTCGCGCTGTTCGTCTACGCGTTCTGGACGGTCGATCCGTTCACGTCGTTGACGATCCACAGCTGGACGCTGGACAACTTCCGTGAGCTCTGGCATGGCTCGACCTACCACACCGTCGCGTTCCGGACGGTCTCGATCGCCGCCGCAGTGACGGTCACGGACGCGATCATCGCGTTCCCGTTCGCCTACCTCATGGCGAGGCTCGCCGGGCCGCGCACGCGAGCGCTGTTGTTCATTCTCGTTCTGCTGCCGTTGTGGGCGTCGTACCTCGCGCGCGTCTATGCGTGGCGGCTGATCCTCAACTCGGACGGGCTGCTCAACTGGTCGCTCCACAAGGTCGGCCTTCCGTCCGCCGGCATCGCGTACACGAACACGGCGATGTGGATCGTGTTCTCGTACATCTGGCTGCCGTTCATGATCCTCCCGGTCTACGCGTCGCTCGAGCGGATCCCGCACTCGTACATCGAGGCGTCGCGTGACCTCGGCGCGAAAGGCGGCCGCACGCTCCGCAGCGTCATCCTCCCGCTGGCGCTGCCCGGCGTCGTCGCCGGCTCGATCTTCACGTTCTCGCTGACGCTCGGCGACTACATCACGCCGGTGCTGGTCGGCGGTGCGTCGTCGCAGTTCATCGGCAACGTCGTCTATGACTCCGTCAACCAGGCGTCCAACCTGCCGTTCGGCGCCGCATTCGCCGTCGTCCCGGTCGTCGTCATGGGCATCTACCTCCTCGCCGCGCGAAAGCTCGGCGCGTTCGACGCTCTCTAGACATGGAGAGCCGCGGCACGAAGATCGCGCTGTGGGTCTGGGTCGGGCTCGTCCTGCTCTTCCTCTACATCCCGATCGTCGTCATCTGCCTGTACGCGTTCGACAAGTCCAACGTGCAGAGCTGGCCGATCGGCGGCCTGACCACGAAGTGGTTCGGGCCTGCGATCCACAACGGCGACATGCAGCAGGCGCTGTGGCTTTCGCTCGAGGCGGCCTCGTTCGCCACGCTGATCGCACTGGTGCTCGGCACGCTCGCGTCGTTCGGCGTGCACCGTTTCAGGTTCTTCGGCCGCGAGGCGATCTCGTTCCTGCTCGTGCTGCCGATCGCATTGCCCGGGATCATCACAGGGATGGCGCTCAACTCGTACTTCACGTACTGGAAGCTAAACTTCGGGCTGCTGACGATCGTGATCGGCCACGCAACCTTCTGCGTCGTCGTCGTCTACAACAACGTGATCGCACGGCTTCGCCGCGTGCCGGGATCGTTGACCGAGGCGTCGATGGACTTGGGCGCGGACGGCTGGCAGACGTTTCGGTACGTGACGTTCCCGACCATTTCCACCGCGCTCGTCTCGGGCGGGCTGCTCGCGTTCGCGCTTTCATTCGACGAAGTGATCGTGACCACGTTCACGGCCGGCGCCCAGAACACGCTGCCGATCTGGATCTTCGGTCAGATTCGCCTCGGTCAGCAGCTGCCGCAGGTGAATGTCGTGGTCTTCCTGATCCTCGCCGTCACGATCATCCCGGTCGCGGTCGCGCAGCGCCTGACACGCGAGAGCGGGATTCTCCGCACCGAGTAGCTACCGGGCGGTGTCAGACGCCGGAGGTGGCTGACACCTCGCGAAGCTCCGCCGCCGCCGGTTCCCAGTCGCCCGCTGCGGCGTTCGCCCTCACCTGCTCGGGCTTGGTCGCGCCCGCGATCACCGACACGACCGGCCCCGCCGCGAGCAGCGAGCCGATCGCGACCTCGAGCAGCGAGCGGCCGTGCGCATCGGCCCAGGCAGCGAGCTTCTCGACGCGCGACAGATCGTCGTCCGAGATGTCGCGACCGTGCAGGCGCGTGCCCTCGGCGGGCGGATGGTCGCGTGAGACCTTCCCCGTCAGGAGCCCGCTCGCGAGCGGGAAGTACGGGATGAACCCGAGCCCGAGCTCGGCGCACCTCGGCAGGAGGTCCGCCTCGGCGTCACGTCGCAGCAACGAGTATTCGCTCTGCTCGGAGACGTACGCGTCCGAGGCCAGCGCGCGAACGCGCTCGACCGTCTCGGCGCGATAGTTCGACGTCCCCCAGGCCCGGACGGTTCCCTCGGCGACGAGCTGCTCGACCGTTGCGACCGTTTCCTCGAGCGGCGTGCCCGGATCCTCCTCGTGGTGCTGGTAGAGATCGATCACATCGGTCTGGAGTCGTCGCAGCGACGCCTCGACCGCGCCGAGGATGTAGTCGCGCGAGCCGCGCCGCTCGGCGCCGTCACCCATCGGCTTTCCCCACTTCGTCGCGAGAACGACCTGGTCGCGCCTGCCATGGAGAGCGCGCCCGATCAGCTCCTCGCTGCCTCCCTGGTTGCCGTAGGTGTCGGAGGTGTCGAAGAACGTGACGCCGGCGTCGATGGCGGCGTCGATGACTGCGAATGTCGCGGCTTCGTCGATGCGGCCGCCGAAGTTGTTGCAGCCGAGCCCGACGACGGATACCTCGAGCGGCCCCAGGCGACGCACACGCATCGGCGGAACGTACCCGCACGGCTCCGCGTCGCGCGCTGGTTAGATCATCGGTCGTGCGGGGGATCTCGACTGGTGCGTACGAGGAGGAGCGCGACACATGGAGTGCCGCCGTCGACCGCGCGCAACGCGAAGGTTGGCCGTGCCTAGAGCTATGCGCGATCCTTCCGCCACTACTCTCGACGCTCGCGCCGTACCTGACGCAGCCTGGACACGACCTCGACAGCTTCGAGCGCGTTTCGATCCACGCGCCGGTCGGCATCGACTCAGCCGACGTCATCGTGCAAGCGATCATTCGACTGCCACACGACGGCGACGTGATCCTCCACCCCGACCTGTATTCGACCGCCGACACCGTCTACGCACTTGGCGATCGTGCCGTGTTCGAAAACATGGACGTCGCGAAGTCCTTTGGCCGAACGGTGGAGGATCTCACGACCGTCTTCGAACGCTTCCCAGACGCGGGCCTCTGCCTCGATGTCGCGCACGTGTGGACGAACGACCGGTCACTGACCCTCGGACACGAACTGCTCGACGCGTTCGGGGACCGGCTGCGGCAGGTGCACGTCTCGGGCATCGAACCGGACGGGACGCATCGGAAGACGACCGAAGACGACCTGTCTCTCTACGCCCCGTTGCTCGAACGCTGCGCAGATGTCCCGCAGGTGCTCGAGACCGTGCTCGAGACGAGCTAGTAACAGTCTGTTACAAGCCCGGGGGCACAGAACGCCTGAGCTTCGCAATGGCTAGTAACAGTCTGTTACTTGCTGGGCTCACCGGTGGCGCCAGGTCTCGCCGAGCACCCGCAGCCAGTTCCCGTGCGTGATTTGGTCGACCTCGCCCGGCTCGTAGCGCTCACGCAACGCGTCGACGAGCCGCGGCAGCCCCGACACGCCGCCGAGCGCAGCCGGGACGACAGCGCCGTCGAAGTCCGAGCCGAAGGCGACGTGATCGATCCCCATGCGGTCCGCCAGGTACGCGACGTGACGGACGATCTCGTCGAGCCCAGTTCCCTCGTGGTCGTTCAGCCCGTCCTCGCGCAGGAACGTCACCGCGAAGTTGACGCCGACGACGCCACCCGAGTCGCGAACCGCGTCGAGTTGTGCGTCCGTGAGGTTCCGCGTCGACGCACAGAGTGCGTGGGCGTTCGAGTGCGTCGCGACGATCGGCCGGTCCGACGTCTCGACCACATCCCAGAAGCCGCGCTCGTTCAGATGAGACACGTCGACGAGGATCCCGAGCTGGTTGCAGGCGCGCACGAGCGCGCGGCCGGCGTCCGTCAGCCCCGGTCCGGTGTCGGGCGACGCGGGGAACGCGAACGGCACGCCGTGGGCAAACGCGTTCGGCCGCGACCAGACGATCCCGATCGAGCGGAGGCCGCGGTCGTACCAGTCCTGCAGATTCGACAGATCCTCGGCGATCGCCTCCGCGCCCTCCATGTGGACGATCGCGGTGACCTCTCCCGCCTGGAAGTCCTCGACCGATCGCGCCCGGCCGACGGGCATCCCGCACAACGTCTCGAAGAGCTCCTCGGCGACCCGCGCCGCCTCGTCGAACGGGATCTCGCCCGCGAGCGGCATCGCATACGGGGGCGCGGGCGGATTGGCGTCGTAGGGCGAGGGGACGTAGAGCGCGAAGAAGCCGCCGGCGAAGCCCGCCTCGGCGGCGGTCTCGAGGTCGATGTGCTTGCCCTCCTCACCCCGCCACCGCTTCAGCACGAGATCGTTGTGGCCGTCGATCACCATGTGACGCATCGTACGGGTGCGTTCTCTTAGGCTCTGCGGCTTGTGACGGACAGGCGGCTCAGCATCCTGATCTGCGAGGACGACGAGCGTCTCGCGACTCTCGTGACCGAGACGCTCGCCGCGGACGGACGCTTCGACGTCGTGGCACGGGCGACGAACGGTGACGAGGCGGTCCGCCTGGCGGAAGAGCTCCGACCCGATGTCGTGTTGATGGACATCGGGATGCCCGGCCTCGACGGCATCGACGCGACGCGCGCGATCCGCGAGCGCGACGCGGGTCAACACGTCGTCATCTACACGGGCTCGGCCGAGTACGAGGACATCGGCCGCGCGGATGCGGTGGGGGCCGCCGGGTTCCTGCACAAGGAGGCGCTCACCTCCCCGGATCTGCCGGACGCGATCCAGGTGCTGCACACGAACTTCGCGAGCACCCGGACCGATCCGGACTGATGGCGGAGTTCGACGTCATCGTGATCGGCGCCGGCCCGGCCGGGGAGGTATGCGCCGGCCGGCTCGGCGAGAACGGCGTCTCGGTCGCGGTCGTCGAGCACCACCTCGTCGGCGGCGAATGCTCCTACTACGCGTGCATGCCGTCGAAGGCCCTTCTTCGCCCGGCGGAGGCGCTCGACGAGGCGCGCCGCATACCGGGAGCGGCCGAGGCGGCCCGCGGCGAGCTCGCGGTGGACGCGGTGCTCAAGCGTCGCGACCAGGTCATCCACGATCTCGACGACTCGGTGCAAGTCCCCTGGCTGGAGGATCGAGGCGTGACGCTGCTGCGCGGAGGCGCGCGCCTGACCGGCGAGCGCACGATCGACGTCGACGGCACCGAGCACACCGCGCGCAAGGCGATCGTGCTCGCGACCGGGACCGGCGCGCTCGTCCCGCCGATCCCCGGGCTCGCAGACGCGCACGCATGGACGAACCGCCTCGGGACGACGTCGAGCGCCGTTCCCGAACGGCTGCTCATCCTCGGCGGCGGTGTCGTCGGCGTCGAACTGGGCCAGGCGTGGGCATCGCTCGGCGCGCAGGTGTCGATCGTCGAAGGCGGGCCGCGCCTCATCTCGCGCGAGGAAGAGCTCGCGAGCCGATACGTCCAGGACGCGCTCGCCGCGCGCGGCGTCGACATCCACGTCGGCTCCCGCGCCGTCGGTGTGGAGCGCAACGGGGTCGTCAAGCTGACGCTCGACAACGGCGACGTCCTGGAGGGCGACGAGATCCTCGTCGGCGTCGGGCGCAAGCCGACCACGACCGACCTCGGGCTCGAGACCGTCGGGCTCGAGCCGGGCCGCTACGTCGAGGTCGACGAGCAGCTGCGCGTTCCCGGCAGCGATTGGCTCTACGCGATCGGCGACGTGAACGGCCGCGTCCTCCTCACGCACATGGGCAAGTACCAGGGCCGTGTCGCCGCCGACGTGATCCTCGGCCGCGACGCGCGCATCGATCCGCGAAGCGACGGCCCGCTCTCGCCGCGCGTCATCTTCACCGAGCCACAGGTCGCCGCAGTCGGCCACACGCTCGCGTCCGCGCAGGACGCGAAGCTCGAGGTGCGCGCCGTCGACTTCGAGACGTCGGGAACCGCCGGCGGCAGCTTCTACGGGCGCAACGCTCCCGGAACGTCGCGCCTCGTCGTCGACGAGCAGCGGCGCGTGCTCGTCGGCGCGACGTTCTGCGGTGTCGATGTCGGCGAGTGGCTGCACGCGGCGACGATCGCCATCGTCGGCCAGGTGCCGATCGACACGCTCTGGCACGCGGTCCCATGCTTCCCGACGCGCAGCGAGGTCTGGTTGCGCCTCTTCGAGACGTACGGCCTCTGAGCCGGCAGGACGACGGCGGCCCCGGCGGCGTCCACGCGACTAGCGTACGAAAGGGCGGCCCGACCCCCGGGCCGCCCTGTGGGTGGTCCCCGGCCCGCCTCGTCGCAAACCGATCCGGCATAGGGGTTTAGGAGCGGGACGGCCGGGTGAGGCCACGAACGGTGGAAGTGGATCGTCGCACCGTGCCGCGCGTCACGGTCGTCACCGACATCGTCACACCGTATGCCGTCGCGGTGTTCTCGGAACTGGCCTCGCTGTGCCGCTTGACCGTGATCTTCTGCGCGCGCACAGGCTCACGCGGGCTCGCGTGGGACTTCCCGAACGGCCTGCCGTTCCGCCACCGCGTCCTCTCGGGCGCGACGATCGGACGGCGAAGCGCCGACGCCGCCGACATCTACCCCGACCCGCGTCTCCTCTTCGCCGTCGCCGACACACGCCCCGATGCCGTCGTCAGCGGCGCATTCTCGATCCCGTCGCTGTACGCGGCGATCTATTCACGCGTCATGCGTAAGCCGCTGCTCATCCAGAGCGACGGCACACACGCCTCAGAGCAGCGGATCGACGTCGTGCAGCGAGCGTTGCGCCGGCTGTTCGCGCGCGCGTCATCCGGTGCGATCGCGAACAGCCTCCCGGCGGCACAGCGCTTCGTCGAGCTCGGCTGGCCGTCGGACCGCGTGCACCTCGCGCCGCACAGCACGAACGTCTCCGGCTTCCACGACGTCGCGCGCGACCGCAACTACGAGAGGAACGGCACGTTCGCGGTGCTGTGCGTCAGCCGGCTGATTCCCCGCAAGGGGATCGACCGCCTGATCGCGGCCGCCGCCACCGCGCGGCGCCTCGGCACCGACGTCTCGCTCACGATCGCCGGCAGCGGCCGCGAGGAGGCGGCGCTGCGCCGCGCCGCAGCCGATGCAGCGGTTCCGGTGAGCTGGCTCGGCTTCGTGGCGCACACGGAGCTGCCGCGCGTCTTCGCCGCGGCCGAGGCCTTCGCCTACCCCACCGCCGAGGATCCGTACGGGATCGCCGTCCTCGAGGCTGCGGCGTCCGGCCTGCCGCTCGTCGTCTCCCCTCACGCCGGCGCGACCGCCGACCTCGTGCGGCACGGCGTCAACGGGCTGGTCGCCGATCCCGACGACCGGGCCGCGGTGGCCGACGCGCTCGTCACCCTCGCCGCCGACGAAGAGTTGCGCCGCCGGCTCGGCCGGGCGGCACACGTCTCCACCGCCGAGCGAACCCCCGCCGCGACGGCACGCGGGTACTTCGACGCGGTTCAGGCCGTGCTCGCGTGACGCCGCGCGTTGCCTACCTGGTCGGCCGCTACCCGCAGGTCTCCCACACCTTCATCCTGCGGGAGATCGCGGCGCTGCGCGAGCTCGGCGTCGACGTGACGACCTTCTCGATCTGGCAGACACCGCAGACGGAGCTGCTCACCGACGAAGAACGCCGCGAGCACGCACGGACGCGCGCACTGCTGCCGCCGCAGCCGCGCTCGACGCTCGTCAGCCAATGGCGCGCAGCGCGGACGGCGCGCGGGTACGCGAGCCTCTTCGTTGACGCGATGCGCCTCGGGCCGCCGGGCCTCCGGCGGCCGCTGCTCGGCGGCTCGTGGATCCTCGAGGCGGCGGCGCTCTGGGACGGGCTCAGGCCGACCGCCGTCCGCCACATCCACGCGCATCTCGGCGGCACGGCACCAGCCGTCGCGATGCTCGCCGCCGCGCTCGGCAACGCCGTCGAGCCGGGAGCGTGGAGCTGGAGCCTCACCGTCCACGGCCCGGACGAGCTCGCGTATGCCGACCGCGAGCGGCTCGCCGAGAAGGTCGAGGCCGCATCGTTCGCGGTCGCGATCAGCGACTTCACGCGGAGCCAGCTCATGTCGCTCGTCGACGAGGAGCACTGGTCGAAGTTGCGTGTCGTGCACTGCGGCGTGGATCCGGCTGTGTACACGCCCGCTTCACGCGACGACGACGGCACGTTTCGCGTTCTCTCGGTCGGCCGCCTCGTGCCCGCAAAGGGACACGGAGTGCTGCTGGAGGCCGCGGCGCTCGCCGCGCGCAACGGCGTGCGTCTTCACCTGACGATCGTCGGCGACGGCCCACGGCGCGAGCGGCTCGCTGCTCTCGCGCGCGAGCTCGGCATCGCGGAGCACGTCACGTTCGCGGGCGCGGTCTCGCAGGACGCGCTGCCGGCGATGTTCGCGGCGGCGGACGCGTTCTGCCTGCCGAGCTTCGCCGAAGGGCTGCCCGTCGTCTTGATGGAGGCGATGGCGACCGGGCTGCCCGCGGTGACGACCGGCGTGATGGGGATCCCCGAGCTCGTGCGCGACGGCGAGAACGGCGTGCTCGTTCCGCCGGGGCGCGCCGACCTGGTCGCCGATGCGCTCGGCCGTCTGGCGCGCGATCCCGAGCTCCGCGCGCGGCTCGGCCGGGCCGGCCGCGCACGCGTCGTCGAGGCGTTCGACATCCGGCACGAGGCCCGGCGCCTCCACGACCTGTTCGTCGAGTACGCAGCATGAGCCGTTCGGCACGGTGGTACGTGGCCCGCGCACGCGCGATGTCGGGACGGGAGCTCGCGTGGCGCACTTCGCGGCGCCTCGTGCGCACACGGCCGGATGACCGCGCGATCGACTGGCACGACGGACAATGGCCGGCGTTCGTCCGAGGCCTCGCCGTCGACACGGCGGATGACGCGCAGCGCATCGCAGCGGGCGAGCTGTGCTTCTGGGGTCGCACCGCGATCGTCGACCCACACGCACCGCCGTGGGACGACGGCCCGTTCACGTGGTCGACGGATCCGAAATGCCGGTGGGAGCTGCGCCGCCACCAGCACCTCTTCGCTCTCGCGGCCGGCGGCCATGAGCGCCTCAGCATCGAGCAGCTACTCGACTGGCTCACGCACCGGCCGGCAGCGGACGAAGGTGCCGCAGCGGCATACGAGGCTGCCCACCGCGTGGTCGGCTGGTCGTGGGCGCTGCCATTCGCGGCCGGCCGGGCGACGCCGGGAGAGCTCGCTCGGATCTCCGCCGCGCTCTCCGCCGACGCCTCGCTCGCGCGCCGACGGCCCTCCCTCTACTCGTCGGCGAACAACCACCGCCTCGCCGAGCTCGCCGGGCTGCTGGCGTTCGAGACCCTCACGAACCGCGCGCGGTGGAACGAGACCTGGGCCGACTTCGAACGCGAGCTCCTGCGCCAGACGTTCGCGGACGGCGGGAGCCGTGAGCAGGCGGCGGGGTACTTCCTCTACGTGCTCGAGATCGTATGGGCGGCTGCGCTCTACGCGCACGCCGTGGGTCAGGACCTCGGTGCCGTCGGAGCGCGCGCGGAGGCGGCACTCGACTGGCTCGACGCGGTCGCGGGCGCCGACGGCGAGCCGCCCCCGTTCGGCGACGACGCGGAGGATCGCTTCCTCCGCGTCGACTACTTCCGTCCGCGGCAGGCATCGCTGCTCGCCGCGCGGCTCCGCGCCGCCCTCGACGGCAAGCCCGTGCTGTATCCGCCCCACGCGCCGACGCCGGCCACGGCATCGCGCCTCCTGCGGGACAGCGGCTACGCCGTGCTCCGGGACGGGCCGGTGCGAGTCGTGGTCGACGTCGGGGGGCTCGGTCTCGGCTCGCTTGCAGCGCACGGGCACGCAGACGCACTCAGTGTCATTGCCGATGTCGGTGAGCAAACGCTCCTGCGCGACAGCGGGACCGGTACCTACGTCGCCGAGGACGGACGCGATGCATTCAGGCTCACGTCCGCCCACAACACCGTTACCGTCGACGGGCTGCCGCAAGCGCAGCCGCGCGGCCCGCACCTGTGGGGACGGCGCTTCACGACCACCATCGAGGCCGTCGCCTTCGACGACGACCTCGACTACATACGCGCGAGTCACGACGGATTCCGCCCGCGGGCCGGGCACACGCGCGCAGTCGCGTATCTCAAGCCCGACGTGGTCGTGGTGCTCGATCGGGTCACTGCAGACGAGCCGCGCACCGTCGAGCTGACCTGGCAGACGATGCCCGGCGCTCGCTTCGACCACACGGTCGCCGCGTGGCCGAGCGCGACGAGGCGCGACGGCGACGGCCCGTTCTCACCGCGCTACACCTACGTCGAGCGTGCGCCGCGCACCACCTTCAGCGCGCGCGGCCGCGACGTGGTCTTCGCGACGGTCGTCTCGCTGTCGGCTGCCGACGTCGCGGTGAGCCACGACGGCACGACCACAGCCGTCGATGTCGGCGGACGTCGTCTCGTGGAGCGCTGGTGATGTGCGGGCTCGCCGGAATCGCCGTGCGCCGCGGCGCCGCCCCACCCGAGCGCGGCCGCATCGACGCCGCGATCGCAGCGCTGCACCATCGCGGGCCGGACGGATCCGGCTCGCACCTCACCGATCGCATCGCGTTGGCGCACACGCGCCTCGCGATCGTCGATGTCGAGGGCGGCGCGCAGCCGCTCGCCAACGAGGACGGTTCGGTGTTGACGGTCTACAACGGCGAGATCTGGAACTTCCCCGAGTTGCGCCGCGAGCTCGAGCAGCTGGGCCACCGCTTCCGGACGCACTGCGACACCGAGGCGCTCGTGCACGGCTACGAGGAATGGGGCGACTGCCTCCCCGAGCGGCTGAACGGGATGTTCGCGTTCGCGATCTGGGACGAGCGCCGCGGCCGGCTGTTGCTTTCGCGAGACCGGATGGGCAAGAAGCCGCTCTACGTCACCGAGACGGACGGAGGGCTCGCGTTCGGGTCGGATCTCCGCTCGGTCGCGCTCGTCACCGGGCAGCAGCCGGTGCTCGACCGCGAGCGCGTCGCGGAGTTCCTGTTCCAGCGCTACTCCGGCGCGCCGCACACGCTCGTCCAGGG
>Ga0207657_10006981_pt1 | contig 11626 bp, 12 predicted proteins | sample KBSC33metaG_FD_184316 | JGI IMG/M metagenome (GOLD analysis project Ga0207657, IMG submission 184316) | Corn rhizosphere microbial communities from Kellogg Biological Station, Michigan, USA - KBS C3-3 metaG (SPAdes) (version 2) | ecosystem: Host-associated > Plants > Roots > Rhizosphere > Soil ...
AGGCCGATCGCGGCGCTGGCGACGTGGATCAGCCAGAAGGTCGTCGTCGGCAAGGTGGAATAGAGCCCGCCGACATAGCCGACCATCTTGTTGGCGGCGAAGAAGGCCAGATAATAGAGCCCGATCACGGTGGCGGTGATCTGCTTGGGCGCGATCTTGGTGAACAGCGCCAGGCTGATCGGCAGGATGTGCGCGAAGCCGATGCTGTTCAGCAGATGGAACATGAAGGGCCAGAACAGTCCGATCTTGCCCCCTTCCGGCTGCGTCAGCGCGGCCATGAACAGGCACAGCCCGCCGGCGATGTTGAACAGGCTGCCGATGACCATCTTGCTGATCTCGTCCGGCTCGCGGTGCTTGAGGCTCCACCATTTCCAGAACGCCGCCACCGCGACGAGCATCGAGAAGCTGAGCGTCGCATCGAGCGTAATCAGCCAGCTCGACGGCATGGTGTAGCTCAGGAACTTGAGGTTGAAGTGCTGATCGCCCCATACGAGGTAGGCGTTGAAAATCTCCTGGTTGGTCAGCAGCGAGATCGCCATCACCGGGATGAGAATGCACAGCGACAGCACCCGGAAGCGCCCTTCGCGGTCGAGATTCCGGGTCAGATAGAAATAGAGCAACCCGACCAGCACCAGCGCGCTGACCGTGCCGACGATCCAGTTCGAAAAGAGGAAGCCGGAGATGAGCAGCCAGAAAACGACGAGGGCTCCGATTCCGATCGCGCCGGCGACGACGCGGCCGATCAGCTGGCCGCGGTCGCGATCCGCGACGGCGAGATCGGGCGGCAGGTGCTTTCCGGCGGACAGATAGATGAACAGACCGAGCACCATGACGATCCCGGCGCAGCCGAAGCCATAGTGCCAGCCGACCTTCTGGCCGAGCGTGCCCGAGATCAATGGCGCCGCGATCACGCTGACGTTGATGAAGATGTAGAAAATCTGGAACGCCATCGCGCGGCGGAGATCGTTCTCTCCGTAAAGCTCGCCGACCTGGGTCGCGATATTGCCCTTGAACAAGCCGACGCCGACGATCAGCGCCAGCAACGCGAACAGGAACGCGCCTTCGAATGCCATCAGGAAATGGCCGAGCGCCATCACCAGTGCGCCGGCGATGAGTGCGATCTTACGGCCGGTAAGCTTGTCGGCGATGATGCCGCCGAGGATTGGCATCAGATAGACGAGCGAGGTGTAGTCGCCGAAGATCGCCGATGAGAGGGGCTGGCCCTCGAGCCCGGGATAGTGCCAGCCGCGAAGCCAGGCGAGCCCGGTGACCTTCTCGATATGCCCCGCGAGCAGCAGGTAATTGACCATGTAGAGCGTCAGCAGCGTCTGCATGGAATAATAAGAGAAGCGCTCGCACGCCTCGGTGAAGCCGAGGTATCCGAGGCCCTTGGGATGGCCGAGGAAGGCGCGGTCGTCGTGGGTGCCGACTTCATAGTCGGGCGTGGCGTCGGCAACCGTCATCTTCTCACTCCCTCATTCTGTGGCTCGAGCAGCCGCCTTAGCGGGCGCCGAGCCGCAAGCGTCAACAACGCTCCCGTAAAGCCGATTGCCGCGTCGAGCGTCCAGAACGCCGTATTGGACATCTGATCGTAGAAGCTGCCGACCCAGCCCATCAATGTCGATCCGACGAACAGGCCCATGAAGCTCGCGCTGACCATCGTCGCGTTGATCTTGGCCGGGGCCGACTGGGAGATGAGCGCCAGCGTCACCGGCCAGTACCACATGAAGCCAGTGCCCATCCCGAAATAACAGGCGAGCGCCCACCACACCGGCACCTTTCCGCCGTCGCCGGCAAGCGCGCTTCCTGCCGTCAGGAACAAGGCGGAAGCGCCGACGATCGCGGAGCCGATCGCCATCTTCGTGAGGCTACCCGGCTCGCGGCGTCGGCGCGCCTGCCATGCCCACAAGGCGACGAGCGGCGCCGCGACGACGATGCTCGCGAAGCTGTCGACCGAGTTGAACCAGCTCGCCGGGACTGCACCGAGCGGAGTCGACAGGTCCACTCGCTGGTCGACCCAAACGACGCCGATGTTCCAGATCATCGGATAAGCGATGCTCGGGAAGACGGTGAGTGCGATGACGCCGACGATCGCCCACGCGCGGCGCCTCTCCTCGGCGGTGAGCGGCGGAACGGTGCCACGCTCGCGCCGCGCCGGCTTGCTTGGCGGAAGGTGGCGTTGTCCGGCGAGATAGACCACGAGCGCGAGCAGCATCAGCACCGCCGCGAGCCCGAATCCGGCGTGCCAGCCGTAAATCGCTGCGGTTGCTCCAGTCGCGAGCGGGCCGATCACCGCGCCGATGTTGATCGCGGTCGAAAAGATGGTGAACCCGCGCGAACGGAGGGATTCCGCGGCCTCCGGATAGAGTGCGCCGACTTGGGCAGAGATGTTCCCTTTGAGGAAGCCCGAGCCGATGATGAGCAGAAGCAGTGCGACGAGAAAGCTCTGGTCGAAGGTCATGGCGAAGTGGCCGGCGCTCATCAGCAGCGCGCCCGCGGTCACCGTCCGTTTCGCCCCAAGCCAGCGGTCGGCCACCCAGCCGCCGATGATCGGCGTGAAATAGACGAGGCCGCCGTACCAGCCGTAGATCAGCGACGCGAAGGCCTCGTTCGACATGGCGCCGCGGAACTCGAACAGGTGCCGCAACAGCGCGAGGCCGAGCACATGATCGGCGTGCGGCGGAAGGAGCAGCTGCTTGCCAAGGTACAGCGCCAGCAGCGCCGTCATCCCGTAATAGGAAAAACGCTCCCACAGCTCGGTGAAGGCGAGATAGGCGAGACCCGGCGGATGACCGAGGAAGCCGCGTTCACGCGGCTGCCCGGCCACGGCGAAAGCCGGCGCGATGCTCAATCAGGGGATCCCGGCCATGCAAACGGATGCGTAACAGCCGCGCGGGGACGGCGGAAGCCGGGTTCGACGAACTTACTGCGGCGGGGTCTGCTGATCCGCCGTCTGCTTGCGCTCGCCCCTCGCCTCCTGGATGACCTTGGTCAGGCAGCCGGTGTAGCCGGCGGGGCCGACCGGCGAGCAGCTGTTGATGCCGGTCGCGCCGACGGTCTCGAGGTTCTTCGAGCGAACCGCCCACGACTGCATCTGCTGCGGCGTTCCGCTCGGCCGCATCTTCGGCGGGATGCGATAGCGCTCCGCTTCGGGGCGGCGGGCGCAGACGACGACCTGGTCGTCGGTCGAGCGCGGGCACGGGTCGCTGCCGTAGACGATGATCTCGGCGACGTTGGGCGCCGCGTCCTGGGCGGCCGCCGGAGTGGCGAAGGCGGCCAGGCCGCCGGCGAGGGCCACGGCGGCCGTGCTCGCGAGGGTGGTCAAGTTGCTCATATCGTCCTTCCAGCGTCTACAGCGGCCCGCATTCTTTCTTGTTCCTCTAAATTCGCTTCGACAAGGCGATGGCCACCTTGCAACCGCCACGGATGGCCGCGGTCAAGAGGGGATAGCCAAGCGCTTTCTTCGCACCCGCCTCGCGCGCAGTATCTCGGTGCTCGAGCTCTTCCGCGCGGAACTCTGCAATATCGGCCGAAAGCTCGGGATCGTCGTCGCCGAGCTGGTCGAGCTGGCGGCCGTAGTGACGGTCGATCTCGGTCTCCACCGCGTCGGTGCAGGCGAGCGCCGCCTCCTTCGACATTAGCGCCGTGGCCGCGCCGAGCGCGAAGCCGGCGACATTCCAAAGCGGCTGAAGGACAGTGGGGCGGACGCGCCGCTCGCTTATCAGCCTGTCGAAGCGGGCGAGATGGCGCTGCTCCTGCGCCGCCATCCGCGAGATCAGCTTGGCCTCGGCCGAATTGGGTCGCAGCACCGCGAGCTGGCCGGCGTAGATGCGCGTCGCTCCATATTCCCCGGCCTGGTCGATGCGCAGCATCGAGGCCGTGTCGGCCCTCCTCTCGCCGGGCAGCCAGCCGCTCAAGCGCGCTTCGCCTTGAAGGTGAGCAGCAGGATCAGCGCCGCGCCGGCGAGCGACAGGATGGCGTTCCAGCCGGCCATCGAGATGCCGAGGAATCGCCACTGCACCTCGTCGCAGCGGACCAGCGGCGCATGGGTGATCTGCTTGAGGAGCTCCGCCGTGCTGCCGCCCTTCGCAAGTGCCGTGCACTGGGTGAAGCCTTCGAAAATCTTCGCCTCAACCCCCGCGTGATAGACGCCGATGGCACCCGACACCGCGATCGCCAGCGCCGCGAGCAGGGTGAACGTCTTTGCGCGGGAGGATGCTGCCGCGGCGCTGAAGGCGACCAGCGCCAGCGCGATCGCGACCATATGAGCGTAACGCTGCCACCAGCACATCTCGCACGGGTGGAGGCCGCCTATGTATTGCGAGCCCACGGCGCCGAGCAGAAGCGCGAGAGGCAGCAGCAGGGCGATCGCCCGCGCGACCAATGCAGGCTGCCATGACATCGACGGGCCGGCTCGGGCCGCAACCGCTTCGCTCATGCCTAGCGCGACTTCTTGGGACTGCCGCCGCCCGTCGCCACAGAGGTGGGCGCACCGCTCAGGCGCTTCAGCGTGTTCAACGCGTAATAGAGCTGGAAGTCCTTGACGCCCTTCTTCTTCAGCTCCTCGGCCGTGGCCGTGAACCGCGGATCGGGCGTGTCGTCGCTCTCCAGCAGCTTTTCGTCGACCTGGGTCTGGGCGAGGAGGTGCTTCCTCAAGTCGGCCTCGCGGATGAACTTGCGGTCCTTGTAATCAGGATCGGTCAGCTGGGGCACGTCGATGTCGGGTTCGATCCCGCCGGCCTGAACCGAGCGGCCTGACGGCGTGTAGTAGCGCGCCGTTGTCAGCCGCAGCGCGGCTTCGGGCCCGGTCTGCACCACCGTCTGGACCGAGCCCTTGCCGAAGCTCCGCTCGCCCATGATCAGCGCGCGGCGATGGTCCTGAAGCGCGCCGGCCACGATCTCCGACGCCGACGCGGTGCCGGGGTCGGTGAGGACGATCACCGGGAGGCCATGCGCCATGTCACCGGGACGCGCATAATAGCGCTCGATATCGTCCTTGCTGCGGCCGCGCTGCGAGACGATCTCGCCGCTCTCGAGGAAGTCGTCGGCGACGTCGACCGCCTGATCCAGGAGGCCGCCCGGGTTGGAGCGCAGGTCGACGACATAGCCGATCGGGTGGCCGCCGGTCGCCTTGTCGATCCCGACCAGCGCCGCCTTCACCTGCTCGCCGACATTGCCGGTGAAGGTGTCGATGTTGATGTAACCGACGCCTTCCTTGATCTCCCATTTGACCGGGCGGAGCTGGATGCGCTCGCGAACGATGGTGAGGTCGAGCGGCTTGTCGCGGCCCGGGCGGACGATGGTCAGCTTTACCGGCGTTCCGGGATCGCCCTTCATCTTCTCGACCGCCTGGTCGAGCGTGATGTTGTTCAGAAACTCGCCGTTGATGTGGGTGATATAGTCGCCGGCCTTGATGCCCGCGCGCCACGCCGGCGTGTCCTCGGTCGGCGCGATGACCTTGACCACGCCGTCCTCCAGCGAGACTGTCAGGCCGAGCCCGCCATAATTGCCGTCAGTGGTGGTCTTGAGCTGGTCGAAGTCCGCGCCTTCCTCGTAGCTGGAATGCGGGTCGAGCGCGGAAAGCATGCCGTCGATCGCGCCCTTGATCAGGGTCTTGTCGTCGACCGGGTCGACGTAGCTCGCCTTCACCCGCTCATAGACGCTCATGAACTTCTCGAGCTCCTGGTAATTGGTCGTGTCCGCGGCAGCGAACGAGCTGGCGGTCACGGGCACCAGGGCGAGCGCTCCGACGAGCGCGAGAGGCGGAAGAAGCTTGGCGATGCGTGTCATGTCGGTCGCGTCCCACTTGCGCGGCGGTTGGGGCAGATGGCGCCCATTTAGCCGCCTTTGCCGCCTTTTGACAGAGTTTGAGATGAACCTGCGATGAGAGCGGGGGAGAATCTCCGGCCGTTTTGGGACAGCTGGACGTCGACCGGGCCGAGTGCCCGGCCGAGCGGGTCGCCGACGCGAACCCTGTCGCCTTCCTTGAGCTCCGAGGACAGGTTCACGATGAGGCTGATCCAGCCGTTGCCATGGTCGAGGATCAGGATCCCGTCATAGTCGCGAAACGGGCCCGAGAAGCGGACGACGCCGTCGGCGGGCGCGACGACCGGCGTTCCGCGGCGCGTATCGAAGCTGAGGCCGCGAGAGCGAACGCCGCTGTCGTTGACGGCGCCGAGGCCTTCGACGACCGGGGCGCTCACGGGGAGGATGTAGGGAAACGGCGGCCGAAACTGCGGTCCGGCGGGCGCGAAAGGTCTCACCGGCGTAGGCGGTTCGGACTGGAGCAAGGCGGCCAGCTGGCGTGCCGACCGGCTCTGCACCTCCTCGCCGCGGATCCGCTCGGCCTGTTCGCCGGCAGCGATGGCCACATCGCCGGTGCCGAGCGCGCGGCCGCCGGCGGCAAGCGATTGCTCGATCGCGCGCTGCTCGAGCTCGGCGAATTGCTGCCGACGCTCCGCGAGCGCCTGGCGGCTTCGAAGAAGCTCGGCGCGCGCTCCGAGCGTGGCCCTTTCAAGGCGCTGACCTTCGGCAAGCTGCGCGGAGAGCGCGCGAGTGCGGGCGCGGATCACCGGCAGCGTTGAATCGAGCAACACGCTGACCTTCACAAATTCGTCGACGCCGCCGCGGTCGGCGAGCGTCAGCAGCGGCGGCCGCTGCCCCATCACCGCAAGCCCCGCGAGCAGCGACGAGACCGGCCGCTGCTCTTCGGCGATCCGCACGCGGTGCGCGCCGACATAGGCGGCTGCCAGCCGATATTGCGCATCCGCCGCGGTGATGCGCGCTTCGGCGGCCTCGATGGCCTGCGCCGCTGCGGCCTGTTGTGCGCGAAGCCGGCCCGCCTCGTCGCGCGCTGCACTGGCGATCTTTTCTAGGCGCCCGGTCTCCGCTTCCGCGGCGGCCTGCTCCGCGCGCGCCCCGCGAAGCGCGGCATCGAGCGGCGCGGCCTGCGGCGGCGCGGGCGCGCTTGCCGCGATCAAGGGGGCAAGAAGCAACGGAAGGGCGAGCCGCTTCATTGCCTAACCCTCGCGATGATAGGGGTGGTTCGCAAGGATCGAGGTCGCCCGGAACAGCTGCTCCGCAAGCATCGCCCTCGCGAGCAGATGCGGCCAGGTCGCCGGCCCGAAGGAGAGCAGCAGCTCAGCGCCTGACCGCTGCGTCTCATCAAGGCCGTCCGCCGCACCAATCAGGAATCGCGCCTCGCGCCTGCCGCCGTCGCGCCAGGCTTCCAGTTGTTTGGCGAGCTGCATCGAGGAAAGCGATTTGCCCCGCTCGTCGAGGGCCACAACTGCGGTCGCAGCAGCTAGCTCGGGCACCTTGCCGCCGCGGTCGGGCAGCTCGGTCACCTTCGTCGGCCAGGCGATCCGCTTCAAATAGCGCTCGACGAGATCGGCCTCGGGAGAGCGGCCGATCTTTCCACGAGCGACGATGTGGAGGAGCACCTACTGCGCGGTGAGCGCGGGGCGGTACGGCCAGGTGAACACCGACTTGAACCCGTCGTAGATCGTCCGCGCGGCTTCGGCGATCGTCTGCGGCCGGTTCGACCCGCCACGGGCGAAGATGGCGACGATGATCCGGTGGCCGTCGGGCATGGTGATGAAGCCGACGTCGTCGGACAGGCCGTTGAGCGTGCCGGTCTTGTGGGCGACCGTGCCTTCCGGAAGCAGCGACTTCATTCGGTTCTTGCCGGTCTGGCACTTGGCCATCACGCCGAGCAGATAATTCCGGCTTTCGACCGAGATCAGCTGACCTTTGTAGATTCGCCGGAGGAGCTCGACCATTGCCTTGGGCGTGCTCGAATCCCGCCGGTCCCAGAGATCGCGCTTGTCGGCGAGAAGCTGGGCAATTGTGCGGTCGACGCGGACGCCCTGGATGTCGTTCTGCACCAGCCAGTGATGCACCGCGCTCGGTCCGCCGACGTCCTTGAACAGGATGTCCGCGGCGCGATTGTCGCTGTGGATCAGCATCTTGTTCATGAGCGTGCGGACCGGCACGCCCTGGATCGAATCGTCGAGCGTCTTCTGGCGATGGTCGACCTGCGACAGGTACAGCGCGGCGATCGCGACCTTGACCGTGCTCGCCATCGGGAACGGCGTGTCGCCCTTGATGCTGAGGCTCTCGCCCGTGTTGAGGTCGAGCGCAGCGATCCCGACGTCTGCCGAGCTTCCCGATACGAGCGCACTCAATTGCTGTTCGACGGTTGTGAGGTCCGGCGACGAGGCCGCAGCGACCGGTGCCGCGGCAAATGCCAGCAGCGACAACAGAATCCCAAAGAACGGCACGTGACGCACGCCCCTCACCCTCCGGCTGCACTTATAGTCGCTTCGTCCCCAAATGCCCACATTCGCTCCAAATTGTAAAAAGTCCTTACCTCGGGGCGGAACAGGTGAACGATGACGTCGTCGGCGTCGATCAGCACCCAGTCCGCCGCCGGAAGACCTTCGATCCGGACGTTCCTTCCAAATCGCTCCTTGATCTTGTCGGCAAGCTTAACGGCCATCGACGCGACCTGCCGGGTCGAGCGCCCGGAAGCGATCACCATGTGGTCGGCGATGTTGGACTTGCCCGCCAGCGGGATGGAAACGACTTCCTGCGCCTGGTCGTCGTCGAGCGATTGGAGGACGAGCTTGTGAAGGTCTTCGACGTTCACGGGCTCGCGTGCAGCGTCAGCGTTATGTTCGGTCAAGGGGTCTCCTGGCGAACAGGGGCAGAGCCGTGGCCCCTGGCGCTCGAGCGAGCCTCAGGGGACGGCGATACCAGCTTGGGTTTTGCGCGCGGATAGCGGTTGCGGAAGTCGGATCGGGGGACAGGCGAAGAAGGACGATCGCCGGTGCACTCCATTCCGTCCAGCAACTTGCCTGGCTCGAAGGGTGGACGAACCGCCTGAGCCAACCCATCGCGCGCGCCGCGTGGGCAGCCGAATCATAACCGGGGCGGCGAATCACCGCAATCGGCACTTCGCGGGCCAAGCCCCTCCAATCGCGCCACAAGTGAAAATTTGGCAGGGTGTCGCTTCCGAGCAACCAGATGAAGCGATGCGCGGGGTGGCGACGCTTCAAGAGCCGCACCGTATCGATAGTGAAACGGGTGCGCTCACGCTGCTCGAAATCGCTGACCCGGATTCTGGCACCGCGCGCGGTGCGGCGCGCCGAGGCGAGCCGCGCCTCGAACGGCGCCATGTCCTTCGCGCCCTCCTTCAGCGGGTTGCCGGGCGAGACCAGCCACCACACCTCGTCGAGGCCGAGGGCGCGTATCGCTTCGAGGCTGATGTGGCGGTGTCCCCCGTGCGCGGGGTTGAACGAGCCGCCGAGGAGACCGATGCGCGCCATGCCCGCGAACGGCTAGCATGAGGGCATCGCAGAGCATAATGTCGCCGCAAGGGGGAGTGATGGCCGGGGAATTGGAAGCGATCGGCGATGCGGTGACGGGCGGGCTTCTGGCGCGCGCGGTCGAACCGCATGCCGGCGAGGCCGACACGGGCCATACCCACGAGAAGAACTGCCTCAACTGCGGAACGAAGCTGATCGGGCCCTTCTGCTCGGCGTGCGGGCAAAAGGCGCACGTCCATCGCTCGGTTCGCGCCTTCTTCCAGGATTTCGTCCAGGGGCTGTTCAATTTCGAGGGGAAAATCTGGCGGACTCTGCCGATGCTCGCCTGGTGCCCCGGAGACATGACCCGGCGCTACATCGCCGGCGAGCGCGCGCGGTTCATCTCACCGGTGGCGCTCTACCTTTTCACCGTCTTCGCGATGTTCGCGGTCCTCAACCTCACCGGTACGCTGGGTCCGACCGGCGGCAAGAACTTCAAGAACGGCCTCAAAACCGAGATTGCCGAGGAACAAGCGGCCATCGCGAAGCTGGAGGCGAAGCGAAAGACCGAGGCCGCAGCGGGCAAGGACGTCGCGGCGACCGACCGAAGGATCGCCAAGCGCAAGGCGGATATTGCGGAAACTCAAAGGATGCTCAGCGGCCAGCCCATCGTCGCGGCCGACCCCGGCGACGAGATGCCGAGCTTCATCCGCCCATTCATCCAGCACGCCGCCGACAATCCCGAGCTGGTGTCGATGCGCGTCCAGGACGCGGCCTCGAAATACAGCTGGCTGCTGATCCCGATGTCGGTCCCCTTCATGTGGCTGCTGTTCCCCTTCCGGCGACGCTTCAACACCTACGACCACACGGTGTTCGTCACTTACTCGCTCTCATTCATGATGATGCTGGTGGTGGTCGGCGGACTGCTGATCACGATCGGCCTCCCGGGCCTCGCCAGCCTGCTCTTCTTCGTGCCGCCGTTCCACATGTACCGGCACCTGAAGCAGACCTACGAGCTCGGGCGGTTCAGCGCGATCATGCGAACGATGGCGCTGATGACATTCGCCTTCATCGCCGCCGCCTTGTTCATGGCCGCGGCGGTCGCCATCGGCGCGATGTAGTCAGCGGCGGCAGGGATATTTTCGCTGAAGGACGCGGATCATGGCGTCCTTGAGGCTCATTCGCGCCCGCTCCGCGGGAGGAATGGCGTTCAAGCCGTCGATGAACTCGAAGCTTCCGAGGCTCGCCCTCGCAGTCGGCGAGCAATAGAGGATCGGCCTGTGCGCCTTCTCGGCCGCGATTCGGTCGTCGCCGATGGCTTTGCCCACCGCGGTCGCTTCCGCCTTCAGCCTGCCATAGTCGCTGTCGAAGAAAGCGAGCGGACCCTTGGCCTTGAGGCGGTTGGCGCGGTCGAGGAAATTCTGCGCCGATCCGGGCGGCGCAGCCACTGCCGGTGCGGCGACAGACAAAGCGAGGGCGAGGAAGGTCGCGTAGCGCATCGCTGACTTAGTGTCGCGCAGCGGCCTTCCGGTTCGAACCTTCAGGCGCCCGCCGCCGCGGGCCCGCCAATCGTCCCGCTTTTCGGACGCTTCGCCTTCGGGATCGAGGAGCCTGCCGCCGGGATCGACGGGCCGGTCACGCCGCCGCGGTCGATCGGGTCGCCGGCGAGCACGCTCTTGATCTCGTCGCCCGACAGCGTCTCATATTCGAGCAGCGCCTGGGCGAGCGTCTCCAGCTCCGCGCGATTTTCGTCGAGGAGATGCTTGGCGCGGGCGTAGCCGTCCTCGACGACCTTGCGGATCTCGTTGTCGATCGCCTGCGCGGTCTCGTTGGACATCTGGCGCGACCGGTTGACCGAATAGCCGAGGAAGACTTCCTCGTCGGGGTCGGCGTACTGGAGCGGGCCGAGCGCGTCGGACATGCCCCACCGGGTGACCATGTCGCGCGCGAGCTGGGTCGCATACTGGATGTCGCTCGAAGCGCCCGAGGAGACCTTGTCGTAGCCGAAGATGACTTCCTCGGCGACGCGGCCGCCCATCGAGACGGCGAGGTTCGCGTACATCTTGTCGCGGTGATAGGAGTAGCTGTCGCGCTCCGGCAGGCGCATCACCATGCCGAGCGCGCGGCCGCGCGGGATGATCGTCGCCTTGTGAATCGGATCCGATGCCGGCTCGTGAAGAGCGACGATGGCGTGGCCCGCCTCGTGATAGGCGGTCATGCGCTTCTCGTCCTCGGTCATGACCATGGACTTGCGCTCGGTGCCCATCATCACCTTGTCCTTGGCCTCCTCGAACTCCTGCATCGCAACCAGGCGCTTG
>Ga0207657_10006982_pt1 | contig 11626 bp, 10 predicted proteins | sample KBSC33metaG_FD_184316 | JGI IMG/M metagenome (GOLD analysis project Ga0207657, IMG submission 184316) | Corn rhizosphere microbial communities from Kellogg Biological Station, Michigan, USA - KBS C3-3 metaG (SPAdes) (version 2) | ecosystem: Host-associated > Plants > Roots > Rhizosphere > Soil ...
AATTTTCAGAATGGAAACATCAGCGAAAATAAAGACCCCGGCCCCCAAAAATATCCGATCTTATTGGCAGAACATAATTATGCAGTTTCATTAATTGTTCAAAATGACCTTGGCTGTTATGACACCGCTGTTAATAGCATTCGCGCGCTTAAAAGCTGTTATATTGCTGTCCCGAATGCTTTCACGCCAAATGGCGATGGCCTTAATGATTATTTGTATCCCTTAAATGCTTATAAAGCAGACAATCTCACATTTAAAGTGTACAACCGTACTGGCCAACTGCTTTTTGAAACGCATGACTGGACCCGGAAATGGGATGGAACTTTCAAAGGTGAACCCCAGGATGCCGGTGTATTCGTGTGGACATTAAAATACATACTTCGCGATACCGGCAAGCCTGTTTTCACAAAAGGATCAACTACTCTTATCAGATAAGTGCTGCAGAGACAAATTTATTGTTTGGTTTATAATAGTATTATCCTTTTGATACATACTAATTTTTGTTTCTTCTTTGGAAACCGGGCGATCATAAGTAATACCAAATATCAATGACGCCGGAATGAACAATCCGCAGAGTAAGACACCTAAAGAATAGGCAATGTGCCTTAGATATTCAGCTATCACAGCGGAATTCTTTCTTTTTATTTTTTTCATTTTTTGACTTTTTTAAAGATTAAATGTGGTTTAACCGTTTTTCACAGAAAAATCGGGATTAAGATATACTGTGTTGACGATGGGTTTTTCAACATTGCCTTTCCGGATGTGAGCATTTTGAAAAACTGTGTTATCAGGCCTTTTATAAGTGATACCAAACACAAAAGAGAAAGGAATGAACAAACCGATAATCAATACTTTAATTGAAAATGCAAGTTGATTGGCTATTTCCCGAACTGATTCCCTGGTTAAAAATTGAGTTTTCATGTTTTTTATTTTAATTGTTTTTAATTATTTACATAACAAAGATATAGTTCTTAATAAGTACTATGCAAAACATAGTACATTAACATGCATAAAAGCTATATGAATGGTTGTTTTTTATGTTTAATTGGTTAAGAGAAAAATTAATTCGCGGGGGTTAGAACGAATTTTTCGTCGCTTTTTCGATTCATCAAAAAATTATACTTGTCTGTTTTAGACAAGCCGGTATGGTGTGCGAAAGAAGTGATTTTTTTATATGTAATAAAAAAGTTGTGTATAATTGCATTATTTACCATTAATATCCTATTACGATGAAACATGTGGTGTTCTGTTCACTTTTATTTTTATCTGTAAATTCTTCATTAAATGCTCAAAAGTATTCGCTGGCCTCGCCCGGCAATCAATTGCAAATTCAGGTAACCAGCGATAGCCTTTTGCACATTTCGTTTTTCAATAATGATAAAAACCTGGTTAAGTCGATTGACGCCGGATTGGTTTTGCCGGATAAAATCTTGCCAGGGAAAAAATCAAAAGTCACAAAAGCGCAAAAACAAAAAATTAATACGACTATCCAACCGGTAGTGGCGATAAAAAATTCCTCGATTAAAGACATATACAATCAGTTGACGTTAACTTACAAAAACCAATTTTCAGTGGTTTTTAGGCTGTATGATGACGCTTTTGCTTACCGCTTTGAAACGTCCATTCCGGATAGTATTACAGTAAACAATGAAATATGTAATGTTTCTATTCCCGGAAATACTGAAGGCTTGTTTGCCTTTTCGGACCGATGGATGAACAGCTACGAGCACATGTATGAGAAGTCGGCCGTTAACAAAATAGCTAACGATGAAACGGCTCAGTTACCTTTTTTACTTTCTGTTGGAGATAACCAAAAGCTGCTAATTACTGAAAGCGATTTATATGACTATCCGGGTTTGTATTTTACCGGAAGCAATAATGATGAATTGCATTCCATATTTCCTCCGGCGGTCAAAATGGAGAAAGAAAACAAGCCGGGCAGGGGAGGATGGGATCGCATTTTCGTACCCGCGGCTACTTACGATTATATTTCCAGGACAACTGGCAGGCGCAGCTTTCCCTGGCGCATATTTGCCGTAGCCCACAACGATCGCGATTTACTGAATAATGAAATTGTTTATAAGTTGGGCAAGCCCAATGAACTTCAAAATACAGGCTGGATAAAGCCCGGCCAGGTAGCGTGGGACTGGTGGAATCACTGGAACGTGACCGGAGTTGATTTTCGTGCAGGAGTAAATACGCAGACTTACAAATATTATATTGATTTTGCGTCAGAAAACCATATTCCCTACATCATTATGGATGAGGGATGGTATAAATTAGGCAATATGACTGAACGCGTGCCTGATGTGGATGTTAAAGCAATTGCTGACTACGGAAAGAAAAAAAATGTAGGTGTAATTCTATGGTGCGTATGGCGCACGCTGGATAATCAAATGGAACAAGCAATGAATTTGTTTGAACAGTGGGGCGTAAAGGGAATTAAAGTAGACTTTATGAATCGTGATGACCAGGCGGTCGTTAATTTTTACTGGAGGTGCGCTAAAGCCGCAGCCAATCATCATTTATTGGTCGATTATCATGGCGCTCATAAACCTGCAGGCCTTATGCGAACCTACCCCAACGTGGTTAACTATGAAGGCATTCCGGGTCTTGAGCAGGATAAATGGACAGATTCAATGGCTACGCCGGAAATGGCAGTTACCATTCCTTACATCAGGATGTTTGCCGGCCCGCTGGATTATACACCGGGAGCCATGCGAAATGCACAAAAAAGAGACTTCGCTCCAATAAATGATAATCCGATGAGCCTGGGCACACGTTGCCAGCAGATAGCGATGTATATTGTTTTTGACGCGCCTTTGCAAATGCTGGCTGATAATCCTACGGCTTATGAAAAAGAAAAGGAATCATTGGATTTTATAAAAAGTGTGCCTACCACCTGGGATGAAACGATTCCTCTGGATGGCAAAGTCGGCGATTATGTAGTTTTAGGAAGAAGGAAAGGCGAAACCTATTTTGTAGGAGCTATGTCAGATTGGAATGCACGCGATATTGTTATTAATTTTTCATTTCTGCCTGAAGGATCATTCCACATTACTTATTTCCGGGATGGTGTAAACGCCGATAGAAACGGAACAGATTATAAGGAAATTAAAACTACCATTACTAAAAACGATTCATTAAAAATTCATTTAGCTCCCGGCGGAGGTTGGGCTGCCCGAATAGAACGGTGAGCAATAATGGAGAATCAGTAAAGCAATAAAAAAGGCGTATTTTTCTTTTACCTGTTGGGAGGATATTAAAATTCACTTTTGAAGTCTTCGGGATTTTCATCAGGATGCTGCTCGTTATATTCAATGATGAAATTATTTGGGCCATTTCCCGTGATGATATTCATAAAATTTTGCTGCACTAACTCAAGAATATTCAGAAAAAGAAAAATAGCATGGATACGGTCGTCGCAGACGTCAAATATCTTTTCAAAAGAAATGGACTTTTCTGTTTTAATTAAATCGAGCATGTATTTGCGCGTGCCTTCCATGGTGTAGTTGTAGCTGATCACCGTATGTACAGGCCGGTTTCTTTTATCCAGTAATCTTTGAGCTACCTTCTCAAAAGCCTTCATTAATTTAAACAGCGTTACTGTTTGTATCTCTGTTCCTTCTCCCGCCTGTTCGCCTATCAGTGAAAGCTCTTCTCTTATGTTGCCACGCCTCGCCATTAGCATCCTCAGGGCCTCCATCTCGCTCATTTTTTGAGAGGCCATCTTAAATTTTCTATACTCCAGAATTTTATCTACCAATTCCTGCCGTGGGTCAATTTCGTTTCCTTGTTCATCAAGTTCTTTGCGTGGAATCAGCATCTTCGCCTTAATGCGCATCAGCGTACTTATGAATAAAATAAATTCGCTGCTGAGTTCAATATTCAAACTTTCACTCTCGTGAATATAATTAAGGAAGTCGTTGGTGATTTTTGAAATCGGAATATTATAAATATCCAATTCGTCCCTTTCAATAAAAAATAACAGCAAATCGAACGGGCCCTCAAATTGCGGTAACTTTATCTGGTAAGTTTCTGTGTTCATCACTAATTAATACTTGGTTCTTTTTTCAAGGTAAAAAAAATCCCGGTGAAACGCTCATCGGGATTGCAAAATTATCAATAATCACGGTCTTTTTTTGAGCTCATCTCGTATCTCTTCCAATAATTTATCAGTAGTAGATACGGGTGGAGGAGGGGGTTCATCGGCTGCTTTTTTCTGGAAACTGGCGATAAAGCGAATCAACAAAAATATCACAAAAGCAATAACGATAAAATTGATTACCGCAGCCAAAAAGCTTCCATACGTTACTTCGCCCCACTTTAGCTCCGCAATATTACTGGCGCCTACGGCATTCAATGCAGGAGTTAAAATAAGTGGCGTGATAATGTCTTTTACCAATGAAGATACGATAGCGCTGAAAGCAGCTCCGATAATAACTGCTACTGCTAAATCCATCACATTTCCTTTTAAGGCAAATGCTTTAAAATCCTTAATAAAACTCATATGATTAAATTTTTAGGTTAAGAATCGATTGGCACAAAAAAGATTGAGTGATTAAATGTAATACATTATTTATTAGTAAAAGACATTATTTGTTCAGAAAAATAAGTCATTAAACAGACATGATTTCTTTCTCCTTGGCAGCCAAGTGTTTTTCTATTAAGATGATATGAGTGTTGGTTATGTTTTGTATCTCAGTTTCGGCTTCTTTTGCGCGGTCTTCGCTAAGGCCTTCTTTTTGCGCTTTTTTCACTTGTTCAATTGCATCGCGGCGGATGTTGCGAACTGCAATCTTAGCCTGTTCGCCTTCCGCATTACTTCTTTTTACAAATTCTTTTCTTCTTTCTTCGGTCAGTGGCGGAAGAAATAACCGTATGATGTTGCCGTCATTTTGAGGGTTAATTCCAATGTTGGCGGCAATAATCGCGCGTTCAATTGGTTGCAGCATATTTTTTTCCCATGGTTGAATGGTAAGCGTACGTGCGTCAATGGCGCTTAAATTGCCCACCTGGCCAATAGGAGTTGGCGTGCCGTAGTAATCTACAGTAATACCATCAAGCATAGTAGGATTTGCTTTGCCCGCTCGTATTTTAGTTAACTCGCTTTCAAAATGCTCAGTAGCTTTTTTCATTGAAACTGTAGCATCATTAATTATATTTAATGTCTCTTCTGGCATTTCCCAAATTTTGTTCTCGTAAAATATAAAGCCAAGGCGGCTATTTTTTAAAAGCTACAAATTTAGGTAAATGGAATGAAAAAGGGAATGTGAACCTCTAATTCTGTTCAAGAGGCTCTGTGATAGTAAGAATTTTGTGAGTGCCTAAAATTGGCTCTTCATGAAGATGGCCATTGGTAACCATAATTTTTTTCCTCGGTTTATTGTATTTAATAAGGGCTACCGATACAATTGAAGTGCCAGCCAAAGCGATAAAAACTACCAGCGAGCCTTCAAAACGCAGTATATAGGCCATCAACACGAGCAGAAGGTTAGTAGCTGGCAAAAGGAGCGCAATCGTCTTGTGGCTTAATCCCATGTCTAATAAGAAATGGTGTATATGGTTTCTGTCGGGCCAGAATGGGGAGCGGCGATGAATGATTCTTACGCTTACTACCCGCAGCGTATCAAATAATGGAACTACTAAAATTGAAAAGCCAAGCGCTGGTGCTGAAGGGAGCGGGATAGCAGAACCAGCGTCAGACGCGATATTTATAAATTTAATAACCAAGATGGAATTAACCAGCCCGATAAGCAGGGATCCTGTATCGCCCATAAAAATCTTAGCAGGGCTGAAATTGTAGATTAAGAAACCAACAAGGCTTCCGGCAAGTGACCAGGCAATAACTGCATAGAGAAGCGCGCCGGAAAAGTAGAAATAAAGGCCGAATATAACTGAAGTAAGAAGCCCCAGGCTTCCTGCCAGGCCATCCACGCCGTCAATCAGGTTGAAAGAATTGGTGATGACCACTATTGCAAAAAGAGAAATTAAAAAAGATGCCGTATGGGGAATTTCGTGGATTCCTAATAAACCATAAAAATTGTTGATTTCAATGCCGCCAAACTTAATGATAATACTTGCAGCTATTAATTGACCCATAAACTTTTTAGTAGCTGTCAAAATTAAAATATCATCTTTTATACCCATAAAAAATATGATCATAATAGCTGCCGCAAAGTATTGAAGAACGGAGGTATTCGATGCGGGAACTCCTAATAGCGTGCCGATAATAAATCCTGCAAAAATTCCTAAACCGCCTAACGTAGGAATAACTGCTTTATGTACTTTTCTGCCTCCGGGCACGTCAAATAACTTTTTATCTTTTGCAACCTCGATAATAACGGGGATAGAAAATAAAGTGATTAAAAATGCGAGGGCACAACAAAAAATGATATTTTCCATGCAGTGGTATTAAATCCTAAACAAATTTATATTTTGTTCAAATGGAGAACAAAATATCATTATTTTTTATAACGAAAAAATATCATTGATATTTTGTTTCGCGGATAAAGTTATTCGTCAGGACCGCCAGCTACAATCTGGCTACTCAGTTTTTTTAGAGGATTGCTATGGATTTCATCAAAATACGACCTGTTTTTTATAAAGTCTAATGCTGCGAAGGTTGCGGCAGTAAAAGAGGAACAATCAGCCTTGTTTTTGCCTGCGATATCAAATGCAGTTCCGTGGTCGGGGCTGGTGCGTACATACGGCAGCCCGGCGGTAAAGTTAATCCCTTCTCCAAAAGCGAGCGACTTTAATGGGATTAATCCCTGGTCGTGGTACATGGCCAAAACTGCATCAAACTTATTTTGATAGTTGCGTGCAAAAAAGGCATCCGCGCTAAACGGGCCCGACACAATCATGTTATAGTGTTTTGCTTCCAATACTGCCGGCCTTATAATTTCCATTTCTTCTGATCCTATTAAACCCTCATCTCCAGCATGTGGATTTAAAGCCAAAACGCCTATTTTAGGTTTTTCAATATTAAAATCGCGCCGCAAAGAAGCGTGAAGAATATTGATTTTACTTAAAATACCTTCTTTTGTGATAAGCGCGGCCACGTCTTTTAAAGCAACATGCTCGGTGACCAGGCCTACCCTGAAATTCCCGGCTGCCAAAATCATCACTACATCCTGTTGCTGAAAAAAATCTTTAAAAAAGGGTGTATGACCTGTATAAGGAAAATCAGTAGAATGAACGTTTTTTTTATGAATGGGCGCCGTTACCAGTGCATCAATGATTCCGTTTTTTAACGCATCGGTGGAAGCCTTCAGGCTTTTAATTGCATATTTTCCGCCCGTTTCATTTAATTCACCGGGGTTAATGGTTACTTCTTCCTCCCAGCAATTGTAAATATTAATTTGCTTTGGATTTAATTTGCTGAAGTCCTTAAGAGAGGCAAAGTTGAAACTGATTTCAGGGATGCTTTTGCGATAAAAATTGATAGCCTTATTACTGGCAAAAATTACGGGGGTCAAAAACTCTAACATCCGGTTATCTGAAAGGGTTTTAATTATCAGTTCTATTCCTATCCCATTGAGGTCGCCTGTGGAAAACCCAATAACCGGCTTGTTTTCTGTTTGAATATTATTGCTCAATCTATTTAGTTTGGATGGGAGGGCAAGTTAATAAATAATGAATTTATTACCTGAAATAATAAAAACTGCTTACCATTTATTATTTCCTACATAGCTATCAATTGGCATACGGTTAGAAATGCTTCTTGCCAATGTCATTTCATCAGCGTATTCCAATTCGCCCCCAAACGAAATACCTCGTGCAATCGTAGTGATTTTGACAGCGCAATCTTTTAATTTTTTACTAATGTAATAAATGGTAGTATCGCCCTGGATATTCGGACTTAAAGCAAAAACCAGTTCTTCTGTTTTTTCTGTATTTACCCTGCTGATTAAAGATTCAATTTCGAGCTGGTCGGGCCCGATGCCATCCAATGGCGAAATAATTCCGCCCAGCACATGATACAGCCCATTGTATTGCTGGGTGCTTTCGATAGCAATTACATCGCGGATACTTTCTACCACGCATATAATTTGTTGCTGCCTTGCTCGATTGTCGCAAATATTGCAATATTCCTTATCGGAAATGTTTTTGCATCGTGAACAAAAATGAATTTCCTGCCTCATTTTTAATATTATATTGCTGAAGCCTTTTACATCATTCACTTCTTTTTTTAAAAGATGAAGAACCAGGCGCAAGGCGGTTTTTTTGCCTATGCCAGGCAATTTTGCAAATTCGTTTACTGCATTTTCTAACAAAGAAGAGGAAAAAATCATTCTGCAAAATTAAGAATTACCGCTTTGAATAGATGATGAGAAAGACAGTAAATCAATAAATAGATTGGAATTTAATTTTAATAATTTACTCAAAGAATAATGTCCATTTCATTATCCCAGTCGGCTCTTAAATTTAACTTCTTTGGAATGGGAGTTACCACCTCGGGCTGTTTTCTTAAATGGTAGTTTCCCGGATCCCACGTGCCATTGTCATTTGTATCGTCCAGTATCCGAAGCTCATATTCGCCGGGCTCAAATAATTTTCTCGTAAAAGTGGATGACGTTAATCTAAAAGAATCTACGGCTTTGGTGTCTTTTACAATCTGCAACACGGGGTGAGCGAATTTATCAAGATTTTTAAAATTCAGTTTGATGCTACCATACTCATTACTGCGTTTGGTTTTAAAACGAATTGTATCGGATTTTAATAATGCATCGCCCAAAGTATCTGCGGCAAAGTCTTTTTCAAGCAGCAAATCATACTCGGTATCTTCCTGCCAGTTGGTTGAAACAGAAACTTTTGTTCGATTAGTATCGATAGAAATGGTAGCACTAAGCGGATGGAATAAGGTATCTGTTAAGTGGATTTTTGTTGAATCAAATGTTTTCAGAGGCACAGCAAATGTAATCGTAAGCGGCGAAAGCAAATCCTGCGTGCCGGATGCTGCGGACAAGGTATATTTTAAAACTTTCTCTTCTCCTTTTTTCCTTGGAGCTGGTGTACTTTTTACCGGTTTTTCAATTACTTCTTCTGCATAAGCATATAATTTTTGCGGCGTTTTATCTTCAGGGATTTGAATGGCGCTGTCGGTAAATGCAAAAAGTTGTGAAGGGTTGTTATACATTTTTTGGCCACTTTCGTCCTTCAAAGCAAACAAATGGTAAGTGCCCGCAGCCAGGTTCTTGAAATGAAAATTGCCGGATGAATCCAACCTGGCTACATATCTCGGTTTTTCTTTGTACACCGCAGAGTCGCCCAGATTGTTATACAGCATCGCAATTAAAGTGCTGTCGGGTTTTCCGGTTTGGGCAATGATCACATTTCCGTTTAAGGTAAGTGAATCTATGTAAGAACCGGTAGAAAAAACGTAGGTGAAATCGTGATAGGGGTTATTTTCATTAATATCCTGGATAGCATCGCCGAGTTGAAAACTATAGGTGGTATTTGGTTGCAGCGTATCGCGTATTTTAATAGAAACCGTTTTTAATTTGGAAGTAATGTTCGGGATGATTTTTGGCTCCGGTGCTACCAGCAAATTTTTTTGCATATCCTGCAAATGGACATATTCATCAAAAGTCAGCACAATTTGTTTTCCCTTGAAGTGAATCGTATGATTTGGAGGTGTTGCATTGAGCAATACGGGAGGCGTACTATCGCGTGGCCCGCCGGTAGGCATTCCTATTTGGGCACAGCCGCTTCCTATGATGGAAATAAAATAACAAAATGCTATCGCCGTTAAAAAAAATATGGATTGGTAAAACTTCATTTAGAAAAGCAAACTTAAACGCTTTGAGTGGATATTGATTCTTGTACATCCTAAATAAAAATTAAATCTCCTGCTCTTCTTCGATGATATCATGAAGCGCAATATGAAGTTCATTGTCTTTTACAAAATTGCACCAGGTGCAATCTTCTTTGCCGCAACCTGTATAAAAATCTCTTGCCTGGATTTTATTCCAAACTTCGGTTAATTGTTGCTTTACTGTTGTAATGTCTGAAGGCTCAATAAATATTTTTCTTTTTTGAAATTGTTTTGATTTATCCGGCTCTACGAAATCAAATTCCGTGCTGACAACTTTCCAGTCTTTTGCGTCCATATTATCGACCAGTATTTTATAAAAAACGGCTTGCCGCCAGTAATCGCCGCCGACGGGGTTATCAGGATTGGGAGCCAATAACTTTTTCTTTGTATAAGCGCTGTTTACATCTCCGGTTTTATAATCTACCACATTCACTTCTTTGCCATTAAATTCCAGTTTATCAATTTTCCCTTTTATCGGAATGCCGTTCACCACATTTTTTATGGTTCGTTCTACCGCTACTATTTTATTACATGAAGCAATATATTGGTCGTAATAATCTCCCAAAACAATCTCGCCATGTTCCTTCCTTCTCTTGAAAGATTCCGGTGTAAAATTTTCACGATGTCTTGCCAGGTACCAGTTGAAATGCTCAAGCATCCTTTCTTTGGAAAGAAATTTTTGATCATCGCTTTTTTGCATTTCTTCAAAAAGCTTTTGCAACGCATAATGCACAGCGCTTCCAAATTCCAGCGTTTCCGATTTTCCTGCCGGTATCCTGATGAGATTTTTGTAATAAAAACTTAACGGGCAATCGAGATAATTATTCAGCGAGGTGACATTCATTACAAACTTTTCCAGAACGGAAGAGATAAAATCCTGCTCACTTTTATCTATTTCCGGCGCACGTTTCACATAGTTCAATATTTCAAAATCCATCAATTCTTCGTCCGGTATTTTGATCGTTTCAATTTCCAAATCGTTGCCTTCCAAAATTTCGGCCACGAACATGGATTGCTCCGCGTCTTTTCCATCTGGCTTTAATTTGGCAAAAGATATCGTCAAATATTTTTCAGCCCTCGTCAGCGCTACATAAAACAACCGCCTCAATTCTTCTTCAACGCTGCCTGAAGGCAATGAAGAAAACAAAGTGTCGGGAAAAGAATATCCATTATTTCCGTTTCTTTTTTTCTCCCACAAATGCGCATTCATTCCGATGATAAAAACATGTTCAAATTCCAGGCCTTTTGAGCCATGCGCAGTCAATAAATTTACGCCTGCGCTGTTGCCTGAAAATTGCACCAGCGGCAAAGCCAGTTTTTCTTTTTTCATCACCTCGATCACTTCCATCAAGCCCTTTAAATTTAAAGATGGGTTGCGTGAAGTTTCGTCTTTTATAAAATCGAAAAGGCCGGTAAGGATTTGTAAAAGCCTGATCTTGTCTTTACTTTTCATGATGTAGGGGAGTACTCCTGCATCGGAAATAATGTTTTCAAAAAGTTGTTGCAGGGGAACATTAGAAACGTCGCTGATCAGTTGCTCAAATTTTTTGCTGAAGTTTTTTAACGCTTCATGGATGCCGGTGTCAAAAAGATCTTTGGCAATGGCGTTGGATTTTTCAAACAATAATTTGCGCAAAGAAGTATGCTGCCCGGTATAATTTTTTTTATTTACTTCCACGGTAAGCTGCGCTATTTCCATAGGTGGAATTTTATAAAAATCAAAATGTAAAATTTCAAAAAGCAGCTCGTCGCCACCAAAAGGAACATCATGTTCGGCAGCGAGATATTGCATTATCTGAATGATCT
>Ga0207657_10006983_pt1 | contig 11625 bp, 10 predicted proteins | sample KBSC33metaG_FD_184316 | JGI IMG/M metagenome (GOLD analysis project Ga0207657, IMG submission 184316) | Corn rhizosphere microbial communities from Kellogg Biological Station, Michigan, USA - KBS C3-3 metaG (SPAdes) (version 2) | ecosystem: Host-associated > Plants > Roots > Rhizosphere > Soil ...
CCGCATGCTCTCGTCCAAGGAAATCGGGACGATGATCCAGGCGCTCGGCACCGGCATCGGCCGCGAGGAGTTCAACCTCGAGAAGCTGCGCTATCACAAGATCGTGCTGATGACCGACGCCGACGTCGACGGCGCGCACATTCGGACTTTGCTGCTGACCTTCTTCTACCGGCAGATGCCAGACCTGATCGAGAAGGGGCACCTCTACATCGCTCAGCCGCCGCTCTACAAAGTCAGCCGCGGCCGGTCAGAGGTGTATTTGAAGGACGACGCGGCGCTTGACGATTATCTCGAGCAGGCTGGCCTCGAGGGGCTGGTGCTCGACACCGCCGACGGGCAGCGCTCGGGAAACGACCTCAAGGCGCTCGTCGACCACGCCCGCCGCATGCGCACGCTGATGCGCTACGCGCCGCGCAAGTACGATTATGCGCTGATCGAGGCGCTTGCGATCAACGGCGCGCTGAAGCCGGACCTCAACGCCGACGGCCAGGCCAAGGCGATCGCCAGGGTCGCCGCATGGCTCGGCGCCGGCGACACCGAGGCGAGCTGGTCGGGCGAGGTCGCGAGCGAAGGCGGGTATCTGCTGCGGCGGCTGTGGCGCGGTGTCACCGACGCTCACATCATTGAGCCGAGCTTCCTCATCTCGGCCGAGGCGCGGAAGCTCCATACGCTCGCTGCCGAGCAGGCGGCGGTCTACGGCGCACCGCTCACTCTGCGCACCCTGAAGAAGGGTGCGGCCGAAGAAGCCCGGCCCGAGCCGGTTGAAGGCGAAGACGCGCCGGACGCTGTCGAAGCGGAGGCGACCAAGGGCAAGCCGGTCCCGGTGACGCGCCCGTCGGAGCTGCTCGACGCGGTGCTCGCGGCCGGCCGCAAGGGGCTCAGCATCCAGCGCTACAAGGGCCTCGGCGAAATGAACGCCGAGCAGCTGTGGGAAACCACGCTCGACCCGTCGAACCGGTCGTTGCTGAGAGTCGAGGTCGCGCAGGCCGACGTTGCGGACGAGATCTTCACCCGGCTGATGGGCGACGTCGTGGAGCCGCGCCGCGAGTTCATCCAGGACAACGCCCTCAGCGTCGCCAACCTCGACGTCTAGGAACTTACGGCGAGCAGCGGCTATTGGCGGGCTTGTGACCAGCGCGCCAACGATCACCGTCGCATCCTACAATATGCACAAGGCGGTCGGCCTCGACGGCCGGCGCGATCCGCATCGCGTGTTGAAGGTGCTGCAGGAGATCGACGCCGACATCGTCGCGCTGCAGGAGGCCGACAAGCGCGTCGGCGGGCGCGGCTCGACCGTGCCGCACGAGCTCATCGACAGCCACGGCATGTACAAGCCGGTCCACCTCGGAGTACGCCACAAGCGTCCGCTGGAGAAAGCGCGGCAGCATGCCGAGCGGCTGCTCAAGGTCAACACGCGCAACATCGGCTGGCACGGCAACGCAATCCTGGTGAAGCATCACATCGGCCTGATCGACTGCGCGGCGCTCGATCTGCCCACATTGGAGCCGCGCGGGGCGGTGATGGCCGAGCTCCTGATCGGCGACACGCCGCTGCGCGTCATCGGCATGCACCTCGATTTGTCGGGACTGTGGCGGCGGCGGCAGATGCGCGCGATCATCGAGGCTATCGCCGCGCGGCCGCAGTCGATGCCGACGGTGCTGATGGGCGACACCAACGAATGGCGTACCGTCGCGGGTTGCCTTCGGGACTTGGAGCCCGACTATCACCTCGCCCCGACCGGGCCGAGCTTTCACGCGCGGCACCCGGTTGCGCCGTTAGACCGGATCATCGTGCACAAGGATCTGACGATCGAAGCCGCGGGCGTGCATATGACCCCCGCTGCGCGACGCGCGTCCGATCACCTTCCGATCTGGGCCAGGTTGAGCGCCTAGCCTGCGATCTTGCGCAGGCGGCGGCGCTGGATCGAGGAGCCGATGCCCATCGCCTCGCGGTACTTGACCACGGTCCGGCGGGCGACATCGAAGCCGCGCTGCTTCAGCAGGCCGGCGATCGCATCGTCGCTGAGGATTTCGGTCTCGGCCTCGATCACCTCGCGGATTCCGGCTTTCACCGCCTCCGCCGCGGCCCCGTCGCCCTCGGCCGAGGCGACGCCCGAGCCAAAGAAGTATTTGAGCTCGTAGAGCCCGCGGTCGCACAGCAGATATTTGTTCGAGGTGACCCGGCTGACGGTCGATTCGTGCATCTCGATTGCTTCGGCGACCTCGCGCAGCGTCATCGGTTTCATCGCCGACACGCCGCGCTCGAAGAAGCCGTGCTGGCGCTTCACGATTTCGCTCACGACCTTGACGATGGTGCGGGCGCGCTGGTCGAGCGCCTTCGTGAGCCAGTTGGCGCTGGCGAGGCATTCGCTGAGCCAGGCGCGCGAAGCCTTGTCCTGCGGGCCGGTCTTGAGCTCCTGATAGTAGCGGCGGTTGACCAGCAGCCGCGGCAGAGTCGCCTGGTTGAGCTCGACCGCATAACCGGCGCGCAGCTTGCGGACGAAGACGTCCGGCGTGACGTCCTCGGCTGGGACTGCGGAGAAGCGGCAGCCGGGCTTGGGATCGTAGGCGCGAAGCTCGCGGATCATGTCGGCGAGATCCTCGTCGTCGACGCCGCAAATCCGCTTGAGGTCGGCGGTCCGGCCTTTTGACAGCAAATCGAGATTGTCGATCAGCCGCGCCATCGCCGGGTCGTGGCGGTCGGCGGCCTTGGCCTGCAGCGCGAGGCATTCGGACAGCGAGCGCGCCCCGACTCCCGCCGGGTCGAGGCTCTGGATGATGACCAGCGCGGCTTCGACCGCGGGAAGCGCTTCGCCGGCCATCCGCGCGATTTCGTCGAGCGGAACGGTCAGGTAGCCGGTCTCGTCGAGCATTTCGGCGATCATCCGCGCGAGATCGCCTTCGCGCCCCGAATAGCCGTGAAGCTGGTCGAGCAAATGCTGGGAAAGCGACGCCGCCGCATATTGAACCCGGTCAAAATCAAAGGCTTCGTCCGAGCCCGATGACGTCACGACGTCATTGAAGCTGTCGGTCTCGAGCGCTTCGGCGGTCCAGTCGACGTCGAGCGGGCGGTCGTCTTCGGCGGAACCGTGGATCAGGTCGTCGGCGCCGGGATCGTCGGGCGCTTCGTCGCTGCTCTCCTCAGCATCGATCTGCGCCGCCGGCTGCTCGCCCGGTTCATCCGACCGCTCCTCGAGCAGCGGGTTCTTGGCGATCTCCTCGGCGATGAACGCTTCGAGCTCGAGGTTGCTGAGCTGGAGCAGCTTGATCGCCTGCGTCAGCTGGGGCGTGAGGACCAGCTGTTGCGACTGGCGAATGCTTAGGGAGGGGCCCAGGCCCATCGTGCGCTCTCGTTACAGCGCGAAGCTCTCGCCGAGGTACAGGCGCCGGACCTCCTGGTCCGCAACCAACGCTTCGGGAGTACCAGCGAACAGGACCTGTCCGTCGTAGATGATGCAGGCGCGGTCGACGATGTCGAGCGTCTCGCGGACATTATGGTCGGTGATGAGCACGCCGATGTCGCGCTTCTTCAATTCGCGCACGAGCTCGCGGATGTCGGCGATCGAGATCGGGTCGATCCCGGCGAACGGCTCGTCGAGCAGCATGATCGACGGATCGGCGGCAAGTGCCCGGGCGATCTCGCACCTCCGCCGCTCGCCGCCCGACAGCGCCATCGCCGGCGATTCGCGCAGGGCGGTGAGCCCGAACTCGCCGAGCAGCCGTTCCAGCCGCTCGCGCCGCGCCTCGCGCTGCGGCTCGGACACTTCGAGCACCGCCATGATGTTCTGCTCGACGGTGAGGCCACGGAAGATCGAGGTCTCCTGCGGCAAATAACCGAGGCCGAGGATCGCGCGGCGGTACATCGGCAAATCGGTGATGTCCTGGCCGTCGAGGAAGATCCGGCCGCTGTCCGGCTTCACCAGCCCCATGACCGAGTAGAAGCAGGTCGTCTTGCCCGCGCCGTTGGGCCCGAGCAGCCCGACTACTTCACCGCGGTGAACGTCGAGCGACACGTCGTGGAGCACTGCGCGCCGATCATAGGCCTTGGCGATCGAGCGGACTTCGAGCCCGCCGCGCCCCGGCTCCTGTTCGGTGGCCGGCCTGAGCTGGGTCGCCGCTTCGTTCATGGAGATACTACTGCTGCTGCTTTTTCTGCGGCACCATGAAATGCCCGGTGACCCGGCCGCCGCTCTGGTTCACTCCGGGCGGGCCGCCATCGACGACCGCGCGGCCCGAATCGAGATCGATCACCAGCCGCGATCCGTTGAGCTGGTTGTCGCCCCGATTGAGCTGGACTGAGCCGATCAGCGTGATGAGTTTCTTGTCGAGGTCGTAGATCCCGAAATCACCCTTGGCGACCTCGGACGGGCTGCGGACAGTGACTCCGCCAGCGGCGTCGAGCCGGCGAATCTGGACTCCGCCGCTGGTCTGCGCCCCGCCCGAATAAGCGACCGTGAGTCGCGTCGTATCGAGCGTCAACTCGTCCTGCTTCACGTGGACGTTGCCTGCGAAGATCGCGCGGTCGGCGCGGTCCTGGACCTCGAGCCGGTCGGCGGAGAGGTCGATCGGCGCGTTGCTGTTGTGGCCCTTGAGCGCCGAAACCGCATTCTGCTTCTGCTGGGCGATCGCGGCCGTCGTCGCAATGCCGCTCGCGAGCAGCGCAGAAGCAAGGACCATGCCGGAGAAACGCATCGCCATCATCTGACCGCGCCTTGAACGATTTTCAAGCGAGTGCCGCCGTCGAGCACCACTTTCCGCTCCCCGAGGTCGGCGCGCAGCCGGCCCGCCTGGAATTGTCCGAGCCGCATCTGGCCCGCCACTGGACCCGAGCTCGCCAGCTGCCGCTGCTTGAGATCGACGATCACGTCGCGCGTCTCCAGGCGGTAGCCGTCGGGCCCGACCACCCTCACGGGCCCGTTGACCGCCATCTTCTGCTGGTCGAGGTCGTAGCGGCCCTGATTGGCAGCGATCATCAGCGGCCCGTTCGCGAGCCCGAGCTCGGCGAACATCCCTTCGATGTCGACGACCGGAACGTCCGAGCTTCGCTGGATCGCGCGGTTGGCGGTGATCTCGAATTTCTGGCCCTTGTTGTCGGCGCCGACATAATGGGCCGATTCGACGCGCATCCGCTCGGGCGCGCTCGCCACCTTCTTCTTGTCGAGGATGAAGCTGACATCGCCGTGCTTTTGCAGCGGGGCGAAGGCGAGAACCGCGATCAACACCCCGACCGCGCTCGGCAAGGCGACCTTCGACCAGCGCACGATCGCATCGTGCGCGCTTCCCGGCACGGCCCAGCGCTGCTTGTTGGCGCGTTCGCGGTTGGCGAGCTCTGACATCAGCCGTCGTGCGCGAAAATGTCCTGCTCGGGCCAGCCCGCGATGTCGAGCAAAGCCCGCGTCGGGATGAAATCGAAGCAGGCGCGGGCAAGGGCGACGCGATCCTCGCGCGCGAGGCGCTCGTCGAGCTTCTCTTTCAGCGCATGGAGATAGCGGACGTCGCTCGCGGCATAATCGCGCTGCGCGTCGCTGATCTCTGCCGCGCCCCAGTCGCTGGTCTGCTGGGCCTTGCTCAAATCCACGTTGAGCAATTCCTTGACCAGATCCTTGAGCCCGTGGCGGTCGGTATAGGTGCGGACCAGCCGCGAAGCGGTGCGGGTGCAGTAAAGTGGCGCGGCCATGATCCCGAGATAGGCCTGCATGATGCCGACATCGAAGCGCGCGAAATGGTAGAGCTTGAGGCGATTGGGGTCGTCGAGCAGCGCCTTGAGATTGGGCGCTGCATAGTTGCTCCCGCGGCGGAACCGCACGAGATGCTCGTCGCCCTTGCCGTCCGAGAGCTGCACCAGGCACAGCCGGTCACGGCCGGCGACGAGGCCCATCGCCTCGGTATCCACGGCGATCGGGCCGTCGGCGAAGCGCACGTCGGCGGGCAGGTCCTCCTCATGGAAATGGATGGCCATTCAGTATCCTTAAACCGGTCAAGCTGAACCGCTTTAGTCCCCCTCCAGCGGTCCGCGCCACCCCGCCTTCATGGAATCACTAGAGCAGCCCGGTTTTTTCCTGTAAGCAGCCGCTCGGTGCGTGTGTGGGAATCGCACCGGCCGGTTGCGCCTGGGGCCCAGCGCGTTGGTTCTGTTTGGATTAGGGCACATAAGAAGTTTGGACGGGCATGGGTTTCGACAGAGGGCGTAAAGGCGAGCGCGGAGGGCGCGGTCGCGACAAACGCGATGGTTTCGGCGAAGACAATTTCGCTGGTGGTGGTGATTTCGGCGGTGGCGGATTCCAGGAGCGCGGTGGCTACGGCAACCGCGGTGGTGGATTCGGTGACCGCAGCGGCGGTGGCGGCGGCTACGGTGGTGGCGGCGGCGGCGGTTACGGCGGCGGAGGCGGTGGCTTCCGTGGCGGCGGCGGCGGCGGCGGTTTCCGCGGCGGCGGCGGTGGTGGTGGTGGCGGAATGCCGCCCCAGGTCGTCGGCGAAGGCAAAGGCATCGTCAAATTCTTCAATCCGCAGAAGGGCTTCGGCTTCATCGTCCGTGACGATGGCGGTGAGGACGTGTTCGTGCACATCTCGGCGGTCGAGCAGGCGGGTCTCACCGACCTAGCCGATGGTCAGCCGCTGGAGTTCACGCTCGTCGATCGCGGCGGCCGGATCTCCGCGACCAACCTGCGCATCGAGGGCGACCCGATGCCGGTCGAGCGCAGCGGCGGCGGCGCTGCAGCCGGGGGTGCCGGCGGCGGCCCGCAGCGCCAGCTGACTGGCGAGAAGGCCAGCGGCACGGTCAAGTTCTTCAATTCGATGAAGGGCTTCGGCTTCATCCAGCGCGATGACGGGCAGCCTGATGCATTCGTGCACATTTCGGCCGTCGAGCGCGCGGGGATCCCGACTCTCAACGAGGGCGATCGGCTCGAGTTCGAGATCGAGGTCGACCGCCGCGGCAAATATGCCGCGGTGAACCTGCAGCCGATCAGCTGATCTCTTCCTTTTGAAGGGGGCGAGAGAGCCGGCGGAAGCGATTCCGCCGGCTCTTTTCTTATGCCCTACAACGCGCTCGCGTAGAATGCCGCGAGGTCGGCCTTGAGCTGATGTGCCGAGGCCGGGTCGGTGTACATCATGTGGCCCGCTTCATAATAAGTGTAGCGGATGTTCGACTGGAGCTGCGGCTCCAGCGCCAGGTGCCCGAACTCATATTCCGCGCCGTGAAACGGCGTCGCCAGGTCGTAATAGCCGTTCACTGACAGAATCTTCATCCGCGGGTTCTGGCGCATGGCATTGGCGAGATCGACGCTGGTGTCGGCGATCTGCTGGTCGCCGTCTGGGCTCTTGTGCTCGAAGCTCCAGCCGTCCGGCCCGCCGTAGATGGCGGCATAATTGTTCGGCCGGTATACGAGGTCGGTCTTGTAGCCGAGGTCGCGCAACAGATAGTCGTTGAGCGCCCCGACGAAGGCGCCGGTGATCGCGCTCGCCTGCGGGTCGTAGCTTGTGCCTGCGCCAGCGTTGTCGGCCTCGGTCCCTACGTAGCGCGAATCGATCCGGCCGATGATTTGGTGGCGGTCGCGGAGCAGCTCGCGCCGGAAGCGGTCGTCGTTGATGCGCAGGTTCGACTGGAGGATGTACCCGGTCGAAATGCCGAGGAAGTGCGACATCTGCTGGGCGATCGACTGGCGTTCCTCGTCCGAGATCGCATTCCCCTTCTGCAGGGCGGCGGCATAAGGCCCGCTGGCAAAGGCGCTGGCCTCGGCGAGGAACGGCCGCAGCTCGGGCTTGGGATTGATCTTGCCGTGGTACCAGGCGTTGGCGGCGAGCGTCGGAAAGAAGTTTACGAGGCTCTGGTCGCCCTGGAAGTCGGCGAAGTTGAACACCGTCGAGACGAAGGTGATGCCGTTCAGCTGGACGCCCTGGTCGAGCAGCTTCTGCGACAGGCCCGCGGCCCGGGTCGTGCCGTAGCTCTCGCCGATGATGAACTTGGGCGAGTTCCAGCGATTATATTTGGTGAGGTAGCGCTGGATCGTCCGGGTGAAGGCGTCGAGGTCCTTGTCGACCCCGAAAAAGTCCTTGGGCTCGGCCTTGCCCAGCGGCCGCGACAGGCCGGTGGTCGGGGCGTCGATGAACACGAGGTCGCTGACGTCGAGCAACGTGTCGGGGTTCGGGCCGTAGCGGAACGGCGGCCCGGCAACGGTCTCGGGAGTCGCGGCATCGACCTTCATCGGCCCGAACGAGCCCATGTGCAGCCACATCGTCGCCGAGCCCGGCCCGCCGTTGAACAGGAACGTCACCGGCCGCGGCCGCCCCGCCGAAGGGACGGTGTAGGCGACGTAGAACATGCTCGCGGTTGGCTCGCCGTCGGCGTTGCGGATCGTCAGATGCCCCGGAGTCGCCATGTAGGCGAGCGAGCGCCCATGAAGCGGGATCGAGCGCTTCACCGGCTGGGCGTCTTCCTCGACGCTGGCCTTGACCTGGTCGGGATTGGGCTTGGCTGCGTCGGCCTTGGCGTCCTTCGACGGAGCGTCGCCGGCGGGCGCGTTTTGCGCATAGGCGGGCGCGCCGAGCATCAGCGCGAGTGCGAGAACGGAGGTGCGGGTCATTCAGCGCCTTTCATCGGAATCGGTCTGCCCTGGGTCATGACATAGCCGACGCGCTGAACCGCAGTCGGATCGACCAACGGGTCTCCCTCGACTGCAATCAGGTCGGCGGCCTTGCCCGGATCGAGCGTTCCGGTCTCGTTCGACAGGTCCATGAGGTCGGGCCCGCCCTTGGTCGCCGCGATCAGCGCGTCGCGCGGGGTCATCCCGCCCTTGCTGACCATCAGCTCGACTTCCTTGTTCGCCTCGCTGTGCGGCGCGACCGCGCTGTCGGTGCCGAGCGCGATCTTGACCCCGGTGCGGTAGGCGAGGTTGAGGCCGCGGCCCCACGCGGCGAGCGTCTGCCGGGTCTTGATCTCGGACGCCGGCGACATCTTGCCGGTGCCGAGCAGCCGCTGGATGCCGCTGAACGCCATCAGCGTCGCCGAATAATAAGTGCCGTGCGCCTTCATCGCCTTGGCGCCGGCCTCGTCGAGGAAGGTGCCGTGCTCGATCGAATCGATCCCGGCGTTGGTCGCAGCGAGGATTCCGCGGGCGCCATGCGCGTGGGCTGCGGTCTTGAGGTGCATGGCGTGCGCCATGTCGACGATGCCCTTGAGCTCCGCGTCGGTGAAATGCTGCTCGAGCCCCATGTAGCCGGGGTCGAGCACGCCGCCCGTCGCCATGACCTTGATCACGTCGACCCCCGCGGCGGCGAGCTGGCGGACGACCTTCTGGCATTCCTCGACTCCGGTGCAGACCGACGGGTTGAGGTGCGCTTCGTTGACCGCGGCGGCGAGCTCGGGCGGAAGCCCGGTCGCCTCGTCGCCGTGCCCGCCGATGATCGAGAGCGGGTCGCCCGACACCTTGATCCGCGGCCCCGGGAAGCGCCCTTCGCCGACGGCGTCGCGGACCGCGATGACCGACGACGTATCGCCGCCGAGGTCGCGCACGGTGGTGAATCCCGCTCGCGCCATGTCGAGCGCGTGGGTCAGCCCCTCGGTCACCGAATAAGCGTTCGAATATTTCTGGGTGAAGCCCATGTACCAGGGCGTGCCCGAGGTTTGGGTCAGGTGGACGTGGACGTCGGTCATGCCCGGCATCACGGTCCGCGCGCGCTGGTCGACGACGAGGGCGCCCGCCGGCGCGGTGAAGCCGTTGTCGATCCGGCTGATCCGGCCGTTCTCGACGATCACGGTCGACGGCCCGCGTTCGGGCGCGGCTGCATCGACGATCAGGTGGCCGGCCTGGATCGCATAGGTCTGCGCACCGGCTGCGGATGAAATCGCCAGCGCGGCTGCGCCGGCAAGCAAAGCTTTGAGCATTGAATCCCCTCTCTCGAAGCGACGAGGATTAGCGCGCCTGACGGCCGCTTCAAGTTACCAGTGCGTTGAGGGTCGCGATGGTGTCGGCCTCGCTCGCCGGCTTGTCCGTGCGGATGCGGCTGATCCGGGGGAAGCGCATGGCGAGGCCCGACTTGTGGCGGCTGCTCTTGTGGATCGAATCGAACGCGACTTCGAGGACCACGCTCTTTTCGACCTCGCGCACCGGCCCGAACCGCTCAACGGTGTGGGCGCGGATCCAGCGGTCGAGCCATTTCAGCTCCTCGTCGGTGAAGCCGAAATAGGCCTTGCCGACCGGAAGCAGCTCCTGCGTCTCGGTCCAGCAGCCGAATGTATAATCGCTGTAATAGCTCGACCGCTTGCCCGAGCCGCGCTGCGCGTACATCAGCACGCAGTCGGCGGTCAGCGGATCGCGCTTCCATTTGTACCACAGGCCGGTGCGGCGGCCGGCGACATAAGGGCTGTCGCGGCGTTTCAGCATGATGCCCTCGATCGACACGTCGCGGGCGTTCAGTCGCAGGTCCTCGAGCTCCTCGAACGACGCGGCGGAGATCAGCTGGGAGACGTCGAATCGCTCCGGGTCGAGCCCGACGGCGAACGCCTCCAGCCGCTTGCGCCGCTCGGTCCACGGCAGCTCGCGCCGGTCCTCGTCCCCTTCGAACAGGATGTCGTAGAGCCGGACGAACGCCGGATAGGACCCGAGCATCTTCTGGCTGACGTTCTTGCGCCCGAGCCTTTGCTGAAGCGCGTTGAAGCTCGCCGCAGCGCCGCCGTGGACGTCGACGACGCCCTGGTCCGACCCGCGTACCAGCAGTTCGCCGTCGAGCACGCCCTTGGTCCGGAACGCGTCGGCGACGTCGGGGAAGCTTCCGGAGATGTCGTCGCCGGTGCGGCTGTAGAGTCGCGTGTGCCCGCCGGCGTGGACCAGCTGGATGCGGATTCCGTCCCATTTCCACTCCGCGGCATAGTCGTCGAGCGACACCCTGGTGTCCTCGAGCGGGTGGGCGAGCATGAACGGGCGGAACACAGGCACGTCGCGCGCGGTTGGCTGCCCGGTGCGGCCCTCGGCCCAGTCGAACAGCTCGCTGAACGGCGGCTCGAGCCCGTGCCACACTTCCTCGACCGCCTCGACCTGAAGCCCGAAGGCGTCGGCGAGCGCCTGTCGCGCGAGCCGCGCATTGATCCCGACGCGGAGCGCGCCGAGGGCGAGCTTGAGCAGCGCGAACCGGCCCGAGGCGTCGAGATGGTCGAGCATCGACGCGAGGACTCGCGGCGCCTCCATCTTCGAAGCCGAGCGCAGCCGCTCGACGGCGTCGCTGATACTAATCATCGCATCGTCGGTCTCGGGCGGCTCGCCCGGAGGCGTGGGCCACAGCAGCGAGATCGTCTCCGACGTGTCGCCGACATAGTCGCGGCTCATGTAGAACAGGACCGGGTCGATCCGCTCCTCGACCAGCCCGCGGATCACCGCCGGCTTGACGTTCGGAATGTCGAGCGTCCCGGTGAGCGCGGCGAGGCCATAGCCGCGATCGGGATCGGGCGTCGCCTTGAGGTAGTCGCCGATCAGCTTGAGCTTGGTGTTGCGCGAGCGCGTGTAGACGAGGTCGTCGAGAAGCTGCGAAAAGGCGCGCATCGCGCCTTCAATGCACGAGCGGCGCCGCGGTGTCGAAAACTAGCGCAGGCGGAGAGCGAGGGCGGCGAGCATTGCGGTGCACTCGCCGTCGG
>Ga0207657_10006986_pt1 | contig 11623 bp, 11 predicted proteins | sample KBSC33metaG_FD_184316 | JGI IMG/M metagenome (GOLD analysis project Ga0207657, IMG submission 184316) | Corn rhizosphere microbial communities from Kellogg Biological Station, Michigan, USA - KBS C3-3 metaG (SPAdes) (version 2) | ecosystem: Host-associated > Plants > Roots > Rhizosphere > Soil ...
ACCAGCAGCTCATCGGCGACCTCGACGACCGAGCGGCGGTGCGCGATGACGATGACCGTCGCTCCACGCGAGCGAGCGCGCGTCAACGCGCCGATAAGTGCCGTCTCCCCGGCATTGTCGAGAAAGGCATTCGGCTCGTCCAGCACGAGCACTGTCGGTATGCCGTACAGGGCGCGAGCCAAAGCGATCCGCTGCGCCTGGCCAAGCGACAGGCCGGCCCCCATCAAACCGAGGCGCGCCTCATAGGCGCCTGGGAGTTGCAGGATCATCTCATGCACGCCGGCCTCCTTGGCGGCGACGATGACCGCCGCGTCTACCGCGGCTACATCATCCGCCGTCGCCGGCCGGGCGAAGCGGGAGATATTCTCCTTGATCGTTCCTTCGAACAACGAGGGCTCCTGGGGCATGTAACCGACATAGGCGCCGAGTTCAGCCGGATCCCAGTCGGTCAGGCGCGCGCTATCGAGCCGCACCGTGCCGAGCGCGGGATGGATCGCGCCGACCAGCACTTTGCCAAGCGTCGATTTGCCCGATCCGTTGGCGCCGATGATGCCGAGGATCTTGCCGGGTCCGGCGCGGAACGAGATGCCGATCAGGATCGTCCGCCCGTCGCCCCCACGAACGCCGACATTTTCAACCTCTATCAGTCCGTCCGGCGCGGGGAGCGCCGTGTAAGCCCGCTTGTTCTCGATGTGCTGCATGACCTCCGACAGCCGGTGAACGGCCGCGCGAACGGTCGCCAGCGCTGACCAGCCGCCGATGATCGCCTCGATCGGAGCGAGGGCGCGGCTGAGCAGAATAGAGGAGGCGATGATCGCGCCTGCCGAGATATAGCCCGCGATCGCCAGCAGGGCGCCAAGGCCAAGCGCCGCCGACTGGACGAACATGCGGAAAAATTTGCTCGTCGCGGTCAACCGTCCGCCGACCATCTGCGCGTCGACCATATGCGACAGTGCGATCCGCCGGCGGTCGAGCTGCCGGGTGACCATGGCGCCGGTCATGCCCAGCCCGCGCACGGTCGCGCCCTGCATCGCCGCGGCTTGCTGCGTGTTCTGCGCGGCGGCCATGGCGGTGGTCGCCACCTCCATCTTCGCCTGCGTCGCGCGCTGGTTGGACCAGGCCAGGGCCACGAGCAGGATCGCCGACACCACGGCCATGATGCCGATCCAGAAGTGGAGCATGAAGGCGACCAGCAGGAAGACCGGCGTCCAGGGCGCGTCGAACATGGCGGCAATGACCGGCGTCCCGATCGTCTGTCGGATGGTGTCGAAGTCGCGCATCGCCTGCGCGGTGTTGCCCGTGTCGCTGCGCATCATCTGCTCGAGGATGCGGGGCGCCAGCAAGGCATCGACCCGCTCGCTGGCCCGCACCAGCAGGCGGGCGCGGACCATGTCGAGACCCGACAGGGCGAGCAGCGACAAAGCGAGCGCCAGCGTGACGAACAGCAAAGTAGTCTTGCCCGCCGTCGGCACCACCCGATCGTAGACCTGCAACATGTAGATGGTCGGCGCGAGATAAAGAACGTTGATCAGCAGGCTGAAAACCGCGGCCGCGACGAAATGGCGGCGGCATTGCTGCAGCGCATCGGCTAGCGGACGCGGGACTTCACCCCCGATCAGTCTTTCCAGCAATCTTGCCACGTTGCTCCTGGTGCGAATGGCCGGCCCGCGCGTCCCATGTGCGTGCGCGCGTGAACGCTCACTGTCACTCGGAATTCGCCGGTTGCCCGGATGTCAAAATGGGACAGCCTGACGGCCCCCTCTGTGCGATAAAGAGCACAGTTTGCTGGTTTTTTCTATAAGCACCGATCAAGCGGGATACTTCCCGCGCCCCCGCCGTTGGGCGGCTTGGACGGGGCGCGATCCCGTCGAGTTATGCGTGTCTGGCGTGGGCCGGATGTAGAGAGGGCAAGTATGACGGATTTCTCGGGCGACGCCGGCAACAACTCCATTACCGGTACGGCGGGCAACGACTTCATCGACGGCCGTGAAGGCAATGACACGCTGAATGGCGCCGGCGGCAACGACATCTTGGTCGGTGGACCGGGCGCGGACATTCTGACCGGCGGCACCGGGGCGGACATTTTCCGCGGCTCCGCCGCCGAACTGAACGGCGATCGAATCATCGATTTCCTGATCGGCGACCGCATCCAGATCCTGGACCTTGGCCTGGCGGATGCGAAGGGCATCCATACCGAAGGCAACAATCTGGTCTTCAACGGCGGATCGCTACAAATCGACAATCTCGGGCCGGGACGCCTCGTTCTCCGCGCGATCACCGGCGGCGGCATCGAAGTGCGGCTTCAGTCTCCGTCTCACAACGACTTCAACGGCGACGGCCAAAGCGACATCTTCTGGCGTAACGACAGTGGTGCATTCAGCAGTTGGCTCGGAAGCACGAATGGTGGGTATATCAACAATGACGCAGCCGCGGCCGGGTTCGTGTCAGTCGACTGGCACATCGCCGGAACTGGCGATTTCGATGGCGACGGACGCGTCGATCTGTTGTGGCGCAACGACAATGGCTCGCTCAGCAATTGGCTGGGAAAATCCAACGGCGGCTTCGCAAGCAACGATAGCGTCGCTGCAAGCTTCGCGCCGACGTCCTGGCATGTCATCGGAACGGCCGATTTCAATGGCGATGGCCACGCGGACATCCTGTGGCGCAACGACAATGGCGCAATCAGCAATTGGCTGGGCGCGGCGGGCGGTGCATTCACGAACAACGATAATGTCGCGGCCGGTTGGGCTCCGACATCATGGCACGTCGTGGGGACCGGTGATTTCAACGGCGACGGCCTCGACGACCTGCTGTGGCGTAACGACAATGGGGCGCTTAGCGATTGGCTGGGCACGGCGAACGGCGGCTTCGTCAACAACGATGTCAATGCTGCCGGCTGGGCTCCAACAAATTGGCAGGTCGCCGCGACCGGTGACTTCAACGGCGACGGTCAGTTCGACATTCTTTGGCGAAGCGATAGCGGCGCGCTGAGCAATTGGCTCGGCACTGCCACGGGCGGTTTCACCAACAATGATGCAAAGGCTGCGGGCTATGCCCCCACCGATTGGCACGTGATGAGCGTGGGCGACTACGATGGAGACGGAATTGACGATCTCCTGTGGCGTAACGACAGCGGTGCATTCAGCAATTGGCTGGGCCGCGCCGATGGCAGCTTCGTGAACAATGACGCTCATGCTGCCGGTTACGCATCAACGAGTTGGCATATCCAGGATCCGTTCTTCTAGAACGCGGTTCAACTCTTCGCGGAATAAGTGGATAATGGGCTGGCCGGAGCTTCCGGAGCGGCCCATTATCCTATTCGATCAGGTGAAAAGAAGATCCTGAACGTGCCAGTTCAGCGGCGCGTAGCTCGCGGCATTGCTATCGTTATTTGCAAATCCACCGGCAGCGGTGCCGAGCCAGGCGCTCGTTGACCCATTATCGTTCTGCCACATGATGTCGGTGCGGGAATCGCCATTGAAATCACCGACCGCGACGACATGCCAGGCGGTCGAAGCGTAGCGCGAAGCATTGGCGTCATTGTTTATGAAGCCTCCATTCGCGGTGCCCAACCAATCGCTGACGGCGCCGCTATCATTGCGCCAAAGCAGGTCGCTCAATCCGTCCCCGTTGAAATCGCCGACCGCAGCCACTTTCCAACTCGTCGCCACACTATAGGACGCGACCCCATCATTAGCCGTAAAGCTGCCGTTGGCATTGGCGAGCCAGTCGGTGATCGTGCCATTGGTATTACGCCAGAGAATATCGGCGCGCCCATCCCCATTGAAATCGCCTGTCCCCGCAACCTGCCATGACGTCGGAGCATAAGCGGATGCAACGCTGTCGTTCTTGACGAATCCGCCCGCCTCCGTGCCGAGCCAATCGCTTAGCGCGCCGGTATCGCTCCGCCACAAGATGTCGCTTCGGCCGTCGCCGTTGAAATCGCCGGTGCCGACGACGTGCCAGCTGGTCGGCGCGTAATTCGAAGCGTTCGCGTCATTGTTCGTGAACCGCCCTCCCGAACTGCCGAGCCAAACGCTGACGGCACCGCTGTCATTCCGCCACAGGATGTCGCTCTTCAGGTCGCCGTTGAAATCTCCGGTACCTGCGAGGTGCCAACTGGTTGGCGCATAAGATGCTGCCGTCCCATCATTGTTCACGAACCCACCGCTGGCGGTTCCGAGCCAATTGCTGAGCGCCCCATTGTCGTTGCGCCACAGCACGTCGCTCAGGCCATCGCCATTGAAATCGTTGTGTACGGCGCGCACGGGCGTCACCTGACCCGCCTGTAACGACAGCTGAACACCACCCCCCGCGTAGTTGCTCGCAACGAAAGTGCCGCCAGTATACCCAGTCAGGGTAATGCTGCCGCCCGAATAGATGAGCACGTCACCAGCCATGCGGATCGTGAAGCTACCCAACGTCGCGTTGCTAAAGACGAGCTTGTCGCCCGCATTGAAGTCGGTGATCCGGTCATCATTGTGGTTGGCGATGGTGTCGATGTAGGTGTCGTTCCCGCCCCCGCCAGTAAAGACATCGGACCCCGCGTTACCCTTCAACACGTTGTCGAAGGGGTTGCCGATGATGACGTCCGCGCCGCTCCCGCCGGTCGCGTTCTCGATGACCACGCCACGCGCGATCGAGATGTTTCCGGTATAGCCGTTAACGTTCGAATAGGTCTCGGCGTTGAGGTTGAGTACCTGGGCCGCCGTCGCGCCGGAGAAATCGAGCGTGTCGTTCCCGCCGCTGTCGAAAATCGTGTAAGAGGCGCGAGGATAGAGGCTGGTGTCGTACACGCCGCCGGCGTTTGAGTTGAACCCGTAGATCGTGTCCCCGGTCCGCGTCGTCGTCGACAGGCCATACAGTTTCTGCATCGCCACGATGTCCGCCTGCATCGGCGTGAGCGCGTAATTGAAGGTAAAGCCCTTGCCGCCGAAGTAGGTGTTCTCCTGCGGATCGAAGTAGGACATGATCGACGTTGACCAGGCATCGTTCTGGAACAAGGCGTCGTACGGATAATCCGCCGTCCCGTTATAATTGCCGGCATGGCCGAGGCCGAGCGCGTGCCCGATCTCGTGGACGTAGGTCTGCAGGCTGTAGGTGTAGAGCCCCGTGCCGTAGCGATTCACCCAGGACGAGGAGATTTGGACGTGCGCGGAAGTGGTGATTCCGCGCGAGTAATTGGCGTCCGTCGCGGCGACCGGCGTGCCCGGCGTATCCTCGGTGTTGTCGAACACGATCTGACCGCCAGTCGTCACTTCCGCGAACTTGACGCCGATGATGTCGGTCCACTCGCTGAGTGCAGTCCGCGCGATACTCTGCTCGGCCGCCGTCAGCGTGCTGATGTTGACGCTGATCGTCCCGCCCTGTGTGACGTTGAAATGGTGGCTCGTGCCCCCCCAGAAACCCGTAACCAGCTGGTCCGCGATCTGGTCGATTGAGGCGACCGGGGGTAACGTAAAGGGCTGAACCGAGACGGTATAGGTCCCCGTCGTCCGGTCGGCATAGGCGCCCACGTCGATGTAATAGGTGCCGGTGTAGGTCGGGTTGAAGGCAACGCGGCTATCGGTAACCACGCCCGGGTTGATGTCGTCATTCGAAAACAGAATATTCCCCGACGCATCGCGGATATTGAGGTAGGGGTCGGTCAGCGTACCGCCGTTGACGGTCACGACGACGGCTTGGCCCGCGGTAAGGGTGATGCGAATCCAGTCGTGATCGCCCACGGTCTCCAGCGAATCGCCAAGGGATCCGCCGATGCTCAGGTTCGTCGTGGTCGAGCTGTCGCCCGCAATGTCAGCCAACGCAGATACTCCCTACCCCAAGATCCGGCGTCGCCATCCCGCCGCATTCTGGCCCAAAACTGCTTTGCAAACCCTTAAAAACTCAACGAAGCGCCTTTGCCGCCTCTCCGATGGAGCGCGCAAAACGCCGGATCGCCGCCGGCGTCAGGTCGCGGTCGCTCGTGGCGAGATTCTGTTCTGCCAGATCGCGGCCGTTCACGGTGCCGGTGGCGGACAGCCGCGCGGGCGAAACCACTCGAACATCGATCCGGTATCGCGCGCCGGGGACCGCGGCGCTCAGCGAGCGCTCGATCTCGGTGCAGATCGCGGCGGCTCCGCCCGAACCGGCGCCCAGCTTCTCCCCCGCCAGCACCCGGCAATGGCGCGCGGACGGCGTAGCTCCGGCGCTCGTCACACCGCTGCCGAACAAGGGAATCGAGGCCGCAAGAAGCGCAATCTTCCTCCACATGGCCAGCGGGGTACGCGGCTGTAGATGAATGTTTACTGACGCTTTTTCTTAAGTTTACAGGCAGTTAGCGAAGGTAAACTCGCGTTGATCAAGTGCGCGTTTCACGTGCTTGGCTGGGGCGGCAGGATTCGAACCTGCGAATGCCGGTACCAAAAACCGGTGCCTTACCACTTGGCGACGCCCCAGCAGGCGCTCCGCATCGATGCGGGAGAGGCGGCGCTTATAGCCGCCAACTTGCGAGTTTAAAGAGTCACTCTTTCGGGATCCGTCCGTTGACCAAGTCGTCATAATCCTTGGCGAGCTGGCGCGTCATCTCGCCGACCTCGAACCTGTAGGGACCGGCCGACTGCACCGGCGTGACTTCCACCGCCGTGCCGGTCAGGAACATCTGCTCGAACGTCTCCAGCTCTTCGGGCCAGATCGGCCGTTCGTTGACCGCGACGCCCCGCCGGCCAGCCAGATCCTTGATCGTCCGCCGGGTGATCCCGTCGAGGAAACAATCGGGCGTGGGCGTATGCAGTTCACCGTCACGCACGAAAAAGACGTTGGCACCCGTCGCCTCGGCCACGCGTCCACGCCAGTCGAACATCAGCGCATCGTTGAAACCGCGCTGCTCCGCATGCTGCTTGGAGAGTGTGCAGATCATGTACAGGCCCGCTGCCTTGGACTCGGTCGGCGCCGTGTAGGGCGCCGGCCGCCGCCAGGGCGCGATGTCGAGCCGGATGCCATCGACGCTGTCGCGCGGCTCATAATATTTGCCCCACTCCCAGGCCGCGATCGCCAGATGCGGCTTGGTCTTGCCCGGCGCGACTCCCATCGATTCGGACCCGCGCCAGGCGACCGGCCGCATGTAGGCATCGGTGAACTTGTTGGCTTTCAGCACTTCGATGCAGGCGGCGTTGATCTCGTCCACCGACCACGGCAGCTCGAACCCCAGCAGCGCGGCGCTTTTGCGCAGCCGCTCGCTATGCTCGTTAAGCTTGAAAATCTGCCCGTTATACGCCCGCTGCCCCTCGAAGACGGACGAGGCGTAATGGAGAGCGTGGGTGAGCACGTGGACATTCGCCTCGCGCCAGGGAACGAGTTCACCGTCGAGCCAGATAAACCCGTCGCGATCGTCGAATGTGGGGGAAGCAGCTACCATCGCCCGCGCCTAGGGCAGGCGGGCAGGCTCTTCAAGTTGGCGCGCCTCGGCGGCCAGTTCGGCGCCACGGCGCGCCGCTGCGTCGATCGTTGCGCCGATCAGGCGGTCGAGCACATTCTGGTCGCCATCGAGGACGGCGAGCCCCGCTTCGGTCGTTCCGTTCGGGCTTGCCACCCGCCGCGCGACCGACGCCATGTCCTCATTGTTGGCCGACGCCATCCATACGGTACCGAGTACCGTTTCGCGGGCGATGGTCGCTGCGATCTCTTCGGTCAGGCCGCGCGCCACGCCGGCCTTGGTCAGCGCCGCAACAAAGCGCGCGACATAGGCCGGCCCCGCCCCGGCCACCGAGCCAAGCGCGGCTAGTCTGGCTTCGTCGGCGGTCCACAACGCGAAGCCGAGTGCGGAGAAGAGGTCGTTGATGAAGCCCTGCGCCTGCGGATCGATATCCGCACCGAACAGGCCGATGACGCCGCGCCGCACCGCGACGGGCAAGTTCGGCATTGCGCGGACCAACACACCCTCGGGGAAGCGCCGCCGCAAGCTTTGCGTCTCGACCCCGGCAAGCAGCGAAACGACAATCGTGTTCTCGCCGACATATTGGCGCAATTCTGGCGCGACCTCATTCAGCTTCTGCGGCTTGAACGCCAATACGACCAGCTTCGGCGCCGGCTCGGCTTCCGCCAGGCTGGTTACGGTCCGCGCACCTGGCACGGCCCTGCCGCTCGGGCGGACAACGGTCACCGCGCCGAGGTCGACACCGCCCGACCGCCATCCGTCGAGGATCGCGCCGCCCATGTTGCCGCACCCGATGAACCAGGTCGGCTGGGGTAGCTGCAGCACTCCCGCCATCACGCCTCGCCGTGGGTTTCGATCAGCGCCGCCGAGATCGCCTCGCCCGGCGACTTGCCACCCCACAGGACAAACTGGAACACCGGATAGAAGCGCTCGCACTCCTCGACCGCAGCCTCGGCAATCGCCTCCGCCTGGTCGATGCTGAGGCCGTCGCCACCACGCGCATCGAGGATCGTCGAATGGCGGAACACCACCAGGCCCGAACTCGACCACAGCTCGAAATGGCCAAGCCACAATTGCTCGTTGATCAGGCTGAGCGATTCAAACACCGCCGCCCGCTTTTCCGCCGCGACCTTGATGTCCGGGAAGGCCAGGAACTGCAGCACTTGGTCCTCGGGCCGCCATACGCCGCGCAGCTCGTACTGGGCCCAGCTTCCGGTCGCGGAGGCGACGATTTCGCCCTCGGCCGTCCGCTCGCACGCCCAGCCGCGCGCCTCGAAATATTGCTCGAGTACCTCGATCGGCGCGCCGTCGTCGCGCTCGTCCTGGATTTCTTCCTCGCTCAGGTTCACGCCCCTGCCTTTTTACCGCCTTTGGAAGCCGAGCCCGTCGACTTGGCCTCAAGCGCGGCGATCCGCGCCTTGAGCGCTTCATTCTCGTCGCGCGCCGCCGCGGCCATGGCCTTGACCGCCTCGAACTCGTCGCGGCCGACGAATTCCGGGCCGCCCATCCATTCCTTGAATTTCTCACGCGCCGACGATTCCGCCTCGCGGCCCATGCCCGCAAAGGTGCCGGCCATGCCGTTCACCATCTTCACGAAATCGTCGAACAGCCTGTTTTCGGACTGCATCGCAGTTCCTCCTCGATATTGACCGGAAAATAGGGCGTGGCGGCACCGTTCGCCACCCTGAGAGGCGGACCTATCCCCAATTCGCTGAACTATCCCCAGATATTGGTCAGCCGAACAGCGACATTCCGGCGGCGGGATTGAGCGCCTCGATCGTCGAATTGAGCGTCGCGGCGAAAATGAGCCAGGCGAGATAGGGCACCATGAGCAGGCCCGCCGGGCGCCGCAGCCGCAAGAACTGCCCCGCGGCGCCCGCGGCGATGACCGCCATCAGGAAAATGACAAATTTGGCGAGCCGGATGTCGTGCAGCGCGAAGAACAGCGGCGACCACGCGAAGTTGAGCACGAGCTGGATTAAGAAGAGGATCAGCGCCAGCCGCCGCCGATCGGACGGCGGCTCCGCGATGATCATCGCGACGGCGATCCCAAGCAGCGCATAGAGGATCGGCCACACCACGCCAAATGCCCAGCCGGGCGGCATGAAGGCGGGCTTCTGGAGCGCATCGAACCAGCCGTTGCCATAGCCGCTGTTCGACGCCCATCCGCTCAACGAGCCGATCACTTCGATGATCAGGACGGCACCCAGGGCGAGCTTCCACCACCCCGGCTTCAATACGGCTTCAGCCATTCTTTCGCGCTCCCATCAGGAATTCGACATTGCCTTCCGGCCCGGTGATCGGGCTCGGCGTCACGCCCAGCACCGTCCAGCCCAATGTTTCAATCCAGCCTTTGGCCTCGGTGCACACCCGTTCGTGAACTGCGGGATCGCGAACCACCCCGCCCTTCCCGACTTCCGCGCGCCCCGCTTCAAACTGCGGCTTGATCAGCGCGACCAGCATCGCGCCGGCCCGCGCGAACGTCAGCGGCACCTCCAATACCTTGGCAAGCCCGATGAAGCTCGCATCGCACACGACGATGTCGATCGGCTCTGAAATCTTCTCCGCCGTCAGCGCGCGCGCGTTGGTCTGCTCGTGGACGACCACCCGCGGATCCTGCCGCAGCTTCCACGCCAGTTGGTTGGTTCCGACGTCGACCGCGTAAACTTTCGCCGCTCCGCCCGTCAGCAGCACGTCGGTGAACCCGCCGGTCGAACTGCCGACGTCCAGCGCCACCGCGCCGCTCACATCGAATCCGAAATGCGTCAGCCCATGATCGAGCTTGATCCCCCCGCGCGAGACCCACGGATGGTCCTTGCCCCGCACCTCCAGCGCCGCATCCTCGGCGAGCATCTCCCCCGCCTTGGCCAGCTTCCGCTCCCCGCTGAACACCGCCCCCGCCATGATCAGAGCCTGCGCCCGCGTCCGGCTCTCCGCCAACCCGCGGCTGAGCAGCAGTTGGTCGGCGCGGATTTTGGGCAAAGGCCTTGTCATTTGAAAGGAATTTCCTTACCTTTGCCCTATGATTATCGGTCGCATCACCGCCAAGGCACAGACTACCATCCCTCGCGCGGTTCGTCTCGCCCTCGGGATCAAGCCCGGCGACGAGATCGCTTATGAAATTGACGGGGATCGCGTGACGATCCGCCGCGCTAGCGATCCATTCGATAAGCCGTTTGCCGCTTTCACCGAATGGTCTGACGACCTCGACGAGGCCTATGACGCGCTTTAATGCTGGCGACATCGTCCGCGTCCTGTTCCCGCACGTTGACAGCGATGTCCGGAGATACCGTCCGGCAGTCGTCGTGTCGGATGGGTGCATCGGTCCGGACGGACTCCTGATCTGGGCAGCGATGATCACCAACGCGCGTCGCCCTTCGTGGCCCGGCGACGTGATGATCGATGATCATGCGGCTAGCCGCTTGCCGATTCCTTCCAAAGTGCGGACCAGCAAGATCGCGACCCTGGAAGCGGGCGGCGCGGAGAGGATCGGCAGGCTTAGTCGGGACGCGCTCGCTGCAGTTCAACAGGAAATTCTCAAGAATCTCGGCCTGTCGGGTTAGCGTCTAGGCCCGCACCTCTTCGATGCCGACGCTGTTGCGGCGGAGCGCTCTCAGCACCGTCTCGACGATATGAGGCGCGTTCAAGCGCGCTTCGTCATATTGCTTTTCGGGCTTGTCGTGATCCAGGAAAGCATCCGGCAGGCGCATGGTACGCAGCTTCAGCCCCGCGTCGAGCAGCCCCTCGTCGCTGGCGAGCGTCAGCACATGCGCGCCAAGACCACCAACCGAAGCTTCCTCGATCGTCACCGCGACCTCATGCGTCGTCAGCAGCTTGCGGATCAGCTCGCTGTCGAGCGGCTTGGCGAAGCGCAGGTCGGCGATGGTCGTCGACAGCCCCTTGGCCTCCAGCTCGGCGGCCGCTTTCTCGGCCTCGGCCAGCCGCGTGCCGAGCGACAGAATCGCCACAGTCTTGCCCTCGCGAACGACCCGGCCCTTGCCGATCTCCAGCGCCTGCGGCTCGGCAGGCAACGGGACGCCACGCCCCTCGCCGCGCGGATAGCGCACCGCGATCGGCCCGCTGTCATGTTCGGCCATGGTCTTCGCCATGTGCGCCAGCTCGGCTTCGTCCGAGGGCGCCATCACCACGAAATTCGGCAGCGTGCACAGATAAGCGAGGTCGAAACTGCCCGCGTGCGTCGCGCCGTCC
>Ga0207657_10006987_pt1 | contig 11622 bp, 9 predicted proteins | sample KBSC33metaG_FD_184316 | JGI IMG/M metagenome (GOLD analysis project Ga0207657, IMG submission 184316) | Corn rhizosphere microbial communities from Kellogg Biological Station, Michigan, USA - KBS C3-3 metaG (SPAdes) (version 2) | ecosystem: Host-associated > Plants > Roots > Rhizosphere > Soil ...
GCTATAATATTGCCTCAATTCCCTGATAGCTCAGTCGGTAGAGCGACGGACTGTTAATCCGCAGGTCCCTGGTTCGAGTCCAGGTCGGGGAGCCAGAATGCAAGGCCTTGCGAGCGATCGCAAGGCCTTTTTCGTTTGGGGATGCAGATGAATGAAATTCTGATGGCGCTGAAGAGCCGGGCCGCGTTGGGTATCCTGGCCATTGTCGCCAGCCTCGTATGGCACGCACCGGCCCGGGCGCGCAGCGACTGTGCCGACTATTTCCTCAATCCGCAGGACCGTTATCCGCACAACACGGCCGCCGCCGCCCCGGCGCCATTCCCGCTGAAGCCGGGCCCGGCGCTGGGCGACGTGACCTACAAGCTGCGCGACGACCCGACCACGTACACGCTCGAGCAATATCTAACGAAGTTCTGCACGACGGGATTTCTTGTTCTGAAAGACGACCGGATCGTCTTCGAACGCTATTTCCAGGGCCGCAAGCCGAGCGACAGCCTGCTGTCCGCCTCGATGTCGAAATCGATACTGGCCTTGTTGATGGGGATCGCCGTCCGTGACGGCAAGCTGGCGCTCGACGAAAGAGTCGCCGCGGTGCTGCCCGATTTCAAGGACAGTGCGTTTGCCGATGCCACGGTCGAAGACGTGTTGCGCATGTCCTCGGGCGTCGCGATGGTCAACTCGTTCGAGCCCGGCGCCGACTCGGATAACCAGGCGATCAATCCGCTCATCGCGCCGCGCCAGAATGTGCACGACTACTTGAAGGCAAAGAAGGAGCGCGCCGCGGCGCCCGGTACGGAATTCAAATACAACGGCGCGCAGACTGCCTTGCTGGGCCTGATCCTTGCCAAGCGCCTGAACACGAACAACCTCACCGCGTATCTCGACGACAAGCTCTGGATGCCCATGGGTGCCGAGGCGAACGGATATTGGATCAAGAACTATCACGATGAAGAGGGCGTGCAAGGACAGTTCGCCGCAACCTTGCGCGACTATGCGCGGCTGGGCTATCTCGTCATGAACCAGGGCCGCGTGGACGGCAAGCAGATCGTCCCCGCCGACTGGATTGCGAAGATGACCGAGCTGCGGCGCGATAAACCGCAGCCGTCGCATCCGCCGTACTACGGACTGCAGATCTGGATACCGCAAGCGGCCGGCGGGCGCTCGATGTTCTGGGGCGTCAACGGCCAGAACATCTTTGTCGATCCCGTGGCCCGGGTCGTGATCGTTCACACGGGGAACGGTCCGCGCGCGGAGTTCGACGGCAACCGGCACCTGTTCGCTTTGCGCGACGCGATTATCCGCCACTTGAGCGCGCCCCATGACTGACCTGTCTCCGCTCGCGCCGCGCGACGCCACCCGTATCGCCTGCCACGCGGCGGCGGCCGACCGCGACGGCTGGCTCCATCCCGTCCAGCAGGCGCTGATCCACCGGCGCGGTTGGTTGCGCATGCTGGCCCCGCGCGCCGTCGGCGGGGAAGAACGTCCGCTGCCGGACGTCGTGCGGCTTGAAGAGGCGATCGCCCGCGTCGACGGCAGCGTCGGCTGGACGGTGACCTTGTGCGCCGGCGCCGGCTGGTTCGCGGGCTTCCTGCCGCCGCACCTCGCGCGCGCGATCCTGGCGACGCCGCGCGCCTGCCTCGCGGGCAGCGGCGCCCCGACCGGCCACGCGGACCGCGAGGGCGACGGCTGGCGCATCGACGGCGAGTGGGATTACGCGAGCGGCGCGCCGATGGCCACGCACTTCACGTTCAACGCTTACTTGCGCGAGAACGGCCAACCGCTGTTCGACGCGGAAGGGCACCCGCGCATGCTGGCGTTCGTCGTGCCGAAGGCCATCGTCGAGATCGTGCCGCGCTGGCGCAGCATGGGCCTCGTGGCCACGGCGTCGCACGCCTACCGCGTCCGCGACGTGTGGGTCCATGCGGACCACGGCTTCGTCATCGACCCGGCCGCCGCGCGCGCGCAAGGCCCGCTGTACCGCTTCCCGTTCCTGCCGTTCGCGTTCGTCACGTTGGCGGCGAACGTTGCGGGGATGGCGGCCCATTTCGTCGACCTGGCGGCCGCGTGCATCGCGCGCCGGCGCAACCGCTTCGGGCAGAACGAACCGCTGATCGAGGTGCCGGCCGTACGCGCCGCGCTGGACGGCGCGCGCGACCGCATGGACGACGTGCGGGGCCGTTTCTATGCGCTGCTCGATGCATGCTGGGCCGACGTGGCGGCGGGCGGCGCCGTCGCGGACGCGCAAGCCGCGCAGATGCAGGCGCTCGCGCAGGAATGGGTCGCGGCGGCGCGGCACGCGGTCGACACCTTGTACCCGTACTGCGGTCTCGTCGCGGCAAGCCGGGACAGCGACATCAACCGCGTGTGGCGCGATTTCCATACGGCCTCGCAACACGCACTCTTGATGCCGCAAGGTTGAGCCGCTATAATGCGGCCTCCTTTCCCTGATAGCTCAGTCGGTAGAGCGACGGACTGTTAATCCGCAGGTCCCTGGTTCGAGTCCAGGTCGGGGAGCCAGAATTGAAAAGGCCGTGTATTGTTCTGCAGTACACGGCCTTTTTGCTATGCGGTTCACGACGAGGAGGTGACGATGTCCGGAAAGCGATCGAGCGCGCTGGCGCTGGCAGCGCTGCTGATGAGCGGCTGCACCCTGAACTCGACGGTGCCGCTGGCGACCGGTGGCGCCCCTCATGCGGGCCGTGCCGTGATCGTCTACGGCATCGGCGTCGACGGCCCGTGGGCTTATCCGAACTTCGCCGTCCAAATGACCGAGTACAGCATCGAGAGGCAGGCCATCACGGGCAATTGCTTCCGCTTCAATCGGGTCGACGCGATCATTCCGGCCACGACCACCGGCATCCGCTATTTCGCGTTCGACGTGGCGCCCGGCAGCTATGTGTACAGCCCCATGAACGGCGCGCAGCCGAACGGCGAGCCCGTCGCCTTCCGCGCGCCGGCGGGACGCGCCGTCTACCTCGGCGATTTCGTCTACGGCAAGGATGGGCGTGTCACGCGGGGCGGCAATCTCGACGGGGAAAAATCGGCGATCCGGCGGGCGCTGCCGGCCGTGCCGGACGATCTGGCGGTCGCGGATACGGTCGTCGTCGCGGCACCGAAGCCGTTCCTCTGCGCGCCTTGAGCCGCCGCGGGCAATCCGCAGCCGTCGTCAGCAGCAAACAAAAAAAACGAGCGAAAATAACGAGTTACGTTATTCAGAGATCGTTTCCAAATGTCTACTGCTGCTTCATCAACCCTTCCGAGCGGTGTTGGCCTCAACCCGAAACCGCTCGGCGTCTCGCTGCTGCTCATCGTCCTCGGCGCCTGGTACCTGGCGCAGACCGTCGATACGAAACACGCCGCGCTGTTCGTCGTCGGCGCGCTGCTGGGTCTCGCGCTGTATCACGCCGCGTTCGGCTTCACGTCCGCATGGAGGGTGTTCATCGCGGACGGCCGCGGCGCCGGCCTGCGCGCGCAGATGATCATGCTTGCCGTCGGCGTCGCGCTATTCTTTCCGGCACTGTCCGCCGGCACCTTGTTCGGCAATCCCGTCACGGGCCTCGTGTCGCCCGCGGGAACGTCCGTCGTCGTCGGGGCGTTCCTGTTCGGCATCGGCATGCAGCTGGGCGGCGGGTGCGCGTCCGGCACCTTGTACACGGTCGGCGGCGGCAGCACGCGCATGATCGTCACGCTGGCCGCGTTCATCACCGGCTCAGTCATCGCCACGGCGCACATGCCGTTCTGGACGGCGCTGCCGCACCTGCAACCCGTCTCGCTCGTGAAAACGCTGGGCTTGCTGCCCGCGCTGCTGCTGAACTGGGGCGTGTTCGCGCTGATCGCGGTCGTCACGGTCCTCGTCGAGAAGCGCCGCCACGGACGGCTCGTCGCGCCCGTGCTGCGGCCCGCGCAAGCGTCGCCGTGGCTGCACGGCCCGTGGCCGCTGGTGGCGGGCGCCATTGCGCTCGTCGTGCTGAACTTCGCGACGCTCGCACTGTCGGGACGGCCGTGGGGCGTGACCTCCGCGTTCGCGCTGTGGGGCGCCAAGGCCGCGCAGCTCGTCGGCATCGACACGGCGAGCTGGACGTACTGGTCGACGAAGGCGAACGCCGCCGCGCTGGCCGCGCCCGTGACGCACGACGTGACGTCCGTGATGGACATCGGCATCGTGCTCGGCGCGATGCTGGCGGCCGCGCTCGCGGGTCGTTACGCGCCGCAGTGGCGCGTGCCGCTGCGTTCGCTCGTCGCGGCCGTCGTGGGCGGCCTGTTGCTCGGCTATGGCGCGCGCCTCGCGTACGGCTGCAATATCGGCGCCTACTTCAGCGGCATCGTGTCGGGCAGTTTGCACGGCTGGTTGTGGCTCGTCGCCGCGTTCGCCGGCAACGTCATCGGTACGCGGCTGCGGCCGCTGTTCGGGCTCGAGGTCGAGAGGGTGAAGCCGAGCGGCTGCTGAGCCGTTTCCCCTGTCAGTACGGGCCGTATGAAAAACGGCGGTCCGCTGCAAGCTTTGCCCGACAGGCCTACAATCGATCCTTTGCCGTCAGGATCGAGCATGCAGGCAACAGTCAATACAACACCTCTCGAACAGGACGGATTGCCGCCCGGACCCCGCACCTGGGCCATCCTTGCCCTCGCGCTGGGCGTCGGCATGTCGTCGCTCGACACCGCCATCGCCAACACGGCGCTGCCGGAAATGGCGCAGCAATTGCACGCGTCGCCGGCCGACTCCGTGTGGATCGTGAATGCCTACCAGCTCGCGATGGTCGCCACGTTGCTGCCGATCGCGGCGCTGGGCGAGACCCTCGGCTACCGCCGCGTCTACGTGGCCGGCATGGCGTTGTTCACGCTGGCGTCGCTCGCGTGCGCGCTCGCGTGGTCGCTGCCGCTGCTCATCGTCGGACGGCTGTTCCAAGGGCTCGGCGCCGCCGCCATCATGGGCGTCAACACGGCGCTGCTGCGCGCCACGTATCCGACCGCGCTGCAGGGACGGGGCTTCGGCACCAACGCGCTCGTCGTCGCGGTCGGCTTCGCGCTGGGGCCGAGTCTCGCGTCGATCATCCTCGCGGCGTCATCGTGGCAATGGCTGTTCGGCATTAACGTGGTGCCGGGCATCGTCGCCTTCTTCATGGCGCGCAAGGTCTTGCCGGACACGCGCCGCGCCAGTCACAAGGTCGACGTCGTCGCCGGCCTCTACAACGTCGTCGCCTTCGCCATGGCCGTGCTGGCGCTGGGCGACGCGGCGCATCGCGTGCCCTTGGCCACCTTGCTGCCCGAGGCGCTCGTCGCACTCGTGTTCTTCGGCCTGCTGCTGCGCCGCGAACGGGGCCATCCGGCGCCGTTGTTGCCGGTCGATTTGTTCCGTCGGCCATTGTTCGCACTGTCGACCATCACCGCCATCTGCACGTTCGCCGCGCAGGCGCTGGCGTTCGTCGCGCTGCCGTTCTACTTCGAGACGACGCTGGGCCGCTCGCCCGTCGAGACGGGCTTCCTGATGACGCCGTGGCCCGTGCTCGTCGGCGTGATGGCGCCCATCGCGGGCCGCCTGTCCGACCGGTACTCGCCGGGCCTGCTGGGCGGCATCGGCCTCGTGATCCTGGCGGCCGGTCTCGTCGCCATGATGACCTTGCCGGCGGACCCGTCGGCCCTCGCCATCGGCTGGCGCATGGCCGTGTGCGGCATCGGCTTCGGCTTCTTCCAGGCGCCCAATGTGAAGGCGATCATGGGCAGCGCGCCGGCCACGCGTGCGGGCAGCGCGAGCGGCATGGTCGCCACCGCGCGGCTGACGGGGCAGGCAACGGGCGCCGCCCTGGTCGCGTTCTGCCTTACCATTTCCCATGTGCGAGGACCGTGGCTCGCGCTGGGCATCGCGGCCGCGTTCTCGTTCGCGGCCAGCGTGGCGAGCTTGTCGCGCCTCGTCGTCGCGGCGCCGGCCGTGTGAGCCGGATGCATCACACTTCAAGAAAGATCGACATGACACGACGTTTCAAGATCGCCGCCATCGCCGGCGACGGCATCGGCAAGGAAGTGCTGCCGGAAGGCCTGAAGGTATTGGCCGCCGCGGCGGAGCGCTTCAATCTGCACCTCGACTTCGCGCATTTTCCATGGGCCAGTTGTGACTGGTACATGCAGCACGGCGAGATGATGCCGCCCGACTGGAAGGAGCAGTTGGCCGACATGGACGCAATCTATTTCGGCGCCGTCGGCTGGCCCGCGCTCGTGCCGGACCACGTGTCGCTGTGGGGCTCGCTGCTGAAGTTCCGGCGCGAATTCGACCAGTACATCAACCTGCGTCCCGTGCGCCTGTTCGAAGGCGTGCCGTGCCCGCTGGCCGGCCGCAAGCCGGGCGACATCGACTTCTTCGTCGTGCGCGAAAACACGGAAGGCGAGTACACGAACCTGGGCGGCGTGATGTTCCCCGGCACCGAGCGCGAACTGGTGATCCAGGAATCCGTGTTCACGCGCCACGGCACCGACCGCGTGCTGCGCTACGCGTTCGAACTCGCGAACGCGCGCCGCCGCCGTCATCTCACCGTCGCGACGAAGTCGAACGGCATCGCCATCAGCATGCCGTGGTGGGACGGCCGCGCGGACGCGATCCATGCCGACTATCCGCAGGTCACCGTCGACAAGCAGCACATCGACATCCTGACCGCGCGCTTCGTGCTGCAGCCCGACCGCTTCGACGTCGTCGTGGCGTCGAACCTGTTCGGCGACATCCTGTCCGACCTCGGCCCCGCGTGCACGGGCACGATCGGCTTGGCGCCGTCGGGCAACCTGAACCCGGACCGCACGTTCCCGTCGCTGTTCGAGCCCGTGCACGGCTCCGCGCCGGACATCGCCGGCCAGGGCATCGCCAACCCCATCGCGATGATCTGGTCGGGCGCGATGATGCTCGCGTTCCTGGCGGCCGGCACGAACCCCGACCCGCGTTGCGGCGAGGCGCACGATGCCATCGTGGGCGCGATCGAGGGCGTGCTGCGTACGGGGCCGCGCACCGCGGACCTGGGCGGCACGGCGACGACGGTCGAGGTCGGCGATGCCATCGCGGCGCGCGTGCGCGGCTGAGGCGGCCCTTTAAACGGCGGCGGCAGCCTCGATATGCGGAGCCTGGCAAACGACCCGCCGCCCGCGGCCGACGGTCCGTGCCCGCTGTGCGGCCGGCCGCTCGGCACGGTCAACATCGACCGCCATCACCTCGTCCCGAAGTCGATGAAGGGCAGGGAGCAATTCCCCATCCACAAGATCTGTCACCGCAAGATCCACGCGACCTTTTCCGAGCGTGAATTGCTGCGCGCGTATCACACGTGGGAGGCGCTGCGGGACGACGCCGATATCCGCGCGTTCATCGACTGGGTGGCGAAGAAGCCGCCGGGTTTTTATGCGCGAACTTTTACGTCGAATAAAAAGAAGAGCCGCTGACGGCCGGCAATTTTCGTCTCCGATTTCTTCATTTTCATTCTTGACAACCCGTCGGTAGACGGCCGATATTCGGCTTCCGCTATCCTGTTCGACGAAAGGCTGTCCCATGTCCTTCACCCGGCGTTCGCTGCTCAAGGCGACCCTCGCGGCGCTGCCGGCCCACTGTGCCGCCCACGACCTTGGTCGATTTGCGTCTCCCGTGTCGGGTACGGTGCCGGTCGACGGGGCCCGCGCGTTCCTGGCAAATCACGTGCGCTTGCTGCCGGGAAGTCCGTTTTACGCACGGCAGGAACTGCATCGCAACGGAGTGCTCGCGGCTTACGATCCCGACAAATTGCTGTACCACTACCGCGCGTTGGCCAAGCTTCCCCAAAAAGAAGGTATCGACAAGGGCTACGACGGCTGGGATAGCGAATTTATCCGCGGGCACATGACAGGGCATTATTTGTCCGCCGCGTCGCGCATGGCGGCGGCGACCGGGAGCCTCCTGTTTCGCGACCGGGTGAATTACCTCGTGGAGCAGCTCGCCACATGCCAGCGGGCCCTGAATCTGGATGGTTACCTGGCCGCCTTTTCCACGTCCGCCTTTGACCAGCTCGAGGGCAAGCCAGGGGCCGATGCCGGGGGCATCGGGGTGCCTTATTACACGATCCAGAAGATCATGTCGGGCCTCATCGACGCCTATACCTATGTCGGCAACAAGCAGGCACTCGACGTCGTCACGAGGATGGCCGACTACTTCGGAAAACGACTCGCGGCGCTGGACGCCGCGCGGATCGAGAAGATGTTCCGTACGGACGGCAGCCGCAATCCACAAAACGAGTTTGGCGCGATGAGTGACGCGCTCACGGAGCTTTTCAACATCAGCAAAGATCCGCGCTACCTTCAAACCGCCCGCATGTTCAACCGCGCCTGGTTCGTCGGCCCCCTTGCCGAGGGCGAGGATAACCTGGGCGGCTTGCACGGGAATACGCACATCGCGCAAGCGGTGGGCCTGGCGAACAGCGCGAACGCCGATGGCAACCCGGTGGAATCGAAGGCGTCCGACAATTTCTGGCGGCTGGTCGTTCACAAGCATTCGTTCGCCAACGGCGGCAACTCGTTTCACGAATGGTTCGACAAACCCGGCGTGGAGGCCGGCCCGTCCATCGACGACCACAAGGCATTACCCCCGACGACCGCCGAAACGTGCAGCACCCACAATATGCTCAAGCTGACCACCCGGCTGTTCGAGCGCAACCGGCGTGTGGAATTCGCCGACTACTACGAGCGTGCGTTGTACAACCACGTGCTGGCATCGGTGGCACCCGATTCGGGTGCGATGACTTACTTCACGCCATTCCACGGGGATTTCCGCACCTACCTGAGTGGCAGCTTTTGCTGCATGGGCACCGGTATCGAAAACACGGCACGCTACAACGAAGGCATTTACTTCCACAAGGCGGATGCGCTCTGGGTGAACCTGTATATCCCATCCGAGCTCAGCTGGCGGGAAGCGGGGATGGTGTTGCGGCAGCAAGGGGAGATCATGCGCGGCGAGCCGGTGCGCTTCACGGTCGTCAAACCTGGCACCCACGCCGTCACGCTCCAGTTGCGCATCCCCGCGTGGGTCGCCAAACCGGTGACGGTCAGGATCAACGACAAGCCACAACGCGTGGACGCGAAAGCCGGCAGCTATGTCTCGTTGAGGCGGCAATGGAAAGCGGGGGACGTGATCGCCCTGACGCTTCCCGCGGGGCTGCGCCTCGAGCAAGCGCGGGACGATGCCTCGATGGTCTCGACCTTCCAGGGCCCTGTCTTGCTGGCCGGGGAACTTGGCAAGGCCAATATGCCTGCCAGCGACGTGGGCGACAAGGATGCCTACCTGAAGATCGCGGCGGTGCCGGTTCCCGATATCGTCAGCACGTCCGGCAATCCCGCGGATTGGCTCGTTCCGCTTGCTGGCGATCCGTCCGCGTTCACGATCAAGGGGGGCGGTCCGGCAACCGGCATCATTGTCCGGCCGTTATTTGACCTGCACCACCAGCGCTATTCCGTGTATTGGCGCCTGCGCAAGGACACGTGACCGTGCGGCCGCGATGATCTGCACTGGTCGGATAATGGAGCGTGAGCCATGAAAACAATCATGCTTTGTCTGTCCTTGTGGGTGCCATTCCACCCAGTCCTGGCAGATGAACAGCTGCCAAACGATGTGCAGCATTTCATCGAACAACGCGAGGGTTGCGATCACATGCGCGGCGAATTACCCGATCCGGTCGATAAACATCGCGCGCGACAGTTGCAGCGCGAAACACAGAAGCTGTGCAAGGGAACTGATCAGAAACTCGCGCAGCTCAAGAAGAAGTATGTAAAAAATTCGGCGGTGATGCAGCGGCTCGACGCATTCGAGCCTGCCATCGAGGAAGTCCGGAAACCCGCATTGTCCAACAGGGTTGGGCGCCGCCCGCACTAGCGGGCCGGATCACGTCGCCAACGCCCGCGATATCGGATTATCCCCACCGTCGCACGCTTCAATCGGGCAACCTCACCGTCATGCTTGGTGTAAAATCAAGCCTTACTATTTTGCAATTTTGGTTCTTTCTTCAATGCCGACCCCTGCTGCTTTGCAATGAACCAGGAAGACCCCAGCGCCTGCTCGATTCTCCTGATCGATGACGAACCCTTTGCCGAGGACATCATTTCCCACGGCATGAAAGGGTGCGCGTCGTATGCGCTGCGGTATGCCCGCGACCCCGGCATGGCGGTCGCGCTGGCGAAGGAGATCGGTGCGACGGTCGTGCTCGTCGACCTGCGCATGCCGGAGGCCGATGGCTTCGAGGTCACGCGCCGCCTGCGCGCCGACAAGGATACGGAGCACATCCCCGTCATCCTGCTGTCGTCCGAGGAAGATCCCGAGATCAAGGCGAAGGCGTTCGCCGTCGGCGCCAACGATTACCTCGTCAAATGGCCCGATCCGCGCGAGCTCGTCGCGCGCGTGCGCTACCACAGCGATGCCTGCATCGCCCGGCGCCAGCGCGATGCCGCATTCGTGTCGCTGCGCCACAGCCAGGAACAGCTCGCGGCCAGCCAGTCGGCGCTGCACCAGGCGCAGAAGATGGAAGCCATCGGCCAGCTGACGGGGGGCGTCGCCCACGATTTCAACAACGTCCTGCAGATCATCGGCGGCAACCTGCAATTGCTGAAGCTGGTCGGGAACCTGAACGATGCGGGCAGGGCGCGCGTCGACATGGCGCTCGCCGGCGTCGAGCGCGGCGCCAAGCTGTCGTCGCACCTGCTCGCGTTCGCGCGCCGCCAGCCGCTGCAGGCCGTCGTGATCGATCCCGGCCACCTGCTGCGCGAAATGGACGACATGGTGCGCCGCGTGCTCGGCCCGCGCGCGCGCGTCGTGACCGAGATCGCGGCAGGCCTCGGCAGCACGCTCGTCGATCCGAGCCAGCTCAACAACGTGCTGCTGAACCTCGCCATCAATGCGCGCGACGCGATGGCCGGCGGCGGCACGCTGACGATCCGCGCCGCCAACGTCGGGCCCGACGGCCCGTTGCCCACCGAGGTGCCGCTCGGCCACTACGTGCTGATCGAAGTGGCGGACACGGGCAAGGGCATGGCGCAGGAAGTGCTGGAACGCGCGTTCGAACCGTTCTTCACGACGAAGCCGACGGGGCAGGGGACGGGGCTCGGGCTGTCGATGGCCTACGGCTTCGTCAAGCAGTCCGGCGGCGAGATCGTCCTCAAGAGCGAGCCGGGCAAGGGCACCAGCGTGCGCATCTACCTGCCGCGCACGGAGGCCGAGGCCGTGCGCGCGGAACACGTCGCGCCGGGGCCGCTGCTGGGCGGCATCGAGACGATCCTCGTCGTCGAGGACGAGGAAGACGTGCGCAGCACGACGTGCGGCATCCTGTCGGCGCTGGGCTACCGGGTGCTGGAAGCGCCGGACGCCGCGCGCGCCGTCGAGATCGTCGAGGGCGGCCAGCACATCGACCTCGTGTTCACGGACGTGATCATGCCCGGGGCCGTGAGCAGCCTGCAGCTGGGCGACGTCGTGCGGGAGCGGCTGCCGCAGGCGCAGATCCTGTACACGTCCGGCTATGCGGAAGGCGTGCTCGCGCACGAGGGGAAGCTGGAGGCGTCCGTGAACCTGTTGCAGAAGCCGTATCACCCGGACGCGCTCAGCGCGCGCATCCGGCACCTGTTGCGGCGGCGGCGTGCCGA
>Ga0207657_10006995_pt1 | contig 11615 bp, 10 predicted proteins | sample KBSC33metaG_FD_184316 | JGI IMG/M metagenome (GOLD analysis project Ga0207657, IMG submission 184316) | Corn rhizosphere microbial communities from Kellogg Biological Station, Michigan, USA - KBS C3-3 metaG (SPAdes) (version 2) | ecosystem: Host-associated > Plants > Roots > Rhizosphere > Soil ...
TCGTGCGCGAGACGGGCACCGAGCATCTGCCGGTTATCGTCGACGCCATCGAGGAGGTTCTGACACCTCTGGCTGCTCCGAACGGCCACGTCAGCCTGAATGGCTCGACCTGGGTAGTGGTAGCGGCCAATCCCGCCTGAGTTGCGCAGCAACAGGCGCTCACGAGTCCGCTTCGGGCGCCACTTCAAGGCGCAACGGGTAGACTGTCTGCCGCGACTCGAGCGAAGGGGAAACGTCTATGGACGGCATCAAGCGGCTCGTTTGGCTGGCGGCCTTCACGCTGATAGGCGTTTCGTCCAGCGGCTTCGCCGAAGACACTCCGCCGCGCACCTACGCGGTGATTTCGTTGATCGGCGACAAGCTCTACGTCGTCGGCCATCGAGCCACCGTCGGCAGCAGCATCGATCGGAACCGGCAAGGAGCGATGGCAGTGCAGGGTCGCGCCCTGGATGACACGGCCGTCCTGGCGGCAAGCGAGGCGATCAGCCGGTTCGATCCCCGCGCTTCGATTGTAATGCTTGCGTCCAGCGATCCGACGCTCTACGAACTGCAAGACGAGTTGTTCGAGCCGCAGCCGCGCTCGCGCGCGCTTCTGACCGCGGCAATCACGGATCCGATCCGGAGTCAGCATGCGACTCACCTGATCATTATCAGAAAGCACCGCGCCGACGCGGCCTTGCGCATGCAAGTGCAATATGTGGGCAGCGGGAAGATCGAAGGGGTCGGCTTTTATGTCGACCCGACCTTGCCGACCAGGAATCTCGAAACGAATGAACTGGGTTCGGGATTCCTGGCCACGTTCGCATACATCAAGGTTGCCCTGGTAGATGCCAATACGATGGCGATCATTCGCGAGCAGACGGTCGAAGAATCCGCGACGACGCTGACCGGGAAAAGCCTCAATCCGCTTGACGCGCTTACGCCGGCGCAAAAGACGGCTGCACTGAGAAGCATGATCGTCCAGGCAACCGCCGGCGGCATGAAAGCCGTGCTGGGGTCGAAGTAGCGGCCGGGACACCGACCCTAGGCGTGTCCCTTAGCACACCATGCGTGCAACCCCGGCAGCCGACGCCGACGTACTGATCGTCGGTGCCGGCCCGACAGGGCTGGTGTTGGCCTTGTGGTTGACGCGGCTGGGCGTCCACGTGCGAATCATCGACCAGACCGCGGAACCCGGAACGACGTCGCGCGCACTGGCCGTCCAGGCGCGTACGCTCGAGCTGTATCGGCAGATCGGTCTCGCCGACGCCGTGGTCGATCGCGGGAGAACCGTGCTCGCGGTGAATCTTCGGGTCTCCGGCAAGGAGGTGGCGCATGCCGTACTGGGCGCCATGGGCGCCGGGATCAGTCCATTTCCCTATGCGCTGGTCTACCCGCAAGACGAGCACGAACGGCTGCTGATCGATCGACTGTCGGACGCCGGGGTCGAGGTCGAGCGCAAAACGGCTTTCCTGGGCTTGGAGGAGAAAGCGGGCCATGTGCTCGCACGCCTGCGTCGTCCGGATGGAATGACCGAGGCCTGCGAGGCAGGCTATGTTGCCGGCTGCGACGGCGCGCACTCCACGGTGCGCGAGACATTGGCGATCGGCTTCCCCGGAGGCACGTACGAGCACATCTTCTATGTCGCCGACGTGGAAGCCAGCGGCGCGCTCCGGGAGGGGGAAGTTCACGTCGGGATGGACGCCACCGACTTTCTCGCCGTCTTCCCGTTGAAGAAAGACGGCCACTGGCGCCTCGTCGGCACGGTCCGCGAGGTGCCCGGAAAACCGCTCGAGAATCTGTCGTGGAGCGACGTCAGCCGGCGCGTCATCGAATGGATGCGCATCGACGTCGCGAACGTCAACTGGTTCTCGACCTATCATGTCCATCACCGCGTCGCCGATCGTTTTCGCCAGGGCCGCTCGTTCCTGCTCGGAGACGCCGCGCATATCCACAGCCCCGTCGGCGGACAGGGCATGAACACGGGGATCGGCGATGCGGTCAACCTCGCCTGGAAGCTCGCCGCCGTCCTGGGGCAACGCGCGGACGCGTCGCTGCTCGACAGCTACGAGCCGGAGCGCATAGCCTTCGCCCGGCGCCTCGTCGCGACGACCGACCGTGCCTTCATCGGGGTGATCAGCAGCGGCGCCATCGCCCGGCTGGTGCGCCTGCGCCTGGTACCACTTGTTTTACCGCTGCTGTTCCGATGGCGTCCGGTGCGGCGGCTGATGTTTCGCACCGTCTCGCAGGCGAACGTGAACTATCGGCCAAGCACGCTGAGCGCGGGGCGCGCGGGGCCGGTCCGCGGCGGCGATCGCCTGCCCTGGGTCGAGCCGGAATCGCCCGGCGCCGGGGCCGACAACTTCACGCCGCTCGAATCGATCGACTGGCAGGTGCATGTCTACGGCGAAGCGTCCGCCGAGATCAGCGCCGTGTGCGCGCAGCGGAAATTGCCGCTGCACGTCTTTGCCTGGCGTCCGGCGATGCGACGGACCGGCCTGCGGCGCGACGCCGTCTATCTGGTGCGGCCGGACGGCTATATCGCGCTGGTGGATTCGTCTGGCGACGCCAAGGCACTGACGGCGTATCTTAACGCCCGCAAGCTCAAGCCACGTACACCGTCTTGACGTTGACGAACTCGCGGATGCCGTACGAGGACAATTCGCGGCCGTAGCCGCTCTCCTTGACGCCGCCGAACGGCAGACGGGCGTCCGAGCGCACCGATTCGTTGACGAAGACGCAGCCGCTCTCGATCAGCTCTGCTGCGATGCGCTCGCCGCGCGCGAGGTCGCGCGTGATCACGGCGCCGCCCAGCCCGAACACCGAATCGTTCGCGACGGCTATCGCTTCGGCTTCGGTCTTCACCGGAATCACGGCGGCGACCGGGCCGAACAGCTCCTCCTCGTAGGCCGGCATCCCGGGCCGAACGTCGGTCAACACCGTCGCCGGATAGTACGCGCCGCGACCCTCGGGGATTTTTCCTCCCAGCAGGCAACGTGCGCCCTTGGCGAGGCTCGCCTCGACCTGGGCATGCAATGCGTCGCGCAGGTCGGTTCGCGCCTGGGGGCCGATCTCCGTCTGGTCGTCGAGCGGGTCGCCCATCCTTGCGGCTTTCATTCGCTCGACAAACAGCGGCTCGAATTGCGCACGGACCGCGTCGACGACGATAAAACGCTTCGCGGCGATGCAGCTTTGTCCCGAATTCACCAGCCGGCCCTTCGCGCACACCCTGGCCGCGAGCTCGAGATCCGCGTCCTCGAGCACCAGATACGGATCGCTGCCGCCGAGCTCGAGGACCGTCTTCTTCAGCATCGCGCCCGCCTTGCCCGCAATCGCGCGTCCAGCCGCGCCGCTGCCGGTCACCGTCACCGCCCGCACCAGCGGGTGCTCGATCACCGCATCGACCCGCTTGTTGCCGATCATCAGCGTGCGGAACAGATTGGCCGGGAATCCGGCGCGGCGAAAGATGTCCTCGATCGCCAGCGCGCAGCCCGGCACGTTCGACGCATGTTTCAGCACGCCTGCGTTGCCTGCCATCAAGGCGGGGGCGGCAAAGCGAAAGACCTGCCAGAACGGGAAATTCCACGGCATCACGGCAAGGACGACGCCGAGGGGATTGAAGGTGACGAAGCTCGAACGGGCCTCGGTCGCGATCGTCTCGCGCGCCAGCAGCCGTTCGGCGTTGTCCGCGTAAAAATCGCAGCCGGTCGCGCATTTCTGCGCTTCGGCGATACCGTCCTTGACCGGCTTGCCCATTTCCCGCGCCATCAGACGGGCGTGATCGTGCGCTTCAGCGCGCAGGATTGCCGCCGCCTTGCGCATCGGTCGCGCGCGTTCCGCGATCGGTACGCGGCGCCACTCGAGGAAAGCCGCATCGACCTCGCCGATGATTTTGTTCACCGCATCGGGAGCGGCCTCGTCGTAGGATTCGAAAACGTCGCCGGTTGCCGGGTTGATTGCCTTGATTGCCATGGGTGAAACTCCAAACGTTTGATCGGCTGCCCCGTCCGACGTGAGCAGCGCCTGTTTTGAGACCGTGCCTGCCTGGACTCGTTCTTTTGCCGCCGACCACGAGATTGCGGCGCACGACGAAGTATGAAGGACTGCAACGGCGACGAGGCGTTACTATAGTGGATCTCGGAAGGCGGCTCACCTGCCGCGGAGTCGGGCGATGAATCCAGCGAAATCCTTTGACTATCGGGCGCTGTTCCAGCTGTCGGGTCGTGTTGCCCTCGTCGTCGGTGGCGGCTCCGGCATCGGGCAGGCCGGCGCCGAAGGCCTCGCGGCTCACGGCGCGCACGTCTGCGTCGCGGATATCGCGCTCGCGGACGCCGAAGGCGTCGCCGCACGCATCGAGGCCGCCGGCGGCAAGGCGACCGGATCGGCCATCGACGTGCGTGACACCGGCGCCGTCGAGCGGATGGTGGACGCCGTGCTGCAGGCGCACGGCCGCCTCGACGTGCTGCTGATGACACCGGCGGTCAACCTGCGCAAGCGCCTGCTCGATTACACCGACGAGGAGTTCGACCGGGTGATCGAGCTGAACCTCAAGGGCACGTTTCGCGTCGCACGGGCCTGCGCTCGTGCGATGGCGGAGCGCAAGAGCGGAAGCATCATCCTGATGGCGTCGATACGCGCCGTCACCGTCGAACCCGGCCAGAGCATCTACGCCTCGACCAAGGCAGGCATCGTCCAGATGGCGCGCGGCCTGGCGTCCGAGCTCGGCCCCTCGGGCGTGCGCGTCAATGCCTTGGCGCCGGGCATCGTCGCGACACCGTTGACGCGCCAGATCATGTCGAATGCGGAATGGAACCGCGCGTACGCCAGCCGATGCGCGCTCGGCCGCTGGGCGGAACCGGAAGAGATGGCTGGACCGATCGTCTTCCTCGCCTCCGACGCCAGCAGCTATCTGACCGGCACTGTCATTTTCGCCGATGCCGGCTGGACGGCGATCGACGGCCGCTTCGAGCCGCGGCTCGGCGCCTGACCAAGCCGTCACGCTAGATCCGGAACGAGGACAGGGTCTCGGGAGCGAACAGCTCTTCCGGCTGCAGCCGGCGCGGCGACAATCCCTGCTCGTGGTGATAGCGCAGGAAGGTGTCGAGCACGTGCCGGTTGGCCTCGAAACCGTACGGCCACCAGTCGTCGCCCATGTCGCGCCGCACCTCCTCGACCTGCGCGATCTGCCAGGGAAGCATCGTCGTCAGCGCCGAGGTCGTGTAGAGATTCTGATAGACGCGCTGTTTCGCCTGCACGAACGCCTTGTAAAGCGATTGCGCGATCCAGGGATTGGCTTTGTAGACATCGCGGCGTATCGCCACCGTATGCATGATCGGGAAGATCCGGGTCTTTCGATAATAGGCGCGCTCGACCTCGACGTAATTCTCGAACAGCCGCCGAACCGATCCTGGCCGGCTCACGAAGGTCGACGGAATGCGCGCCGCGTGCAGGGCGTCGATGTCCCCGTCGGCGAGCATCGCCGCCAGCGTCTGTCCGGCGCCGATCCGCGTCACCCTGAATTTTGCCGGCAGGTCGAGCTTGAGTTTTTCCTCGCGCCCCGGCTCTTCCTCGCCGCCGGTGCAGTATTCGACGCCGGCCGGATCGACGCCGTATTCGTCCTGCAGAATGCCGCGGATCCACACCGGCGCGGTCATCTGGTATTCGGGGGTGCCGATGCGCTTGCCGATCAGGTCGCGCGGCTCGCGTATCCCGCTCTTGTCCGACACGAAGATGCACGACTGCCGGAAAAAACGCGATGGGAAGACCGGGATTGCGACGAACGGCGGCGAGTCGCGCGCGACCGACACCGCGTACGAAGAAAGCGACATTTCGGCGACGTCGAACTCGCGGTTCCGCAGCATGCGAAAGAACGTCTCCTCGACATGCAGGTCGAGATAGTTGAGATCGATGCCCTCGGGCCGCACGGTGCCGTCGGCGAGCGCGTGCGTGCGGTCGTAGTGCCAGCACGCCAGGGAGAGCCGCAATCGGGCCATAGGGTTCCTGTGGATGAAGAATCGGGAATCGGACGACGGCCGGCGCTACTCTACGCCATCGCGCGTCAGGCCTTGCCGCGTGGACGTTGCATCCGGCGCGCCTGGCGCGACCTGGCCTCGTTCGGCGGATCGTCGGCCGCCTCCGCTTCGTCCCGTGCGAGGCTTTCCAGCACGGCAAGCAGTGTACGCCGCGTCGCGGCGACATCGCGCGCCGGGACGCCGCGCACGGCAATCCGGTTCACTTCCTCGGCCAGCGGCACCAGCTTGCTCTGAAGTGCGCGTCCCTTGCGGGTGAGAAAAATATGAATCTTCCGCCGGTTGCCGGCGAGCCGGCGCCGCGCGATATAGCCGCGGCTTTGCATTGCCTTCAGCGCGCCGGACGTCGTCGGTTCCATCACGCCCGCCTCCCGGCTGAGCTCGCGCTGGGTCAAGCCGTCGGACTCCCAGAGTATGCGCAGGAATGCCCAGTGGCCGAACGGCACGCCGAAGCGGGCGAGCCTCCGCTGCAAGGCTCGAACCAGCGCCCGGGTCGCGTCCTTGACCAGGTGGGCGAAGCGATCGTCGGGCACGGCGTCGCGCCAGTGCTTGAGCAAGCGTAGCGTGTCGCTATCGGGCGGTTCCGATCGGGGCTTGCCGACCGGTCGCGCCCCGACGCGCGCAACGCTCCGCGGGACGGTCAAGGTCGAGCGCGCGGATGCGCGAACACCGGTCACGACGGTACCGCGACCTGATGATCGAGCAGGATGTCGCGCTGCTCCCGCGCGGACTGCAGCATCGCCAGACAAACTTCCAGCGTTGCCATCGCCCACCGGCCGCCGTGGACGGGCGTGCGCCCGGAGACGATGGCGGCATACAGCTCATCGATCACTTCGGCGCGCGGCACCCGCGGCTTGGGCAGCGGCTCCAGGTGCTTTTCACCATCGCCGTAGATCATCACGCCGTGCGGCATCGGACGCAGGTCACCGCGCTCGCAGCAGACCAGTACCAGGCCGAAATGCTGATGCGAAGGCGGCGGACGCGCCCGCTCGGCGGTAACGGCCGCGTCGTAGTCGGCGCCGCCGTAGTTGCGCGCGTTCTTCAGCGCCGCTTCCTCGTCCGGATTGGCCGCGCGCTGCAGATTCCGGCGCGCGGCGCCTGGATGGGCGTCCGCTTTCGGCGCTCCCAGCTCATCGATACCGCCGCAGAGCTCGTCGCCGTCGAAATGCGCATAGCCGCTGTACGCCAGCGATGCATAGCTGCCGTCCTCGAACGCCAGCAAGGCAGCGTACGCGCCCTCGGTCGCGCGCGCCGGATCCCAGGCACCGGTTTGGGCGCGTACGCTACGCACGCGCCCGCCGCCGAGGAGGCGCACGATGTCGACCTGATGTGCGGCCTGGCTGAAGACGGCGCCGCCGCCGCGGCTCGTGTCCAGCTCTTCCGGGCGGCGCGGCCGGTACAGAAAATCGGTGTAGTACTGCGCGTTGATCATGCGCACGGCACCGAGCGCCCCGCTGGCGATGATCGCACGGGCGCGCAGGATCGGCGCGTCGAAGCTGTGGCTGTGACCGACGACAAGCCGGACATTGGCGCGCTCCGACGCGGCGATCATGCGGCGGCACTCGTCGAGCGTGATCGCCATCGGTTTTTCCACCAGCACATGCTTGCCGGCGGCGGCAGCCGCTTCGACGTGGTCGGCGTGCAACTGGTGCGGCGTGGCAACGTAGACAACATCGACTTCCGGGTCGGCGCACATCGCCTCGACCGTCCGATAGACGCGGCCGCCGAATTCCCGGGCAAAGCGCACGGTTGCGTCGGCGCGAGGATCGGCGGCGGCGACCAGCTCGACCCGCGGGTCCGCCTTCAGCGTCGGCAACATCAGTGTGAACGCGCGTCCCAGCCCCGCGACGCCTACCCGCAGTCTGCGCTCAGGCACCGGGGACCACCCGGGCCGGGCGGCATCGACCGATCGGGCTGCCGTCATGCTCGACATCGCGCCTCGGGTTGCCTATTATTTACTTAGGGCCCTAATATTATTCCCGCCGGCCCCTTTCGGGCAACCGGATGGGCCGCGCTGCCGGAGACGAATGTGCTGAGCATCGAAGACAACGAGTTGCTTTGCCGGGTCGAGGGCGACGCGGCGATGGGCCAGTTGATGCGGCGCCACTGGATACCGGCGTGCCTGTCCGAGGAGGTCGCCGAGCGCGACGGTGCGCCGGTACGCGTGCGGCTGCTGGGTGAGGACCTGGTGGCGTTTCGCGACACCGCCGGCCGCCTCGGCATGCTCGACGAGCACTGCCCGCACCGGCGCGCGTCGCTCGCGCTCGGCCGCAACGAGGAATGCGGCCTGCGCTGTCTCTACCACGGCTGGAAAATCGACGTCGAAGGCAACGTCGTCGACCGGCCCTGCGAATCGCACGACGCCGTTCTGGCGAAAAAAGTCGTGCACAAGACCTATCCCTGCCGCGAGGCCGGCGGGTTCGTCTGGGTCTGGATGGGGCCGCCCGATCAGATGCGCGATTTCGAGCCGCCGGCGTGGGCGCCCTCGCCTGCAGTCCGCACCAGCATCGTCAAGATCCAGGTCGACTGCAACTGGGCGCAGGTGCTGGAAGGCGCGATCGATTCGGCGCACAGCTCGAGCCTGCATTCGACCGACATGGTGCCGGCCCAGGTCGCAAGCGCCGGCGCCACTGAAGGCGAGTGGCTGCGGCCGTCGACCGACAAGGCGCCCAGGCTCCAGGTGCAGCGCACCGACTTCGGTTTCCGTTACGTCGCGATACGCCGGCCGATCGAGCGGGCCGACACCCACGACTATCTGCGCATCACCTTGTTCGTCGCACCCTTCACCGTCCTCATCCCGCCGAACGACCGCTATCGGCTTTCGATCCTCAACATTCCGCAGGATGACACCAGCACGATGTTCTATTTCATCGCCTGGAGCGAGGGCGCGGGCATCGAGCAGCAGGCATGGCGCGAATTCTGCAAGGCCCGCGTCGGCGTCGACCTCGACGCCAACTTCCGCCGCATTCGCACACGGGCGAATAATTACCTGCAGGACCGCGACGCGATGAAGCACGGAAGCCACACGGGCATCGCCGGCATCCCGAACCAGGATATCGCGATGTGGGAGACGATGGGGCCGATCGCCGACCGCTCGCGCGAACGCCTGGGCGCGAGCGACATGGCGATCGTTCAATTCCGGCGAATCATGGTCGACGCGGCGCGCCGGGTCCGCGATGGCGGCCCGGCGATCGGCACCTCGCCGCAGCATGTTCCGCACGTCAAGCTCCAGTCGTTCGAGGGCATCGTTCCCAAGAAAACCGACTGGATGACTCTCGGCGTCGCGCCGGAGGAGCTGCAAGCCCCGCATACGGCGTAGCCTCGTCCAGGCGCCAAGCGAAGCCGCGGTCTTGCGCGCCGGGCGATTGACGCCGGGCGAACCGCACGCGACACTGTCGCGAACGCGCAAATTCGGGCGCCGTCGCGCAAAAACAAGCGCGCGCTCGTCCAGGATGCGACCAGGAGGAAACCGGCATGAAGCACCGAATGTTTTGCAATGCAGTCGCCGCGCTGCTGATGGCCTTGACCGTGCCGATGGCGCATGCGGATGAGACGCTGCGCGTGGCGGCGGGCCAGCGCGGCAACTGGGACACGACGATCGCCGAGATCGGCCAGCGCGGCGGCATATTCAAGAAGCACGGGCTGAGCCTGGAGATCCTGTACACGCAGGGCGCCGGCGAAACGCAGCAGGCGGTGATTTCAGGCAGCGTCGAGATCGGCGTCGCGCCGGGCGTGATGGGCGTGCTGTCCGCTTTTTCCAAGGGCGCGCCGGTGCGCGTCATCGGTGCCGAAACGACCGGCGCGTCCGATCTGTTCTGGTATGTGCCTTCCAGTTCACCGATCAAATCGCTCAAGGACACCGATGGCAAGACGATTGCCTACTCGACCAATGGCTCGTCGACGCACGGCATCGTCACTGCTTTCATGAAGCAGTACGACCTGAAAGCGAGGCCGACGGCGACCGGCGGGCCGGCGCCGACGCTCACGCAGGTCATGTCGAATCAGATCGATGTCGGCTGGTCGGCACCCCCGTTCGGCCTGCAACAGCTCGACGAGGGCAAGATCCGCATCATCGCAACCGGCAACGATGCGGCGATTTTCAAGGGGCAAACCGTTCGCCTGCTGATCACCAACGTGCAGACGCTGCAGCAGCGCAAACCGGTCGTCGAGCGGTTCATGAAAGCCTATCGCGAGACGATCGATTGGCTGTATTCGGACGATCCCGCCGCGCTCAAGACCTACGCCGACTTCGTCGGTATTTCCGTCGCCACCGCCAAGCGGACCCGCGACGGCTTCTTCCCCAAGTCGGCCGTCGATCCGGACAAGATCACCGGGCTGGACCAGATCGTGCAGGACGCCGTCGTCCTCAAGTTCACGGCCGCACCGCTGACCAAGGAGCAGCTTGCCGAGCTGATCCAGATCCCGCCGCGGCAATAGGAGCGGGACCGGCCTGACGACCATGGGCGCGGCATCGGGTACGCGGGCGCTCGACGTCGAGCATATCAGCAAGCGCTACGCCAGCGCCGGGGGGCCGGTCACCGCGGTCGACGACATGTCGTTCGACGTCGGCCCCGGCGAATTCGTCTCCATCATCGGCCCGTCGGGTTGCGGCAAGTCGACGTTGTTCAACATCATCGGCGGCTTGATCGGCGACTATGAAGGACGCGTCGCCGTCGCCGGCGCGACGATATCGGGCACGCACCCCGCGATCGGCATGGTGTTCCAGGAAGAGTCGACGTTTCCGTGGCGCACCGTTGTCGACAATGTGGCGTTTCCGCTTGAGCTGTCGGGCGTCCCCAAACGCGAGCGGCTCGAACGGGCCGAATCCTTTGTATCGCTGGTCGGCTTGCACGGCTTCGGGCATCGCTATCCAGCCGAGTTGTCCGGCGGAATGCGGCAAAGGGTCGCGATCGCTCGGACGCTGGCGTCCGAACCGCGCATCCTGCTCATGGACGAGCCGTTTGCCGCGCTGGACGAGCAGACGCGACTCTTGCTCGGCGACAAGGTGCTGCAGATCCAGCAGCAGCTTCGTCAGACGACGTTGCTGATCACGCACAACCTCACCGAGGCCGTACAGCTTTCCGACCGCGTGCTGGTCATGACCTATCGGCCGGGGCGTCTCAAGCGCGTGGTGTCCATCGAACTGCCGCGTCCGCGCGACTCCGAAGTCGTCAGCAGCGCGGCCTTCGGCCGCTATGTCGCCGAAATCTGGCAGGATCTGCGCGAAGAGGCAAGCCGCGGCATCCAAGAGGACGAATCGCGCGTGCTCCAGCGCGGCAGGGGAAAATGAGCGAAGTGAGGCAAGCGAGCCGGCGCGCCACTCTGCCGGCGCGGCTCGGCCCGCGGACGGTCGGGCTGGCGACGGCGATCGGCGTGATCGCGCTGATCGAAATTCTTATCCGGATCGGCATCATCAATGGCTTTATCGTGCCGCTGCCGTCGCAGATCGTCGGCGCGTTGCCGCGCATCATCGCCGAGGAAAACGTGCTGCACCGCTTCGCGCAGACGATGGAGGAGCTCTTGTGGGCGAGCCTGCTGCTCGCGCTGACCGGGATAGCGCTCGGTGCCCTGCTCTACCGCTTCCGGCTGCTGCGCGCCGCGTGCGAG
>Ga0207657_10006996_pt1 | contig 11614 bp, 11 predicted proteins | sample KBSC33metaG_FD_184316 | JGI IMG/M metagenome (GOLD analysis project Ga0207657, IMG submission 184316) | Corn rhizosphere microbial communities from Kellogg Biological Station, Michigan, USA - KBS C3-3 metaG (SPAdes) (version 2) | ecosystem: Host-associated > Plants > Roots > Rhizosphere > Soil ...
CGATCTCGAGAAGGCGCTGACGAACGGACGCCACCGCCTCGATCCGTCCACCGTCGCCATCGTCGAGCAGAACCTGAAGATCATCGATGGCGCGATCGCGCAGGCGCGGCAGGCGCTCGACGCCGATCCGGCGAACAGTTATCTGAGCAGCCATCTGGTCGAAACGCGCCGGAAGAAATTGGATCTGCTGCGCCGAGCCGCGGCGCTCGCCAATTGAAAAATAAAAATAAAAATTAGAAGGTCAGGAATCGAACATGCTCGCAACCGCTCTTCTGGCGCTGACCATACTCGCGCCGACCGATCAGACCGTGCCGGTGCAGAAAGGCACGAAGCTCGACGTCGCGAATTTCGCCGGCGACGTGAACATCAAGACCTGGGACAAGGACGCCGTTCGCGTCGAGGTGAACCATTCCGATCGCGAGGTCGTCGAGATCAAGCCGGCCGATCAGGTGCTGACGATTCGATCGCGATCCACGCGCGGCGGACCGCCGCGCTCCCTCGACTACACGATCAGCGTTCCGGCGTGGATGGCCATCACGGTCGCCGGCACCTACGCCGACGTGACGCTCGAGGGGGTTGGCGGCGACGTCTCCGTCGACACCACCCGCGGCGACATCGTCGTGCACGGCGGCAACGGGTTCGTGTCGCTCCGGTCGGTGCAGGGCGAGATCACGCTGGAGAAAGCCAAAGGCCGCGTGGAAGCGCGCAGCGTCAACGAGAGCATCCACCTGGCGGACATCTCCGGCGATCTCTCCGCGGAGACGACCAACGGCAGCATCATCCTCGATCGCATCGATTCGGCGAACGTCGATCTCTACACGGTGAACGGCAACATCCTCTACGACGGTCCGATCAAGGACAAGGGCGCGTATCGCCTCACGACGCACAACGGAATGATTGGGATGGCGATCCCTGAGAAGGTCAACGCGACCTTGATGTTGCGCACCTACAATGGCGGCATCCGCTCGACGTTTCCGCTGAAGACCGGCGACGATCAGGAGCGCCGGAAGCGGCTCACGGTGACGCTCGGCACCGGCAGCGCGCACGTCGAGCTCGAGTCATTCGGCGGTACGATCGCGCTGCGGCGTCCGGGAGAGGCGCGGCCGGACACGGAGCGGCGGCATCGCGAGAAGGACAAGGACGGGAAGGAGAAGGGTCTCGACTCCGTGGATGTGCAAGCGTCTATCGACGCCGCGATGGCGACGCTGCCGGACGCGATCGACAGCGCGATGGCGAGTTTGCCGGCGGCGATCGACCAGGCGCTGGCGGCGGCCCACGACGCGATGTCGACGCTGCGCATCAATCCGACCCCGCATGCGAGGCCCCGGCGCGACCAGTGACATCGATCGCCACATCGTTTTGAACCACGAAGGACACGAAGTCACGAGGCGCGTATTTAGTGCGCCTGATGTCTTCGTGCGTTCGTGATTTGTTACAAACGACGTAGCGCGACGCTTCAGCCGAGCGTCGGTTTTACCCGCGTAGCCGCTCGAGCAGACGCGCAATCGTTTCGCCCGTGATCGGATCCAGCCTCTCGCCGGCAATCTCGGCGAGCGGCTCGAGCACGAATCGCCGCTCCCGGAAGCGCGGATGCGGGACGATGAGGCCGGGCTCTTCGATGACGGCGTCGCCGAACAGCACGAGATCGAGATCCAGTGTCCGCGGCGCGTTGGCGTACGGCCGCTCCCGGCCGCGCTCGCGCTCGATCTCCAGGAGCGCCTCGAGCAGCGCACGCGGCTCAATCGTCGTGTCGCCGACGGCCGCCGCGTTCACGAACATCGGCTGAGGACCGGTCATGCCCATCGGCACGGTATCGTAGGGTCGCGAGACGCGAAGACCGGTCAGGATTTCGCCGAGGCGGGCGGTGGCGAATTGCAGATGGCTGTGCCGATCGCCGAGGTTGGAGCCGAGCGCGATGGCGACGGCCGTCAGCTCAGTCCATCCACCGCGACGGCAGCACGACGCCGTGCGACGGCGCGAGCTGCGCCCCGCGCTTGCCGAGCAGATCGGTGCGGCCGGCGAGCGCCTGCTCGAAGAAGCGCTCCTGCTCGAGCGTCTCGCCGAGAATCACCCGCAGCATCTTCGCGTGGCGGGCGTTCAGCATCACGTCCACGCGCGGCTTCCAGCGCTCGACGAACGCGCGCGCGTCGCGCGCGTCCTCCTCGATGACCTGCCGGCTGGCGTCCGCTTTCTTGCCGGACACCGTGCGGTCCGTGCCGTTCTGCGGCGCCGGCGAACCGCCCAGCTCGGCGATCGCCGCGGCGAGCCACGAGAGCTGCGCCTCTTCGCGGTTGATGATGTATTGATACGTGTTGTTGACGTCGTACTGGCTGACGAGGCGCGCGCCGGCCTGATGCCGGAGCAGCATCGCCAGTTTGTCGCGGTAGAATTCGAGCAGCAGGGGCAGCGTTTCGGTCACGAGCTCTGTTTTTCCTTGCAGGTGATGCAGACTCGCGTCCACGGAATCGCGTTCAGCCGCGCTTCCGAGATCGGATCGCCGCAGTCGCGGCAGGCGCCGTAGGTGCCCTTCTCGATCCGCCACAACGCCTCTTCGATCGCCTGCAGAATCTTCGCGTCGGTCTGTTTCAGCTTCAGCGCGATGTGCACTTCGTTGTTGCCGCTCGCCTGATCCGCCATGTCGCCCTGGCGGGTGTTGTTCTCCATCGACGCCTGCAGCGGCTTGATGCCGCCGGTGCCCAGAATCTCCAGGCGCTTCTTGAGCAGCGCGTCCTTGTAAACCTGCACGTTCATTGCGCTTGGAACTCCTGCCTGCACGGCCGCCGAGGGCCGGTGCAAAGAGAAATCATAGCATGAGGGCCCGCGGCGATCAGCGGGACGCCTTCACTCGGCGCGCAGGGTGGCTAGCGGCTTGTTGCGGAGAACGTCGAGGCTCGAGAGCACGCCTACCGCCGCGACGAGCAGCGCCGTCAGCACGAGTCCGGCCACGTGCTCGCCGACGAAGATGCGCCAGGGGATTTCGAGCGCGTATCGACTGACGCCCCACGTGAGCGCGACCGCGCCGAGGGAGCCAATCAGCCCCGCGAGCGCGCCCAGCACGCCGTACTCGAACAGCAGCATGCGCGCGATCGCGGCGGTGCTGGCGCCGAGCGTCTTGAACACCGCCGCTTCGTACACGCGCTGAAATTTGGTCATCGCCACCGCGCCGATGAGGATCAGCGAGCCGCTGAACAGCACGAGCCCTCCCACCACGCTGATCGCGATCGTCACTTTCGACATCACGTCGCGGATCGTGTCCAGGATGTCGTGAAAATCGATGACCGAGACGTTCGGGAATCTCGCCACCAGATCGTGCTGGAACCGCGCGCGGGCCGTCACATCTCCAGGGCCCTTCAGCGGCGCGACGAACGTCTGCGGCGCATTCTCGAACACGCCCGGCCGGAACACGAACATGAAGCCGCCGTTGCGCGAGTCGCGCCACTCGACGTCGCGGATGCTCGCCACCTTCGCCGCGATCGTGCGGCCGAGGATGTCGAAGCGCATCGTATCGCCCACGTTGATGTCGAATCGTTCGTGAAGCCCCTTCTCCACCGACACTTCCGGATCGCTCGACGGTCCATTCCACCAGGCGCCCGCGATCACCCGCTCGTTGGGTTCGAGCCGATCGCGGTACGTGACGGTGTACTCGCGCGCCAGCGATCCCCGCCGCCTCACCTGCTCCACGTTGTCGAGCTGCGTGTCGCGTCCGCTCACGCCGGTGACGCGGGCGCGCAGCACCGGAATCAGCCGCGCGTGGCTCGCGCCGCTGTCGGGCGCGTCCAGGAACGCGCGCACGCCGTCCACCTGATTTCGCTGGACGTCGAGCAGGAACATGTCCGGCGCGTCGGCCGCGACCTCGATCGAGAATTCGCCGAGGAGGCTGGCCTGCAGCGAACGGACGCCGACGATGAAGAAGGCGCCGAGGCCGACCGCCAGCAGGATCACGCGCGTCTGATTGCCCGGACGCGAGAGGTGCAGCACGGCGTGGCGCAGCGGAAACGATCGCGACCGCGCCAGCGGCGACACGAGCGCCACGAGTCCGCGTCCGGCGAGCTGCAGCACGAACGCGAGCGCCGCGAAGCCGACGCACAGCACCACCCCGACGTTGATCGACGCCGCCTGCCAGGCGGTCACGCCCACCAGCGCCAGCGAGACGACAGCGATCGCCATGATTCGCGTCCAGTCGCGCGGTCCCTTGGGCGGCGTCTCGTCGCGCAGCAGCAGCGACGGCCGCACGAAGCGCACGTGCAGCAGCGGCACGACGGAGAACAGCAGCGACACGAGCACGCCAATCACCACGCCCTGCACCGCGGCGCTCCACGTCACACCGTAATGCGCCTCGGCCAGCAGCGACGTCGACGCGGGTCCGAGCGCCAACGGAATGGCGGCCAACGCGAGCCGCGCGATCAGCAGGCCGAGCAGGCTGCCCGCGAGGCCGAGCGCCGTCACCTGCAGCAGGTAAATGGCCAGAATCTGCCGGGTGCGCGCGCCCAGACATTTCAGCACGGCGATGCTGCGAATCTTCTGCAGGATGAACACGCGCGTGACGCTGGAGACGGCGATGCCGCCGAGAATCACGACGATCAACCCGACGAGACTCAGGTAATTTTCCGCGCGATCGAAATCGCGGCCGATTTGATCGTCGGTCGCCCGGTAGGAGCGCGCGTTCGCGAACTCTTCGCGCAGGTCCAGGCGCAAATCGCGGACCAGAGGCTGCACGCGATCGTCCGGCACGCGCACCAGCAGCGTCCGTTCCGCGCGGCTGCCGAACCCGAGCAGCTTCGTGGAGGGCACATCGTCGTAGTCGATCAGCACGCGCGGACCAAGGCTGAACTGACCGGCGCCCCGCCCCGGCTCTTTCGCGATCACGCCGCGGATCGTGAACGCCGCCTGGCCGATGAGCAGCTGATCGCCGACCGCGACGCCGAGCGCCGTCAACAGCTCGGGACGGACGAGCGCGCCGTGATGCTCGAGCAGCGCGTGCGAGTACGGCTGGCCGTTCGCCAGGTCCACGCTGCCGTAAATCGGGAACGCCCCCTGCACGCCGCGCAGCTCCACCATGCGTGCGACGGCCTTCGACTGATCCGCGGGCCGCGCCATCGTCGGTGTCTCGATCGTTTCCGTACGCGTCGTCGCGCCGGCGTCGGCGAGGCGCCGATCGATGATCTCGCGCGCTCTGGGCGTCCACTCGCGATTGGTGGTGATCAGGACGTCGGCCGCGATGAGCGACCTGGCTTCGCGGCTGAAGACGTCGCGGACGTTTTGGATCACGGATCGGAGCGCGACGATCGCCGCGACACCGATCGCGATGCAGATGAAGAAGAACAGCAGGCGGCGCCATGACGACCGTGTTTCGCGCGCGGCCATGACGAGAACAAATCGCATGATGTCACCGCGGGCCGACGTGCCGGTCGGCCCCTACGCCAGTCTGTAGGGGCGGACCCGTGTGTCCGCCCTCGTGTTCCGCGACGCGTCCGTCGCGCAGCACCAGCCGCTGATCCGCGATCGCGGCCAGCTCGGCGTCGTGCGTCACCAGAACGATCGTCGTGCCGCGCACGCGATGAACGGTGCGCAGAAGATCCAGAATGTGCAGGCCTGTTTGCGTGTCGAGGTTCCCGGTGGGCTCGTCGGCGAGGACCAGCGGCGGATTGTTCGCCAGCGCGCGAGCCAGCGCGACGCGCTGCTGCTCGCCGCCCGATAACTGCGTTGGATAGTGATGCGAGCGGCCGGTGAGCCCGACTTCATCGAGCAGCCGCTCGGCGCGCTCCCCCACGTTCGGCACGCCCGCGATCTCCATCGGCACGGCGACGTTCTCGTACGCGGTCAGCGATGGGATCAGATGGAAGAACTGAAACACGAAACCGATTTTTTCGCCGCGCAGCCGGGCGAGTGCGTCCTCGTCGAGGCGCGTGATGTCGACGCCGTCGATGAGGACCGATCCCGAGGTCGGCGCGTCGAGACCGGCGATGAGGCCGAGCAGCGTCGACTTGCCGCTGCCCGATGGTCCGACGATGGCGAGGAATTGGCCGCGCTCGACCGTCAGCGACAGCGGATGCAGGATCGTCAGCGGTTCGGCGCCGCTCTGGACTGTTTTCGAGACGCCGCGCAGTTCGATCACGAGGCGCGCCGTTCGACAATCGGCGCCAGAATCGTCCACACGTTGTCGGCGACGATGCGCGCGCCTTCGGCCGTCGGATGGATGCCGTCGCGTTGATTCAGACGCGCGACGCCGCCGACGCCTTGCAGGAGAAACGGCACGAGGGCCACGTGATATTCCTTCGCCAGGGCCGGATAGACCCGATGAAACGCGACCGCGTAATCGCGGCCGTAGTTGGGGGGTGCTTCCATGCCGGCCAGCACCACCGTGATGTGACGCGCTTGCGCGCGCCGAATGATCTCCGCGAGATTTCGCTTCAATTCCTCCGGCGGTAGACCGCGCAACGCATCATTGCCGCCGAGCGCGACGACGAGCACGCGCACGTCGCCGTCGAGCGCCCACTCGAGCCGCGACAGACCGCCAGCCGAGGTGTCGCCCGACACTCCGGCGTTCACGACGTCGTACGGCAGCCCTTCCTTTTGCAGACGCCGCTGCAGCACGATTGGGTACGCCTCGTCTTCGCTCAGCCCGAGGCCGGCGGTGAGGCTGTCGCCGAGAAACACGATCTTCGGCTTCCCCTCGTGTTCCGCCGCAGCCGTGCCGGGATTGTCGGATGACGATGGCGAAGAGGCGGCTGCCGGCGTGGACGCGCGCGGGCTCGATGTGGAGGGCGCCGCCTCGTCACGCGAACCGCACGCGGTGCACATCAACGCGGCCGCGAGCAGCCCTATGACCCACGAGCGCATCACACCATTATGCTACGAGGGCGCGGCTCTTCCGGTTCGCGCCGCTCGGGTGCGGACACGGCGCACTCGCCTTACTCCAGGTCGAGTTGCTGCTGCAGCGCGGCAATGGCCTGCTGCAGCATGTCGCGATGACGCGGCGATGTCGCCGCCGCGAGATCCGCCCGCGCACGGGTAAGCGACAGTTCCAGCGTGCGTCGTCTGTCGGCGGCGTCGCGCTCATCTGCCGTGAGCGCTGGGCTGAGCGTCTTCTCACGGTCTCGCTCAGCCTGCTGATACTCGACGTCTTTGCTCTCGAAGCCTCTGGCCATTGACCGTCGATTGAGGGCTGATGACTGACTGACGACTACAGTATCCTACATACATGTTCCCGCGTGACCTTCTCTCGACGCGCTGGCCCGCGCTCGACGTGGCCGGGAAGCGAGCACGTCTTCAGGATTCTTTCCAATTTTCAGCCGGACCACTGAACGACACGTCGATGGCGAACGGCGGTCACGCGGAGCGCGTCGCCGCGGCGCTGATGCGCCGCGAGCCGGCGGCGTGGAGCAGCGAGCCCGCGGTGCAGCAGAAGATCGCGCAGCGGCTCGGCTGGCTGGATTCCCCCGCGTTGATGGCGGACTCGTTGACGCGGCTGCAGACGTTCGCCGAGACCGTCAGAGCCGAGGGCTTCACCGACGTCGTCCTCCTCGGGATGGGCGGATCGAGTCTCGCGCCGGAAGTGCTGCGAGCGGTGCTCGGCGTGGCGCCTGGCTGGCCGCGGCTTCACATGCTGGACTCGACCGATCCCGACGCGGTGCGCGCGGCGACCACGCCGCCGGAGCGCACGCTGTATCTCATCTCGAGCAAGTCGGGCACGACGATCGAGCCGAACGTCCTCGCGGCGCATTTCAAGGAAACGTTACAGACGGCGCACATCGCCCGATGGGCGAATCATTTCGTCGCGATCACCGACGAAGGCACCGCGCTGGCGGCACGCGCGCGCGCCGAACAGTTCCGCGATCTGTTCATCAACCCGTCGGATATCGGTGGTCGATACTCGGCGCTCTCGTTTTTCGGATTGGTGCCGTCGGCGTTGATGGGCCAGGACACCGCGGCCCTCGTCGGCTGGGGGCTGGCGATGCTGGCCGCCGCCGAGCCTGGCTTTGGCGAAGTACGCGCCAATCCCGCCGCGGCGCTCGGCCTCGCGATCGGCGCCGCCGCGCGCGCCGGCCGCGACAAGCTCACGCTGATCCTGCAGCCGGCGCTCGAACCGTTTGGCCTCTGGGTGGAACAACTGGTCGCCGAGAGCACCGGAAAGAATGGCCACGGCGTCGTGCCGATTGCCGGTGAGCCGCTGGCGCCGCCCTCGACCTACGGCAACGATCGTCTGTTCGTTCGGTTGCGCATGCACGGATCGTTCGAAGAGGAGATGCGAGACGCGGAGGTCCGCGAACTGAAGGCCGCGCACGCGCCCGTCGCCGAGATCGCGCTGGCCGAACCGGCCGCGCTCGGCGCGGAGTTCGTCCGCTGGGAGATCGCGACGGCCATCGCCGGCGGCCTGCTCCACATCAACCCGTTCGACGAGCCGAACGTGCAGCAGGCGAAGGACGCCACCCGCGTTCTGCTGGATCGATTCAAGTCAACCGGCAAGCTGCCTGTCGCGCCGCCCGATCGCGCGACGCCCGAGGGCATGGCCCTCACGCTCACCGCCGAGGCGCGCGTCGCGCTGGCCGGGCACAGTCCGGAAGCCATCCTCACGCTCATCCAGCCGGGCGATTACTTCGCGCTGCTGGCGTACGTCGGGCCCGGCGTGGAGTTCGCCGCGGAGCTCCGCGCGTTGCGGATCGCCGTGCGCGATCGCACGCACGCGGCAACGATGTTCGGTTACGGACCACGATATCTGCATTCGACCGGCCAGCTGCACAAGGGTGGACCGAACACCGGCGTCTTCGTGTTGATCAGCGCCGCGCCGGTGGCCGACCTCGCCATCCCGTTCGAACCGTTCACATTCGGCATTCTCGAGCTCGCTCAGGCGCTCGGCGATTTCGCCTCACTGGACGCGACGGGACGCCGTGCGCTGCACGTCCACCTTCCCGCACCGGACCGCATGATGATCCGCCGGCTCGCCGACGAACTGCTCAATAGAATTTGAGAATCTAGGAATCTGGGAATCTGAGGAGGTGAGCGTTGAGACATGAAGATGTGTAGGCTCGAGGACGATCCGCAGATCCTCAAATTCTGAGATCCTCAAATCCTTAAAATTCTCAAATTCTCTAATTCCCAGATTCTCAGATTCATATTTCAGATTGGGGGTGCGTGTTGCAGCTCGGATTCATCGGCCTTGGGAAGATGGGCCTCAACATGGTCACGCGGCTGAGGCGCGGCGGACATGAGATCGTCGCCTACGATCGCAGCGCCGCCGCCGTGACCCAGGCCGCGGCAGCTGGCGCCGCCGGCGTCGCGTCGCTCGAAGAACTGGTGCGCGCGCTGAGGCCGCCTCGCGCGGTCTGGCTGATGGTGCCCTCCGGCGCGCCTACCGAGTCCACCGTCGACGCGCTGAGCGGACTGCTCGCCGAAGGCGACACCATCATCGACGGCGGCAACACCAACTTTCACGACGATGTGCGGCGCGCGAAGACGCTCGCGGTAAAGCAGGTGCACTACGTCGATGCGGGCACGAGCGGCGGCATCTGGGGGCTCGCCGAAGGCTATTGCCTGATGGTGGGCGGCGAAGCCGACGTGTGTCAGCGCCTCGAGCCGATCTTTCTGACGCTCGCGCCTCCAGACGGATATCTGCGCGTCGGCGATCACGGCGCGGGCCACTACGTGAAGATGATCCACAACGGGATCGAATACGGGATGATGCAGGCGTACGCCGAGGGGTTCGAGCTGATGCACGCCAGCGAGTACCACGTCGATCTCGGCGCGGTCGCCGCCCTCTGGAATCACGGCAGCGTCGTCCGCTCGTGGCTGCTGGAGCTGACGGCGCGCGCGCTGTCCGGCGATCGGGAGCTCGCCGCGCTCGAGGGCTACGTCGAGGATTCCGGCGAGGGCCGCTGGACCCTTGCGGAAGGCATCGATCGCGCCGTGCCGCTGCCCGTGCTGACGGCGGCCCTGTTCACGCGCTTCCGCTCGCGCGAGAACAATCCCTTTTCGGAGCGCCTGCTGGCGGCGCTTCGCAACCAGTTCGGCGGCCACGCCGTGAAAACCAATGCCTGAGTCGCTGTTCGATCGTCTTGCCGTCGGCCAGGCCGCTCCCATCGCCGCCGAGCCCGCAACATTGGTGATCTTCGGCGGCGCCGGCGATCTCGCGCACCGCAAACTGCTGCCGGCGCTCTACAATCTGCACGTCGACGGCCTGCTGCCGCCGCGCTTCGCCGCCGTGGGGATCGGCCGCAATGCGATGAACGACGACGCGTACCGCGACTTCGCCAAGGACGGCGTCCGCCAGTTCTCGCGGCGGCCGCTCGACGAGGCGACGTGGCAGACGTTCGCCGCGTCGCTGTACTTCGTCACCGGATCGGTCGACGATCCGAAAGCCTTCGCACCGCTCGGATCGCGGCTCGATCTCGTCGAGCACGAACGCGGCCTTTCGGGCAACCGCATCTATTACCTGGCCGTGCCGCCGACGATGTTCGTGCCCACGGTCGAGCAGCTCGCGCGCGCGCGCTTCGTCGTGAAGGGCCAGACCAAACCGTTCGCCCGGCTCATCATCGAGAAGCCGATCGGCCACGACCTCGACAGCGCCTGCGCGATCAACGATGCGATCGCGACGGTGTTCGACGAACGGCAAATCTTCCGCATCGATCACTACCTCGGCAAGGAAACGGTCCAGAACATCCTGGTCCTGCGGTTTGCCAACAGCATCTTCGAGCCGCTGTTCAACCAGAAGTACATCGACCACGTGCAGATCACGGTGGCCGAGGAGGAAGGCGTCGGCACGCGAGCCGGGTACTACGACCAGGCGGGCGCGCTGCGCGACATGGTGCAGAACCATCTCCTGCAGCTGCTGACGCTCGTCGCGACGGAGCCGCCGCGCTCGCTCGACGCGGATGTCATCCGCGACGAGAAGCTGGAAGTGTTACAGTCGCTGAAGCGAATCGACGTCGATGCCGTCGACGAGTCCGTCGTCCGCGGACAGTATGGACCTGGATTCGAGTTGGGCGCGCCGGTGCCGGGCTACCGCGCGGAGCCCGGCGTGAATCCGAAGTCGCAGACCGAAACGTTCGTCGCGTTGAAACTGTTCGTCGACAACTGGCGCTGGGCCGGCGTGCCGTTTTTTCTGCGCACCGGCAAGCGCCTGCCGAAGCGCGCCAGCGAGATCTCGATTCAGCTCAAGGACGTGCCGCCGATCCTTTTCAACGCGAACGGCCCGGCGGCGTTGGATCCAAACGTCCTGTCGATTCGGATTCAACCCGACGAGGGATTCTCGTTGGGCATCAACTCGAAAGTACCCGGGCCGCGCGTGCGGATTTATCCGGTGAAGATGGACTTTCATTACGGCAGCACGTTCGGTGGCACCACGCCCGAGGCGTACGAGCGACTGCTGCTCGATGTGATGGCGGGTGATGCGACGTTGTTCATGCGGCGCGACGCCGTCGAGGCGGCATGGCGATTCGTCATGCCGATCATCGATCGTTGGGCGTCGCAGACCGATGGCACCGTCCCCCCGTACGCGGCCGGTGAGTGGGGACCTCGCGAGGCCGATCGGCTGATCGAATGCACGGGACGAAAATGGCGGGCCTTGTAAAAGACACGGTGACTCGCATGCATCGCGCGTCGGCGCCGACGGCGATCG
>Ga0207657_10006998_pt1 | contig 11612 bp, 11 predicted proteins | sample KBSC33metaG_FD_184316 | JGI IMG/M metagenome (GOLD analysis project Ga0207657, IMG submission 184316) | Corn rhizosphere microbial communities from Kellogg Biological Station, Michigan, USA - KBS C3-3 metaG (SPAdes) (version 2) | ecosystem: Host-associated > Plants > Roots > Rhizosphere > Soil ...
CAGGGCGGCGATGCCGCTGAGCTTACGGCTGAAGCGATAAAGGTCTTCCGTGGTGGCGGCGCGCTGACGCGCCACGATGGCCTGCATCCGAACCCGGGCCGTGAGATTGCTGGCAATGCCCGCCACCAGCACGAATACCAGCAAGGTAATGACATTCTCCGGCTCGGCGATGGTGAATGTATAAAGCGGCGGCAGGAAGAAAAAATTGTAGGCCAGGGCGCAGATCAAACAGGCGAACAGCGAGGGCCACAGGCCGAAGGCAACCGCACTGGCCAGCACCGCGACCAGCAGCACCAGCGCGACATTGGAAACCGCCAAAGTCTGGCGCAGCAGCAGAGCAACGCCCAGCCCGGCGGCACTGAAGACCAGACTGAACAGAAAGGCGCGCGGCTCCAGCGGCGCGCGTGCCGGCACGGCGTTGCCGGCGCTCTCCTTGCCGCCCGCACGGTCCGGGACCACATGCACGCTCATGTCGCCGGCCCGGCGGATGATCTCCTGGGCGGTGGATGGGCGGAGCAATTCCTGCCAACGCGAGCCGCGCCCCGCCATGGTGACGATATGGGTGACATTATTGGAGCGGGCGAACTGAAGCACGCCCTCCGCTTCGCTGGCAGCAGGCACCGTCGCGGCCACTCCGCCCATGCGTTCGGCCAGGCGCAATGCCTGGGCGACGCGGTCGCGCTCGGCTTCGCTGGCGGTGCCGGTCTCGATATGAACGGCAGTCCAGGAGGCGCGCAGCCGGTCCGCCAGCCGCCGGGCATAACGAATGGCTGCCGCGGCGCCCGGGCGCGCATTTACCGCCACCAGCAGACGCTCGCTGGCCTCCCATGGGCCGGCGATGGCATGGGCGCGCATATAATCGACCATCTGCGCATCCACCCGCTGGGCGGTGCGACGCAGGGCCAGTTCGCGCAGGGCCGCCAGATTGCCGGGCACGAAATAGTTTTGCGCCGCGCGCTCGGCGGCGTCTCCCAAATAGACCTTGCCGTCCTTGAGACGCTGCAGCAGATCTTCCGGCGTCAGGTCCACCAGTTCGATGTCATCGGCGCGGTCGAGGATGGAATCCGGCACCGTTTCGCGCACCCGCACCTTGGTGATCTGGGCCACGACATCGTTGAGGCTTTCGACATGCTGGACATTGAGGGTGGTGTAGACATCGATGCCCGAGGCCAGCAGTTCCTCGATATCGAGATAGCGTTTGGGATGGCGGCTGCCCGGGGCATTGTCATGCGCCAGCTCGTCCACCAGCACCAGGCGCGGGCGGCGCTGCAGGATGGCGTCCAAGTCCATTTCCGCCAGCACGCGCCCTCTATAGGGCGTGCGCTTCTTGGGAACGGTTTCCAGGCCTTTGGTCAGCAGATCGGTTTCGACCCGGCCATGGGTTTCCACCACCCCGATCACCGCATCGACGCCGTCCAGCTTGCGGCGGCGCGCTTGCACCAGCATTTCGTAGGTCTTGCCGACACCGGGCGCCGCGCCCAGGAATATCTTCAGCCGGCCACGCCCCGCCTGCCCCGCTTCCCTGAGCAAAGCATCCGGCGAGGGCCTGTGATCTGTGTCTGTCATCCGGCGGGGAGTTTATGCCTTTCGGCCCCGCTTTGCTTGCTTGCCGACATTGCGTCAAGCGCAAGGTTAAGCATCAGGACATTGACATGCGGCTCGCCCAGCAGGCCAAAAAGACGGGTTTGGACATGGCCGCCAATCAAGGCCGAAAGTTCGGCTTCCGGCATATGCCGCGCCTTGGCGATACGGGCGACCTGGAACAGGGCAGCAGCCGGGGTGATATCCGGGTCCAGCCCGCTGGCCGAAGCCGTCACCAGGTCGTCCGGCACCGGCATAGCGGGATTTTCGGCCCGCAGTTTGGCGGTGTCGGCGGCAATACGGTCCTTCAGCTTCTGGGATGTGGGACCGAAGTTGGAGCCCGAACTGTTGGCGGCGTCATAGCCGTTGCCGGCCGCCGAGGGCCGGCCATGGAAATATTTGTCGCTGGTGAATTGCTGGCCGATCAGTTCGGAGCCGATCACCTTGCCATCGGCGGTCACCAGGCTGCCGGCCGCCTGACGGGGGAAGATCGCTCCCGCCAGCACGGTGAAGCCCAGCGGGTAAAGCAAGCCCGTGATCAGGGTCAGAACGGCCAGCATGACGATGGCGGGACGGATATGTTGCATGACGGTCTCCTCAAACCAGTCCGACGGCGGTTACGATAAGATCGATGGCCTTGATGCCGATGAAGGGCACCAGGATACCGCCAAGGCCATAGATCGCCAGATTGCGGCGCAAGAGACTGGCGGCGCCGGCCGCGCGATAGGTCACGCCCTTCAACGCCAGCGGAATCAGCGCCACGATAATCAGCGCATTGAAGATGATCGCCGACAAGATGGCGCTTTGCGGACTGTGCAGTCCCATGATGTTGAGCGCCTGGAGCTGCGGGTAGAAAGCCAGGAACATGGCCGGGATGATGGCAAAATATTTCGCCACGTCGTTGGCGATGGAGAAAGTGGTCAGCGCGCCGCGCGTCATCAGCAGCTGCTTGCCGATTTCCACGATCTCGATCAGCTTGGTGGGATCGCTGTCCAGATCCACCATGTTGCCCGCCTCGCGCGCCGCCATGGTGCCCGTGTTCATGGCAACGCCGACATCGGCTTGGGCCAGAGCAGGCGCGTCATTGGTGCCGTCGCCGCACATGGCCACCAGCTTGCCCTTGGCCTGTTCGTCGCGGATCAGCTTGAGCTTGGCTTCCGGCGTCGCCTGGGCGAGGAAATCGTCCACGCCCGCCTCGGCGGCGATGGCGGCCGCGGTCAGGGCATTGTCGCCGGTGATCATCACGGTGCGGATGCCCATCTTGCGCAGTTCGGCGAAGCGTTCGCGGATGCCGCCCTTGACGATGTCCTTGAGGTGGATCACGCCGAGAAGTTTTCCGTCCCTAGCGACCGCCAAGGGCGTGCCGCCGGTTTTTGCGATGCGTTCCGCAATCGCGAGCAAGGCACCGGCCACATCCGTGCCGATCGCCTTGAGAGCCGCTGCCGCGGGATCATGGTCCGGCGGCATTCCGGCGCGCTGACGGACATAATCCAGCACCGCATCCACGGCCCCCTTGCGGATGATCGTGCCGTCATAGTCGATTCCGCTGATGCGTGTGTTGGCCGAAAAAGGAATAAACACGGCATTCAGCGGCGCCATGTCATGGCCGCGAATGCCGAATTTTTCCTTGGCCAGAACCACGATGGAACGGCCTTCCGGTGTTTCATCGGCAAGAGAAGACATCTGGGCGGCTTCGGCCAGATCCTGGGCCGTCACACCCGGCAAGGGCAGAAATTCCGTCGCCTGGCGATTGCCCAGGGTGATGGTGCCGGTCTTGTCCAGCAGCAGGGTGTCGACATCGCCCGCGGCTTCCATCGCGCGGCCCGACATGGCCAAGACGTTAAAGCGCACCAGCCGGTCCATGCCGGCGATGCCGATGGCCGACAGGAGCGCGCCGATGGTGGTGGGGATCAGGGTGACGAACAATGCCACTAGCACCAGCACCGTCAACGAGCCGCCGGCAAAGGACGCGAACATGGGAATGGTGGCTACCGCGAAGACGAAAATGAGGGTGAGGCCCGCCAACAGGATATTGAGCGCGATCTCATTGGGGGTTTTCTGGCGCTGCGCCCCTTCCACCAAGGCGATCATGCGGTCCAGAAAGGTCGAGCCCTGGGTGGCGGTGATCTTGACCACGATATAGTCGGACAGCACCCGCGTGCCGCCGGTCACCGCCGAACGGTCGCCGCCGGATTCGCGGATCACCGGCGCGCTTTCGCCGGTGATGGCGCTTTCGTCCACGCTGGCCACGCCTTCGACCACCTCGCCGTCCGAGGGGATAATGTCGCCCGGCTCGACCAGCACCAAGTCGCCACGGGACAGGAGCTGCGCTGGTTTCTTGGAATATATCTTGGACGCCTGATCGGCGAGTATCTTGGCGATGGTGTCGCTGCGGGTGCGCCGCAAGGCATCCGCCTGGGCCTTGCCGCGTCCTTCGGCCACCGCTTCCGCAAAATTTGCGAACAGCAAGGTGAACCACAGCCAAAGATTGATCTGAAAGGCAAAGCCGGAATGGGTGCCGTGCAACCAGTCGCGGACGAACAGGAAAGTGGTCAGAGTGGCGGTCACTTCCACCACAAACATCACCGGATTGCGCGCCATGGCCCGGGGATCGAGCTTTTTAAAGGCGTTGCCGATTGCCGGGATCAGGATGGCCGGATCCGATACGCTGCTTCGAGATTTGGGATGCTTGCCCATGATCGCCTCAGAAGAAAGTGCCGGCCTGCATCGCCAGATGTTCGACGATGGGGCCAAGCGACAAAGCGGGAAAGAAGGTGAGACCGCCCACAATCAGGATCACGCCAACCAGCAGGCCGACGAAAAGAGCGCCATGGGTAGGAAAAGTTCCGGCCGAGGCAGGCACGATTTTCTTGCCCACCAGAGCGCCCGCCACCGCCATCATGGGTATGATCATCAGGAAGCGGCCGATCAGCATCGCCAGCCCCAGGGTGGTGTTGTAGAAGACGGTGTTGGCGGTCAGGCCGGCAAAGGCGCTGCCATTGTTCGCCGTCGCCGAGGTGAAGGCGTAGAGGATTTCGCTGAAGCCATGCGGCCCACTGTTGAGGGGCCCCGCCAGACCCTGTTTTGTCATGACCGCCAAGGCGGTGAAGCCCAGCATCGAAAGCGGCAGCACCAGGATGGCCAGCATGGCCATCTTGACCTCCCTGCCCTCGATCTTCTTGCCCAGATATTCCGGGGTGCGGCCCACCATCAGGCCGGCCACGAACATGGCGATGACGGCGAACAGCAGCATGCCGTACAGGCCGGCGCCGGTGCCGCCATAGACAATCTCGCCCAGTTCCATGTTGACGATGGGGATCAGTCCGCCCAGCGGCGTCAGGCTGTCATGCATGGCATTGACCGCGCCGCAGGAGACATCGGTGGTGATGGTGGCGAACAGCGACGACATGGCGACGCCGAAGCGCACTTCCTTGCCCTCCATATTGCCGGCCTGCGCCACATGGCTGGCGGCCACGGCGGCATTGCCCTGGCCTTCCGCCCAATAGGTGATACCCAGCGCGCCCAGCATCAGCACACCCATCACCGCGAAGATCGCCCAGCCCTGGCGCTTATCCTTCACCATGCAGCCGAAGGTGTAGGTGAGCGCGGCGGGTATAACCAACAGCGCCCACATTTCCAGGAAGTTGGTCAGCCAGGTGGGGCTTTCAAACGGATGCGCGGAGTTGACGTTGAAGAAGCCGCCGCCATTGGTGCCCAGCATCTTGATCGCTTCCTGGGAGGCTACCGGCCCTTGAGCGATCACCTGCTTGGCGCCTTCCAGGCCGACAGCATTGGTATAGGCGCCGAGATTTTGCGGCACGCCCTGCCACACCAGCGCCAGTGCCACCACAATCGACAGCGGCAGCAGGACGTAAAGCGTGGCGCGGGTCATATCGACCCAGAAATTCCCCAAAGTCTTGGACGAACGCCGCGCAAAGCCACGGATCAGCGCCAGTGCCAGGGCGATGCCGGTGGCGGCGCTGAGGAAATTGTGCACCGTCAGGCCCAGCATCTGCACCAGATAGGACATGGTGGTTTCGCCCACATAGGACTGCCAGTTGGTGTTGGTGATGAAGCTGATCGAGGTGTTGAAGGACAGGTCGGGGGTGACCGAAGCCAGCCCCTGCGGGTTGAAGGGCAGCACGGCCTGCAAGCGCTGGATCAGGTAGAGGGAGGCAAAACCGGCGACGCTGAAGGCCAGCATGGCGATGGTATAGGCGGTCCAGTGCTGCTCCTCGTCTTTGACGCCGCCCAGGCGATAGAGCAAACGCTCGACAGGACGAAGAAACGCGATCTCGCCTTCGAAAACCCGCGCCATGTAAAGGCCCAACGGCTTCACACAGACAAGAACCGCCAGGCAGAACAGGCCAATTTGAATCCAGCCATTCGCGGTCATGCTAGAACCGCTCCGGACGGATCAGGGCATAAACCAGGTAGCCGAGGACGCCCAATGTCACAAAGGCCGCAAGGATAAAGTCGCCGCCCATCACAGTTTCTCGCAGATCAGGGTGTAGCCGATGGCGGCGGCGAAGAACGCCAGTCCCGCACAAAGGAAAATTGCATCCAGCATGACTGCCTCCAATTTCAGGAGGCGAGAATTATGCCTGGCGGCGTATAGGTTCGAGGCCGGATCGACCGGCTGAAAATATAAAAACCATATAAGGCCAAGGAACATACGCCCGCAAAAGGTGTTTCCAGAACGGACCTCAAGGAACCCGCGCCATGGAAAATGCCGCAAGCCCGGATCACATCTGGAAACTGATCGAAAAGATTCCGATGGCGCTTCTGGTCACCAAAGATGGTGAAAAATTGGATGCCCGGCCCATGGCGGCACGGGCGCGGATGGAAGAGCAACGCATCTTCATTCTCGCAAATCGCGGGGAGGATTCAGACCGTCAGGTCCGGGAAGATAGTGAGGTGATTGTTTCCTTTCAAAAGGACGTCACCCATGTCGTGGTCCATGGCCATGCGGCGTCTGTCGACGACCGCGTCAAAATAAAGCAATTGTGGACTGCGTTCGACAAGGCTTGGTGGGACGGTCCGGAAGACCCTCGCATCGTCCTGTTGAGCGTGACGCCCGTGCGCGCCGAATATTGGGAAAGCCCGGGCAAGTTTATCAGCTATGCCGACATGTTGTTGTCGGCCGCGACCGGCAAGAAGCCCAGCGCCGGAGATCATGGAACGGTACGGCTGTAGTTCCGGCGTCAGCTCTGCTTCTTGGCCACATATTCCAGCTTGCGGCGGGCGGCGTCAGCCATGGCGGCGCGCGGCGCGCCGGCCGGGCCGATCACGCTGGCTTCCAGGCCGGTCTCGGAATCGATCGCGGTCACCTTGACGGTGTTCCCCATGATCACGAATTCGACGTAGATTTCTTTCCCAGGCATATCTTAATGGTCGCGCCGCCTAACGCTGACGGTCAAGTGGCTTTGCCACTTGCCCTGCTGGACGGTCACTCCAGCTCAAGCCGCGCGGGCGATCTTGTGGGCGTCCCACACGATCACCAGGGATTCGACCAGCGCATCCATCATGGCATCGCCATGGGCGGGCGATGGGGTGAAGCGCAGCCGCTCGGTGCCGCGCGGCACGGTGGGATAGTTGATCGGCTGGACATAGATGCCGTGATCGTTGAGCAGGGAATCCGACACCGCCTTGCACAGCGCGGCGTCTCCCACCATCAACGGCACGATATGGCTGGGGCTGTCCATCAGCGGCAGCCCGGCGGCGGCGAATTTCTTCTTCAGGGTCGCGGCGCGCTCGGCCAGCGCCTGACGCTCGGCGTCCGAGGATTTCAGATGGCGGATGGACGCCAGGGTGCCCGCCGCGATGGCCGGCGCCAGCGAGGTGGTGAAGATGAAGCCCGGCGCGAAGCTGCGGATGCAGTCCACCAGCTCGGCGCTGGCGGCGATATAGCCGCCCATCACGCCAAAAGCCTTGGCCAGGGTGCCTTCGATAATGTCGATGCGGTGCATGGTGCCGTCGCGGGCGGCGACCCCTGCTCCGCGCGGACCGTACATGCCCACGCTATGGACTTCGTCGATATAGGTCAGGGCGCCGTATTTGTCGGCCAGGTCGCAGATCGCGGCGGTGGGCGAGAATTCGCCCTCCATGGAATAGACGCTCTCAAAGGCGATCAGCTTGGGGGCCGCGGGATTGGCCGCCGCCAGCAGCTCCTCCAGGTGGGCGATGTCGTTATGGCGGAAGACATACTTCGGGGTCCCGCCATGGCGGATGCCTTCGATCATCGAAGCATGGTTGAGCTCGTCGGAGAAAATAATCAGGCCAGGCAGTACCTTGGACAGGGTACTTAAAGTGGCGTCGTTGGAGACAAAACCGCTGGTGAAAAGCAGTGCCGCGTCCTTGCCATGCAGGTCGGCCAGCTCGCGCTCCAGCTCGACATGGTAATGGGTGGTGCCGGAGATGTTGCGGGTGCCCCCACTGCCGGCGCCGACGGCGTCTACCGCCTCATGCATGGCCGCCAGCACCTTGGGATGCTGGCCCATGTTCAGATAGTCGTTGGAGCACCAGACGGTGATCGGGCGGCCCTTATTGTCTGTAAAAGAGCCATCGGGGTCATGCAGGCCCGCCTTGGGAAAGGAGCCGCGTTCGCGCAGAATATCGGCGAAGACGCGGTACCGGCCTTCGCGCCTAAGCGCGGCAAGGGCATCCTGGAACCTGGACTTATAGGAAAATGCCATGACTCAAGCCTTTGCACCGGACCCTGCCCGCACAAAACAGGATAGCCCGAAACAAGTGTTTGATTCCACGCAATTTGTCACATGACATTACCCATTTTGCCCCCCCCAATCTGGGGCCTGGTTTTCTCGGTTTGCGGCGCGGTCGTCCTTTGGCTTGTGTCGCTGCGGCTGCGCGATGTGAGCATCGTGGACATTTTCTGGGGGCCCGGCATTGCCGGGGTGGTGGATATCGCCGCCGGGCTGGGTCACGCCAGTGGTCCGCGCACCGCCGCCGTCCTTTTGCTGGTGAATTTGTGGGGCGTGAGATTGGCGGCCCATATCTGGACCCGGCATCAGGGGGAAGACCACCGCTATGGCGCGATGCGCACCAGGTTCGGGCCGAACTGGTGGTGGATCAGCCTGATCCAGGTGTTTCTGTTGCAAGCAATTCTCATCTGGTTCGTGCCCGCGCCCCTGGTCACGGCCGTGCTGTTCAGCCACCGGCCGATGCTCTGGCTGGACCATCTGGGGATCATCCTGGCGGCCCTCGGCCTGGCCTTCGAGGCCCTGGCCGATTTCCAGCTCTCCAGTTTCCGGCTCGATCCCGCCAACAAGGGCAAGGTGATGGACAAGGGATTATGGGGCTGGTCGCGCCATCCCAATTATTTCGGCGAGGCGGTGCTGTGGTGGGGATTTTTCGTCATCGGCTTTGGCGCCAGCCATATGTGGTGGCTGATCCTGTCGCCGCTTCTGGTCACCGGCTTGCTGCTCCAGGTGTCCGGCATTGCCTTGATGGAAGAAGGCATCGGCCGGCGCCGCCCCGGATATGACGATTATAAGCGCCGGGTGAGCGCCTTTGTGCCCTGGCCGCCCGCCAAGAGGTAAGTCAGGACGCCAAAGTCACCGCCGCGTTGACCGCCATGGCGATAAAGACGGTGTTGAAGAAGAACGACACCACGCCATGCAGTAAAGTGAGGCGGCGCATCACCGTGGTGCGCACCTGCACGTCGGAGACCTGAGCAGTCATGCCCACGACAAAGGAATAATAGAGAAAATCCCAGGGCCCCGGATCGCCGCGGCCGGGAAAATCCAAATCCTTGTCATCGGTGGCGCAATCGGGATCGTCGAAATAGTGGACATTGGCATAGTGGAAGGCCATCACCGTGTGCAGCACCAGCCAACCCGACACTGCGCCGATTCCGGCCAGCGCCAGCGGCGCGACCTCGATGCCATGCTTGTCGTGCAGGGCGGTGAAAACCGCGTCGCAGAAGAACGCCATGGTGGCCAAGGTGATCAGCAGAACGATGGTGATGCCCTCGTCCTGGTTCTTGGCGCGCTTTTTGAGATCGGCTGTCTTCTGCCCGCCGATCATCACCAGGCACAGGAGCAGGAAGACGAGATAGAACATGACGCCTCCGGCCAGCACCGGCGCGTCGAAGCCCATCAGCCGGGCGGCCAGCACGGTGGCCAGGCCGCAAGCCAGCGCGATATAGAAACGCCCATGGCGCGACAGGATGGTGATCAGCCTTTTCATGGGCGTAAGCTTAGCCGAGTCGCGCCAAAGGGGTGCATGACCGTGGCGTAACCGGCCAAGGCAAAAAAATGGCCGGCGCGAAGGCCGGCCATGATTCAATTTGAATTCGGCTCAGAGCCGGAAACGGACCTGATCGATCCAGAAGCGTTCCAGGCGCTTCAAGGTGGTATTCAGCCCATCCAGATGATCGACGCCGACATTGCCGACGGCTTCCAGCGAGTTCAGGTGCCGGTCGAACAGTTCGCGCAGCATGTCGCGCACCGCTTCGCCCTTGCGGGTCAGGCGCACCAGCACCGAGCGGCGATCGGATTCCGAGCGCTCGTGATGAATGTAACCGCCTTCCACCAGCTTCTTGAGATTGTAGGAGACATTGGAGCCCAGATAGTGGCCGCGGGTGCGCAATTCGCCGGCGGTGAGTTCCTGGTCGCCGACATTGAACAGGAGCAAGGCCTGGACGGAGTTGATTTCGCGCTCGTCGCGGCGATCCAGCTCGTCCTTGATCACATCGAGCAATTGTCGATGCAACCTCTCCACGAGGTTGAGAGCTTCGAGATAAGCACTGCGGACTGACGATACGCTACTCAGCGCCGCCGCCGCCTGCGGTTTGGCTAATGCCGTCATCTGTTTTTCCCCGCTTTTTCGCGGAGCCCACCTATTGTTACGGCCACATTAGGGGGGATGTCTTAAAGACGCGTAAAATGTCCGGGTCGCGCCGGAACTGTTTCGCGGTCATCGCCTGTGTATCAGTCTATGGCAAATGAAACGTAAACGGCTTCGTTCAAATCAGAACAACTCGTCTTTGCCCAAGGATGCGAAGAAACCATCGAGATTTCCCACCGCCGCAAGCGATGAGGGCTGCCATTTGGGATTGCGGTCCTTGTCCACCAAGGCGGCGCGTACCCCTTCGCGAAAATCATGCGCCTCCAGCGCGCGCAGCGCCAAGCGGAGTTCCATCGCCAGGCATTGTTCCAGGCTGAGCGTGCGCGCTTCGCGCAACTGGCGGAATACGAGTTTCAGCGAGGTGGGAGAACGGGTGCGCAGTTCCTGCGCCACACCGCGCGCGAAATCGCCGCCGTCCCGGTCCAGCCGTTCCAGTATGGCTTCCACCGAGCCGGCGCCGAAAAAATTCGCCAGCGCAGGGCGCTGCGCACGAAGCACGCCCGGCGCGGGTTTGTAAGCGAAACGCTGGACGATGGGCTCCACCGCACCGCCTTGCGCCAGCCCTTCCAGCACGGCGTCGAAATCCCCTTTGCGCACGGCGTGGGTCATCAACCCGCAATCCAGCGCATCGCCCAGGCCGATGCGCGTGCCGGTGAGACCCAGATACAGGCCCATCTGGTCCGGCAGGCGCGACAGGAAATAGCCGGCGCCGACATCGGGAATGAAACCGATGGCCGTTTCGGGCATGGCGAAAGCCAGCGTCTCATCGGCCAGGCGGTAGCGGCCATGCACCGACAGACCCGCGCCGCCGCCCATGGTGATGCCATGCAAGAGGGCAATGTAGGGTTTCGGATAAGTGCCGATCAGCGCGTTCATGCGGTATTCGTCGCGCAGCAGGCCGGCGCCCTCGCCGCTCCGGCCAGCCGCCACGGCCTGCTGCACGGCGCGGATATCGCCCCCGGCGCAGAAGGCACGTTCCCCTGCGCCGCGGATCGCCACCACCTGGATCGCATCGTCCGCCGCCCAGGCCTGGAGCTGGGCGGCCAGGGCCTTGATCATGCCATGGGTCAGGGCGTTCAGCGCCTGGGGCCGGTCCAGGGTCAAAAGGCCCAGCGGCCCGCGCTTTTCGCTCTTAATATGAGGGTCAGTTACCGGCATGGGAG
>Ga0207657_10007001_pt1 | contig 11609 bp, 9 predicted proteins | sample KBSC33metaG_FD_184316 | JGI IMG/M metagenome (GOLD analysis project Ga0207657, IMG submission 184316) | Corn rhizosphere microbial communities from Kellogg Biological Station, Michigan, USA - KBS C3-3 metaG (SPAdes) (version 2) | ecosystem: Host-associated > Plants > Roots > Rhizosphere > Soil ...
AAGCGCCGTCGTGGGCTCGTCGGCGATCAGCAGCCGCGGATCGCAGGAGAGCGCCACCGCGATCATCGCCCGCTGCCGCAGCCCACCGCTCAATTCGAACGAATATTCGTCGATCCGCCGCTCCGGTTTCGGTATGCCCACGCTGCGCAGCGCCTCGATTCCCCGCCGACGCGCCTCTTTGCTGCTGACCGCGTTGTGGAGCATGATCGCCTCGATCAGCTGTGCGCCGATCGAGTGCACGGGGCTGAACGAGGTCATCGGCTCCTGGAAGACGAGGCCGATTTCTCCGCCCCGGATCGAACGCATCTCCGCACCGTTCGCGTCGAGCCTGGCCAGATCGACTTGCGAGCCGTCGGTGCGGGTCAGAACGATCTCGCCTTCGACGATGCGGCCGGGACGATCGACGATCCGCAGGATCGACTGCGCAGTGACGCTTTTTCCGCAGCCGCTCTCGCCGACGATGCCCAGCGTCTTTCCGGGAGCGACGTCGAACGAAGCGCCGTCGACCGCTTTGGTCGTCCCCTCGTCCTGGAAAAAACTGGTCTTGAGATTCCTGACCGAAAGTAGCGGTCTCGCGTCGGTCGGCACGAATTTTTTCCGGCTAGAGGTAGGGGTCCGCCGCATCGCGTATCCCGTCGCCCATGAAATTGAATGCGAGGACCGCGAAGATGACGGCAAACGACGGAAGAAGAAGCCACGGCGAAATCACCAGTGCCTGGATGTTCTGCGCGTCCTGCAGCAGGACGCCCCAGCTGATCGCGGGCGGTCGCAAGCCCAGCCCGAGGAAGCTCAACGACGTCTCGCTGATGATGATCGCCGGGATGGCCAGCGTCGTGGCCGCGATGATGTGGCTGATGAACGAGGGCACCATGTGGCGGAAGATGATCCGCGTCTTGCTGCAACCGACGAGCTCGGCGGCCATCACGAAGTCTTCCTGCTTGAGCGAGATAAACCGTCCGCGCACGACCCGGGCGAGCTCGGTCCAGCCGATGAGCGAGATGATGATTGTGATCGCGAAGTACACCTGCACGACGCTCCAATCGGCGGGAAGGGCGGCGGCGAGTCCCATCCACAGCGGAATCGTCGGAATCGAGCGCAGGATCTCGATGATGCGCTGGATGACCGTGTCGATCGCGCCGCCGAAATAGCCCGATACCCCACCGAGGACGACGCCCAGCACCAGGCTCAGCGCCACGCTGACCAGGCCGATCGTCATCGACGTCCGCGTCGCATACATCAGACGGGACCACAGGTCGCGTCCATGCGTATCCGTGCCCATCAGGAACAGCGACTCGCTCGGCTTGGCGCCTTCCACCGCGATCAGGTGGCGATCGGTCGGAATGAAGCCCAGCAACTGCCATGGCTCGCCATGGCCGAAGAACGTCACCGGTATTTTCGTGCCCGTATCGGGAACGTACACTCGCTTGAATGTCAGCGGATCGCGCGTCCCTTTCAATCCGTATACGAACGGTTTGAACCTGCCGTCGTCGATCCAGTGAATCGGCTGCGGCGCCATCAGCGAGCGCTGGGCTTCCGATTCGGTCGGATCCACATAGGCGAAAAAATCGGCGAACAGCGCGACCAGATAGAACGCAGCCAGGACGATGGTCCCGCCGACGGCGAGCTTGTGCTTCCGGAAGCGCCACCAGATCAGCTGCCACTGCGTGGCAACGGCGATGCGGTCTTCGGCGACGACCCCCGCTGTCGGTTGCGCAGCGAGCTCCGCCATCATTCCCTCCCGAACCGGATCCTGGGGTCGACCCACATCAGCAGCAGGTCCGAAAGAAACGTGCCGATCACCGTCATGACGCCCAGCAGCAGGATGATGGTTCCGGCCAGGAACATATCCTGGGCGATCAGCGCCTTGAGCAGCAACGGGCCGACCGTCGGCAGGCTCAATACCAGCGAGACGATGATGCTGCCCGACACCACGTAAGGAAGAAGGTAGCCGATGGTGCTCACGAACGGATTGAGCGCCACCCGGACCGGATATCGCATGATGACCCGGTACTCCGGCAGGCCACGCGCCCGTGCCGTCATCACGTACGGCTTCCTCAATTCGTCGAGCAGGTTGGAGCGCATGATGCGGATCAGCTGCGCGGTTCCGGCAACGCCGAGGACGATCGCCGGAATCGGCAGGTGCTTGGTGAGGTCCCACACCTTTGCCCAGCTCCACGGCGCCTCGATGAAGTCGGGCGAAAAAAGCCCGCCGACGTTCGCGCCGAACCAGGCGAAGCCGACGTACATGACGACCAGCGCCAGCAGGAACCCGGGAATCGCGAGCCCGATGAAGCCGATCAGCGTGAACGCGTAATCGAGAAACGAATAGGGGTAGACCGCGGAGTAAATGCCGATCGGCAAGGCGATGCCCCAGGTGAATATGATCGCCGCCACCGATATGACCATCGTCAGGGTCAGACGGTCGCCGATGACGTCGGACACGGGACGGCCCCATTCCATCGCCATCCCGAAGTTGCCCTGCATGATCAGGCCCATCCATTTCGCGTACTGAACGGTGATCGGCTTGTCGAGGCCGAGCTGCTCGCGCAGCGCCTGGGCCTCGCCTTCGGATACCGCGCTGCCGGAGGCCGACATCGACGCGATGTACGAGGTCACATAGTCGCCGGGAGGCAGGTGGATGATCATGAACGACAGGACTGAAATGGCCCAGACCGTCAGCACCGCCAGCATCAAGCGACGAACGATATAAGTGACCATGGCGACTCCCGCAGCGCAGGCTTGCCCGGGAGCCGGCACGCGCCCGGGCTAGGCCGACAGCCGCCCGCCTGCCCATGCGGCGGGCGGCTGATTCCTTACTTGAAGTAGAACGTGATCGGCATCGACGAGTGCGGCGTCCGCGCATGCTGTGCGTTGACCTGCCGGTCGGGAACGTTGCCCATGTTGTTCTTGACGATGCGCACGCCCATGACCGCCGGCGACTGTCCGACCGTTCCGATGCTCCACATCTGCTCGACGGCGATCCTCCAGATTTCTTTGGCGTTGGCGACCCGTTTTTCTTCCGACACGCCAAAGGCCTCGCGGAACAGATCGAACGCCCTGAGCATTTCGGGATCGTCGGGTTTCTTGCCGGCGGCTCCCCGCGAGGCATACCACTTGGCGTACGCCATCCCCATGTGGGCCTCGGCGGCATCGACCGGCAGCGCATGGCGGGGGAACAGATAGATCATTTCCGAGCCGTCGTTCGCCCAGGTGATCATCTGGTTCTCGTTGCCGTTGTCGCGGGTGAAGGCGAGGTTGCGCTCCAGCTCCTTGACGTCGAGGTCGATGCCGATCTTCTTCCATTGCTGCTTGACCATCTCGCCGATCGCCGTGTAAGGAACGAATTGGCCGCCGACGGTGATGAGCTCGAGACGCAGCCGTCCCTTCCCGTCGGTGCGCAGGCGATATCCTTCGCCGTCCTTCTTCGCCAGGCCGACCTTGTCGAGCAGCTCGTTGGCCTGCTTCAGGTCGAGCGTGGCGTATTTCTTGTTCCACTCGGGGCCCGGGCTGTAGACGGTGTCCGGCGCCGGCGCTATCGACCCCGGGGTTCCCACGCCCAGCCAGAACGCTTCGTTGAGCTGGTCGCGGTCGATCCCGAGCGAGAGTGCGTGGCGGAAATCCTTGTTCTTCAGGAATTTCGCAATTTCCGGATCGCCTTCGTAGGCGTTGCCGATGTGAATGGTTGCATCCGATCCGTTCAGCGCCGGGTCGAGGTGAACCGTGTAGTTGCCCTTCTTGGCGTTTTCGAGGAAGACCGGCAGCTTGGCCAGGCCCATGTGCCGTTCCTGGATGTCGTATTCGCCGGCGATCGCCCGCAGGTTGGCGACTTCGGTGTTTTCCGCCAGCGTCATCGTGATCCGGTCGATGTACGGAAGCTGGTTACCCGCGGTATCGACGGCCCAGAAATACGGATTGCGCTCCATCGACCACGTCGGGGTGTTGATCGGCGACACGGTCTTCCACGGCGTCATGACGGGCAGCTCGTTGTTCAGCGCCCAGCTGTAGCGGTTCCTGAGCAGCGACACCCAGCTGTCGAAGCCGAGATCCTTGGCCTTCTTGGTAACGGCCTCCTCCGACGAATACTTGGGCAGGAACTGTTTCAGGTAATGCGCCGGCGCATAGGCTCCGCCAAAGTTCTGGAATCCGCCGCGCGTCGCAAACCCGCCGCCGATGGCGGTGCTGCCCGCCAGCTGGGAGACGAAGTAGGAATACGGTTCGGGAAATTCGAATGCGACGGTGTAGTCGTCGATCTTCTTCATCACCCCGTCTTTGCCGTTGATCTGGAACTCGAAGAACGGCGTCGGATTGATGTTCTTGTTGAGATAAATGTCCTGATACCAAAACATGAAATCGTCCGCCGTGAACGGCTTGCCGTCGGACCACTTCGATCCTTTGCGCAGGTAAATCGTCGTCGTCTTGCCGTCGTCGCTGACCTTCCAGTCGCGGGCGAGGCTGGGAATGATCTTGGTGCCCGTGTAATCGAAGGTCAGTATCTTGTCGAGCGAATTGATCCGGTTGCCGTTCTCGTGGTCCGCCGGCCCGGTGAACGCTCTTCGCCAGTTGCCGCCGTATTTGCCGATTTCGCGCAGCGGCTTGACGACGAAAAGCTGCGACGGCTCGGGCAGGCGCTTGTCGACGGACGGAAGCTTTCCCGCCTTCACCTGCTCGGCGAGAATCGGCGCTTCCTTGAAGGTTTTCGGAAACGCCTTGGCGTCGAGGATGATTTCCGGGCCTTCGAGCTTTCCGATCAGCGACGAGCCGATTTTCGCGGGCGCCGGCGTGGCGGATTGCGCTACTGCCGTCACCGACCCCAGCGCGAGGGCTGCGCTGAGCGCAAGACCCGCCAGCACAAATGCCGGGCGCATCGATTTCATACGATCCTCCTTTGGTTGGTTCGGGTCGGTAGCCAGAAGGCCCCCCGCTCAGAGCGGGTCGGACGTTCCTGTGCTGTCGCCGCGGACAGAGTTTGCCACAGATCACGGCCGCCAAAGGCGAGGCTCTCGGCGGCCACCGCCGGCCGTTCCTCAGCTCCGCGCCGGCCGCACCACATTGACGCATGGCGTCCCGGCAGCTCGACGGCGGATATTGTCGGCCATCGTCTGCCTGCGCCGATGGATCGTTCCGGCCGTCCAACCCGACATGTGCGGCGTCATCACTACGTTGGCCAGCTCGTGGAACGGGAACTTCGACGGCAGTGTGGTCGCACTGCCGGGGGAGGGGTAGCTGTACCAGGTGTCGATAACGGCGCCGCCTATACGACGGTTCTTGAGCGCCTCGTACAGCGATCGTTCATCGATCGTGGGGCCTCGTCCGACGTTCAGGATGACCGCCGAGGCGCGCATCGCCGCAAAGGACTCGCCGTTCACCATCCCGACGGTGTCCGCATTCGACGGCACCGAGACCACGAAGAAATCGGCCGAGCTCCAGAATTCGCCGAGCTCGTTCAGGCCGAACGAGCGATCGACCAGGGACGATACCGGCACCGGGCTCCGATTGGCCACGTGAACCTTCATCTCGAAGGCTTTCGCTCGCACGGCGATGGCCTTTCCTATATGCCCGAAACCAAGCAGTCCGATCGTCTTTTCCGCCAGCTCGCCGTGTACGCGGTCGGGCGAGCCGGAGGTGTAGGTCCAGATTCCCCGTCTCAGATGCCGGTCGGCATCGGCGAGAGGAACGTGACGGTCCAGCAACGCCACCATCACATACTCGGCGATCGCTTGCTCGTGGCCAAAGCAGTTGCACACGACGGCTGAATCGGGAATCGCCTCGAGATCCACCGCGTCGTAGCCGGCGCCGGGCACATGAAAAAGCCGGAGGTGCCGCGGCTGCGGCAGATCGCGCGAAAACTTGACGCCGACGATGACATCCGCCTCGGCGTACGTCTGCGAATCGGCTGGCTCGGCCAGCAAGTCCGGCAAGACCGAAATCTGCGCCGCCTCGCCAACGAGCCGCTGGAAATCGTGGCTGAACGATCCGGCGTTCTCCCCATGAAACACGATGCGCATGATGGTCGATGTCGACGCCGATTCCGGTCGACTTGGCATGAGTCTGAATTAGTATACTGAAGATTGTCGTTGCGGCCGCGCCCTCGCAAGAGGTCGTCCGCCGCAATCCACTCGATCGAAACGGATCATCGATGAAAATCACCGCTCTCGAAACCTTGCGGACCGAAGAGTTCTCGAACGTCCTGTGGATCCGTGTTCATACCGATAGCGGCACGATCGGTCTTGGCGAGACGTTCTACGGCGCGGGAGCGGTCGAAGCGCACATCCACGAGACGTTGGCGGATCGATTGATCGGCCGCAATCCCTTGCATATCGAGGCGCTCAACAAGGAGATGGTCAACCTGCCGATGGCGCAATCGTCGACCGGCGTCGAATACCGGGCTGCCTCCACGGTGGACATCGCCTTGTGGGATATTTTCGGCAAGATCTGCGGCCAGCCGGTGCACCAGATGCTGGGCGGGCTCTGCCGCGACAAGCTTCGCATCTACAACACCTGTGCGGGCTACCGCTATGTCCGCTCGCACAACATCCGGCCGGTGTCCAACTGGAATCTCGGCCAGAGCGAAGGTCCGTTCGAGGACCTCGACGCGTTCATGAATCGGGCCGACGCACTGGCGGAAAGCCTGCTCGAAAGCGGAATCGATGCGATGAAGATCTGGCCATTCGATCCCGCGGCGCAGGAAAACGGCGGCCTCGATATCTCCGCCGCCCAGATGAAAAAGGCGATCGCGCCGTTCGAGAAGATTCGGAAGGCGGTCGGCGATCGCATGGACATCATGGTGGAGTTTCATTCGTTGTGGAACCTCCCCGCGGCGAAGAAGATTGCGCGGGCGCTCGAACCTTACGCACCGATGTGGTACGAGGACCCTATCCGCATGAATTCGCCGCAGGCTCTCGCTGAATATGCGCGTTCGACCGACGTGTGGGTTTGCGCCAGCGAAACGCTGGGCTCGCGCTGGCCGTACAAGGACTTGCTCGAAAAAGATGCTGTTCACGTCGTGATGGCCGACCTGTGCTGGACCGGCGGACTCACCGAGGGACGAAAGATCGCGTCGCTGGCGGAAACGTGGCACCGGCCTTTTGCGCCGCACGATTGCGTCGGCCCGGTGGGATTCGTCGCGGCCGTGCACATGTCGTTCAGCCAGCCGAACACGCTGATCCAGGAATCGGTCCGCGCGTTTTATCGCGGCTGGTACAACGAGCTGGTCACCGCCTTGCCGCGCATCGAGAACGGTTGCGTGTATCCGATGGAAGGAGCCGGGCTCGGTGTCGAATTGCAGCCCGGCGTGTTCAAGCGCCGGGATCTGACGGTCCGGCGCACGCCTGTGGGGTAGCACCCGGGCAGGACCCCACGCAGTTTGTTACGGGCGCATCCGCATGCGCGACCGTCTGGATCGAACGACCACCAAGGTTGCCAGGGCGACGCCGGCCAGGGCGAGCGACTGAGGTTCCGCTACAACTCGAGGGCCTGCCCACTCGAGTAAGGTGCCCGTCGAGAAATACCCCTCACACGAAACTCGACAGAACGTCCAAAAGCGGCCGTCAGCGTCAAAGGAGAAGCTATTCTCCCAGTGCACGTGCAGAGATCCCTCGCCGATGCCGTTGGGCATCTGGCCGGAGACAACCCCACCACCGAAGCCCGACGGGAAGTCTGTCTCGCCGCCCAGGTAGCCGTCGGAGAAAGTAAAAAAGGTCACAGCAGAAGGGGGAAAGTTAGAGAAGCTGGCGAACGATGTGCCCGGGACGTATCCATCCGCCATTATGAGCGCGGCGGTGACAGTCCCAAATTGGCAGAACGGGCCGCCCTCGTCGCCCACGTTTGAATCGATACAAGTCCCGCCCACCATCTCATAAAGAGCACCGGCGAACGCCGGAAACGCGGTCGCGCAAAGCATAAAGGCGATTGCAGCTGCATACCTGGCACCCATGGCGATTCCCCTCCGTCCGCTGCCAGACTCGGCAGCACCGGCGGCACCGGCAGCGAACAACGATACAGCGACCGGATCATCAGTCTTGAGCCTGAGAATCAATCCCGAACCGAATCGCTTCTCTAAGTCAGCGCCTTTCGCGGGTCCGTGTCAAGGACCCCGGGACCGGGTCATACTGTGCCAGCAGGCAACGGGAATGGCCGTCAACTGCCATGCTGCTCGCAATCATGTCTGCTGGCGTTTGCAGGGCTCGCTTGACAAGCAAAATCGCACCTGCTAAACGCCGCGTATCGCCACTCAAGAGCGACGTCAATCGAGTTTTACTGATTCGCAGGATTTAAGGAGGAAGTCATGAAACGAGGAGGATGGTGGTCGCTGGCGGTTCTGGCGGCGTTGATGGTTGCAGTTGCGTTCCCAAGCCCCGGGTTTGCGCAGCAGAAGAAGCTGGTTCTGTGGACCCACTGGGATCAGAACCCGGACTTCAACAAGTGGTACGCGGAAAAAGGCAAAGAGTTCGCCAAGAAGACCGGCTACGAGGTCGAAGTGGTCACCATCCCGTACCAGGGATACGAGGCCAAGTATCTGGCGGCCTTCATGGCCAAGAACAGCGCCCCCGACATTTTCATGGGCATGACGCACCAGTGGTGCGGCCAGTACGATTTCTGCGACAAGATGCCCGCCGATCTGGCAAAGACCTACGACGAGAATCTGCCGAAGTACATGGTCGAGGTCGGCAAGTGGAAGGGCGAGCGCTACGGCATTCCGATCGAGCACGGCAACTTCCAGCAGATGTACATCAACACCGACATGTTCAGGAAGGCCGGTCTCAACCCGGACGATCCGCCCAAGACCTTCGACGTCTGGCTGGCGGACATGAAGAAGCTGACGATTGCCGACCCCAAGGGCGGTGAGCCGACGCAGGTCGGCTTCGCGATCCGCAGCAAGGGCGCTCCGGTGGGGATCACCGACAAGTTTCTCCCGTTCGCGCACGCCTGGGGCGCGCGGATGCTGAGCCCGGGTCTGGACAAGGCCAGCGGCTATGCCAACAGCCCGCAGATGGTGGCTGCGCTGACCTTTTTCGGAGATCTCGTCAACAAGGACAAGGTGGCGAGCCTCGCGTTCGGCAATCCCGAAGATGCGTTCGGCCAGAAACGCGCGGCCGTCATCTTTCGCGAGTCGTGGTTCTTCGGCTGGCTGAAGAAGAACGCGCCGGACGTGAACTTCAAGGTCTACGCGCTGCCCTGTGAAAAGGTTTGCCCCGGTGCGGGTGCCCTGTTTCCCTGGACGGACCTCGTCTACAAGAACAGCCCGAACAAGCAGGTGGCATGGGAGTTCATGCGCTTCATCAGCAATCCGAAGGACGACATGGAGCATCATCAGCTGCAGGGCATCCTTCCGGTGTGGACGGTGAACCTCGATAGCGCGTATGTGAAATCGCGGCCCGACTATCAGTCCACGAAAGACATGCTGGCCCAGCAGGTGCCGCCAAGCTATTTCCATCCGAAATCGAACGAGTTGGCCACCGCGTTCGGCGAAGCGGTGGTGGGCGTGCTGTTCGGCAAGGGACAGCCGAAGCCCCTGCTCGATGAAGCGGCCGCCAAGATGGATCGCATCCTCAAGGATTAGCGGTCTGAGAGGACGCCTGCGGTAGCGGCGCTACCGCAGGTATAGCCTCGACGCGCGCGCAATGGCGCCGCGTAACAGCTGATCGGGCGTTTCCTACTGCCATGCGCCAATGGTTGCACATAGCGTTTCCCAGGAACTATCTCGATCGCCGCAAGCGCGCAGGGTTCCTGTTCGTCCTCCCCGCGTTGCTGTTCTTCGGGTCCGTCTATCTCCTTCCGCTCGCGCAGTCGATCATGTATTCGTTCTACAAGATTGCGCCCGGCGGTGCGAAGCAGTTTGTCGGCCTGCGCCTTTATGAAAAGGTCCTGACCGACTCCACGTTCTGGACCGCGGTGGGAAACACGGTCCAGCTGCTGTTGTTCTCCGTGCCCGTGACGGTGGTCCTGGCGCTTGCCGTGGCACTCGGTCTCAACCGGGTCACCAATCTCAAGTGGCGCAACCTCTGGGCGTCGATGTACTTCCTGCCCTTCGCTACGTCGCTGGTCGCGGCCGCGCTCATCTGGCAATGGATCTACGACCCCGTCTACGGATTTCTCAACTATGCGCTGTCATTTGTCGGCATTCCGCCTCAGAAGTGGCTGCAGAGCCTGTCGCAGGTGCTGCCATCTCTCGCCGTCGTGAGCGTCTGGGTGCGGATCGGTTTCGACACGATGATCTTCCTGGCCGCGCTGCAATCGATCCCTGCGGAGTATTACGAGGCGGCCAACATGGACGGCGCCAGCGGCTTTCAGCGCCTGCGCTATATCACGCTCCCGCTGCTGAACGCACAGATCGTCATGGTTTGCATTCTCGAGCTCATATTCAATTTCAAGATTTTCGACCAGGTTTATGCCACGACCCAGGGCGGGCCGGCGGGCGCGAGTCAGACCATCATCGGCTTGCTGTACGACACGGCGTTCAAATTCTTCCGTTTCGGCGACGCCTCTGTCATGGCGGTCTTTGTCTTCGTCACGCTGATGGTGGCGACACTGCTGCAATGGCGACTTTTCCGGAAGCCCGTCGAGTACTGAGAGAGCCTGCGGTTTCCTGGCGAGATGACTTCCGTCGCGACAAAGATCGAAGCGGCACCCCGCGAGCGCATTGCGCTGAGGCGGGCCCACGTCCGCTGGCTGATCATGCTCGCGGTTGCCTGCGGCGCGATCATGGTCTTCTTCCCGTTCTTCTGGATGGCGGTCACGTCGCTGAAAACCGCCCCGGAGATCCAGCGCGTGCCGCTGCAGATCGCGCCGGACCACTGGCTCAACCTGAGCAACTACGTCGAAGTCTTCAAGCGCGAGTCCTTCTTGCGCTACCTGCTCAACAGCACCATCGTCGCGTCGGTCGCCGCCGTGAGCAGTGTCGTGGTCTCATCGCTGGCGGGGTTCGGATTTGCCAAGTATCGCTTCCCCGGGCGCGACATTTTCTTTCTCGCCATCGTCGGCATCCTGATGGTGCCCTTCCAGTCGGTCGTGGTGCCGCTTTACGTCTGGATAAACGATCTGGGGCTGCTCGACACCTACGCCGGCATCGTGGCGCCGGATCTGGTCAGCGTGTTCGGCGTCTTCCTGATGCGGCAGGCGATCGAGATGATCCCCAACGATTACATCGACGCGGCCCGCATCGATGGCGCCAGCGAGCTCCGAATCTTCTTCCTGGTTATTCTGCCGTCGGTGAAGCCGGCCATCGCCACCCTTCTGATCATCAAGTTCCTATGGAGCTGGAACGAGTTTTTCTGGCCGCTCGTGGTGATCAGCAGCCCTCAGATGAAAGTGGTCACGATGGGCCTGATGAGCTTCAGCAACATGTACTTCATCGAATACAATCTGCTCACCGCCGCCGCCGTGATCAGCATCCTCCCGATCCTGATCATCTTCATCACGCTGCAGCGCTGGGTCGTCCAGGCCGTCGTGATGAGCGGCCTGAAGGGCTGAGTGGACGACCGCGGTGTGCGCGCTAGCGCGTGCGAGCCCGCATCGACGCCGGCTGTCCGGGCAGTGCCAGCGATTTCCCGGTGTTGACGATCTGATCGCCGTCGACGCGCAGAATGGAAATATCGCGGTCCAGATAGTTG
>Ga0207657_10007003_pt1 | contig 11605 bp, 12 predicted proteins | sample KBSC33metaG_FD_184316 | JGI IMG/M metagenome (GOLD analysis project Ga0207657, IMG submission 184316) | Corn rhizosphere microbial communities from Kellogg Biological Station, Michigan, USA - KBS C3-3 metaG (SPAdes) (version 2) | ecosystem: Host-associated > Plants > Roots > Rhizosphere > Soil ...
CCAGTCGCCGCTGTCCTGCGCGCGGACCGTGGCTGGCGTGGCCACGCACCATGTCGTCGCGAAGAACAACGTGATCAGCGCACCGCAGCGCATGCCTGGCTCCGCCTCAAAACGATGACGCGGAATCTAGCGGTCCCGGGCTGAACGCCGCGCGTCAGCGGCGACGCACCGGAATCCCGTGTGCGGGAAAGCGCGCGATTTCCATGCCACCGTCGCGGATCGGTGCGCCCGGCGCCGGCGCCCACGCCATCGCGGTGATGGTTTCCCAGGTGGCCGGCAACCGCCCGTCCTGCGCCGCGTGCCCGGCATAAGCCTGCGCGGCGCGCGTGAAACGCGCCTTGCCGGTGAGCGTGTGCCGGCGTGCCTGCAGCGCGTTGGTCGCGCCCATCGCACGCAGTTCACGCATCAGTGCCGACAGGTCGCCGTAATGGGTCACGGTCGTGTCGCGATCGAGCACGGGATCGCGGAATCCGGCCGCCATCAACGCATCGCCGAACTGCGCGATGCCGGCGAACGGGCTGACGTGCGGCGCCGGTTCCGCGCCGGCGTCTTCGGCCTGCGCGAACGCGTCGCGCAATTCGCGCAGCGTATCGGGTCCAAAGGTCGACACCAGCAGCAGGCCGCCGGGACGCAGCACGCGGCGGAAACCGGCGAACACCGCCGGCAGGTCGTCGATCCATTGCAGGCACAGGTTCGAGAACACGACATCGACGCTGCCCTCGGCCAGGGGCAGCGCGCGCACGTCGGCGCAGATGCGCTGCACGCTGCGGCGCAGCGGATGCCAGCGTCCGCGGCCGGCCGATGCGCGCAGCATCGGCAGCGCCACGTCCAGCGCCAGCACGCGCGCTTTCGGCCAGCGCCGCTGCATCGCCACGGCGGCCGTCGCCGGTCCGCAGCCCAGGTCCAGCACGACATCGGGCTTGCGCTGGTCCAGGTAATCGAGCGATTCCAGCAGTTGCGCCTCGACCGCGTGCTGCAATCCGGCGGCCGCGTCGTAGCCGCGCGCCGCGCGCGAGAACGCGCGACGCACCTGGCCGTGATCGAAGATGGCGTTGTCGACAGGCATGTTCATGCGCGCAGGAATTCCGACAGCTGCGCGGCGACCTCATCCGCGTGCGTGAGGAAAGGCGCGTGTCCGGCATGTTCGAACACATGGACCGTCGATGCCGACGCGCGCATGGCCGCCTGCTGCATCGCACGCGGGTCCACCAGGCGGTCGCGGCGGCCCGCCAGCCACAGGCTCGGCCCCGGCAGCGTCGACAGCAGCGGACGCAGGTCGGCGCTTTCCAGCAGCGCCAGCCCGTCGGCGAGCCCGCGCGCGGTCGGCGCGCCGCGCGCGAACAGTTCCTGCCGCAACGTGCGCAGCTCGTCCTTCGCGTGGTCCGAGCCGAAGGCTTCGAGCGCGACGAATCGCTCGAGCGTGCCGCGGTAATCGGCGCGCAACCCGGTCGCGAAGTCGTGGAAGATCTCCGCGGACACGCCGTATTTCCAGTCGCCATCGACGCCATCACGCACGAAACGCGGGCTGGCGCAGAGCATCGCCAGGCGCGGCACGCGCGCCGGATGCATGGCCGCCGCATGCAGCGCGAACAGCCCGCCGAGCGACCAGCCGCACCATGGCGCCGCCGGCACCTGCGCGAGGATCGCGTCGACACAGGCATCCAGCGCCAGTGGTACGGCGCTGCCGAGGCTGCGGCCATGTCCGGGCAGGTCGACCAGGTGCAGCGTGTGGCGATCGCGCAGGCGCGCGACAAGAGGCGCGAACACGCCGCCGTGCATCGCCCAGCCATGCAGCAGCACCAGCGGCGGGCCGCTGCCGACCACGTCGATGTGCAGCGCGGGCGCGTCCGTGCTCATGCGCAGCGGTCGCCTCGCAGGGCGCGAGGATCGATCGCATCGCGCGGCCGCGCCACTACCCAGGCGAATGCGAGGATGCCGACGACGACCAGCACCGCGCCCCAGACGGCGATGCCCTGCGGCCACGGTTCGTGCAGGAAGGACACGCCAAGCAGCGTCGCGAACAGCAGTTCCGCCGCCTGCATCGCCTCGGCCGCGCCGAGCGCGGCCGGATTGTCGCGGACCATGCCGGTGGCCTGGAAAAACAGGATCGTCGCGATCACGCCGGCGCTGAGCGCGACGCCGGCGGCGAGCCACACCTGGCTCGTCGACGGCAACCCGGATTGCTGCCACGCGAACGCCGCCACCAGCCACCACAGCGGCTGGCTGGCGAGCGTCATGCCGAACACGCGCTGCGTTGCGTTGAGCGTCTCGCCGCTGCGCTCCAGGTGCAGCAGCAGCATGCGGTTGCCCAGCGGATACAACACCGCCGAACCGAGCACGCAGGCCAGCGCGATCCAGCCGGCACGATCGAGCCGTCCGTGCGCGTGGCCGAACTGCAGCAGCAACACCCCGGCGAGGATCAGCACGCCGACCGCGAGCGCGGCGCGCGGAATGCGCCGGCGCGGATCGTCGGCAGGCGCATGTCGATGGACGAACGGCGCGCACAGCATCCCCGCGATCACGGTGAACTGGAACGATCCGGCGACCAGCCACGACGGCCCGCTGCCCGCCGCATACGCAAGCAGCACGTAGAACAGCACGAAGCCCAGGCCGCTGCACACCAGCCACGCGACCGGATGCGCGCGCAACGCGCGCCACACCGGCGCCATTCCGCCCTGCCAGCGCATCAGCGGCAGCAACATCGGCAGCGTCAGCAGGTAACGCAGCGACGCGGTCCACGCCCAGTGGCCGCCATCGGTGGCGATGGCGCGGTTGAGCACGTAGGTGAAGGTGAAGAACAGCGCCGCCAGCAATGCGATCGCGACCGCCGCCAACGCGCGGCGCGTGTCATGGCGCCCTGCGCTCACGCCCGTGCCGCGGCAGGCGTGGCAACGGCTTCCGGAGCCAGGCGATCGGCGCGCACGCGGGCACTGCGATCGCGGCTGCGTTCGAGCGCCTCGAGCAGGGCATCCACCTGCAGGCGTTCGTGGTGGGCGTTGAAGGTGATGCGCAGGCGCGCGCTGCCTTCGGGCACCGTCGGCGGACGGATCGCCGCCACCAGGAATCCGGCGTCTTCCAGCCCGGCGGAGTACGCGCTGGCGACGCGATCGTCCCCGCACAGCAGCGGCTGGATCGGCGTGTCCGACGGCAGCAGCGCCAGGCCGCGTTGCGCGGCGCCGGCGCGGAAATGCGCGATCGTCGCCTGCAGCTTGTCGCGTCGCCACTGGTCGCGGCGCGCGAGCTTCACCGCCGCAAGTGACGCTGCCGCCTGCGCCGCCGGCAGCGCCGTGGTGTAGAGATAGGGACGCGCGGTTTCGGCCAGGTGCGCGATCAATGCTTCGTCGCCGGCGACGACCGCGCCGTAACTGCCGAGCGCCTTGCCCAGCGTCACCAGCTGCAACGGCACCTGGGCGACGCCGAGCTTCGCCGCGGCGACGCTGCCGCGTCCGCCGGGGCCGAGCACGCCGATGCCATGGGCGTCGTCGACATACAGCAGCGCCTGCTGCGCGCGCGCGACCAGTGCGAGTTGTCGCAGCGGCGCGATGTCGCCATCCATGCTGAAGACGCCGTCGGTGGCGAGAATCGCGGCGCCGTCAGGCAGGCTGCGCAGTTGCCGGATCGCGCCTTCGGCATCGCCGTGCGGATAGCGGCGCAGGCGGCAGCCGGACAGGCGCGCGGCGTCGATCAGGCTGGCGTGGTTGAGCTTGTCCTGCACGCAGGCATCGCCTTCGCCGAGCAGCGCCTGCAGCACCGCGAGGTTGGCGAGGAAGCCGCTGCCGAACAGCAGCGCGCGCGGCGCGCCGAGCCAGTCGGCGATTTCGCGCTCCAGCGTTTCGTGCACGGCGTGATGGCCGCAGACGAGGTGCGAGGCGACGCCGCCGGCGCCGTCACGCGCGGCGGTGTCCTGCAGCGCGTTGACCACGGCGAAGTGCTGCGCGAGGCCGAGATAGTCGTTGCCGCAGAAATCCAGCAGCCAGCGGCCGTCGACCTCGACACCGGCGCCATCGCGGCGGCTCACCGTGCGCCGCACGCGCGTGCGCCCGAGCGCGGCGCGTTGCGCGCGTGCCGCGGCGACGCGATCGTGGATGCCCGGACGCGACATCGCGCTTACGCCGCGTGCGCGGGCGGCGCGGTGATCGCCGCGTGCACCGTGCCCCCGCTTCGATTGGCTTGCTTGTCGTGGCCGGCGGCGTCGATGTCGACCGCCATCGGCCGCAATCCGAGCCGCGCGAACAACGCAAGGTCGCGCTCGGTGTCGGGGTTGCCGGTGGTCAGCAGCTTCTCGCCGTAGAAGATCGAGTTGGCGCCGGCGAGGAAGCACAGCGCCTGCAGTTCGTCGGACATCGATTCGCGCCCTGCGGACAGCCGCACCATCGACTTCGGCATCAGGATCCGCGCCACCGCGATCGTGCGCACGAATTCGAACGGATCCAGTTCCGCGGTGCCGGCCAGCGGCGTGCCCGCGACCTGCACGAGACGATTGATCGGCACCGAATCCGGATGCGCCGGCAGCGTCGCCAGCGCCTGCAGCAGGCCCGCTCTTTGTGAACGACTCTCGCCCATGCCGACGATGCCGCCGCAGCAGGTCTTCATGCCGGCGTCGCGCACGTGCGACAGGGTGTCGAGCCGATCCTGGAACTCGCGCGTGTGGATGATCTCGCCGTAGAACTCCGGCGCCGTGTCGAGGTTGTGGTTGTAGTAATCCAGGCCGGCATCCTTCAGCGCATGCGCCTGCGGCTGGCTGAGCATGCCCAGCGTCGCGCAGGTTTCCAGGCCGAGCGCCTTCACCTCGCGGATCATCGCCGCGACCTTCGGGATGTCGCGGTCCTTGGGCGAACGCCAGGCCGCGCCCATGCAGAAGCGCGACGCGCCGGCGGCCTTGGCCTGCTGCGCCTTGGCGAGGACATCTTCGGTCGACATCAGCTTCGTGGCGTCGACGCCGGTGTGGTAACGCGCGGCCTGCGGGCAGTAGCTGCAGTCCTCGGGGCAGCCGCCGGTCTTGACCGACAGCAGCGTGCTGACCTGGACTTCGGCCGGGTCGAAGTGCTGGCGATGCACGTCGCAAGCGCGATGCAGCAACTCCGGGAACGGCAGCGCGAACAGGGCCAGGACCTCGTCGCGCGACCAGTCGTGGCGTGGCGGCGCGGCAGGCGCGGCCACGGCGGGATCGAGGATGACAGGCGGCATTGGGATTTTCCGACGGCGCGGGCAGGGTGAGCCCGGCAGTCTGGAAAGCATGCCCGAAGCTGTCAACCCGATACCCCTGCCCGCGGTTGACGGGCGTCTGTCCCGGCTGCTGCAGGCGCTGTGGCCGCCGCGCTGCCTGGTGTGTGGCGAGCGTGGGGATGACCGCCGCGACCTGTGCGGGCCCTGCACGCGATCACTGCCGTGGCTGCGGGTCGCGTGTCCGACCTGTGCGCTGCCGCTGCCGATGCCGGCGCCTGCCTGCGGCGAATGCCTGCGGCGCGCGCCGCCCCTGGCCGCGGTGCATGCCGCCTTCGTCTACGCGCGACCGCTGGACCGGCTGCTGCCGCGCTTCAAGTTCCATGGCGACCTTGCCGCCGGGCGGCTGTTGTCGCAGCTGATGGCCGATGCCAGCGCGGACTGGGCGCGGCCCGAGGCGCTGGTCCCGATCGCGCTGCACCGCGCGCGCCTGCGCCAGCGCGGCTACGACCAGGCGCTGGAGCTGGCGCGTCCGCTGGCGCGTCGACACCGCGTTGCACTGTGCCCGCAGCTGCTGGTGCGGCAGCGTCCGACCGCGCCGCAATCCGCGCAGTCCGACGCCAACGCGCGGCGGCGCAACCTGCGCGATGCCTTTGCCGTGCCGCCAGGCGCCACCGTGCCGGCGCACGTCGTGCTGGTCGACGACGTCATGACCACCGGCGCGACCCTGCACGCGGCCGCGCAGGCGCTGCGCCTGGCCGGCGTCGCGCGCGTGGATGCCTGGGTGTGCGCGCGGGTGCCGTGAGGTCGTGATCAGCGCAGCGCGTAGTCCGCGGCGATGCCGGCGAAGATGGCCGCGCCCACCCAGTGGTTATGCAGGAACGCGCGGAAGCAGGCATCGCGATCGCGGTGGCGGGCGATGGCAAATTCGAAGGCGACCAGCACCATCGCCACGACCAGCCCGCACCAGTAATAACGCCCCAGCTGCGCGCGCTGCCCGACCAGCGCCAGCGCGGCGAACATCAATGCATACAGCACGCCCAGTGCTGCCAGGTCCATGTCGCCGAACAGGATCGCCGTGGACTTGGCGCCCATGCGCAGGTCATCGTCGCGATCGACCATCGCATACCAGGTGTCGTAGGCCGTCGCCCAGAAGATGTTGGCGACGTACAGCACCCATGCGATGGCGGGGATTTCGCCCTGCACCGCCGCGAACGCCATCGGGATGCCCCAGCCGAAGGCCATGCCCAGGTAGACCTGCGGCAGGTAGGTATACCGCTTGAGGTAGGGATAGCTCGCCGCGAGCAGCACGCCGACGAAGCTGAGGTACACCGTCAGGCGGTTGAGCGTCAGCACCAGCGCGAAGGCGACCAGCATCAGCACCGCGAACAGCGCCAGCGCCTCGCGCCCGGAGACCGCGCCGGTGGCGAGCGGACGATCGCGAGTGCGCTCGACCTGCGGGTCCAGCCAGCGGTCCGCGTAGTCGTTGATCACGCAGCCGGCCGAGCGCGTCAGCCAGACGCCGGCACTGAACACGAACAGCGGACCCCAGGGCGGAACGCCGCCCGCGGCGATCCACAGGCCCCACCAGGTCGGCCACAACAACAGCAGCCAGCCGATCGGTCGATCGCCGCGCAGCAGTTGCCAGTACCGCCGCAGGCGCCCCGGCGGCGGCGGCGCGAGGGCCTGTTCGTAACGCTCGTAGGTCATCGCGGCAGCCTACCAAGGGCTCCGTGGCTCGCGCCGATTCGCACGATCATGCGAGAATGCGCCTCCTGCGCGTGCCTCGGCTCGCGGAACGGACCACGCGCCCGTAGCTCAGCCGGATAGAGTAGTGGCTTCCGAAGCCATTGGTCGGGGGTTCGAATCCCTCCGGGCGCGCCACTGTTCCGCCGCGCCTGCCGGCAGCAGGATTCCCAGACCCGCGACAAGGTGGATCGTGCGCAATTACGACCTCGACTTCCTCAAGAAATTCTCGATGGTGATCGGCTTCCTGGTGCTGGTCACCGCCGGCCTGCAACTGCTCGCCTACCACCTCAACCACTCGATCCCGCCGGAAGTCTCGCCGGCCGTCACGCAGCGCATCCAGAACCGCATCGCCCCGCTCGGCGCGGTCTATGCCGGCGCGACCGGTGCCGCGGCGCAGGCCGCGGCCACCGCCGCATCCGCTGCGGCCGCGGCGTCGCAGGTCGCCTACGGCGGCACCACCGACGGTTCGGTGATCTTCGGCAACCTGTGCACCGGCTGCCACACCTCCGGCGCCGGCGGCGCACCGACGCTGGACAAGTCGCACTGGGCCGCGCGCATCGCCGAAGGCAAGGACACGCTCTACAAGCACGCGATCGAGGGCTACCACGGCCCCGACGGCGGCGTGATGCCGCCCAAGGGCGGCAACCCGGCGTTGACGGACGCGCAGGTCAAGGCGACCGTGGACTGGATGCTGAGCCAGATCAAGTAAACCCGCTGGCACTGACGCCCGCGAACCACGCGACGCCGCCGACGAGGCGGCGTCGTCGTTTCAGGCCCCGCACCACGTGCCCGGTATCATCCCCGCGGTGATCGTGCCCGAATTTCCGACCGACTCCTCGACCCTGCTCCTCGACGGCCCCGCCGGCGCGCTCGAGGTCGCGGTCGACCGCAGCGACTGCCCGCCGCGTCCGGCGACCGCGATCGTCTGCCATCCGCTGCCGACCGAAGGCGGCACGATGCACAACAAGGTGGTGACGATGGCCGCGCGCGCGCTGCGCGAGGTCGGCCTCGATACCGTGCGCTTCAACTTCCGCGGCACCGGCGCCTCCGCGGGCAGCTTCGACGACGGCGTCGGCGAAACCGGCGACCTGCTCACCGTCGCCGCGTGGGTACGCGCGCAGCGCCCCGACCATGCGTTGTGGCTGGCGGGTTTCAGCTTCGGCGCCTATGTCGCCCTGCGCGCGGCGGCGGAGCTGCAACCGGCCTTCATGCTGTCGATCGCCCCGCCGGTGGGGCGCAGCTGGGACTTCGACACGCTGGTGCTGCCGACCTGTCCGTGGCTGGTGATCCAGGGCGACGCCGACGAGATCGTCGACCCGCAAGCCGTCCGCAGCTGGGTCGAGGCGATGACAGCGCCGCCGCAACTGGTGCGCATGCCCGACACCAGCCACTTCTTCCACCGCAAGCTGCTCGACCTGCGCGGCGCCATCAAGCACGGCGTGCGCGCCTACCTGCCCGCCAGCGCATGACGGCCGCCGCGATGACTCCGTCGCAGGCCCATGCGGCCGGCGTCGCGCGCGGCGAATGGCTGGCCGATCCCGCGCAGGCGGCGGCACTGGCCGAACTCGATCGCATCCACGCCGCGGTGCTGGCGCCCGCGCCGCGCAGCTGGCTGGGGCGGATGCTCGGCGATGCGCCTCCCGCGCCGCGCGGCCTCTACCTGTGGGGCGGCGTCGGCCGCGGCAAGACCTTCCTGGTCGACCTGTTCTACGACTCGCTGCCGATCGCGGACAAGCGCCGCACGCACTTCCATCGCTTCATGCGCGAGATCCACGCCGCGTTGCGCACGCATGCCGGGGAACGCGATCCGCTGGCGACGATCGCGCGCGACTGGCGACGCCAGTACCGCGTGCTGGTGCTGGACGAATTCTTCGTCAGCGACATCGGCGATGCGATGCTGCTCGCGCGCCTGCTCGATCGCCTGTTCGCCGCGGGCGTGGTGCTGGTCACCAGTTCCAACACGCCGCCGGCGCAGCTGTACAAGGACGGCCTGCAGCGCGCGCGCTTCGAGCCCGCGATCGCGGCGATCCAGCGCCACTGCGTCGTGCTGCACCTGGACAGTCCGCAGGACTACCGGCTGCGCGCGCTGACGCGTTCGCCGGTCTACCGGCAACCGCTGGATGCGCAGTCCGATGCCTGGCTGCACTCGCGCTGGCAGGACCTCAGCGCCGGCTGCCCGCGCGAGACGGGGCCGCTCCACGTCGATGGCCGCGAAATCCCGACGCGCGCGCTCGCCGAAGGCCTGGCCTGGTTCGATTTCGATGCGCTGTGCGAAGGGCCGCGCGCGGCGGCGGACTACATCGAGATCGCGTGCGAATTCCACACGCTGCTGCTCGGCGGCATTCCGGTCTTCGATGCACGCCGCGACGACGCCGCGCGCCGCTTCATCACCCTGGTCGACGAGCTGTACGACCGCCACGTCAACCTGGTCTGCACCGCCGATGCGCCGCCGCCTGCGCTGTACGCCGGCGAGCGCCTGGCTGCTGCGTTCGAACGCACGTCCTCACGGCTGATCGAGATGCGCTCGGCCGAATACCTCGCGCTGGAACATCGCGGCTGAGGCTAGGCGGGGACGCGGCGCCGGTAGGCGAGCGCGCCGTAGATCGCCACCAGCACCGCCAGCGCGATGCCGATCGCCGACCACTCCTTCGTGCTCAGCGTCGACACGATCAGCACCATCGCGATCACCGCCAGCGCCGGAATCACGGCGCCACCGGGCAGGCGGAACGGCGTGCCGCGCTCGCGCAGGTCGCGCCGCTGCGCATGCCAGGCACCGGCGCAGACCAGGCCGTAGACCAGGCAGATCGCGCCGCCGGAGATCAGCGCGAGCGAATCGAAGTTGCCGACCAGCGCGAGGATCCACGCCAGGCCCGCATGCACGACCAGCGCCAGCATCGGCACCCGGTGGCGCGCGCTGACATCGCCGAACGCGCGCGGCAGGTAACCATCGCGGCCGAGCGCGAACACCAGCCGCGACGTGCCGAGCAGGTTGCCCATCAGGAATCCCGTCATCGAAATCGCCGCGGTGATGAGCAGCAGCACGCTGCCCGGCGCCCACAGGGCGCCGGCGGTATCGGCCACCGGCACGCCGCTCGCGCCCAGGCGCGCGCCGAGCACGCCCTGGCCGACGACCTGCAATCCGAGATACAGCAGCACCACCAGCGCGATCGCGACCAGCGTCGCGCGCGGCACGCTGCGCGCCGGATCGGTGACCTCGCCCGACGGCACCAGCGCGGTTTCCATGCCCGAGTAGGCGAACATCACCAGCGCCATCGACGCGCCGAGCGCGCCCAGCGACGGCACCGCCGACGGCAGGAAACTCACCTGCTGCCAGTCGACGAAGAACAGGCCGATCGCCGCCAGCGCGAACAGCGGCGTCAATTTCAACGCGGCCAGCGCGGTGATCGCACGCGCGCCGAGGCGGACGCCGAACGCGTTCAAGGCGAACAGCACGAGGTACACACCGGTCAGCAGCAAGGCGCGCGGCAGCGGCGGCGCGAGCGCCGGCACGAGTTTTGCCATCTGGATCGACAGCGCGGCCGCGACGCCGGCGCTGGAGGTGAAGTTGCTGATCCACATCAGCGCGCCGGTGATGAAGCCCGCGAACGGACCGAACGTCGCGCTGACGTAGCTGTAGGGTCCGCCGGTCACCTGCACGCGGCTGCCGATCGCGGCGAAGCACAGCGCGACCGGGATGATCGCCAGCGCGCCGGCCAGCAGCGCCAGTGGCGCCGCGGCGCCCATCTGCGCCGACAACGCCGAGGGCATGCGGAAGATGCCGCCGCCGACGATGACGTTGATGACCGCCGCGGTCAGGGCGAAGGAGCCGACGGCGCGCACCAGCGCGGCCTCGCCGTGGAGTGTCGAAGTCGTGCGGGCTGTCATCGGCGATCCGGAGCGGGTGAAGGATCGCAGCGTCGCATGCACGCGCGTGCCCGTGCCAGCAGGCACGCGCCGGTCGCGCAACGATCGGACTGTGCGCGAACGCGCAGCGGTGCTAGCGGCGGCGGCCGCCGGTCTTGGACGCCTGCGCCGGGGCGCTCGCGGCGAGCTCGCTCACGCGTTGCAGCACCTTGGTCACGCCGAGCTTCTCGACCCGGCCGCCGGACTTCTCGAACGCGGCGATGTGCTCGGCGATGCGCTCGCTGTCGACGCGCTTGTGCAGGTTGGCTTCCGAGCTCGCATCCCCACGACCCTTGCGCCCGGGCGACTTCGCCGGTGCGGCCTTCGCCGCCAGCGGCTTGGCGGCGAGCGCCTTGGTCGATGCGGCCGACTTGGACGCGACCGGTTTGGCCGGCACCGAGGCGCGCGTTGCGACCGGCTTCGTCGCCGGGGGCGCTTTCGCCGCCACGCCCGGCTTTGATGCAGGCGTGCTGGCGGCAGGCCTCGCGGCAACACCCTTGGCGGGTGGCGCCTTGGCAACCGGCTTTTTCGCGGCCGGAGCCTTCGCGGCGGCCGGCTGTGCGACCGGCGCCCTGGCAGCGGGGACCTTGGCGACCTTGGCCGGGACGGCTGGCATGCGCTTGGCCACCGCGGCCTTGGACGGCGCTGCCTTGGAAGCCCCCGCCCTGGCCGGGCTGGCCTTGGCCGGAGCGGTCCCGCGGCGGGTCTTGGCGGCTGTCATCGAAACTCCCCTGGTCGGCTACGCGGCACCCACGGTGCGCGTCGGGCCACTATGCGACCTCGGCCGCAG
>Ga0207657_10007009_pt1 | contig 11596 bp, 11 predicted proteins | sample KBSC33metaG_FD_184316 | JGI IMG/M metagenome (GOLD analysis project Ga0207657, IMG submission 184316) | Corn rhizosphere microbial communities from Kellogg Biological Station, Michigan, USA - KBS C3-3 metaG (SPAdes) (version 2) | ecosystem: Host-associated > Plants > Roots > Rhizosphere > Soil ...
GTGCCGAACTGGAGCTTCGCGACCGCGTTCAGCGCCCGGCCGACGTCGCGCGTCCACACGGACGACGCGAGCCCGTACGGGACGTCGTTCGCCCAGCGGATCGCCTCGTCGTCGTCGGCGAAGCGCTGCACCGTCACGACCGGGCCGAAGACCTCCTTCTGCACGATCTCGTCGGTCTGCTTCACGTCGGTGACGACGGTCGGCTGCACGAAGAAGCCGCGCGAGCCGTTCGTGCCCCCACCCGTGAGGACCTTGGCGCCCCTCGCGCGCTCGAGGAAGCCGAGGATGCGCTCCTGCTGCGACTGCGAGATCACGGAGCCCATCTCGATCTCGTCCGACTCCATCGGGTCGCCGACCTTCAGCGACTCGACCTGCGGCACGAGCTCCTCGAGCAGCTTGTCGTAGATCTTCGGCCCTGCGATCACGCGCGAGCCTGCAGTGCAGTCCTGGCCCGAGTTCCAGTAGCCCGCGAGCCGGATGCCCTCCGCGACGGCCTTCGGATCCGCGTCGTCGAACACGACCATCGGTGCCTTGCCGCCCAGCTCGAGGTGGACGCGCTTCAACGTGTCCGCCGCGTTCCGCGCGATCGCCTTGCCGGTGCCGACGTCGCCGGTCAGCGACACGAGCCGCACGTCCGGATGCGCGACGAGCCGCTCGCCCACCGGGACGCCGTCGCCGGTGACGACCTGCAGCACGCCCTCGGGGATGACCTCCTGCGCGAGCTGCACGAACCGCAGCAGCGAGAGCGGCGTCTGCTCTGACGGCTTCAAGATCTGCACGTTGCCCGCCGCGAGCGCCGGCCCCATCTTCCAGATCGCCATCATCAGCGGGTAGTTCCACGGGCAGATGCCGCCGACGATCCCGAGCGGCTCGCGCCGGATGATCGAGGTGTAGCCGTCGATGTACTCGCCCGCGGACTTCCCCTCGAGCTGCCGCGCAGCGCCCGCGAAGAAGCGGAGGTTGTCCGCCCCGAACGGCATCTCGTCGCGCGATGCCATCAGCGGCTTGCCGACGTTCAGCGACTCGAGCTGCGCGAGCTCCTCCGCGTTGTCGTCGATCACGTCGGCGAGCATGTGCAGGAGCTCCGACCGGTCCTTCGGCGTCTTGTCGAGCCACTCGGGCAGCACCTTCTTCGCCGCCTCGACCGCGCGGTCGACGTCCTCGGCGCCACAGCGCGGCACCTCGGCGATCACCTCGCCGGTGGCGGGGGCGATGACCTCCATCGTCTCGCCCGACGCGCTGTCGACCCACTTGCCGCCGACGAACGCCTGGTATGCCGTCTTCGTTGCGCTCATGTCTCTCTCCTTACTTCGCTGTGCCCCGGGCGACGACCCCGGTGTCGCGCATCAGCCTCTGCGCGAGCGCCACGGGAATCACCGTCAGGAGAATCATCACGAAAGCGATCGCGTTCACGATGGGCAACTGCTGCCCGAGCCGGATGTAGCCGAGAATCAGGAGCGGGAGCGTGTTTTGCGCCCCCGCGGTGAAGAACGTGACGACGACCTCGTCGAACGACAGGGCGAAGGCGAGCAGCCCGCCGGCGACGAGCGCGGTCGAGACGACCGGCCAGATCACGAACCGGAACGTCTGCCAGCCGTCGGCGCCGAGGTCGGCAGAGGCCTCGAGGAGCGACGGCGACGACCTGCGCAGACGCGCCAGCACGTTGTTGTAGACGAGAACGACGCAGAACGTCGAGTGGCCGATGACGATCGTCGTCAGCGACAGGTTGATGTGGTTGAAGACGAAGAACGAGTTGAGGGCCATGCCGGTGATGATCCCAGGAAGCGCGATCGGCAGCACGAGCAGGAACGACACCGTCTCGCGGCCGAAGAACCGGAAGCGCGCGATCGCGAACGCCGCCGCCGAGCCGAGCACGAGCGCCGTGCCCGTCGCGAGGAGCGCCGCGCGCACCGACAGCCAGATTGCAGTTCGCACCTCCGACGCATCCCACGCGACGCGGAACCAGTGCGTCGTGAAGCCAGGGATCGGCCAGCTCTGGATATTCGACTTGTTGAACGCATAGACCATGATCAGCCCGAGCGGCAGCCACAGGAAGAGGATGACGAGCGTCGTCCACGCGCCGAGCGCCCAGCGTGTCGAGCGCTGCTCCACTACATGGCCTCGAACGCGCCGAGCCGGCGCGCAATCAGGAGGTACACGGCCATGACGACGAGCGGAATGCTCGCGAACGCCGCAGCGAACGGAACGTTGTTCGAGATGCCGACGGACGAGTAGACGACATTGCCGATGAACTGCGTCCCCGGATGGCCGCCGGCGAGCAACGGCGTGACGTAGTCGCCGAGCGTCAGCGAGAACGTGAAGATCGAGCCTGCGATCACGCCCGGTAACGCGAGTGGCAGCACGACGCGACGGAACGTCTGGAACCCGCCCGCGCCGAGATCGCGCGATGCCTCGATCAGCGAGTGCGGCACGCGTTCGAGCGCGCCGAACACCGGCAAGATCATGAACGGCAGCCACACGTACGAGAAGACAATCCAGACGGCCCAGTTCGTATACGCGATGTGGATATGCGGCAGCCCGACCTTCCCGAGCGTCCAGTTCAGGACGCCGTCCTCGTTCAGGATCAGCCGCCAGATGTAGACCCGGATCAGGTAGCTCGACCAGAGCGGCAGGAGCACCGCGACGAAGAGGAACGTCCGCGAGCGGCCCGACGCGATCCGCGCCATGAAGTACCCGAGCGGAAACGCGAGCACTGCATCGGTCAGCGTCACCGCCGCGGCGATCCCGATCGTCCGGAGCGCGATCGAGCGGTATGCGCCCGACTCCCAGATCGTGCGGTAGTTGTCGATGTTCCAGATGCGCTCGATCTCGGTCGTGAACGGGTTGACCGTCCAGAACGACGAGATGAAGAGCGCGACGAGCGACGCGAGATAGACGAAGCCGAACGCGAGGAGCGGTGGCGCGAGCAGGAGCACGGCCTTCGCCCAGCGATGCCGCCAGAAGAAGCCCGAGAGGCGGAGCCGGGCGGACCGAAGTGGCCCGCCCGGCCGCGCACTTAACCCTTCAGCTGTGTCCAGGCCTGTTGCCACTGCGTGTAGTCCATGCAGTTCTTCTGGCCGTTGCCGCAGTCTGCCACCGGCGTCTTCCAGAACTTGATCGAGCGGAAGTACGCCGCCGAAGCGCCGCAGTGGTACTGCGCCGCAGAGCCCGGCGACAGCTTGTTCATGATCGGGCACGCCTTCGGGTTGGCCGGCGTCTCACCGAAGTAGATCGCCTGCTGCGCCTGCACCTTCGGCGTCGAGATCCACTTGAGCCACATGTACGAGCAGTTCGGATGCTTCGCCTTCGCCGACAGCATCCACGTGTCTGCCCAGCCCGTCGCGCCTTCACTCGGGATCAGGTCCTTGACCGGAACCTTGTCCGCGATCAGCGTGTTGGTCTGATACGGCCACGTCGCGCCGATGACGGCGTCGCCGTTCTTGAAGAGGTCGATCTCGTCCGAGGCGAGCGCCCAGTACTTCTTGATCAGCGGCTTCTGCTTCTTCAGCAGGTTGACCGCCGCATCGAACTGCTTCTGGTTCAACTCGTACGGGTCCTTGATACCGAGCGACGGGGAGTGCTTCGACAGATACAGCGCCGCGTCGGCGATCTGGATCGGGTTGTCCGGGACGGTGATCTTGCCCTTGTACTTCGCGCTGTAGATCGCGCCCCAGCTCGCCGGAGCCGGCTTCACCTTGGTCGTGTTGTAGAGCAGCGTGTTCGGGCCCCACTGGAGCGAGACGCCGTAATGCTGTCCGCCGATCGTGTTGTGCGGCGGCGACTTCAACGCCGGAATGAAGTTCTTCCAGTCGGGGATCAGGTTCACGTTGACCGGCTGCACGTCCTTGCCGTAGATGAGGCGCAGGCTCGCGTCGCCGGAGGCGGAGACCATGTCGTACTGCGACCCGCCGCCGCTTCGCATCAGGGTCACCATCTCGTCCGACGAGCCGGCGTACTTCGCGTTCACCTTGCACCCGGTCGCCTTCGTGAACGGCTTCACCCACTGCGGCTGCGTGTAGCCCTCCCACGCAACGAGGTTCAGCTGTCCTTCTCCCTTGCCGATCGTCGTCGGCAGCCCATTGCCGGCACTGATGCCGGCCGCGGGAACGCACAAGGCGGCGGCGAGCGCCGCCAGTAGTACGTGAGCCCTCTTGATCCGAATCACTGCTCGCCCTCCTTGGGTAACGCGTAGGTGTGCTCGGGTTTCCATTCGAGCCGGACGCGCTTGCCGCGCGCTTCCAGCACGTCTTGCGACGTCGCTTCGAGGTTCTGGCGGACGACGACGAGCTCGCCGCCGGCGTCGAGGTCGACGAGATACCGGGTGACCGACCCGACATAGACGACCTCGCGCACGACGCCGGGCTCGCCGGGCCCGCCGTCGCCTTCGCTCATGTGGATCTTCTCGGGGCGGATCGTGATGCGCCGCCCGTCCCGCTCGAACACGTTCGACACGCCCACGAAGCCCGCGACGAACTCCGTCTGCGGATGCTCGTACACATCCGCCGGCGCACCGATCTGCTCGATCCGCCCTTCGTTGAACACCGCGAGGCGGTCGCTCATCGTGAGCGCCTCCTCCTGGTCGTGCGTCACGTACACGAACGTGATGCCGAGATCGCGCTGCAGCGCCTTGAGGAAGACCTGCATCTCCTGGCGAAGCTTGAGGTCGAGCGCGCCGAGCGGCTCGTCGAGCAGAAGCACCGACGGCGAGTTGACGATCGCGCGGGCCAGCGCGACCCGCTGCCGCTGCCCGCCCGAGAGCTGCACCGGCCGGCGCGACGCGACGTTCGGCAGCCGGACGCGCTCGAGCACCTCCTGCGCTTTGACGCGACGGTCGCGCCGCGAGACGCCCTTCACGCGGAGGCCGTACTCGACGTTCTCCTGCACTGTCATGTGCGGGAAGAGCGCGTAGTCCTGGAACACGGTGTTGACGTCGCGCTCCGACGGCGGCACACGCGTCACGTCGATGCCCGCGAGCTCGACGTGGCCCTCGTCCGGTTGCTCGAAGCCGGCGATGACGCGCAGCGACGTCGTCTTCCCCGAGCCGGAAGGCCCGAGCAGCGTGAAGAACTCGCCTTCCGCGATGTCGAGGTCGAGGTTCTCGATCGCGACCACATCGCCGAACGTCCGGCGAATGCCGCTGAGCCGCACCGCAGGTGTGGCAGCCGGCGCGTCGCGCGCGTCGCTAACCGGAGCCTGCGTCGCCAAGCGCCTCCTCCAGAATCGCGAGCCCCCGCTCCAGCTCTTCGTCCGTCGCCGAGAGCGGCGGCAGGAGCCGGATCACGTTTCCGTAGAGCCCGCACGAGAGGAGAACGAGCCCCTTGTCGCGTGCCGCCGCTGTCACCGCTTTCGCCGCGTCGCCGTTCTGTTCGGTGAGCTCGAGCGCGAGCATCGCGCCGAGCCCGCGCACTTCGCCGACGATCGGCTGCCGCGCGGCGATCTCGTCGAGGCGCGTGCGGAGAAGCGTTGCGATCTGCTCCGCGCGCCCGCGGAAGCCGGGCGACGACAGCTCGTCGAGCACGGCGAGCGCTGCGGCGCAGGCGACCGGGTTGCCGCCGAAGGTGCCGCCGAGGCCGCCCGGATGTGGCGCGTCCATCAGGTCGGCGCGGCCCGTGACGGCTGCGAGCGGCAGCCCGCCACCGAGCGTCTTGCCGGACACGAGCAGGTCGGGCTCGATGTCGTAGCGCTCGATCGCCCAGATCGTCCCCGTGCGGCCGCAACCGGACTGCACCTCGTCGTCGACGTAGAGAATCTTGTGCTCGTCGCAGAGCTCGCGCAGCGCGTGCACGAACTCCGGCGGCATCGGGATGAAGCCGCCTTCGCCCTGCACCGGCTCGAGCACGATGCATGCGACCTCGCGTGGGTCGACGTCCTGCTTGAAGAGGAGCTCGAGGCCGTGCAGCGCGTCCTCCGTCGATACGCCGCGGTACGGGTACGGCGCCGGCGCGCGATGCACATCGGTCGCGAGCGGCCCGAAGCCCTGCTTGTAGACGAGCTTCGACGTCATCGCCATCGTCAGGTTCGTGCGGCCATGGAACGCCCGGTCGAAGACGACGACGCCTGCACGGCCCGTCGCGGCGCGCGCGATCTTGACGGCGTTCTCGACCGCCTCGGCGCCCGAGTTCAGCAGGATCGACTTTGTCGCGGCGTTGCCCGGCCAGAGCTCGTCGAGCTTCTCGGCGACGGCGACGTACGGCTCGTACGCGCCGACCATGAAGCACTGGTGGAGGTAGCGGTCGACCTGCTCGTGGATCGCCCGCACGACCGAGGCGTTCCCGTGGCCGAGGTTCTGGCAGGCGATGCCGCCGCCGAAGTCGAGGTACTCGCGGCCCTCCGCGTCCCAGATCCGGGCACCCCAGGCCCGCGTGACGACGAGCTCGGTCGCCGTGATGCCGCGCGGCACGAAGCGCTCGCGCGCCTGCCGCACGCGATCCGTGGAGACCCGATCCTCGACCCGCACGGGTGGGAGTATCGCACTACCGGAATGCGAGGTGAAAGGGTCGTTTCGCTGCGCATTGCGCAGTCGGCGGCTGAGTAGGATCGCTCGGTGCGGCCCCTCCATCCGCAGTTCCGGCCCTACACCTGGGCGCTCTCGTCCGTCGAGATCGCGACCCGTGCGGGTCTCCGTCCCGAGGACGTGCTGCGCTTCGACGGCAACACGCAGCCCGACCCGCCGGCGACCGCCCGGCCCGAGACGGTCGCGGCCGCGCTCGAACGGATCCAGTCGTACCGGCACGGCGGCTTCCCGGAGCTCGTCGCGGCGATCGCGGCCTACAACGGCGTCGAGCCGCAGAACGTCGTCCTCGGCGCCGGCGCCGACGACCTGCTCATGCTCTGCGCCCGGTCGTACGCGGGCCCGGGCGACCTGATCGCGATCGCGGACGAGCCGTCGTACCCCCTCTACCGCGTCGCCGCGTGGGTCACGGGCGCCGGCGTCGGCGACGAGCGGCCGGTGCTCACCTTCGTCTGCCGGCCTCATAACCCGAGCGGCGCCATGGTCGACATCCCGGCCGCACGCCCGCTCGTCGTCGACGAGGCGTACTTCGAGTACGGAGGCGAGACGGCGGTGCCGCTGATCGACGACGACGTCATCGTCGTGCGGACGTTCTCGAAGGCGTTCGGGCTCGCGTCGGCGCGCGTCGGCTACGCGGTCGCGAGCGCGGCCACCGCCGCCGAGCTGAACGAGCGCCAGCAGCCGGCGCCGATCTCGACGGTCGGTGCCGCGCTCGCGCTCGCGGGCCTCGAGGCCGGGCCGCCCGATGTCTCCGCGACGGTCGCCGAGCGGGAGCGGCTCGCGGCGGAGCTTCGAAGCATCGGGCTCGAGCCGCTGCCGTCCTACACGAACTTCCTCCTCGTGCTGCACCCGCGCGCGCAGGCGCTCTACGAGGCACTGCTGCTCGCAGGGCTCGCGGTGCGGCCTTCACCGGGGGCGATTCGCATCACCGTGCACCGGCCGGAGGCGGACGACCGGCTCGTCGCTGCGCTCGCGCCGTTGGTCTGAGAGGGTCGAGCGCGTCGCGCCCGGCGCCGGTGTCTCCGTGGCGGACAGTGACACGCGCAACGCCGGGCGAGACGTGCTCGGAAGCGTGGTACGACCGTCCGGCGGCTTCGGTTTTGCTAGCGCCCCGCGCTCGTCGCCTGGATCTCGGCCGGGCAGCGCCAGTACTCGAGCTTGCCGGCGATCCCTGCGGCGATGCAGTCGCGCTTCGTCAGGTCGGGCCTGCCCTCGAGCTTGCCCGGCTTGCACGCCTCGACGACGACGCCCTGGACGACGGCCGACACCGGCGAGCACTTCGAGGTGAGCCCGGTGGTCTTGAGAACGCGGCCGTCCTTCAGCACGACCATCAGCGCGAGGATGCAGGCTGCGACGACGAAGATGGGCTTCAGCACGTGCGGCGTCCTTTCCCCGGCGCCGCAGTTGCCGGAATCGCTTCTCTCGTTGTATCGACGCCTGTGACGTTGCGCCGTACCTCATCCGGGTGAGCGTCACTCCGCGAGCCGGCGCTGCCAAGCGTCAGCAGAAGCGCGCCCCTCCGGAGTCGCGAGGAAGTGCTCGAGCGGAACGTGGAGGAACGCGCCGCGTGCTTCCGCCAGGACGTCAGTGCCGTCGGTGATGTCCGCGTCCGCGTGCAGACGCCTGCCGCGCTCGCCGGAGAGCCGCGCGCGAACGAGGAGCTCGGTGTTGATCGGGACCGGCCGCCGGTAGCGGACGAAGATCCGGGCCGTCACCGCCGGGAAGCGGTACCACGTCACGAGCAGGCCGCACGCCTCGTCGAGCGCGGCGGCGACGAGCCCGCCGTGCACGAGCCCCGGCCCCGCCTGGTGGCGCTCGTCGAAATGGAACCACGCCTCGTACTCGCGCAGCCCCTCCACTTCGGGCTGCGGCAACCGGATCCCGCCGGGCGCGTCGCCGCACCCCCAGCACGCGGGATCGTGGTGCGGTGGGATCACTCCTTCTGGTCCCACACGTTCTCGAACGTCCCGAAGCGGAGCTCCTGGTCGTAGAGGAAGCGGGTGTCGTCGACGCGGCGCATGTACTCGTCGCGGTGCTCGGCGGCGAAGGCGTTGTAGTCCTCTGCCGACTCCCAGCGGTCGATGACGAGATACCGGCCCGGCAGCTCGACGTCGCGGAGGAGCTCGGTGCCGATGTAGCCGCGGCCGGCACGGAAGAACTGCGACCAGTCCCCGTCGGTGCCGTACGCCCGCTCGAACGCCTCGGCGTCGCGCACCTCATAGCTGAAGACCAGGGTGATCACCCGGCCATTCCTATCAAGCGTGGGCGCTAAGGTCCCCCGCGATGAGCGCCGAGCCCGCCCTCGAGGAGGACACCGCCGAGGACCGCAGCCGCTACGCAGGCGTTCTCCGCTTCTACGATCTCGCGAAGCACCAGGAGTGGCAGGTCAAGGACGTCCCGTGGGGCGAGATCTCACCGATCCCCGAGGGGAAGGGGTCACCGGAGCGGCAGACGCGCCGGCGGGACATCTGGCGCTCGGTCGTGATGCAGCAGCTCCAGGCGGACGTGCTCGCATGCGAGATGGCGGCGCAGCTCCTGAACGCGGCGCCGGACCCGGAGGCGAGGCTCTACTACACGACGATGGTGCAGGACGAGGCGCGTCACACCGAGGCGTGGCTGAAGCTGATCGGCCAGATCGGCGGCGAAGGGGAGCGCGACCCGCACCTCGACAAGCTCGGCCACATGTTCCTCGAGGCGGACACGCTCGAGGAGAAGGTCTTCCTGATGCAGGTGTTCTTCGAGCGGCTGATCATCCCGCGCTTCCGGCTGATCGCGCGCTCGTCGCGCGGAACGATCCTCGAGGACATCTGCAACCGCCTCGCCGTGGATGACGGGATTCACCACGGCGCCGGCATGGCGTACGAGCGCGTCCTGCTCGAGGGGGCGGACCGGAAGGTCAAGCAGCAGCTGATCGACGCCGCCAACCGGATGCTGCCGGAGTTCGCCGCGCACGCACTCTGGCGGCCGAAGGCGCGCGAGTTCGTCGGCAACCTGATGGAAGCGCGCGACCGCGAGCGCTTGAAGACCGAGCTGAACCACGGGGTGCGGCTCGCGAAGTCGCTGGGCCTCGACGTCTCGGACGTCGCGCTGCCTTTTTAGGCGGCTCGCAGCAACCAGCTTTCAAGCTGGTTGCAGTCGTTCCGCAACGACTGCAACCTGACTGAAGTCAGGTTGCTAGCGAATGCCCCCGCGTTCGAAATGCGCGCGGAAGAAATTCTCGGACCCGGCTGTCGCCATCGCGGACGACGCGCTGATCTCGAGCGCGAGCGCGGCCGCGGCGACGATCTGCGCGAAGCGGTAGACCTTGCCGGCACCGGCGCAGCCCATCGCGGCGAGCCACTCGTGCGCGGTCGGGAGCGTCGTGCCGCCGCCGACGGTGCCGACCTCGAGGCCCGGGAAGCGGATCGACGCGTGCAGCCCGCCGTCGACGCGCCGGCCGGTGCCGTGCGCCATCGAGCTCGTGCCGACCATGCCGAGGTCCTGGCCCGTCGCGGCGAACACCGCCGCGATCGCCGACGCCGGCGTGAACGCCACCGACTGCATGCCTGACGCGACCGCGCCGTGCGTGCCCGCCCAGGACAACGCTTCGAGATCGCCCGCCGTCGTGCGGAGCACGCGCGAGATCGCCTCGTCGGTGAGCGTCGCCTCGGCGATCACCGTCTTGCCGTGGCCGGACTGGAAGAACTCGAACGACGGCTTCTTGTCGCCGCCCATGTTCGCCTCGAGCATCGACCGCTCGATCGCCACCGGCGCGTTCGGCAGCACGTACGCCATGTTCAGCGCATACGCATTGCGCGTCATCATGTTCGGCCCGACCGCGTCGCCCGTCGTCCAGCGCCAGAGCACGTGGCACATCGGCCCGACGACATGCGTCTTCGCCTCGCGCAGGACGGCGTAGCGCGACAGCTCGGCGATGTCGGAGGTGCGCAGGAACTCCCGCATCGCGTCCACGTTCTCGCCGATCCAGCGTGCGAGCGTCAGCGCATCGCCGGCGTCCTTGCAGACGAAGCACGACGCGCGCGTGATGCGATCCGCCACGACATACGTGCGGAAGCCGCCGGACAGCTCCACGGCCTTCGCCCCGCGCTGGAGCGACGCCGTCAGCCCGCCCTCGCTGTGCGCGAGCGGGACGACGACCTCCTCGTCGGCGCGGCCGCTCTCGACGACCTCGCCGTCGTCGGACAGCGCGTACTCGCCCAGCGAGACGCTGAGCTGCGCGACGGAGACCGGAATCGTCGCGACCCCGGTGACGGACTCGGCGACGCTCGCGTATGCCGCGAGGTCGACGCTTCCGTTCAGCCCGAGCGCCTCGCGGCGCGCGGCGATCGAAGCGGGGTCGTTCTTGCGCGGCAAGCGGTCGGCCATGCCGCCATTCTGGCGTAACCTCACGTCGATGCCCGCCCAACCGATCGACGGCAAGCTTCTCGCAGCCAAGGTGCGCGAGGAGGTCGCTGCCGAGGTCGCCGAGCTCGGCGACGTCGGGCTGACGACGGTGCTCGTCGGCGACGACCCGGCCTCGCACGTCTACATCAACGGCAAGCACAAGGCGGCGACGAGCGTCGGCATCCACGCGAACGACCTCCGCCTGCCCGCCGACCTGCCCGAGGAGGAGCTGCTGCAGCTCCTCGCCGACCTGAACGCCGACGATGCGGTCGACGGGATCCTCGTCCAGCTGCCGCTGCCGAAGCACATCGACGAGACCAGGGCGATCGAGGCGCTCGATCCGGGCAAGGACGTCGACGGCTTCCACCCGGTGAACGCGGGGCGCCTCTACCTCGGCAGGCCGAACCTCGTGCCGGGGACGCCGCTCGGGATCATGCGCATGCTCGCCGAGTACGACATCGAGACCGAGGGCGCGCGCGCCGTCGTCGTTGGGCGATCGAGCATCGTCGGCAAGCCGATGGCGCACCTCCTGCTCCAGGCGAACGCGACCGTGACGATCTGCCACTCCCGCACCGTCGACCTCGAGCGGCACACGCTCGACGCCGACATCCTCGTCGCCGCCGTCGGCCAGCTGCACGTGATCGGCGCCGAGCTGGTGAAGGCCGGCGCCACGGTCATCGACGTCGGCATGAACCGGACGGA
>Ga0207657_10007011_pt1 | contig 11596 bp, 11 predicted proteins | sample KBSC33metaG_FD_184316 | JGI IMG/M metagenome (GOLD analysis project Ga0207657, IMG submission 184316) | Corn rhizosphere microbial communities from Kellogg Biological Station, Michigan, USA - KBS C3-3 metaG (SPAdes) (version 2) | ecosystem: Host-associated > Plants > Roots > Rhizosphere > Soil ...
GGCGTTCGGATCTCATCCCCAACCTGGTCGCGACCGTGAAGGGCTATGCGCAGCAGGAAAAGTCGGTGCTGACCGAGGTGACCGAGGCGCGCGCCAACGCGGGCAGGGTCCAGCTCAACGCCAGCGACCTCAGCGATCCGGCCAAGGTGCAGGCGTTCAACGAAGCGCAGGGCCGGCTGACGCAGGCGATCATCCCGCTGCAGCGGCTTCAGGAGGCCTATCCGGACCTCAAGTCCAACGCCAACTTCCTGGCGCTGCAGGACCAGCTGGAAGGTACCGAGAACCGCATCAATGCGTCGCGGCGCGATTATAATGAAGCGGTGCAAGGCTATAATACGCGCATCCGCACCTTCCCCGACGCGATCGGCGCCAAGATCTTCTACGGCGCCAAGCCCAAGGTGCCGTTTGCGGCATCGGCGGCGGCGCAGCAGGCGCCGAGCGTGAACTTCAACGCGAGCTGAGGCTGAAGTGATATCCTTGATCGTCGCCCCCGCGAAAGCGGGGGTCCCGCTTCCGGTCTGGGCGAGAAGCGGGATTGCCGCCTTCGCGGGAATGACGAAGGGGTTGTGCGCGCTGCTTGCCGTCGTGTGGCTGCTCGTCGCGGCGCCGGCGGCGGCGCAGACCTTTCCGGCGAGCAACGGCACGCCGGTCGTCGACCAGGCCGGCATTCTGGCGCCGGCGCAGGTCGCCGACCTCACGGCCAAGTCGCAGGCGCTCTACACGCAGACGGGCCGCGCGTTCGCGGTGGCGACGGTGAAGAGCCTCGAAGGCTATCCGATCGAGGATTATGCCTATCGTCTCGGCCGCGCGTGGAAACTGGGCAGCGCCAAGGAAGACGATGGCGTCCTGCTGCTGGTGGCGCCGAACGAGCGCAAGGTGTCGATCGCCACCGGCTACGGCGCCGGCGCCTACATGACCGACGCATTGTCGGGCATCATCATCCGCGAAAATATCCTGCCGCACTTCAAGCAGAACCCGCCCGACTATGGGGGCGGGATCGAAGCGGGGGCCGATGCGATCATCAAGCAGATGACGGCGACGGCGGACGTTGCGCAGCGAAATGTGACCGCGGCCGCGCAGGCGAAACAGCAGCGTCAACGCTCGGACGGCAATTTCCTGCCGGTGATCTTCTGGTTGTTCGTGATCGGCTTCATCATCCTGTCGCACTTCCGGCGCGCGGTCGGGCGGCGATACCGGACCCGGCGCGGCGGCGGCATCAGCCCGTGGGTGGTCCTGTGGGGGCTCAACGAGCTCAGCCGCGGGTCACGCAGCAGCGGCTGGGGCGGCGGTTCCGGCTGGGGCGGCGGTGGCGGCGGCCTTGGCGGCGGCGGCGGAGGCGGCTTCGGCGGTTTCGGCGGCGGCTCGTTCGGCGGTGGCGGCGCTTCGGGCTCATGGTGACGGAACTGACCGCCGAGGACCATGACAAAGTCAGCGCGGCGATCGCCGCCGCTGAAGCCAAAACCAACGGCGAGATCGTGGCGGTGGCGACGCCAATTAGCGACCCGTATCATGACGTAGGGCTGCATTGGGCGCTTGTGCCCCTGTTCGCGGTACTGGCGTGGGCGGCGTGGCGGCCAACGGCGCTGGAATGGTGGTACGATTTCCTATTCGGCGGGTGGCAGGCCGAGCCGACGCTGAGCCAGCTGCTGACGCTGCTGATGGTGTTCGCGGCCCTGAAATTCACTGTCGCGCTGCTGATCCTCAAATGGATGCCGCTGCGGCTGGCGCTGACACCTGGCGCGACCAAGCATCGCCGGGTGCGGCGGCGCGCGGTCGCGATGTTCAAGGCCGCGGCCGAGCGCCGCACCGTCGGGCGAACCGGCATCCTGATCTATTTGTCGATGGCCGAGCATCGCGCCGAGATCATCGGCGACGAAGCGATTACCAAAGTGACGACGCCCGAGACCTGGGGCGAGGCGATGGCCGCGCTGCTGGTCGAGGTGAAGCAGGGACGGGTGGGCGACGGGATCGTCGCGGCGATCGAGCAGGTCGGCGTGGTGCTGGCGGAGCACTTCCCGCGCACCGACGCCGACGTGAATGAAATTCCCGACAAGCTGATCGAGCTGTGAACCTCGACGATTTGCCTCCCGCGGAACTGATGTGGGAGGGCAAGTTCGTTCGCGCGATGCGGCGCGAGCGGTGGGAATATGCGAGCCGGACGCGCGGCATCCGCGCGGTCGTTATTCTTGCCGAGCATGAGGGCAAGGTGATCCTGGTCGAGCAGCCGCGGGTGCCGACCGATTGCCGCTGCATCGAGCTGCCTGCCGGGCTGGTCGGCGATCACGATCCCGATGCGACGGTCGAGGAAACGGCGGTCAAGGAGCTGGAAGAAGAAACCGGCTTCACCGCCGATCGAGTCGAGCGGCTGGGCGAGTTCTTCGCATCGCCGGGAATGCTGTCCGAGGGCTTCACGTTGGTGCGGGCGCATGGCGTGCGCAAAGTTGGCGAGGGCGGCGGGGACGAGCATGAGGACATCGTGGTCCACCTCGTGCCGCGCGCGGACATTCCGAACTTCATCGAGCAGCGTGGCGCCGAGGGGCTGGGGATCGACGCCAAGCTATTGCTGCTGCTGAATTACTGAACCCGCGCGCAGGCGGCGCGTTCAAGCCCGTCATGACGCGTATCGTTCACATATCCGACCTCCATTTCGGGGCGCACGACGAGCGGCTGGTGGAGGGCGTCGACTGGGAGGTGGATCGGCTCAAGCCCGACCTCGTCGTGATCAGCGGCGATTTCACCCAGCGCGCGCGGACCGAGCAGTTCCGCCAGGCCTGCGAATTCCTCGAGGGACTGCGTGAGCGCGGACACGAGGTGCTCGGCGTGCCCGGCAATCACGATGTTCCGCTCTATGATGTCCTGCGCCGCTTCTTGTCGCCGCTGGCGCGCTATCGGCGGTTCATCGACGAGACCTTGTGCCCGTTCGTGGAGCTGAAGAATGTCGCGGTGCTGGGCGTCAACACCGCGCGGTCGCTGACGTTCAAGGACGGCCGTATCAACGAGCAGCAGGTCGAGTTCATCCGCGAGACCTTTGCGCGGACGCCGAGCGAGTCGTTCCGCATTCTCGTGACGCATCATCCACTGTTCGCGATGCGCGTCGGCGAGCAGGTCGAACGCGCAATCGGCAGGCAGGAGCTGGCGCTGGACGCGGTTGAGGAATCGGGGGTGGACATGGTGCTGGCGGGACACGCGCATCATGCCTCGAGCGGCGACGCCGGCGATCTGGTGACGCGGGCGGGCGGCGTGCTGGTCATTCAGGCGGGAACGGCGACCTCGACCCGCGTGCGCGAGCAGGAGCAGAGCTTCAACGTCATCGACATTGGCGAGCGGCTGGTCACGCTGACGGTCCACGGCTGGGACGGCGATGCATTCCGCGCAAAGGATTCGCGCCGTTATGAGTGGGTCGAGGGGCGGTGGAAGCTGGGGACGCCGGCCGAAGCCGCGCACTGACTTGTTTGTCGGCGCTGTGCCCGCCAAGACGCGGTACATGACGAAAATCGATGATTTCGAACTGGCGGAGTTCGTCCAGCGCGTGCTGGGCGAGGACCTCGGCACTGGCGGCGACGTGACATCGAACGCGACGATCGACGCTGACGCAAGCTTCACCGCCGAGATGAACGCGCGGCAGCAGATGGTGCTCGCCGGGCTGGAAGTCGCGGCGGCGTTCTTCCGCACGCTTGATGCCGGCGTCGCAATCGAGCTGTGCGTCGAGGATGGAGCGCGCATCGAAACCGGCACGACGCTGATGCGGCTGACCGGCAATGCGCGGGCGATGCTCGCCGCCGAACGTTCGGCGTTGAACACGCTGCAGCATCTGTCGGGGATTGCAACGCTGACGCGGCGTTACGTGGACGCGATCGCGGGTACCGGGGCGGTGCTGATCGATACGCGCAAGACCCTGCCTGGCCTGCGTGTGCTCGACAAATATGCAGCGCGAATGGGCGGCGCGCAAAACCACCGCATGCGGCTGGATGACGGAATGCTGATCAAGGACAATCACGTCGCGGTGTGCGGCGGCGTCGCCGAGGCGGTGCGCAGGGGCAAGGCGGCGAACACGGGACTGCAGGTGCAGGTCGAGGTCGACCGCATCGACCAGATCGAGCCGGCGCTTGCAGCGGGCGCGGACCGGCTGCTGCTCGACAATATGGACACGGCCAAGCTGCGCGAGGCGGTGAAGCTGGTGGCGGGGCGCGTGCCGCTCGAAGCATCGGGCGGGGTGACGCTGGAGACGATCCGTTTCCTTGCGGAAACCGGCGTCAACTTCATCTCGGTGGGGCGGATCACGCAATCGGCGCCGGCAGTGGACATCGGCCTCGATTATTCGCTCGCTCCGGCGAATTGATAGGCAAGCTTATCGATTCCTGACTGTAACATTCAGAACCGCGACAGCTTGTCAGGCGTATCTCCGTCAGCACATGGCCGCGCGTCCCCAGCGGCCGCAACATTCGAGGAGTGTTTCGATGCTGAAGAAAATCGCTCTTGCCGCTTCGGCCGCCGCAATGGTCGCCGTTCCGGTCGCTGCAGAAGCGCAGGGTTATTATGGCGGTTATGCGCCGGCCTATGGCTATAGCTACCCGTCCTATGGTTACAGCAACCCGGCCTACGGCTACGGCTATTCGTACCCGGCTTATGGCTACAATTACGGCTACGGCAGCCAGTACCGCGGTTACAACGGCTACAACAGCTACGGCTACAACAACGGCAGCAATGTCGGTGCCGCGCTGATTGGTGGCGTGATTGGTCTGGCGATCGGCAGCGCGATCACCAGCGGCAACCATCATCACCGTTACTATCGCCGCCACCGCTAAGCGGCCGGTGACGATCAAGGTTGGCGGGCCGGGGAGCGATTCCCGGCCCGCTTTCGTTTGACCTGCCGCCGCATCCAAAAATCGCGAGCATTTGCGGGCTGCCGCCTCTATAGCGGCGCAAAACCGGGAGACGGAATTTGTTCAAGGGCCTGCAGCCCATCATGTACGGCGGCCGCGAGGTGTGGCCGCTGGTCGAAGGCGGCAAGGGCGTCAGCGCCACCAACCATGCCAGCAGCGGCGCCTGGGCGGCGGCCGGGGGCATCGGCACCGTGTCCGCGGTCAACGCCGACAGCTACGATCCCGAAGGCCGTATCATCCCGCAGGTCTATGCCGGGATGACGCGCCGCGACCGGCATGAAGAGCTGATCAAATATGCGATCGATGGCGCGGTCGCGCAGGTCCAGAAGGCTTATGAGATGGCGTCCGGCAAGGGCGCCATAAACATCAACGTGTTGTGGGAAATGGGCGGCGCGCAACGCGTGCTGCAGGGCGTGCTCGAACGGACCAAGGGGCTGGTCAGCGGCGTCACCTGCGGCGCCGGGATGCCGTACAAGCTGAGCGAGATCGCGGCGTCGCACGGCGTCAGTTATCTGCCGATCATCAGCTCGGCGCGGGCATTCAGCGCACTGTGGAAGCGCGCCTATCACAAGGCCGCCGAATGGCTGTCGGCGGTGGTCTATGAAGATCCGTGGCTGGCCGGCGGGCACAACGGGCTGAGCAACGCCGAAGACCCGCGCAAGCCGCAGGATCCTTATCCGCGCGTCGCGGCGCTGCGGCAGACGATGCGCGATAACGGCATCGCCGACAGCGTGCCGATCGTGATGGCCGGCGGCGTGTGGCGGCTCGACGAGTGGGAAGACTGGATCGGCAACCCGGAGCTTGGGCAGATCGTCTTCCAGTTTGGCACGCGGCCGCTGCTGACTCAGGAAAGCCCAATCCCGGCGGACTGGAAGGCGCGCCTGATGACGCTCGAAGAAGGCGACGTGCTGCTGCACAAATTCTCGCCGACGGGTTTCTATTCATCGGCGGTGCGCAACCCGTTCCTCCGCGAACTCGAAGCGCGCAGCGAACGGCAGATCGCCTTCACCAAGGAATCGATCGGCGATCACCATTTCCAGCTCGACGTGGGCGTCGGCACGAAGAAGAATTTCTGGGTGACCAAGGGCGACCTGATCCACGCCCGCGAATGGTATGCGCGGGGCTTCACCAACGCGATGAAGACGCCCGACGATACGCTGATTTTCGTCACGCCGGAGGATGAGAAGCAAATCCGCGTCGACCAGTCGGAATGCATGGGCTGCCTCAGCCAATGCTCCTTCTCGTCGTGGGCGGACAATGAGAAGAACTCGACCGGGCGGCTGGCCGACCCGCGAAGCTTCTGCATTCAGAAGACGCTCCAGGACATCGCCCACGGCGGGCCAGTTGAGCAGAATCTGATGTTCGCCGGCCACGCCGCGTTCCGCTTCAAGAGCGATCCCTTTTATTCGAACGGCTTCATCCCGACAGTGAAGCAGCTCGTGGACCGGATTCGGACGGGGGCTTAGTGCATCGACAGTTCGTCATTCCCGCGAAAGCGGGGATCCAGCCAAAGACAAGAAACTGGGTTCCCGCTTTCGCGGGAATGACGATGTTGGTTTTAGCAATCCCCGCCGCGGCGCAGGACAAGCCGCCGCCTTACTGGGCGTCGATCGCCAGCGGGCAGGCGATGACGCGCACGGGGCCGGGCAAGAACTATCCGGGCGTTTGGCTCTACCAGCGCCGCGACCTGCCGGTCCGGGTGGTCAAGAAATATGAGAACTGGCGTCTGATCCAGGACCCGGATGGAGCGCAGGGCTGGATGCTGGTGACACTACTGAGCGACCGGCGAACGGCGATCGTCAAGCCGGGACAACCGCGCGCGATCCGCGTCGGGCCTTACGACACTGCCAAGGCGCAGTACCAGGCCGCGCCGGGCGTGGTCGGCCGCATAAGCAAGTGCAGCGACGGCTGGTGCCGAATCGAAATCGGCAAGCGCGAAGGATATGTGCAGGCGTCCGACGTCTGGGGCGTCGGCGAGAACGAGGTGGTGGATTGATATCGTCATCCCGGGCTTGACCCGGGACCCGCCTTGTCTCCTGGAGAGGGCGAAAGCAGGCAGGCCCCGGCTCAAGGCCGGGGTGACAGGGGAGAGCAGGTATGAAGACAATCGCCGCAATCGCAACCGGAGCTTTGATGATGGCCAATTCCGCCGATGCCGCCACCCGGCCCGCCGTCCAGCATTACGGCAATCCCACGCTCAACGGTCAGCCGCTGCCCTTTTCTGAAGCCGTTCGCGTAGGCGACATTCTCTATCTATCGGGTCAGTTGGGACGGGGAGCGGACGGCAAGCTGCCCGAGGGCATCGAAGCGCAAACGCGACAGACGCTCGACAATATCGGCGCGACGCTGAAGCTCGCGGGCCTGACGCACGCGGACATCTTCCACTGCACCGCGATGCTGAGCGACATGAAGCTGTGGCCGGATTTCAACAAGGCCTACGTGACCTATTTCCCCGAAGAAAAACGGCCGGCACGGAGCGCGTTCGGAACCAGCGGGCTGGCGCTCGGCGCGCTGATCGAGTTGGAATGTCAGGCTTACGCCGGCAAGAAGTAGTTAGACCAGCTCCACCGCCACCGCCGTCGCTTCGCCGCCGCCGATGCACAGGCTCGCGACGCCGCGCTTTCTGCCCGTTTGCTTGAGCGCGTTGATCAACGTCACCAGGATGCGCGTGCCGCTGGCGCCGATCGGATGACCGAGCGCGGTGGCGCCGCCGTGGACGTTGATCTTCGCATGATCGATGCCGAGGTCCTTCATCGCAAACATGGCGACGCAGGCGAACGCCTCGTTCACTTCCCACAGGTCGACGTCGCCGGCCTTCCAGCCGGCCTTGTCGAGCAGCTTGTGGATCGCGCCGATCGGGGCGACGGTGAACTGCGCCGGTTCCTGCGCATGTGCTGCAGTGGCGACGATGCGCGCGACGGGCTTGAGGCCCTTTTCGTTGGCGTTGGACTCGCTCGTCAGCACGACCGCGGCGGCGCCGTCGGAGATCGACGATGAGGTGGCGGCGGTGATCGTACCTTCCTTGGCGAAGGCGGGCTTGAGTTGCGGGATCTTGTCGGGGCGGCCGCGGCCCGGGGCTTCGTCGGTATCAACCTGGGTCTCGCCGGCGCGGGTCCTGATCGTGACCGGGACAATCTCGTCCTTGAATCCGCCATTGTCGATCGCGTCCTTGGCCCGGCGCAGGCTCTCGATTGCGTAATCGTCCATCTGCTGGCGGGTCAGCTGATATTCGTCGGCGGTGCACTGGGCGAAGCTGCCCATGGCGCGGCCTTCCTCATAGGCGTCTTCCAGCCCATCCAGGAACATGTGGTCGTAGGCGGTGTCGTGGCCGATCCGCGCACCGCTGCGGTGCTTCTTGAGCAGGTAAGGCGCGTTGGTCATCGATTCCATGCCGCCCGCGACGATCATGTCGGCATTGCCGGTGCGGATCGCCTCGTCGCCCATGATGACGGTTTGCATGCCGGAGCCGCAGACCTTGTTGACGGTAGTTGCCTGGACGGACTTGGGCAGGCCCGCCTTGATCGCCGCCTGACGCGCCGGAGCCTGGCCGAGACCGGCGGGGAGAACGCAGCCCATGTAGATGCGGTCGATGTCGTCGCCGCTGACGCCCGCGCGCTCGACCGCCGCCTTCACGGCCGTCGCGCCGAGATCGGTCGCGGAGGCATCTGCCAACGCGCCCTGCATCGAGCCCATCGGGGTGCGGGCGATCGAAAGGATGACGGTCGGGTCGGACGCGGTGGCCATGTATGATCTCCTAATTCCTCCCCGAGCTTGTCTCGAGGAGGTGGCAGCGCGAAGCGATGACGGAGGGGCCCCTCCACCATGCTGCGCATGGTCCCCCTCCCCCAGCCAAGCTGGGGGAGGATCGTGTTGCAGTGCACATAAGGCGTCGGCTCGCCTTGTTCAAACCGCAATGCTAGGCCGCTCGGCATGACAGACGCATCACTCGATTTCGACCTGGGCGAGATGGCCGACACGATCCGCGAGACCACGCGGCGCTTCACCAAGGACAAGATCGAACCGATCGCCGCCGAGATCGACGCGACCGACGAATTTCCGCGCTACCTGTGGCCGCAGATGGGCGAACTCGGGCTGCACGGGATTACGGTCTCGGAAGAGGATGGCGGGCTCGGGCTTGGCTATCTCGAGCATGTCGTGGCGCAGGAAGAAGTCGCGCGCGGGTCGGCTTCGGTGGGCCTTAGCTATGGCGCGCATTCGAACCTTTGCGTCAATCAGATACGCCGCTGGGCGAACCCCGAGCAGAAGCAGAAGTATCTGCCGAAGCTGATCAGCGGCGAGCATGTCGGTGCACTGGCGATGAGCGAAGCGGGCGCGGGCAGCGACGTCGTGAGCATGAAGCTGAAGGCCGACAAGAGCGGCAACGGCTACCGCCTCAACGGCACCAAGTTCTGGATCACCAACGGTTCCGAGGCGGACACGCTCGTCGTCTACGCCAAGACGGGCGAGGGGAGCCGCGGCATCACCGCCTTCCTGATCGAGAAGAGCATGGATGGCTTTTCGATCGGGCAGAAGGTCGACAAGCTCGGCATCCGCGGATCGCCGACGGCGGAGCTGGTGTTCGACGATTGCTTCGTGCCGCCCGAGAACATCCTCGGTGAGGAGAATAAGGGCGTCGAGGTGCTGATGAGCGGGCTCGATTACGAGCGCACGGTGTTGGCAGGGCTACAGCTCGGGATCATGCAGGCGTGTCTCGACGTAGTTCTGCCCTACGTCCGCGAGCGCAAGCAGTTCGGCAAGCCGATCGGCAGCTTCCAGCTGATGCAGGCGAAGATCGCCGACATGTACGTCGCGCTGAATTCGGCGCGCGCATACGTTTACCAGGTCGCGCGGGCGTGCGACGCGGGGAAGACGACGCGCTACGACGCCGCGGGGGCGATCCTGCTGGCTTCGGAGAATGCGGTGAAGGTCGCCAATGAGGCGGTGCAGGCGCTGGGCGGCGCCGGCTACACCAAGGACTGGCCGGTCGAACGCTACTATCGCGACGCGAAGCTGCTCGACATTGGCGCGGGCACGAATGAGATCAGGCGGATGTTGATTGGGCGTGAGGTGATTGGGGCGTGAAGCCGCCGAGCGTAACGTAAGCGGAGCGAAGCGAGCGTCGTTACGTCGAGAGACGGCGAACGGCGGCCGACGGCCGAGCGAAGCGAGTGTCGATCGACGGCGCGGATTTACTCCGCGTCGGCAGGGCATTTTTCTAGTGAAGGGCCGTCACGGGAGTGAATCCCGTGACGTCAGTCCTGTCCGCTACGCGGCAGGCTGGCCGGCTTTCGCCGTCTCTTCGCTTAGCGACGCTCGCTTTGCTCCGCTTACGCTGAGTTCGGCGGCTCAACCCCAGATCTTCACGCGCTTGTCGGGCGCGAGGTAGAGTTTCTGCCCCGGCTTCACCGCGAACGCCGGGTACCAGGCGTCGATGTTGCGCACCGTCAACGCGCGGAATTGCTCGGGCGCGTGGCCGTTGGTGAGGACGATCTGGCGCAGCGTCTCCGGGCGCGACTTCACGGCCCACGACTGGGCGAAGGCGAGGAAGAAGCGCTGGTCGCCGGTGAGGCCTTCCTTCGTCGGCAGTTCCTTGCCGCCGAGCGACGCGCGGTAGGCGTCGTAGGAGGCCGCGAGGCCGGCGACGTCGGCAATATTCTCGCCGAGCGTCAGCTTGCCGTTCACGTGCAGGCCGGGCAGCGCCTCATACTGGTCGAACTGCTGGGCCAGTGCATCGCCCGAGGCGGTGAACCGCTTGAAATCGGCCGGCGTCCACCAGTTGCGGAGCGCCCCCGTCGAATCGAACAAGGCGCCGCCATTGTCGAAACTGTGGCTGATCTCGTGGCCGATCGTGGCGCCGATCCCGCCATAGTTGAACGCGGCGTCGGCGGCCGGATCGAAGAACGGTTTGACGAGGATCGCGGCCGGGAAGTTGAGCGCGTTCTGCACCGGCAGGTTGACGGCGTTGACGAGCTGCGGCGGCATCCACCATTCGGCGCGGTCCATCGGCTTGCCGATCTTGGCGATCTGATGCTTGTACTCGGCCAGCTGCGCGTTTTTCTGGTTGGCATACGCATTGTCGGCCGTCAGCTGCAGGCCCGAGTAATCGCGCCAGGTGTCGGGATAACCGACGCCGACGACGATGTTCTTGACCTTCTTGAGCGCTTCTTCCTTGGTCGAGGGCGCCATCCAGTCGATGGCCTGGACGCGCTTGGCGAAAGCGGCCTTGATATTGTCGACCATTTTCTGGATCTCGGCCTTGGACGAGGCCGGGAAATATTTGTCGACATAGGCCTTGCCGACCGCATCCTGCAGATTGTTGCTGGTCGCGTTAAGCGCCAGCAGATCGCGCGGCCGCTGCTGCGGCGTTCCCGCCAGCGCGGTGCCGTAAAAGGCGAAATTGGTGTCGCGGAAAGCCTTGGGCAGGACCTGGGCCTGGCCACTCAACTGATGAAAGGCGAGCCAGTCTTTCCAGTTCTGCAGCGGTTCCGACCCGACCAGCGCGGCGAGCTTCGGAATCGACGCGAAATGGTAGGCGTCGAACTTCTGCGCGCTGCCGAGCTGCGCGGCATTCAGCAGCGCGGCCCAGTCGAGGCCCGGCGCTTTTTGTTCGAGCTGCGCCCTCGTCCACACCTGCGCGCCGTTGGCGAAATCCTCGCTCTGTTCGCGGGGCTCGTGCGCTTTGGCGATCTTGGTCTCGAGATCCATGATCCGGC
>Ga0207657_10007012_pt1 | contig 11595 bp, 8 predicted proteins | sample KBSC33metaG_FD_184316 | JGI IMG/M metagenome (GOLD analysis project Ga0207657, IMG submission 184316) | Corn rhizosphere microbial communities from Kellogg Biological Station, Michigan, USA - KBS C3-3 metaG (SPAdes) (version 2) | ecosystem: Host-associated > Plants > Roots > Rhizosphere > Soil ...
AAATGACGCGCATAGCGCCACAGGTAGTCATGGCCGAGTTCCTCAGTCGAGGGCTTTTAAAACTGGTGACGTGCACGCCCTGCGGGTTCACCCCGCTCATGACGTGACGGATCGTGCCGTCCTTGCCACCGGCGTCCAGCGCCTGGAGGCAGACCAGCACCGCGTGGCTGTCCTGGGCGGCTAGCCGCGCCTGGTAGTCGCACAGCAAGGCGATGCCGTTCCGCATGACCTCCTTGGCGTGCTTCTTCTTCACGTAGCCCGCTTTGTAGCCGGGGTCGAAGTCCTTCGCCAGGTGCACCTTCGACCCCGGCTTGACCCGCAGCGGCTTGATCAGTTCCGCGATGCGTTCCGCTTGCTTGTCGGTCATCGTCGGTCAGTCCTCTCTGGACGAGTTCGTGACCCATGAGCGGCCTGCCTTCTGCGGGACCACGTTCGTGCCTGCCTGCCCCGCCGCGATCGCGGAGAGTTCGGCGAGCGCGCCGATCGCCGCGCGCCGGCCGGTTTTCGCCGCGAACCGCGTGGCCGCCGCCACCTTCGGTTCCATGGACCCGGCCGCGAATTCGTAGCAGGCCAGCTCCTCCGGGGTAACCTGGCCGAGCCGCCGCTGCGCCGGGCTGCCCCAGTGCAGGTAGACGCCGTCCACGTCGGTGGCCATGAGGAGCAGGTCCGCGTGCACTTCCTCGGCGAGCAATTCGCTCGCAAGGTCTTTGTCGATCACGGCCTCGACCCCGAGCAGGGTGCCGGGCCGCGAGGACGGGTACGTCGTCGGCACGCCGCCGCCGCCCGCGCAAAGCACCACCACGCCTCGGTCGAGCAGCCAGGTGATCGGCTGGATCTCGACGATCTGCCGTGGCTCGGGAGATGCCACTACCCGGCGCCAGGCGGCGCCGTCCCTCCGAAATGTCCAGCCCTTCGTACGGGCGAGCGCGTCCGCCGTGTTCTTGTCATGGACGGGGCCGACGAACTTCGCTGGCCTGGCGAAGGCGGGGTCATCTGGGTCTACCACCACCATGGTGAGCAGGGTCGCCACCTGATGCGGCGGCGGCAGCAGGCTGCGCAGTTCCTGCTGGATGAGGTAGCCGATCATGCCCTGCGCACCAGCGTCCAGCACATCCAGCGGGTAGTGCGCGGCACCCGGAGACGACTCGGTCGGCAGCGGCAGCAGGCCGACCTGAGGACCGTTGCCGTGCACGACCACGATGTCGTGCTCCTCGGCCATCGGCGCGATCGCCTCGGCGGCGATCCTGACGTTCCTCCGCTGGATCTCAGTGGTTAGCGGGTCACCGCGCCGCAGCAGCGCGTTACCGCCCAGCGCCACTACGATCCGCATCTCAGCCTCCTCACCCGCTGACCTGGCTGGGTGCTCTCAGATGCTGTTCCAGCGGCGGCACGAAGTCGTCACCCACCCACGGGTGATTGCCACCGCACGCTGGTGCCGGACACGGGTTCAGAGCAGGTTCACGTCAACGGCTCGCTCGACCGCCTCGGAGCGGGACGCTACCCCGAGCTTCTGGTAGATCGACCTCAGGTGAGTCTTCACCGTGTTGCGCGAGATGCAGAGGCTGTTGGCTATCTGCGCATAGGTGCTGGTCGGCAGCAGCCGGAGAATGCGCTGCTCGGCATCGGTCAGCGGCTCGGCGATCATCGGGTACCCCCTGGCGGCAGCCGGCTGAGCCGCGCGGATCTCGAGAGCGGCGGCGATAATCCGCTCGATGAACGGATCCATCCGTAGCCGGGCGGCATTCTCGATCAGGTACCCGGTGACCTGGGGCGACGTGGTGACCACGGTGCTGAGGAAACCCTTGCGGCGGGCCGTGTGCAGGGCGTTCCCCAAGATGCCCGCCGCCGCGGGGTCCTCGCGCATGATCGCCGCGGCGGCGACCAGTATCTCGCGCTCGAGGGCATGGCGGGGCGTCAGACCATCCGGCGTCGTCGCTGCCAGGTGCCCCAGAGCGGTGCGGTGGTCGCCAGCGGCGAGTGCGATCCTGGCTAGCAGCAGGCGACGGCGTGCCTGCGGTACCAGCCCGCTGGCGAGGTCGGCCGGCGTGCGCAGATCGCCCAGCGACAGGCGCAGCACCGCTTCCTGCTCATCCGCCCTGGCCTGCAGCACCGAGCTGGCCCCGGCGAGGACCGGCCGCGCCGACTCGACGGCGGCGAGCGCCTCGCGGACCTGCCCACGGGCGGCCCAGATTCTGGCCTGATCCAGCAGGGCGAGAAACTCGTACAACGGCCACCGGCGCTCGCATATGCGCAGGACCTCCTCGATAAGGTGCTCGGCGGTGCCGAAGTCCCGCCGCTCGAGCTGGAGGTCGGCCAAGGCTCGCAGGTAATCGACGGCGAAGAGGTGCCGTTCGAATCCCAGCTTCCTGGCATTGGCGTTGGCCGCATCCGCCGCATCGGCGGCCTCGGCCAGGTAGCCGGATTCGGCCAGCGCCAGCGCCTTGGCCCCGGGCACAAGGACCAGCCTGGCCGGTTCGGGAAGTTCGGGCATCGCCAGGGCCGCGTCTGCCTCGCGCTCGACTGCGCTCAGGATCTCCAGGTACGGATAGACGCGGAGCAAGACCAACGGGACAGCGGCGTTGAATTCGTCGCTGAGGTGGTGCTCCTCCTGGATGACCCGCGCCCGCAGGGCCGTCCCGAGGGCTCCGTCCAGCTGGCCGACCACCGCGTAGCGAAATGCCCGCATCACCTCGAGCCTGGACATCAGCCTCGGCTTGAACAAGGTCGGCGACCGCACCCCGTCGAACAGGTCAAGGTACTGTCCGCCGTGGGCGATGTCACCGGACAGCAGCAGGTCGGTTGCCAGCGCAAGCAGGTCATCGGGCGCATCCACGAACAGCGACGGACTGACCGCGCTCAGGTCTAGTGGTGCGGGATCGGCGGGGTCCTTGAGGAAGCCTGCCAAGCCATGGTCGCGCAGCAGTCCCAGCGCCCGGCGTGGCTGACGTGCCGCCAGGTAGTGACGCGCGGCGTGCCGGGCGTCACCGCCTGACTCAAACCACTCGGCCGACCGCAGGTGGAGCAGCCGCTCCCGGCCCGGGTCCCTGGCCCGCAGCTCCGCGCGCAGCGTTTCGCTCACCAGGTGGTGGTAACGGAAGCTGGTCCGTTCCTCGTCGAGTGCCACCAGGAACAGGTGGGCGGCATCGATCCGGCGCAGCAAAGTCGCCGCGTCCTGCCGTGCGGTGAGGGCCGCGCACGCATCGCCGGTCAACTCGCCAAGCACGGACGTGTCGAGCATGAACCGCGCCACCTCCGGCGGCTGCTGATCGAGAACCTCATCGACGAAGTAGTCGGCGATCGCGTGGCCGCGGACCTCGAGCGCCTGTGCGGCTCGTACCGGGTCCCCCGTACTGCGCAACGACAAGGTGGCCATCTGCAGGGCCGCGGGCCATCCCTCGCTTCGCCGGTGCAGCAGGGCCAGGTCGGCGTCGGGCAGCCTTACGTCGAAGTTCGCCAGCAGTTCACGGCTGTCATCGAGTGAGAAGTACATGTCACGGTCGTGAACCTCGGACAACTCGCCCGCTAGCCGCATTCGGTTTAGCCGCAACCGGGGGTCGAAACGGCTGGCTAGCACCAGTTGGACCTTGCTGGAAGGCCAGCACTCGACAAGGTCTGTCATGTCCTTCGCGGCCGCCGGCGCCGTGAAATGGAAGTCGTCGACAACGATCGCCGACCCGGCGGGCAGCCGGGCCGCGTCGTTGGCCATCGACGCCACGACGTCAGCCGACATCCGGCCGTCCATTGCCAGCAGTTCGGCAGCATCGGCGCCGAAGTCCGGGTCTATAGCCCGCGGTGCCGCGATAAACCCGGACCAGAACCGGACCGGGTCATCGTCGGCCCCATCGCATGAAAGCCAGGACGTCATGCCGGGTGGCCGGGAGGCCGCCCAATCCGCCAGCAGGACGGTCTTGCCCGCGCCGGCCGAACCCACGGCCACAGTAAGCCGACGGCTCGCGCCCGCCGTCAGCCGATCACGCAACTCTGGCCTTGCGACCAGCGTGTCTGGCAACGCCGGCGGGCTGAACTTCGTCAGCGGGAACTGCGGCGCCCGAAAGGTTCTGCGGACGGCAGCCATCTCCGGTTCAGCGATGCTCTCCATCACACCCCCTTGTGATGCAAAGACATCGATAAGTCTAATTTCACTACATTCTCATCATGCGATCATCCGACTCCGTGCCAGCGTCGGCATCACCCATGGCGGGTGAGAGCCCGGTTCACGGCCCGGAGGCGGCGGTTCTCGCGCCGCCCGCGGCGACGTCCGTGATCATCAATCACCCACCTTTGGGTGACGACATTCCGTGTCGGCCCGGCAAGGCTGCCAGCTAACGGTTACGCCGACTCTCACGTGGGAGGTCACAATGACGTCGGCAACAGTAGGGCAGGCCCGCACCGCCAAAGGGCGCCGCGGCGAAGGCTACGGGATGGTCGTCTTCGCGTCGGCGCTGCTGGGGATGATCGGTTTCTTCAACCTGCTCGACGGGATCGCCGCGATCGCGAATTCGAGCTTTTACATCGCCAACGCACGCTACGTGGTTGGCGACCTGCGCGCCTGGGGCTGGGTAGCCCTCATCCTCGGCGTGCTGCAACTGCTCAGCGCGGCCGGGGTTCTCGTCGGCAACCAGATTGCCCGATGGTTCGGGGTGGCCGTTATCATCCTTAACGCCATCGCACAGATGTTCTTTATTCCCTCTTACCCGTTCTGGTCACTGACGATCATCGCGGTGGACGTGGTGGCCCTGTGGGCACTGTGCGCCTACGGCAGCCGGGAGAACGTGGAAGCCGCCTGACTGCGCCTGCACTTGCTGACCGTCCTATCGGGGTCACGCTGCCCCGAGGGACGGTCACTTGCTGCCAGGGGTTTGGCGCGGAGACCAGCCAGTGATGGCGGCAAAGTCACAACAGGTTGAGCTGTCGGGCGCGGCGCACCGCGGCGCGCCGGTCGGGCGTGCCGAGTTTCTGGAAGATGCTCTTCAGGTGCGACTTGACCGTGTTAACAGAAATGTGCATTTCCGCGGCGATGTCCGCCGTGTCAAGCATTTCACTGACGTGGTGCAGCACGTCGCGCTCGCGGCAGCTGAGCGGACCGACGATGACCGGCGCCTCCAGGTCCAGTGCCTGCCGCCGCGCGGGAACAGATCTCCGCGCGACCAGTTCTGGCCCGAGGAACTGACTGTGTGCACTGGCCAGGTCGTGATGGCGCGCTAGCACGGACTGAACCCAGGTCCGCTCCGTGATGAAGGGAAGCCGGAGACGTGCCGCCTTGCCGAGCACAAGGGCCCGCTCGAGAGACCTGCGGCCACGGTCCAGATCACCACTGCGGGAACTCAGTTGCGCGTCGGTCAGCCAGGCCTCGAGCCTGACGCGCTCCGTCGCTTCGTCGGCCGAGGCCTCGAGGGCGGGAGCAAGGGTACGCCTGGCTTCCCCCAAGTCGCCGGCTGCCAGCCACGCTCGGCTGAGCGTAACCCGGGCGTCCAGTGAGGACTCGGGCCCCGCGCGCCGGGCCGCGTCCACCGCCGCGACGGCCTCGCCACACGCCGCGTGGGCGCGTGACTCGGCCATAGTCAGCATCCGGTCAAGCCATGGGGGGGTCGACCAACCATGGCGCGCTCTCTCAATGACCTCCAGAGCCGCACCCGCACGATCCTCCGCGAGGCTGACTCGCGCCGTGGCCAGGCTGCCGATTGCGCTTAGCAGGCGGTGGGGATGAACCCGCAGCACGGCTTCGGCAAGCCGCAGCTGACTACGGGACGCGCTCAGGTCGCCCCTGTCCAGGTGGACGAGCGCGAGCGCCAGTGCCGATGCGGGGTCGCGGTGCCCGTCCGAGCCACCGTAGAACGTGGAATTCTTGTCGTCGGCGAACCTCGCCGCCGCTCCCGGCCGACCCCGCAAGGCATCGACCAGCGCACGGTACCCGCGGCACGCCGCCAGCTGACGGAAACGCGCTGAGCCACCGGGCTGCCGAGAATCAGGCAGCGGCTCCACGTCCCCAAGCAGCCCCGCCGCCCTGGTGAAAAGACCTGCGGCCGCGTTCAGGTGCCCCGACCATAGTTCGATAACACCACGCCCCGCCAGCACCCAGGCGACCATCTCATCCGGCCCGCCGGGTGCGGGCTCGAGGTTGTCCTCAAGCAGCTTCGCCGCCGTAGCCGCCGAAGCATCCGCTGCGATGAGGTCACCGCGACGGCACGCCATGCCGAACCGGATCGCGGCGGCCGCGAACCGTGCCGCGATTTCACTGTTCTCGGGAAGCGTGCCGAGCATCCTGTCCGCGGCAGCGAGCGAAGCCTCGGCCGCCTGGTCCCGGGCTTCTGACAGTGCGACCGCCGCGGCGGCCAGCAAGGACTGCGGCGAGGCCGCTCCCTCGGTGACCACCTTGAATCCTGCTGGGGGCAGCTCAGCGGGCCCCGGCCCGATCAACTGGCCGATGGCAAGCCCGTCAATCATGATCCGCGCCGTGAGCTGATCGTCGCCCGCCTTCGTCGCGTGGCCGAGGGCATCGGCGACCATTCCTTCTCGCTGGTACCAGGCCGCCGCCCGGCGGTGCAGGTCCGCTACGATCTGGGGCCTTTCGCGCTGCAGCCTCAGCTGCAGCACGGCCCGGAACAGGGCGTGATACCGGTACCAGTCCTGCCCGACCGGCTGTACGAACGCGTTCGCGCGCGCCATGGTGTCCAGCACCGCGGGCACCTGATCCCCGTCCGTAAGCGCCGCGGCGATATCCGTGTTGACCTGGTCGAGGATGCTTGTGCGGAGCAAGAGTTCCCGCACATCGGCCGGTCGGGTGCCGAGCACCTCCTCCATTAGGTACCCGGTGATCGCCCTGTCTTCCGCGATGAGGTTCCGCACGAATTGTTCCGGGTCGGGGTGACCGGCCATCGACATCGCGGCCATTCGCAATCCGGCCGCCCAGCCCTCGCTGCTCTCGGTGAGATGGGCCAGCGATGCCGCCGACAATGTGACCCCGTGTCGGCTCATGAGTTGCCCTGCCTCCGGCACGGTGAACGCGAGTTCATCGGCACGGATCTCGGTCAAGTCACCAGTAAGCCGGTATCGCTGCAATGGCAGCGGCGGGTCCGCCCGCGACGCACCGACGATGCGGAGGCCAGGCTGAGCGCTTCTGAGCACGTAGGCCAGCCCGGCGACAAGCGCTGGGTCGGTGGCACAGTGGAGTTCGTCCAGGACGAGGGTGACCGGTGGATGGCGTCCGGCCAGCGCGGATGCGATCCGGAGGAGAAAGGTGCGCCCGCCCGCCTCCCTTCGCGCGAGGCTTGTGGTAACCGCGCCGGGTACCGCGACTCCCGCCCGGCGCAACGCCGCCACCACGTAGCACCAGAACGCCTCGGGGCTGTCGTCGAACTCGTCAAGCGTGACCCACGCGACGGGCCCGCCGCCGTAGCCGGCCGCCCAGGAAGCGGTCGCCACTGTCTTTCCCGCGCCGGGCGGGCCGGTGATCAACGTGACGGCCGCTCGGGTGCCCTGAGCCAGCCGCTTCGTGATCCGAGGGCGCGGGATGGTCCAGGCGGGCAGGGCGGGTACGGTGATCTTCGACTGCAGAATCGGATCTCGGGCCAGGCCCTGGAGCGGCCGCGGCTGGCCCGTCCGCGGCTCGGGACTGGTGCTGGTCATCCGTCTCCTCCGTGCGCCACGCTCATCGCTGCCGACGTTCGCGCGAACGTGACGAGAAGGGATCACCCCATCTCGGGTGATTCGGCCAGCCCGGGCGGACGCGTCCAGGCCGTGGATCAGCGGACAATCCGCAAGGCGAGCCGCGGCGGGCAGCCGCGCTGCACAAGCTGTGCGATCTGATGCCAATCGACATAGTCGGCGTTGACCTCAGCCATGGACTCGGCGATGCCGAGACACATGAGCTGGGCCACGCGCCATTCGTGGAGGAGACGCCTTTCACGGTCTATGGCGATTTGATCGGCAGCCACCTGGGTTCGCTTGATCATTCCTTTCCCCTCGCGTCTGACGCCTGACGGCCATGCTGGGCCCGGCCCGCAGGTATGCCATTTGCTGCCAGCCGGGTCCCTTCACGTTGCCGCCAAGCCTCGGACAACGCGGGGCGAGCGTCATCACGCAAGCGGGGTGATATCGCCCTTCAGGAGTTGCGCGGCTACCGCTCGCCGCGGACGGGCCGCCACCCGCGCCCGCCCGAGCACCATGAACCGCACACGTCCCGCTGTAGGACCGCCCAGTGTCGTTTCCAGTCCGGGTCAGATCAGGACTTGATGAAGGCCAGCAGGTCCTTGTTGATCGTCTCGGCCTTGGTGGTCGGCATGCCATGCGGGAATCCCGGATATGTCTTCAGGGTCCCGTTCTGCAGCAGCTTCGCGGATAGCGGCCCGGCGTCGGCGTAGGGAACGATCTGGTCGTCGTCGCCGTGCATCACCAGGACCGGCACCGTGATCTTCTTGAGGTCCTCGGTGAAATCGGTCTGGGAGAAGGCCACGATGCCGTCGTAGTGGGCGTTGGCGGCACCCATCATGCCCTGGCGCCACCAGTTCTCGATGATCGGCTCAGAGGGCTCCACTCCGGGCCGGTTGAAGCCGTAGAACGGACCCGACGCCAGCGCCCGGTAGAACTCGGACCGGTTGGCGGCCAGCTGGGCCATGAAGTCGTCGAAGACGCTCTTCGGCAGGCCGCCGGGATTCGCGTCGGTCTGCACCATGATCGGCGGCACCGCGCTCATGATGCACGCTTTGGCAACGCGGCTCTCCCCGTGCCGCGCGATGTAGTGCACGACCTCGCCGCCGCCGGTGGAGTGACCGACATGGATGGCGTCATGCAGATCGAGATGGGAGGTCACCGCAGCGAGATCGTCGGCGTAGTGATCCATGTCGTGACCGCCGCTGGTCTGCGTGGAGCGCCCGTGCCCGCGCCGGTCATGGGCGATGACCCGGTACCCGTGCCGCAGGAAGAACAGCATCTGGTTGTCCCAGTCGTCGGCCGAAAGCGGCCACCCATGGCTGAAGACAATCGGCTGGCCCGAGCCCCAGTCCTTGTAGAAGATCTCGGTGTTGTCGCTGGTCGTGACCGTACCCATCTGCCACCTCCTGGTCAGGGTTGTCGTTGGCAGGCCCCGTGATCAGAGCGTAACCCCGTTGTTATCAAGCGCTCGATCGCCCCCGGGACAACGCCGCAGCTCCTGCCGGTAGAAGACCGGTGACACCACGGACGCCTCGGCACCCGGCTCTTCGGCCAGCTCCCGGTGCAGCGCCGCCTCCGGCGACTGGTCGTCGTCCTCAATTCCGCCGCCTGGCGTCGTCCAGTACGGCGCCCGCCCCGGCTTCGTCCGTTTGATCAGCACCAGCCTGCCCCGGTCATCGAACGGTCACGCACGGCTGCCCGTTGCCGTGATGCCCCACGCACGGGGGCGTGCCAGCAGAGCAGGCAGGGGCGGCCACACCGGTGATTCGCGCGCTCGTGCTTGACCTCAACCGTGGTTGAGGTTCTACCCTCACCTTGGTGAGCACAGATGCGGCCAGAACCTCAACGACGGCGTCCAGGCCGGCCGACGGGATATGGGCGCCGGCGCGCCGCCCGCTGACGGTGGGTCTCGTGCTCGCGGTCACCTTCGTCGCGTTCGAGGCACTCGCCGTCGCTACCATCCTGCCGCTGGTCGGCCGCCACCTGGGAGATCTACGTCTCTACGGATGGGTGTTCAGCGCCTTCCTGCTGGCGAGTCTGATTGGGATCGTGGTGGCCGGGACGCTGGCCGACCGCGTGCCGCTGGGGCGGCCGATGCTCGCCGGCCTTGCCCTATTCGCCCTCGGCCTGATCATTGGCGGGACCGCGCCGGACATGGCGGTTCTCGTGGCGGGCAGGGCAGTGCAGGGTCTTGGCGCCGGGGTCGTACCCGCGGTGGCCTACGTGGCGATCTCCCGGTGCTATCCCGAGGAGTCGCGGCCGCGAATGTTCGCCGTACTTTCTACCGCATGGGTGGTGCCCGGCCTGATCGGGCCGGGCATCGCTGCCCTCGTGGCGGCGGCAGTTGGCTGGCGGTGGGTATTCCTGGGCTTGCTGCCGCTGGTGATCGCGGCTGGAGCGCTGGTCGTGCTGGCCCTGCGGAACGTCCCGCCTCCCGCGAGCCCGGGAACGGCCACAGTGCCGTACCTGGCCGTGCTGGGCGTGGTCGCCGGCGCGGGCACGGCGCTAGCGTCGCTCAACTCCGGCGTCGTGCCCGTGGCCGCCGTCGGCGGGATCGCCGGCGGAATCCTTCTCGCTGCCTCGCTGCGCCAGCTGACACCTCCCCGGTACCTGTCCGCACGGCCCGGACTGACCGCCACAATCCTCAGCCGGTCGATGCTGACGTGCTGCTTCTTCGCAGGTGACGCATACGTTCCGTACGCGATCGTGACCGTCCGCCATGCCCCGACGGCGCTGGCCGCTGTCGCGCTCACCGGGTCGACCCTCACGTGGACAGCGGGATCGTGGGTTCAGGCCCGGTTCATCGCCCGGTACGGCCCGCGCCGCTTGGTCCGGATGGGAGAGTGCCTGGTCGTCGTTGGCCTCGCCGTGATGTGCGTCGTGCTCCTGCCGTCGGTGCCGCCCGCGCTGGGGATCGCGGCATGGGCGCTGGCCGGCGGAGGGATCGGCACCGCCTATGCCCCGCTCTCGGTAACCACGCTCGATCGCGCGGCAGCGGGCGAGGAGGGCCGGGCTACCTCGGCTCTCCAACTCTGCGACGTGCTCGGTCAGGCCCTTGGCACCGGAATCGCGGGAGCGCTCGTGGCCGCCGCCACTGCCGGGATCGGGCACGGCCCTGGAGCCGCACTGGCGTTCTCGTTCGCCATCGCGGTCGCCCTCGCGGGGATCATCGCCGGAACGCGGCTTCCACGCCAGCTCCTATCATCCCGCTCGGCGCACGAAGCGGCTGACACATAAAAGTCCCGTCTCAGCCAGCCCTTGAGCAGCTGGCAGGCCATCACCATAGCCGCTGGGCGTCATGCGGACGGTACATCCTTCTGCATGAAGACACGCTGGTATCCGCCCTCAGATCGCCGCGCTGTCTCCCGGTAGCCGAGGTGAGCGTAGATCGCCTGATTCTCGGTCATGACCTCGTTCGTGTACAGGGCGAGCCGTGGCCGCCGCAACTTCCTGGCCTGCTGCTCGGCGAAGTCCATGAGGACGCGGCCGAGGCCGGCGCCCTGCGCGGCCGGGTGAACAGCGAGGTTCTCAACGAGCAGGCTGTCGTCGGCCAGGCTGAGCGAGATCAACCCCGCGATAGGGGTGCCGACAACCCAGACCGCGCCCTGTTCGACAGCGAGAGCATAGTCGCGCAGCATCGGAGCGGGCGGCCGGTCCATCCGGGCTAGGTACTTGCTGTAAGCGGCAGTGATGATCTCCTCAATGACAGGCAGATCCGCCTCATCCGCCTGCCTGATGGCCGGTCCGGCCGACATAGCTATTCCTCCAAGCCGATGTTGGCGGCGCGCCGCCTTCCACAGCCGACATAACTCCGCGATAAGCGCGGCCCGCCCGGGGTAGCCACCACTCTGTGCCCCGACTGTCACATCAGACAGCGTACGGGCGGGTCGCAGTACGGCGCGCGCGCCGAAGAGGCTGAGGAGTCCCGCCGGACAAGTTCAGGAA
>Ga0207657_10007013_pt1 | contig 11590 bp, 8 predicted proteins | sample KBSC33metaG_FD_184316 | JGI IMG/M metagenome (GOLD analysis project Ga0207657, IMG submission 184316) | Corn rhizosphere microbial communities from Kellogg Biological Station, Michigan, USA - KBS C3-3 metaG (SPAdes) (version 2) | ecosystem: Host-associated > Plants > Roots > Rhizosphere > Soil ...
TCAAGGAGCGACTCCCGCTCAACATCGACACGATGACGACGCCGCTCGGCGTCCCCGAAGTGCTGCGCGAGGGACGCGACGCGACGGTGGTGACGTACGGCGCGTGCGTGCCGATCGCGCTCGACGCCGCGCGACTCCTCGCCGAGACGACGGGAATCGACGTGGAGATCATCGACGTGCAGTCGCTCCTCCCGTTCGACGTGCACGGAATGATCGTCGAGTCGCTCAAGAAGACGAATCGCGTTCTCTTCCTCGACGAGGACGTTCCGGGCGGCGCGACGTCGTACATGATGCAGGAAGTGCTGGAGCGGCAGGGCGGCTTCTACTGGCTGGACGCGGCGCCGCGCACGCTCACGGCGGCCGCGCACCGCCCGGCCTACGGGCGCGACGGCGACTACTGGTCCAAGCCGGGCGCCGAGGACGTGTACGAGACGTTGCGCGCGCTCGTTCGCGAGTAGTGCAGGGCGGGACTCCTGCCCGCCTGCCGTTTCACCCAACGCGTGACGGCGCGCTCTCGTAAGTGAGCATGCGCCGTCACACGCCGCCCGGCGAGATCCCGCGCTCGCTGCATCGCACGTGGTGGGTTCCGCTCGCGATCGTCGCGGCCACCATCGTTGCGCTGGTCGCGACGCCGGTGATCGTGAGCGTGCGCGTGCAGCGCCTGCGCACGGCGCTCTCCGACGGGACCAATGCGGCGCGCGTGCACGTGAACGATCTCGAGGTCGCGGTCGCCACCGAGGCGCTCGCGCTGCAGCGGCACGACGCGGCGGCCGCGGACTCGGCGGCGCGACGAGAGCGTGCGGATGAGCTCAAGCTCGATTCCGCGCTGGTGCGCGTTGGACCGGATGCGGTGGAGCAGTTCGCGCAGATCCGCGTCATCGAGCGCGACTGGCAGCGAGGTGCCCGCACAGGCCCTGCCGGAAGTACGCTCTCGCCCACCGAGGCGCTCGCAACGATCGAGGCCTTCGACGGGGCGCTGCAGGCGCGCGCGGACGCGGAGCGAACGCGGATTCGCGCACTCGAGCACGCGAACGTCGTCTCGGCGCTGGTGCTCGCGCCGCTGGCGCTGCTCGCGACCGCGCTCCTCTTCTGGACCGGTCAGCGCATCCTGTTCCTCGCTCGCGAGGCGACCGCTGGCCACGCCGCGCTCGATGCGGCGCTCGACGAGAAGTCAGCGCTCCTCCGCGGCGTCACGCACGATCTCAAGAATCCGCTCGGTGCCGTGTACGGCTACGGCGAGCTTCTCGCCGATGGCATACTCGGCGACCTCAACAGCGAGCAGCACGACGTGGTCGTGCGAATGCAGGGACTCGTCACGGGCGCGCTGCGCACCGTGAGCGACCTGCTCGACCTGTACCGCGACCAGGGGAGCGCGCTCCACGTCGAGCGCGCGCGAGTCGACCTCAACCGCGTCGCCGAAGGGTGCGTCGGGGATTTCGCGGTGTCGGCGCAGCAGAAGCAGGTCGTGCTGCGATTCGAGCGCGCCGAGCACGAGGCGGTGACCACGACCGATCCCGCACGCGTGAAGGAGATCCTGAGCAACCTGCTCTCGAATGCCGTGAAGTACACACCGAGCGGTGGCGACGTGCTCGTGACGGTCGGGACGCCACGCGACGTGACGAGCGACGGAAGGAATGGCGCCTTTCACCGCATCAGCGTGTGCGACACGGGTCCCGGAGTTCCCGCCGATCAGCGTGAGCGCATCTTCGACGAGTTCTATCGACTCCCGAACACCGCGTCGATTCCGGGGAGTGGCGTGGGACTGACGTTCGCGCGCCGGCTCGCGCGCCTGCTGGGCGGCGACATCGTCGTGAGCGACGGCGCAACTGGTGGGGCGTGCTTCACCGTCACCTTGCCGGTGAGCGACGGCTGACGTTCCGCGGCTGACGACGCGCGGCTGACGGCTCGCACAGCGAGCTCGACAGCATGATCACGTGCGAGTGGCGTGCGATCTTTCGACGTGTCGCGACGGATGTGCAGTGTTCTTGCAACGGTGGGATAGACTGTCCCACCTTCAGGAGCATTGATGGCAGGAAACCCGACGTCACACGATTCCGTCCTGCCAGCGGGGACCCCCGCGCCGGACTTCACGTTGCACTCCACGCCGGACCAGACGCTCTCGCTCAGCGAGCTGCGCGGTCGCCCGGTGATTCTCGCCTTCTATCCCGCCGACTGGAGTCCCGTCTGTGGCGACGAGCTGGCGCTCTTCAACGAAGTGCTCCCCGAGTTCCACCACCACGGCGCCGAGCTGGTGGGGATCTCGGTCGATGGCGTGTGGTGTCACGCCGCGTTCGCGCGCGAGCGCAAGCTGCATTTCCCGCTGCTCGCCGACTTCGAGCCCAAGGGCGCCGTCGCGCGCCAGTACGGCGCGTATCGCGAGCAGGACGGGACGTCGGCACGCGCGCTCTTCGTCGTCGACGGCGATGGCATCATCCAGTGGAGCTATCTCTCGCCCGTCGGCGTGAATCCCGGCGCCGATGGCATTCTCGACGCGCTCGAGGCGCTGCCGAGCAACCACGCGCGCTCACGCACGCATGCCGATGCGCACGCCGGCTCGCGTACCAATGATCAGCAGGAGGAGGTGGCGGCACCATGAGCAACGGTCAACTCAGGCCGCCCGTCGGCGGCGATGATCACAGCGCCGGTCCCGCCGACGCGCCGGTCACCCTGGTGGAGTACGGCGACTACGAGTGCCCGTACTGCGGCGAAGCGTATCCCATCGTCAAGCAGCTGCAGGAGGCGATGGGAGATCGGCTCCGCTTCGTCTTCCGCAACTTCCCGCTCGCGGAGGTCCACACGCACGCGGAGCATGCGGCCGAGGTCTCCGAGGCCGCGGCCGACGCGGATCGCTTCTGGGAGATGCACGACATGCTGTACGAGCACCAGGATCACCTGGGTGACGGCGCGCTCGTGCGCTATGCGCAGCAGCTCGGCATGGACCCCAACGAAGTGCGCGGCGATCTCGAGGACGGGACGTACGCCGATCGCGTGCGGCGGCAGTTCATGGGTGGCGTGCGCAGCGGCGTGAACGGGACGCCGTCGTTCTTCATCAATGGTGAGCGGTTCGACGGCGCGTGGAACGATGCGGGCGCATTTCTCCGCGCGCTGCAGGAGGCGGCTGATGCCGCCGGGGCGAGCACGCGATCGTAGCATGAGCGACTCGACCGCGACCGATCTGGCCGCGGAGCTCGCGGCGGCGCGAGCCGAGCTCGCGCGGACCTCCGCGGAGCTCGCCGCGCGCCGTGCGGAAGCCGACGCCGCCGGGCGTGCACGCAGTGAGTTTCTCGCGACGATGTCGCACGAGCTGCGCACGCCCCTCAATGCGGTGCTGGGCTACGCGCAGCTCCTCGACATGGGCGTGCTCGGCCCCGCGACCCCGGAGCAGCAGACACATCTCGCGCGACTGCAGACGAGTGCGCGACATCTCCTGCGCCTCGTCGACGACGTGCTCGACATCGCCAAGGTCGATGCCGATCGCATGCAGGTGCGGCGCGACGTCCTCGTCACCGGCGCCGCGGTCTCCGCCGCCGTCGCGCTCGTGCAGCCCGAAGCGACCGCGCGCGGCGTGCGCCTCGTCGATGCCGGCGCCGATCGACCCGGCTTCCCGTATCTCGGCGACGAGCATCGAGTGCGACAGATCCTGGTCAACCTCCTGTCGAATGCCGTGAAGTTCACACCGCCCGGCGGGAGCATCACCGTCGATTGCGGCTGGTCCGACGGTGCGGGCTCAGGCGACGGCAACGGACCACACGGTGACGGACGCGCATTCATTCGCGTGCAAGACACCGGAGCGGGAGTCGCGACCGAGATGCAGGCGCGAATTTTCGAGCCGTTCGTGCAGGGTGAGACCGGGCTCACGCGCGGCCAGGGAGGCACTGGACTCGGCCTCGCGATCAGCCGACGGCTTGCGCGCCTCATGGGCGGTGACATCACTCTGGAGAGTGCGCCCGGACAGGGGTCCACCTTCATCCTGTGGCTGCCGAAGCCGCCACAGGACGCGCCCTTGTCGCCCACGCGTGAGACGAGTCGGCGCACGCCCACGCTCGGTGTTCGCACCGCGGAAAGATCGATGCTCAGCGCGGAGGCATTCGGCGTCGTGCGCGCGATCGGAACCCGTCTCGCCACGGAGACCGAAGTCATTTCCGTTCGGTACGTTGCGGCACTGCGCGATGCGTCGCGCTTCCCCGGCGTGCAGTCGCTCCCCGACGCGCAGCTTCGCGATCACGTCACGCCCTTCATTGGTTTGCTCGCCGCGCAGATCATGACGATCGGCGAGATGCACGGACGTGCGCCGGAGCTCCTCGCCGATGGCGGGCAGGTGCAGCGACTCATGGCCGAGCTGCACGGCGTGCAGCGGCGACGCCTGGGATGGAGCGAGGACGACATCCGCGCCGAGGTGCCGCTCATGCTCGCGGAGATCCAGCGCGCGATACGCAATGCGCTCGTCAGCGCGCCCGTCTCGCTTCCCGAGAGCGGCCCGGTGGATGAGCTCTCGGTCAGGCTGGCGACGGAGTACGCACTCGACATCGCGCGCCATGTCCTCGATCGAGCGTTGCTCACTGCGCTCAAGGGCTTCCGGTCCGCCGCGGCGACAGACGAAGTATAAGGAAATCGAACAACTGTCCGACACGTGTTCATTCTCGGCGTCGAAAGATTTCCCTTGACAGAACCCGCCCGGTGTTGAAAGTTCAGCATAGTTGATTTTTCAGCAGCCGTCTCACGCCCGTCTCCGGGCAGCGTCACGAGCGTACATGGTGTCAGAGACTGAATTCCAGGCGGCCGGCGAGCTCGCGCTCTCGCGTCGCGAGCGGCAGGTGATGGACATCCTTCACCGTCGCGGCGAAGCGACCGTGGCGGAGATCATGGGAGATCTCCCCGATCCGCCCACGTATTCCGCGGTACGCTCGGTGCTGCGCATCCTCGCCGAGAAGGATCTCATCCTTCATAAGGAAGACGGGCCGCGCTACGTGTACTTCCCGGCACAGCCCACCGAGCGCGCGCGCGAGGACGTGCTCGCGCACGTGGTCCGCACCTACTTCGCCGGCTCACCCGAGCAGGCAGTGACGGCACTCCTCCGGATGACGGACACCGACATGAGCGATCAGGACATCGAGCGGCACCGCGCGGCGATCCAGCGCGCGCGTGAAGGAGGGCGCTAGACCATGCTCTCGATACTCGCAGGGGGCGCCGTCCTCCTCTTCCTCGCCAAGGCGACGATCATTCTCATCGGCGCGCTGCTCGCGACACTGGTGATGCAGCGCGCCAGCGCCGGCTCACGCCACCTCGTGTGGCTGGTGACGCTCGGCACGCTTCTCCTCGTCCCCGCGCTCACGGCGTGGGGACCGATCCGGCTCGCCGTGCTCCCGCCCGAGCAGAAGGCGGCGGCGCAGCGCATGGTCGCGCCGCCGGATCTCGAAGCGACGCCGGTTGCAGGCGCGCTCACTCCGATCTCGCCGTCGCCGATCGATGCGCAGGTGCAGCGTACCGTAGACGATCGCATGCAGGGTGCTGCCGGCCTCGGAGCGTTCTGGCGCGGCGCATTCGCGACCATCTCGCTCGCGGTGGCATTGTGGGCGCTCGTGGCGCTCGCGATCGTCGCGGTGCTCCTGCGCGACGCGTTCGTGCTGCGGCGCATCGTTCGCTGGAGCACGCCGCTCGACACGCCAGAGTGGCGCAACATGCTGTACGAGATCGCGGACCGGCTCGAGCTCCCTGATGCGCCGCGGCTCCTCCGCAGCGACGAAGCGAAGATGCCGTTCGCGTGCGGCCTGCGCCACGCGACGATCGTCCTCCCCGCGGAGAGTGACGGCTGGTCGGTCGCGCGTCGGCGCGCGGTGCTCCTGCACGAGCTGGCGCACGTGCGCCGGCACGACCTGGTGGGCCACATGCTCGGCCGGCTCGCGTGTGCGGTGTACTGGTTCCATCCGCTCGTGTGGACGGCGGCGAAGCAGCTCCGCGCCGAGAGCGAGCGCGCGTGCGACGATCTCGCGCTCGGCTGCGGGACGCAGGCGTCGGACTACGCCGAGCACCTGCTGGACATCGTGACGTCGGTGAGGCGTGCGTCGACGCCGACCGTCGCGCTCGCGATGGCGCGGCGCAAGGAGTTCGAGGGACGCATGCTCGCGATCCTCGATCCCGACGTGAAGCGCGCGGAGCCCAAGCGGTGGCAGGCGGGCGCACTCGTCGTGTCGCTCGCGGCGATGGCGGTGCTCGTCGGCGCGGCGACGCCCGCGCGCAGGCCGATGCAGCAGCCCGTGCAGCAGCCCGTGCAGCAGCACGTCCTCCTCGTTCCCTCGCTACGCCCCACGATCCCCACCGGGGAGAGCGGCCCCGTCTACGGAGCGCGCGCGGATCGCGCGGAAGTGCTGGGCGATTCCGTCGCCAACGCTGTCGCCCACTCTGTCGCGCATTCGGTCGGCAGCGCGGTCGCCAATTCCGCCGCGACTTCAGTCGCCAGCTCCCTCGCGAGCTCCACCGTTCCGACGGTGACGGGTGCGCTGTCGGTGAGCTCGCTCTCGTCGATCATCGACAGGGCAACGGCCGGCGCGACCGGGCGCATGCTCGCGATGCTCCCAGGCGCGGAGCGCCTGCGCGCCGATGCACCGCCGACGGAGCGCGCGGCACTCCTCATCAAGGTGCTGCAGACCGACAGCAGCGCACGCGTTCGCGCGACGGCCGCGTGGGGACTCGCGCAGATCGCGGACGTGCCCGGCGTCGCGGAGGCGCTCGCCGCCGCGCTGACGCACGACACCGACGCGAGTGTGCGCAAGAACGCCGCGTTCGGTCTGGCGCAGAGCGAGCGCGTGGGCGTCGCGGGACGTGACGCGCTCATGGCCGCGGTGCAGCATGACAGCGACATGTCCGTTCGCGCGCAGGCGGCATGGGCACTCGGCAACGGTGCGAGCCGGAGCGCCGTTCCCGCGCTCGTCGCCGCGCTGCACGACACGAGCGAGAAGGTTCGGTCGCAGGCCCTGTGGGCGATCGGCAACATCGCGCCACGTCCGGCGCCGCAGGGAGTGATCGATGCGCTACGTGATCCGAGCGCGCGCGTCCGGTCGCAGGCCGCATGGGCGTTGTTCAACATCCACGATCGCGCGGCGGCGCCGGCGCTCAATGCGGCGTTCCAGCACGAGACGGACGAGCGCGTGCAGGTCAACATCCTCGAGGCCCTTGGCCAGATGGGCGACGCGGCGATGCCGAGCATTCGTGTCGCGCTGAACTCATCCAGGCCGCGCGTGAAGGCGGCCGCGGTGGAAGCGCTCTCGATGGGCGGACGCGACGCCAATCCCGATCCGGATCCTGATCCGAATCCAAACCCGTAACCGAAGTGAGCGCGCACGGTGATTCGTGCGCGTTCCTTTGCCCTTTAGTGCTGATTTTTCAACCACACCGCTCGCGAATCGACACGAGAAGGCCGTGAGCACTTCGTCAGGAGGAGTCATGTATCGCATCATCAGCAGCGCTGCCGCAGTCACCGCGTTCTTCGTGAGCAGCGTGGTGTCGCATCGCACACCGTCGCCGAGCATGCACGAGAGCGCCGCGCCGCCACTCGACGTTGCCGCGCTGATCGCCGCAGCACACGGCACGTCGCCGACGATGTGCTCGCTCGCGGCTCGCTCTGTCGGGAACGGCTGGGGAAGCGGAATGGACGTCCCCGCGCCGCCGCTCGGTCGCGAGACGATGCAGGCATTCGACCGCGGCGAGATCGACCGACTGCCGGAGGCGGACGTGCAGCGACTCTTCGCCGCGATGGAGACGAACGATCCGTGCGTGCGCGAAGTGGCGGTGCGACTGATCGGTGAGCAGGACAGCGCGCGCGTGGCGTCGGGGCTGATCGCGCGGCTCACGGCGAGCGATCCCGCGCTGCGCGCCGTCGCGGCCATGGGCCTCGGCCTCACGCGCCCGGTCGCCGCGGTGAACGCGCTCGAAGGGGCGCTGCGCGATGCGCAGGCTGCGGTGCGCGCGAACACCGCGTGGGCGCTCGGACGGATTCGGGACGGCAGCGCCTTCGCCTCGCTCCTCCCCGCGATGCGCGACCAGGATGCGACGGTGCGCGAGGCCGCTGTGGGAGCGGTGGGCCACATGGACTCGACGCGCGCGGTGACGCAGTTGACCGAAGTGCTCCTGCACGACAATTCGCCGCGGGTGCGTCGCGTCGCCGCCTGGGCACTTGGCCAACTGCGCGTGGGCGAGGCGAGTGCGGCGCTCTCGAGCGCACTCTCGCACGACGCCGATGCGGGCGTTCGCGAGATGGCGGCATGGGCGCTCGTGCGCGAGGACGACGACAGGACCGACGGAATCGCCGCGCTGCGCAACGCGCTGCGCTCCGACGCGGACGACAAGGTGCGCGAGATGGCCGCGTGGGCACTCGGCAGCTCGCGCGACGCGTCGGTGACCGACGCACTCGTGAGCGCAGCGGAGGGCGATCGCAGCTCGCGCGTGCGCGGGACCGCGGCGTGGGCACTGGGATCGATTCGCGATGACGACGACGACGGTGGGCAGGGCGGCAACGCGAGCGCGTCACGCGCGCTGACGCACCTGCTGAGCGACTCGGCGACGAGCACGCGTGTGCGCGCAGCATGGGCACTGGGGCAGGTCGGCGCGCCGAGCGCGGTGCCGGCGATCAAGGACGCACTCGCGCGCGAGAAGAACTCCGAGGTGAAGCGCGCACTGGTGCGTGCGCTCATCCGACTGGGCGGCGCATCGACCGACGCGCTCGCGCCGCTGATCAACTCGCCCGATCCACGCGCACGCGAGATGGCGGTGCGCGCACTGGCCGGACGCTCGGCGATGGGCCCGTGGCCGTGGCCCGAGCCGCGTCCGCGCCCATTCCCGTGACCGAACTTGACCGGCCCGGGTTTCCGTTGAGGATTCGACTCTCGCCACCCCAGCACTGACCATGCGCGCCATCCGTATCGCGATTCACGTCGTCATCGCAGTCCCGCTGTTGCTCGGCGCGCGCGTCGGCATCGCACAGGACAGTGCAGCACGGGACACCACGCCGCACCCGATCGCCCCGCGGCCGGTCGCGCAGAGCGTGCGCCGGAGCGGACCGGTCGTCATCGATGGCAGGCTGGACGAGAGCGCGTGGCAGGGAGCGCCACCGATCACGACGTTCACGCAGCAGCAGCCGACCGAAGGCGCGCCGGCGACGCAGCGCACCGACGTTCGCATCCTGTTCGACGACGGCGCGCTGTACATCGGCGCGCGGATGTACGACACGCAGGGTGCGCGCGGCGTCCGCAGGCAGCTCGTGCGACGCGACGCGGAGCTGAGCAGCGACCTGCTGACGATCGACCTGGATCCGTTCCGCGATCGGCTGCACTACACCGAGTTCAGCATCAACCCGTCGGGCGTCCGCGGCGATGCGCTGGACGGCGACGCGTCGTGGGATCCCGTGTGGGAAGGGGCGGCGCGGATCGATTCGCTCGGATGGACGGCGGAGATGCGCATTCCGCTGTCGCAGCTCCGCTTCCCGCGCGACAGCGTGCAGACGTGGGGGATGGAGATCACGCGGCTGGTGCAGCGGCTGAACGAGTATGACCTGTGGTCGTTCATTCCGCGCAACTCGCGTGGTGGCCCCGCGTTCTACGGCGCGCTCGCCGGGATCGCACCGCAGGGGCGCCCGTCGCGGCTCGAGCTGCTCCCCTACGGGGTGATCGGCACGTCGCGACTCACGCCGCAGCCCGGGAACCCGCTGTTCGACGCCCACAAGGGGACGATGCGCGTGGGTGCCGATCTCAAGTACGCCGCGGCGTCCAACCTCACACTCAGCGCGACGATCAATCCGGACTTCGGGCAGGTGGAAGTCGATCCGGCGGTGGTGAATCTCTCGGCGTACGAGACGTACTACGCGGAGAAGCGTCCGTTCTTCGTCGAGGGCTCGAACCTGTTCGACTATGGCCAGCCGGCGTGTGACATCAACTGCGGGCTGGGACTGTACCTGTTCTACTCGCGGCGCATCGGGCGCCCACCGCAGGGCGCGGCGCTCGCGTACGCCGCGGGACCATACACGGACGTCCCCGAGAACACGACGATCCTCGGCGCGGCCAAGCTCACCGGTCGCACGGCGAGCGGCTACGCGATCGGCGTGATGGACGCCGTGACGCGCGGCGAGTCGGCGCCGGTGATCACGGGCGACGGGACGCGCATCACGCAGGCGGTGCAGCCGGCGGAGAACGATTTCGTGGGGCGCGTGTCGCGTGAGATGCGCGACGGGAATCTCTCCGTCGGCGGCATGCTGACGTCGGCGTACCGCAACATGAGCGACGCGGGACTCGAGTCGCTGCTGGACCGGCACGCCGAGGCGGGTGGCGTGGATGCACGAGCGTACTGGGGAAATCACGCGTACATGGCGTACGGTGCAATCGCCGCGTCGAACGTCGAGGGAGATTCGGGGGCGATCCAGCGGTTGCAGCGATCGAGTGCGCGCTACTACCAGCGCCCGGACCTGCGCAGTGCGCACTACGATCCATCGGCGACGGCGCTGCGCGGCTACGGGAGCATCGTGCGCGTCACGAAGCAGGACGGGAACTGGCTCTGGGACCTCAACGGCACCGACGTGAGCCCGGGCTTCGAGACCAACGACCTCGGCTTCCAGCAGCAGGCCGGCTGGCGCTGGGTGAACGGGAGTCTGGGCCGGCAGTTCACGAAGCCCACCCGCGCGTTCCGCACGCTCACGCTCTTCGCGAACGTGGAGCAGCAGTGGGACTACGATGGCGACGTCACCGGCCACGACGGCACGGCGATCGCACAGATGCAATTCCCGAACTACTGGAATGGGACGCTCATCGTGTCACGCTCGCTCGAGGCGTACTCCGACAAGCTGACGCGCGGCGGTCCGCTCGTGCGGCAGTCGGCGTCGAAGTACGTGGCGGGGAGCGTCGGCACCGACGCGCGCCAGACCGTGAGCCTGGTGTCGCACCCGTCCTTCTCGCGCGGCGACGACGGCAGCTTCGACAACTCGGCCGATCTCGCAATCACCTGGCGCCCGGCGTCGAACGTCTCACTCACGCTCGATCCGTCGCTGGAGAGCTCGCGCGCCACCGATCAGTACGTGCAGGCGTTGAGCGATCCCACGGACGTCGCGTTCTACGGGAAGCGATACGTGTTCGCGCACCTGGACCAGCGGATCTTCGCGATGACGACGCGCACGGCGGTGACGTTCACGCCGGCGCTGTCACTGCAGCTCTTCGCGCAGCCGCTGATCGCGAGCGGGCACTACACGCAATTCGAGGAATTCGCGGCGCCGCGCACGCTGCGCAAGCTGGTGTACGGTCGGGACGTGGGAACGATCACGTCGTCGGGCGCTGCCGGCGGGCTGACGTACACGGTGGATCCGGACGGCCCGGGTGCGGCTGCACCTTTCACGATCGCCAATCCGGATTTCAATCTCCGCTCGCTGCGCGGAACGGCCGTCCTGCGCTGGGAATACCGCCCGGGCTCGACGGCGTACCTGGTCTGGACCCAGACCCGCGACACGGACGCCGCCTTCGGCAACTTCGACTTCACCCGCGACCGCACCGCCCTCTTCGCCGCCCACCCCGACAACATCTTCCTCCTGAAGATCAGCTACTGGCTCGGACTCTGA
>Ga0207657_10007015_pt1 | contig 11588 bp, 13 predicted proteins | sample KBSC33metaG_FD_184316 | JGI IMG/M metagenome (GOLD analysis project Ga0207657, IMG submission 184316) | Corn rhizosphere microbial communities from Kellogg Biological Station, Michigan, USA - KBS C3-3 metaG (SPAdes) (version 2) | ecosystem: Host-associated > Plants > Roots > Rhizosphere > Soil ...
TTGACCCGGACACTGTGAGCCCGAATGGCAAGTGGGTCGGTCCCTTTCAGCAGGATGCGGGCTACAAGGGGCGGTATAACCCCAACGAAAACATTCAAGAGTTTTTCAACCGCCTGGACGCCAAACGCAGCAGCGGCGGGTGGTCGGACAACATTTGGAAGAACATCTTCTGGCTCCAGCAAGCGCCAGCTGCCTCGTCCGCGGACGCCGCCTATGCCACGGGCCGCAAGGGCTATCTCATGGAGATCCAGAGCAGGGTGCTTTCGGCCACCCGGCTCTACAACGATCTCACCGCCTGAGGAGCATGTAGATTCTCATTCCTGATGTCATATTCTCATTCGCGATGTCATGTGCGTGTCATATATGACATGGCGGTGAGATTCGACCGTGAGATCCGGCGTCACATGACAAATGATCGGCCGGTGATCTACCCCTCAGGAAAGACACCACAAGCTTCCCCACACAACACGTGAGTTCTCGAATGTCTGGGAACGAGACCGGGGTTACGGACCCTGTGCCCGCGGTGGCCAGGCGTCAGCCGGCATGGGAGGTGTTCGGCTCCACGCCGATGAGCGATGTGAGTTCGGTGACGAGGTCGCGGACGCGGTTGAGGTCAGTGGACTCTGAATCGGCGGTGTGTGGGGCTGGGTTTACTGAGGCGTCGATGTCGAAGACGGTGTGCGGTCGATGCCATGCCGAGAACCACTCCAGGCCGCGGCCGTATGTGTCTTGGGTCACGCCTTGCATCAGCAGCACGGGTTCGCCGCGCTGGCATCCCAGATGTTGTGTCACCACGGGGTCGGCAGGTACTGCCTGAACTCGGCGGGGGCCGCCGTGGGGTTGGTGACCGAGACTGCGCATCCAGTCGTGCAGTGAGCCGCCGTCGAGTTCTTCGGCAGACAGGGTGGGGAAAAGGTCAGCGGGTAACCACGTGGACATGTACACGACCGGTTCGTCGTCGACGCTGCGGACCCGCTCGAGTCGCCAGGTGTGAGCGGTGCGCAGCGCAGCGGCGGCATCGGGCGGCGGCTCCTCAACGGCGAGGCTGATGACCTCGGTCCGTAGTTCTTGGCCGGCGGAGGCCAGTTGTTGGCGTAGGCCGCCGGCCTGGTTGGCCCGGCGGTGGTGCTCACGGTGTGGAGCGACCACGCTGCCGCGGCCACGTTGCCGGACGATGAGACCCCACTCCGCCAGTTGGCCCAGAGCCTGGCGCACCACGCTGCGGGACACGCCGTAGGTGGCCTGCAACTCGTCTTCGGTGGGCAGTGGGGCGCCAGGTGGCAGCGATTGGCCGTCGATTTGTTGCCGGATCGCGTCCCTGATCTGCACATAGAGCGGGCCGTCGCCGCGTTCGAGTCCCATGCCACTCCTTCTCGCCTGGTCAGCAGCGTACCGACAAGTTCAGGTCACATCCGTACTTGACGTGTGAGCCACATCATGATCTTATGTACGTACTAATCGTACGTACTAATCGTACGTACAACTGGGAGATGATTACAACGGTTGGAGGTTGAGGTGGCTGTATCCATCAAGGCGGGCATCGAGAAGGTGCCCGGCGGGATGATGTTGGTTCCGCTGCTCATCGGGGCGGTGATCCACACGGCGGCACCGGACGCGGGGAAGTTCTTCGGGTCATTCACCGGGGCGCTGTTCACCGGGTTGCCGCCGATCCTCGGCGTGTTCTACGTGTGTCTGGGCGCCACGCTGGACCTGAAGGCCACGCCGTACATCGCCAAGAAGGGCGGGGCGCTGCTCGGCAGCAAGATCGTGTTCGCCGCGATCGTGGGCATCGTTCTGGGTCGGTTGCTGGGTGAGGCACCGATCGCCGGTGGACTGCTGGCCGGCCTGTCGGTGCTGGCCGTGGTGGCGGCGCTCAACGACACCAATGGCGGGATGTACATGTCGCTGATGGGGCAGTTCGGGCGCAACCGCGACGTCGGCGCCTACAGCGTGATGAGCCTGGAGTCCGGCCCGTTCCTGACGATGGTCACCCTCGGCATCGCGGGGCTGGCCGCGTTCCCCTGGCAGGCGCTGGTCGGGGCGATCCTTCCCCTGGCGCTGGGGATGCTGCTGGGCAACCTCGACCCGGCGATGCGCAAGTTCCTGGCGCCCGCGGTCCCGGCGCTGGTGCCGTTCCTTGGGCTCACCCTCGGCTTGACCATCAATTTGAGGGCGGTGTGGCAGGCGGGGCTGCTCGGCATCCTGCTCGGGCTGTTCGTCGTGCTCATCGGTGGCGCCGTGTTGCTGCTGGCCGACAAGCTCACCGGCGGTGACGGCATCGCCGGGCTGGCCGCGGCCACCACGGCCGGCAACGCCGCGGTCGTTCCGAGTATCGTCGCGCAGGCCAACCCGGTCTACGCCCCGGCCGCGGAGAGCGCCACCGTGCTCGTCGCCGCGTCGGTCGTCGTCACCGCGATCCTGTGCCCGATCATCACCGTGCTGTGGGCCCGAGTGGTCCTCAAACAGCCCGCCGGTGGTAGCCGGGAAGTCGAGCCCGCCCTCGCGGCGGACCTGCACGTGCACCTGGACCACGTGCCCGCCGACACCGGCGAGACCGCTTTGGAGGCTGCGCACCTCACGGTGCTCGACACCGCTGCGGACCGATCGCAGGACAGCGACCGAACCAGGACCGCCGACCCAGGCAGCGGTAAAGGCGGCGGCAGCGGAAGCAGTGGCAGCGAGTCGACCAGCGACCCGACGAGCCCAGGGCCGGACCCCACCGGCCGCAGCGACGTCTCGAAGGGAAAAGCAGATGCGTGATCAGCGAGTGGTGCGCTGCACCTACTACATCGAGACCGACGGTGACCCGCGCCGTGGCGCGGAGATGCTGGCCGGCGAACAGTCCAGCGGCACCTTCGTCGCGGTGCCCGGCGAGACCGACCGGATTCGGGTTCGCCACGCTGCCGAAGTGACCGACGTGCGCGAACTCGGAGAAGTGACGCCGTCGCTGCCGTCTCGGACCCGCCCGGACCGGGTGCGGGCCGCCGAAGTCGTCGTGCAGTTCCCGATGGAGAACATCGGCACCGACCTGGCAACCCTGCACACCACCGTCGCGGGAAACCTGTTCGAACTCGTCGGCCTGTTTGGCTGCCGGCTTCAGGAGTTGACTCTGCCCGACGAATTCATTGAGGCCCACCCGGGGCCCGCTTTCGGGGTCGAAGGAACGCGCAAACTCATCGGGGGTAGCGATGGCGCATTCGTGGGAACCATCGTCAAGCCGAACGTCGGTCTCAGTGAACCCGAATTCCGTTCGGTGGTACGTGAATTGGCCCGGGCATCGATTGATCTCATCAAAGATGACGAGCTGATGACCGATCCTGGGTACTTGCCGCTGGAAACCCGGGTGCGGGTGGCGATGGAAGAGATCCGTGCCGCTGAGCAGGTGACCGGACGCAAGACGATGTACGCGTTCAACATCACCGGTGATCTCGCCGGATTGCGACGACGCCACGATCTGGTCGTCGGTGCCGGCGGCACCTGCGTCATGCTCACGGTGCCGGTCATGGGTTTGCCTGCCCTGGCCTGGTTGAGGTCGTTTAGCGCGGTGCCGATCCACGGACACCGCGGCGGCCTGGCCGCAGCCATGCGCCACCCCGGTCTCGGCGTGTCGTATCGGGCCTGGCAGAAGCTGGCTCGCCTGGCCGGCGCCGACCACCTTCACGTCAGCGGATTACGCAGTAAGTTCTACGAACTCGATGATGAGGTAGCGGCCAACATTGCGGCGCTGCGGGAGCCTTTGGGCAACACCATCCTGCCGATTCCGGCCCTGTCGTCGGGGCAGAACGTGCATACCCCGGAGCCGACCTTCCAGGCGGTGGGGACCACCGATGTGATGATGCTCGCCGGTGGCGGCATCGCGGCTCACCCCGATGGCCCCGGCGCCGGGGTACGAAGCCTGCGGCAGGCCTGGGCGGCCGCCGCGGCGTCACGACCAGTGGCCGAGGCGGCCGACGACCTTGATCAGCAGGGTGATTCTGCGCTGCTCCGCGCACTGTCGTGCTTCGGGGCGACCCCATGACGACGTTCGGGTTCCTGGCCGACGACCTCACCGGTGCCGCCGACGTGCTGGCGCAGGCACATGCGCACGGCATGTCGGCGATGCTGGTGCTCGATCCGCACAAGATCACCCGCTCTGCGGATGTGGTGGGGATCGCGGGCCCGCTGCGGTCTCAGTCCGGCACGGCGCTGGAGTCCGGTATCCGCGCCGGGCTGGATGCGTTGGCGCATCTGAACCTCGATGTTGTTCTGTACAAGGTGTGTTCGACGTTCGATTCCTCTCCGACCGTCGGCAATATCGGCCGCGCCATCGAACTGCTGATAAAACGCTTTCCCGGGCACGGGTCAGTGCCGGTACTGCCGGCCCAGCCGGAGTTCGGCCGGTACACCGCTTTCAGTCAACACTTCGGGGTCTACCAACATCAGATCCACCGATTGGACCGGCATCCGGTGATGGCCCACCATCCGTCCACCCCGATGACCGAGTCCGATTTGCGACGGGTGCTGTCCACGCAACTACGCGACGGTTCGCTGCCGCAAGCGCTGCACCTCACCGCCTACAGCGACGGCACCTTCGACGAACTCTGGGGGCAGCTGCGGGAGCACCCCGGGTGCGCCTTCGTCGTGGATGCTGTCGACCCCGCGCACATGGACACCGCTGCCCGCGCCCTGATGGCTCACCGACCGGCCGCCGGGCCGGCGATCGTCGTGGGGTCGGGCGGAATCATGGCGGCGCTGGCACGTAATCAGACTGGCCGACGGCAGGCGATCCCTACCCCGCCGACGGCATCGTCGGGACCGACCCTGGTGGTGTCGGCGTCGGCGTCGTCCACCACGGCCGCGCAGATCGACGACGCGGTGGCCCACGGGTGGGTCGACGTGCCCATTCCCGCAGAGGCTTTCGCCGCCGCGCCAGACTCCAGCTGGGTGCAGGTCGTCCAGGACGCGCTCACCGCCGGTCGCGACGTCATCGCCCACACCGCCCGAGGCCCCAAGGATCTCCGGCTGTCCAGTGGCGCAGGCTCCGATGAAGTCGGTGGGGCGATCGGGGCCGTCGCCGGGCAGATGGCGCGGTCCGGACTGACCCGCGACGTCGTGGTCTGCGGTGGAGACACCTCAAGCCATGCTCTGGCAGCGATGGGTGTCAGTGAGCTGCGAATCAGCGACCTGTTCGTGACAGCAGGACCCATCTGTAGCGCCGACGACGACTCCGATGTTGCGGGTTGCCGGCTACTCCTCAAAGGCGGCCAGGTCGGCGGTCCGTCCCTATTCCGGTCCTTCAGTGGCCAATCCAACGAAAGGTAAATCATGCTCGGTGTCATCAAAGCTGTTGCTGACAAAGGATTCGAGGTCCACAACGACTGGCCCGAACCCACCGTCAATCCCGGCGAAGTCTTGATCGATGTGGCTGCGGCCTCATTGTGTGGAACAGATCGTGAAGTCTACGAATGGACCCCGTCAGCACAGGCCTTCGGCCTGTCCCTACCGGTTGTTACCGGACACGAAGGCGCGGGAACCATCCTTGAGGTCGGACAGGGCGTCACCGGCCTGCGCCCCGGTGACCGGGTCGCATTGGAAAGCCACCTCGTATGTGGACAGTGCCACGCCTGCCGCACCGGCAGCGCCCACACCTGCGAGCGCACCGGCATCATCGGAATGCACATCGACGGTGTGTTCGCCGAACGCGTCGCCGTCCCCGCGGCAATCTGCGTGCCCCTACCGGACGCACTACCCCTCGAGGTCGGCGCGCTGCTCGAATCAGCAGGTGTGGCAGTGCATGCCATTCAACGGTCCGGCACCGGCGTCGCAGGCCAGAACGTTCTGGTCAACGGGTGCGGTCCGGTGGGGCTAGCGCTGATCCAGATCGCGGTGGCCATGGGCGCTGCACATGTTGTTGCCGTTGAACCCAACCCGTTCCGCCGCAAACACGCCGAAAACATCGGCGCCCGCGTGCTGGAACCCAGCGATCCGGTGGCCGACGTCTGCCGTGACCTTGCCGGAGCCCGCGGCGGCTTCGACGTCGCGTTCGAAGTCTCCGGTGTGCGCGGAGTCCTCCCTGCGCTCTTCACGTCCCTGCGCCGAGAAGCAACTCTAGTTACCATCGGCCACCCCGGCGCACCGGTAGAGATTGACATCGCAGCCTACATCAACAAACGCGGAATCACGCTGCGCGGCATCTTCGGTCGCCGCCTATGGGACACCTGGGAGCAGTTGACTCTCCTCGTGGAATCCGGTCGCCTGGACTTGAGCTGGCTGATCACCCATCGGCTGCCGTTAAGCCGGGTAGACGAAGCGATCGAACTGTTGTCAGGCGAAGCGAACAAAATCCTGCTCGTACCATCCATGAAAGAGGTCCACGACTGAAGACGCGCTGCCAATCGGTATCCGGGCCTGAAAGAGTCAACCAACTCTCGGAACTCGCAGCGTGTCTCATGACGAACGGTTTGTAGTGGCCCAGCCGTCTGAAAGAGGACAGATGTGGCCCAAGGATCCACGATCGATAAGTCGACACGAATGTGAGACCCGCCGGGGTGGATATCGGTGAGAACACTGAACCCACCCGGGTCATGCACCCTCGAGGGTTTGTGAGCCGGCCGGTCGGTCGGTCACGCGTTGGGAATAGTAGCGGGCCTCGGCTTCGGTGGGTGGTACTCGGCCGAGGCGGTGCATGAGGCGCTGCTGGTTGTATTAGGCGACGTAGTCGGCGGTGATGTACTCGACGTCGTTCAGGGGCGGTGAACTTGCCGCGGCGAAACGACGAGTCCGCCCGGACGCACTCGGTTTTTGTAGAGGCCGACGTGGTCCCGGCCAATGCGTTATCGTAGGCGTCCCCGACGCTGCCGATGGATGCTCGGATTCCTGAAAGGCTCAGTGTTTCAACGAATCTCACACTCATGTATCGAGATCCGGCATCGCTGTCAAGCCGGCTTGATTCGGATTAAGCCGAGGTTTGCGCCAAGCCGAGGATCTGCGGAGATGGCCTGCGCTTGTGGGGTTGCTGGTGGATTTCTCGGCTTGACGTTTCGGGAGTGGTTAGCGTCGGTCATATCTCTACGTCTGTGGAAGGAGACGGTCATGGATACGACGGTCCGTGGGATCGACGCGGTTGTGGTGGCGGAGTTGCGCGCGGCAGGTTACATGGAATCTACGGTTGGTCAGTACGCGAAGACGATTAAGGCGCTGACTGAGTTCGCCTCGGGGCGTGAGTATTCCACCAGTGTGCCCGAGGGCAGCGACTTCGTTGCGCTGGATGCCGCGTGGCAGGCCGAGATGGGCCGGCGCGGTCTGGGCCAGGTCGAGCGGGCCGTGCCGCGTTTCCCGTCCTACCGGTTGGACCCCCGTACCGTCGAGCACACCGCCGCCCTCTACCCGGACGCCTCGGCCTGGCTGACCGAGAACTTCGGCGCTACACCGGTGTTGATGTATTCCGCGGCGGCCGCATCCGAACGTGGACCCGCCGACCCCGCGGCGGCCGCTGACCTCGAACGCATGATGGGCGCCTTGGCCGCGCTCGCGGTCGCAGCTGGAGCGCATCGCATCATGGTGGCCGGCGGGGAAACCTCCGGCGCCATCGTCGACACACTGGGGATCAAAGCCGTGGTGGTCAACGCCGAGATGGACACCGGGGTGCCTTGGTGCAGCACCGTCGACGACGACCCGGTCACGCTGCTGCTGAAATCGGGCAACTTCGGGAAGCAGGATCTACCCGTCCGCGCCGCTACCGTCACCGAACTCTGATGGCCCGCCACATCGGCCGAAGCCCCATCAGCACTGCCGAGCAACTCGTCGCGCTGGGGGCGTCGCTGTTCTCACGTGGACTGACGTTTGGGCGGACGGGGAATCTGTCGGCGATGGACGATGACGGCACGCTGCTGATGACACCCACCGGGGTCAGTCTCGGCGAGCTCGACGTGGACTCTCTGTCGCGCGTCGACGCGACCGGCCAGCACATCGGGGGCCTGCCGCCGACCAAGGAGGCGTTCCTGCACCAGGCGATGTACCGTGCCCGCCCCTCGGCCCGGGCCGTGGTGCACACCCACAGCACCTACTCGGCCGCGGTGTCGTGCATGCGGGACACCAACGCCGACAACGCGATCCCGCCGCTGACCGCCTACTACGCGATGCGCGTCGGAAAGCTTCCGCTGCTGCCCTACCACGCACCCGGTGACCCTGCGCTCGGACCGCTCGCCGAGGTGGCGGCCGCAGACCATCACGCGCTGCTGTTGGCCAACCACGGTCCGATCGTCGCCGCCGCAGATCTGGCCTCGGCCGCCGATGCACTCGAAGAGCTCGAAGAGACCGCGAAACTTCACCTTCTTTTGCAGGGCCACCCGACCTCACCGGTCAGCGACGACGAGGTGGCCAGATTAGGAGACCTCTACCGATGACGACCACCGAAACCTCCACGGGCCCGACCGAAGGCGGTGCGCGACTCCAAGCCGAGGACGTCGTCGCGCACGGAGTTGCGATCATGGAGGCCGTCGGAATGCCTGCCGAGGATGCTCGGCTGGTGTCCGAATCCCCGGTCACCTCAGACATGTGGGGGACATCCCTCGCACGGCATGCCGCGCCTGCCCTGGTACGTCACCGGTGACCGTCCCCGAAACCGTCACCTTCGGCGCGGTCACCGTCCTCGACGGCCATGACGGACACGGCCGCTCGCCGAGCCCTGACATGAACTTCACCGTGATCATCACCGTCGATGTCCGTCCCGACCGCATCGACGAGTTCGTCGCCGGGATCACCACCAACGCCATCGCCTCGCTACGTGACGAGCCCGGCTGTCTGGCTTTCGACGTGCACCGCGATCAGGCATCCGGACCTCACCGGAGAAGCGGTGTGTCAGCTGCCGGCCCGCCCGGCGGCGGCCAAGATCAACTCGGCCGTGCCGTCGCCCATGTGGGCCGTGGTACAGGCTCTGCAGCAGCGAGGCCGAAACGTGGGACACATCCGCGTCCTCGTCGACCTCGCAGTTCATGCCGACCCAGAAGCGCGCCGACTCATTCGCGAAGCCGGTCGCCACATCGGCGAGGTGCTTGCCGGCGCCGTGAACCTGCTCAACCCCGACGCACTAGTCATCACCGGAGACATGGCCAAGGCCTACGATATTTTCGTCGCCGGACTTCGTGAGACCGTGTACGGCAACGCCACCGCCGTGGCGACCCGCGAACGCCGTGGCGACCCGCGAACTACAGATCCTGCCCTCCACCCACGGCGACCAATCCGGCGTGATCGGCAGCGCGGCGATGATTCTCGACCACGTTCTGTCTGCCGAAGCTATGGACGCTTTGATCTGACTGACTCCTACAGAATCTGACACGATGGCAGCGACGTCGTGGTATTCGTAGCCCTAGACCCGGAACGGTCGCAGGGGCGGAGACAATGTCCGTACACCAGATCCGTCGGGCTCCCTCATCGCCGGTCCCCGGTGCAGGCGACGGCTTGGCGACACGCCGGAATCCGCGCCCTCGTGATCGCCACGAGAGAGTCAATCGGCTAAAAGCTGTAGTCATCACTACCAAAGAACAAGTGGCAGAACCGATGTCGTCGGATGACCGAATAGCCGCCCGACGATCACAGAGGAACAAAGCGTGGTGCCGCCACGCGTCACGGTGACGAAACTACCGAAAAGACTCTGGCTGAGCTCTGATCGTGAAGACTCGGCCCCGATTGCTCAGCCGTGTTTCCTGAAGAAATGACACGAATATGAGACAACCCGCCGATGACACGACGTGAGACAACTTGCACGACCGCAGGTCAGGCGATCCCGATATGACCACGGAAATGAGAACCGACAAAGCAGCTGCGGCAACAACTACTCAACGACGTCAACAGATGCGCCTCTGCGACCGAGTGCCGATCACAGAGGCTTCACGGATAGCGTCGGTGAGGTGGATCCGAACCTGGATAAGGTGCTCAGCGTCGAAACGGTCCGTCCCTTGATTGCCGCTCTGCCGGAGCGGCAGCGGACCGTCCTTACTCTTCGGTTTTCGATAACCTCACCCAGACTCAGATCGCCGAACGCGTCGGCTGTTCTCAAATGCATGTTTCCCGCCTACTCTCGAAGGCTCTCGACACCCTGCGCAGCCGTGTCCGTGAACCCGAACTTGCGGCGGCCGGCTGAGTCAGGTGTGACTCAGCATGTCCGCCACCGTCGCTGATGAGCGAGCACCGCTTGCGGCGCCACGTGGCGAGACCATTGGTCGCCGCCGTCTGCCCGAGGACATGTGCCATACCAACGGGTTTACCCACGACTGGTGCGCCACCACTCCTCGCCCGATGAACGTCGCAGCCAAGGTTGATGGTGAATCGGTGCGATCAGGGGTTTGAGGGCGCGAAGCCGGGTACTCGTTCGACGGCTCCGAGATCGGGGTGCGAAGCCGGGCCCACGTGAAATGTCGTAGGAAGAAGGGCTGATGGGTTTTTCTGAAGAACATCAAGATCCGCCTGGAGTTCAGTCGCTGATGAAATCAGTCCCGGACTGCGGGGAGGCTAGCTACTGCGGCTCGGGCCGGCTGGCAGGTAAGCGGGCTGTCATCACCGGCGGCGACAGCGGCATCGGCCGAGCTGTCGCCATCGCTTACGCGCGCGAAGGCGCCGACGTGTTGATCGCATACTTGAATGAGGACTCCGATGCCGCCGACGTGGCACGCCTCGTCGAGGAGGCAGGTCGAAAGTGTGTGTTAGTCGCTGGCGATTTGTCAGATCCGGCGCACTGCCGCGCTGTCATCGGCCGCGCTGCAGAGGAATTCGGCGCTATCGATGTACTGGTCAGCAATGCCGCGTATCAGATGACGCGCACGGGAATCTAGACGAGATCACCGACGAAGAATGGGACTACACGTTTCGTTTGAACGTCGGCGCCTATTTCTATCTCGTCAAGGCTGCGCTGCCGCACATGGGCGCGGGGGCCTCCGTTATCGGCAGTTCCTCGGTCAACTCCGACATGCCTTCTCCAACTCTGGCGCCCTACGCCGCCACCAAGGCGGCCATCGCCAATCTGTCCGCCAGTCTGGCGCAATTGCTGGGGGAGAAGGGTATTCGGGTTAACAGCGTGGCGCCGGGACCGATCTGGACGCCGCTGATCCCGTCGACGATGCCGCCGGAAAAGGTCGCTTCGTTCGGCGAGAACACTCCCTTGGGCCGGGCGGGCCAGCCAGCCGAGCTCGCACCGGTGTATGTCCTTCTGGCTTCCGATGAGGGCAGCTACATCTCCGGTGCCCGGGTTGCGGTCACGGGGGGACGGCCGATTCTGTAGGAAGGCAGCCTGGCAACGCGTGGCCGCCATCGACCCGCTGGCATTGGCGTTTACCCCGCTCAGGACGCAGTGTGGTGGTACTTCGCGCAGCGATCCAGCCTATGCCTATGCATCGCAGCGCCGAGGTCGTCGACGACGGGCAGCTCGGCGTCGCAATCACATATGCACAAAATCCGGTTCACCGCTCGATTGCCGTCGATCATCCAGTCCACCTCTCGCCTCGCACAGTGGACACTGACGTAAAACAGGGCTGTGAAACCCTGGCTGCCGAAAAAGTCGACTCTGCTCAGGTCGAGGATCATTTGTTGAGAAGCGCGGGTGTGCCGTGCGTCGA
>Ga0207657_10007016_pt1 | contig 11588 bp, 11 predicted proteins | sample KBSC33metaG_FD_184316 | JGI IMG/M metagenome (GOLD analysis project Ga0207657, IMG submission 184316) | Corn rhizosphere microbial communities from Kellogg Biological Station, Michigan, USA - KBS C3-3 metaG (SPAdes) (version 2) | ecosystem: Host-associated > Plants > Roots > Rhizosphere > Soil ...
GCTGCAGCGGGGCAGTGTGCGCATCGGAGCCGCCAGGAGGGCGATGGTGCCGGATGCCCGCGCCGCGCGGCGGCCGCCTGCCGGGGTGGAGCTGGTGCTCGAAGTCGACGATGTCGCGGCCGAGCGCGACCAGATCGCGGCGGCGGGATGGCCGATCACCGAGGATCTGCGTGACCGCCCGTGGGGCCTGAGGGATTTCCGGGTTCTCGACCCGGCCGGGTACTACCTGCGGATCACGGACCGGGGGCCCCGGTAGCGCGCACGCAGACTACCGATCCCTGTCCATCGAACGGGCGCACCTCGATCGCGTGGTACGGGGCAGGTCAGGATGCCGCGGCCGAAGGCTCGTGATCGTTGCTGCGGTCCGCGGTGTCGAAGAGGACCTGCTGGAGTTCGCGTGGCAGGTCGCCGTTCCACGCCAGGGCGGCCGTGGCGGTCAGCGGGCGTCCTTCGATGCTGACCCGGGCCATGTCGTAGAGGTCGGCCATCGGCTGGCGCCGGATCGGCGTGATCTGAACCTCGGTGGGGTGAAGCGGGCCCGTCAGTACCGCGACGGGGCGGCTGGCCGTCGCGGCGAAGGCGAGGGTCATCGGCAACGAGTGCCGGAAGGGAGGGTCGGTGAACTCGAAGCGGGGCTGGGCGGTCCGCAGGACCGTCAGCCAGGCGTCGTAGGTGGCGGCGCTGGCGCGGCGTGGCCCGTGGATCACGCGCATCCGAGCCAGCTCATCAAGGCTGATGCTGCCGCGGTGACCGTTTCCGACGGACGAGGGGATCCACAGCTCGGGCTCGAATTCTCCCAGGCTCATGACCTCCAGGGGATCCGGCGAGGCGTCAAGGGCCGGGCTCAGCCAGCCCAGCCCGGCATCGGCGCGGCGCTGCCGGATGAGCGAGAATTCGGCGTCCAGCGGCGTCTCCATCCAGGTCACATCGGCGCCGGCGGCCGCGGCCACCGATTGCAGCCGGGAGGCGATCTCGACCGCCAGCCCTTCGGGCAGATACGGCGGCAGGACCACCCGCAGCCGGGGCCGTCCCAGGCCTGCGGCCTGCCTGCTTCGGCTCACTCCGTGATCGATCAGGGACATGACAGCCCGGGACTCCTCCAGCAGGACCTGGCCTGCGGCGGTAAGGCGGACGCCGTCGCGGCGGCGTTGCAGCAGGGGCGTGCCGATCATCTCCTCGAGCCGCCGGATCTGCTGGCTCAGCGTGGGCTGGGCGACGAAAATCTGCTCGGCGGCCTGGGTGAAGGTGCCGGCGTCGGCGACCGCTATCAGGTACCGCAGATGCCGTAGCTCCAGACCCAGATGCGCACCGCCTTGCAGGCCGGGCGGCTGATCCAGTACGGCCTCTTGCTTCATGTCTGCCTTCCTGGCCGCGGACAGCCGGGACCAATTCACGTGCATGTCTCGTTCATCCTCACCCTGGGCGCTACAGGAGCCATCGGGCGCAGGGCACGAACTCTTCGCGGACGGTCGTCTCACGCACACATTTCCGGTACGCCTCGAATCGTCGCCATCCGGCTATTGGCGGATAAGACCGTCCATGATGCACTGACCGAGACGACCGAGTGCCGGGTTTGCGGGATGCCGGCGGCACCGAGGACCTAGCCTGGCGACTGTCACCGGGAACGCAGGGGAGGGAAGGGGCATGACTGTCACGCTGCCGGATGTCAGCGAGTTCCAGTCGCCGGCCAGCGGCAACGCCCCCAATTGGGCGGGGATCAAGTCCCAGAACGGCGGGGCGGCGATCATTCGAGTCGGGTACGGGAATTCCCACCTTGACGGAATGCTCGTGTCGAACCGAGCGAGAATCAAGTCGCTCAAATTCGGGTTCTGTGGTTTGTATCAATACCTGCGAGCGAGTCAGGATGTACGCTCGCAGGCCAATGCTTTCATCAACTGGATTGGGCCGAACCTTAACGAGGGCGAGATTCCCATACTCGATCTGGAAGAGGGATCGGGAAACCAGCTGGGCCGGGCTAACCAGTGGTTCGGCATCATTGACGACGCGTACAACCTCGTGTCTTTGCCGCTCAGCCAGCGTTCATGGTTGTACAGCGGCCAGTCTTTCGCGGTCGACTCCGGGCTCGCGCCCATCTTCCACTCAGCCCGCCGTACCTGGATAGCGGCCTACCAGGCTTCCGAGGCCGGACTGCTGCCGCACACCTTGTGGCAGAGCACCAACGGCCAGACCGGTGCGAACCGGACGAACTGGAGCGGCTGCGGTTTCTGCGATACGTCTATCTACCATGGCACTCTCGCCAGCCTGTCAGATCTGGGCTGGCATCCCCCGTCTCAAAAGAGCCTGCTTCTCGCGGAGGAAGAAATGCAGATCCAGAACGACAAGAAGTACGGTGCCGTTGCCTTCGGCGGGGGTCAATTCAAGTGGATCTCCTTTTTCTGCGACCCCGGCGGCGAAGGCAAGACCCCGAACCGGCTGCGGGTGGCTCCGTACTCCAACGACTCCCGCGGATTCGCCAATATCACGATCGTGACCATCGGCCCGGCTAATGAGAAGTTCACCGTCAACCTGCCGAAAGGCTGCAGCGGGATCTCGTTCCAGCGGCTGGACGACCCGAGCAACTGGGCCACGATCGCCTATAACCTGGGCACCTGATACGACCAGGGAACTCACCGAAGCCCGCTCCGGTTACAGACATAGAACCGGAACGATCCTGGGCCCGGCCGTCAGCGGGAGGTTGTGGCGTGACGCTGGTGCTGATCGGCCTGGTCGGCGGCATCATTACGGGCCTGTCCCCCTGTGTCCTGCCGGTGCTTCCCGTCGTCCTGCTCGGCGGCGGCAGCGCTGGGCCGGACACGGGGCCGGACGCCGAGTCGGCGCGACGGCGGCCCTATCTCGTCGTCCTCGGCCTGACGCTGAGCTTCGCGGTCTTTACCCTGTTCGGCAGCCTCATCCTGGCGAGCCTGCACCTGCCCGACGACGCCATCCGGTGGCTCGGCCTGGCCCTGCTGGTCCTGGTCGGTCTCGGGCTGCTGGTACCGCCGCTCGGTCACCTGATCGAGCGGCCCTTCTACCGCTTCCCTCAGCGCGCCCTCGGCACCGGACGCAACGGCTTCCTCCTCGGGATCGCCCTCGGCGCGGTCTTCGTGCCGTGCGCGGGGCCGGTCCTCGCCGCCATCACCGTGGCCGGCGCGACCGGTCACATCGGCCTGCGCACGGTCGGCCTGACCCTGGGCTTCGCCGTCGGCACCGCGATCCCGCTGCTCGCCTTCGCGCTGGCGGGCCGCGGCCTGACCCAGCGGCTCGGGGCCTTCCGGCGTCACCAGGGGGCCTTCCGCGCGGTCAGCGGGGCCGTCGTCATCGTCCTGGCCGTCGCGCTGACGTTCAACCTCTCCGACATCATCCAGCGCGATATCCCGAACTACTTCGAAGCCGTGGGCAACTCCCTGGAGAAGGGGGCCAAGGCGGCACCCCAAGGCGGCGGCAGCGTATCGCTGCAGGCCTGCCAGACGGCCGCCTTGTACGGCGGCTCCGGTCTCGAGAAGTGCGGCCCCGCGCCCGCGTTCCGCGGCATTCAGCAGTGGCTGAACACCCCCGGCGGCCAGCCGGTGAGCCTGGCCTCGCTCAAGGGCAAGGTCGTCCTGGTCGACTTCTGGGCCTACTCCTGCATCAACTGCCAGCGGGAGCTCCCGCACGTCGAGGCGTGGGACAAGGCCTACGCCTCCGATGGGCTCGAGGTCATCGGCGTGCACACGCCCGAGTACGCCTTCGAGCACGTGCCGTCCAACGTCGCCGCCGGCGTGCGCAGGCTCGGCCTGACCTTCCCGGTCGCGCTCGACAACTCCTACGGCACGTGGAACGCCTACGACAACCAGTCCTGGCCGGCCGCGTACCTGATCGACGCCAGCGGCCAGATCCGGCACGTCTCCATCGGAGAAGGCGACTACAGCGGCGAGGAGCAGCTCATCCGCCAGCTGCTGAGCGCGGCGCACCCCGGGATCGCCCTGCCGCGGGCGACCGACGTCCCCGATACCACCCCCGAGGACTCCGCGCAGACACCGGAGACCTATCTCGGCGCCGAACGCCAGCAGGGCTACCACGGCAGCGCCCCCTACGCGACCGGCCAGTTCACGGCGCCCGCCACCCTCCCCGCGGACTCCTTCGCCCTCGCCGGCGCCTGGACCATCGGCCAGGAGTCGATCACCGCAGGCCAGGGCGCCGGGATCACGCTCGCCTTCCACGCCTCGAAGGTCTACCTCGACGTCGGAGGCACCGGCACGCTCACCGTCTCGGCCAGCGGCACGAGCAAGGTCATCCGCGTCTCCGGCGCCCCTGACATCTACACTGTCGCCACCAAGCAGCCCGCGGGGGACGGCACCGTGACCATCAGGCTCTCACCGGGGCTTCAGGCCTACTCGTTCACCTTCGGCTGACCAGCGGCCTCAGGAGGACCCGATGGATCACGAGACCGTGGTGGCTTACCTGGACCGCGTCGGCGTCACAACGCCAGTCGTCGGTGACGCGGCAGGCCTGCGCACGCTGCACCGGGCGCACCAGCTGACCGTGCCGTTCGAGAACCTGAGCATTCACCTGGCCGAACCAATCTCGCTGGACGAGCCCGACCTGATCGACAAGATCGTGCGCCGCCGCCGCGGCGGCTTCTGCTACGAGCTCAACGGGGCCTTCGCGCTGCTGCTCGAGGCGCTCGGCGCTCAGGTCAGCCGGGTCGGCGCCCGGGTACACGGAGAGGCCGGACTCAGCCCGCCCCTCGACCACCTGGCGCTCATCGTGCGTCCCGCCGACGGCACCGGACCCTGGCTCGCCGACGTGGGCTTCGGCAGTCACAGCGACTACCCGCTGCTGCTGGAGGCACGGGATGACCAGGAGGATCCGGCCGGCCGGTTCCGGCTCGCCGACGCCAGCGATGCCGACATCGACGTCCTGAAGGACGGCAAGCCCCAGTACCGTATCGAAACGCGCGAGCGGTCGCTCGCGGACTGCGTCCCGACGTGCTGGTGGCAGCAGACCTCGCCGCTGTCGCACTTCACCCAGAGCACGATCTGCTCCAGGCTGACTCCGGACGGCCGGGTGTCCATCAGCGGCCGGATGCTCATCCAGACCCGGCACGGGACCCGGACCGAACAGCAGCTGGATACCGACGACGCGCTGCTGGCGGCGTACCGGGACTACTTCGGTATCGCGCTGAGCCGGGTGCCGGATGACCCGGCGGGATGAGCGGGCACCCGGACCGTTCGGTCCAAAAGATCTTCCGCCGAACGGGCCGGGTATCACGCCCCGGGCCCGGGCTAGGAGCGGATAACGCCTGGCGTTCCCCGCTGAGCAGCTCGCGAGCGCGGTGCGCGTCGAGGCGGTCGACCTCGTCGACGACGGTCACGGCCGCAAAGGCGGCGTCGTCGGCGCTGGCGAGCAGGTGCCGCGCCGTCGCGAGCTGGCCCCGTTGCGCTACCCGGAGGGCCAGGGCGTCGAGCATGACGACCTCGGCCTCGTGATCGCCGGCCAGGCGGGCCTGGTCAACGATGGCTTCGAGGTCGGCATCGTCGCTGTCCGACGTGGCGGCGAGCAGCGCCCGGGTCAGCAGGGCGCCGTCCCCGCCGCCAGCGGTGCGGTACCAGTCGTCGCACTGGTGCAGGAGAGCCTGCGCGGCGTCGCGCTGCCCGGTCGCCCGCATGACCCGGGCGAGGTTGATACGTGCGGTCGCGGCCATGCGGGGGTCGCTGCCCCTGATGGCCGCCTGGATCGCGAGGGTCAGGGTCTGTTCGGCGGCCTGAAGCTGGCCGGCCTGATGCCGGACCCGGCCGAGGCGGGTCAGGTGGTAGGCGGCCTGGCCGAGAAAGCCCAGGCGCTCGGACGCCGCGGCGGCATGCTCCAGATAGCGGCTGGCATCGTCGAACCGGTGGGCGGCCTGGGCGATCCCGCCCAGTATCGCTTCGGCGTGGACCAGGCCCCAGGAGTCGCCGATGGGCGTGAGCAGGCCGACCGCCTCGTCGGCCGCCGCGGCGGCGGTCGCGATCTCGCCGAGCATCATCGACCCGGCCGCACCGAGCAGCAGGCCGGCGGCGCGTTCCCAGGCCAGGCCGCGTTGCCGCGCCGCGTCCGCGCTCTGGAAGGCCAGCTCGGCGGCGTCGTCCGGGCGGGCCTGCTGGAGCCGCAGGAAGGCCAGGTGCCGCTGCGCGTCGGCCCGCAGCTGATCGTCATTCAGCGCGATCGCTTCGCCGAGCGCGCGGTCGAGATCGTCCTCGGCTCGCACGACGTTGCCTGCGGAGGCTTCCAGCCATCCGGCCAGCAGCAGGGACGTCACGCGATCGCGTGGTCCGGCTCCGAGGAGATGCTCGGCGGCTTCGAGCGCGGAACGGACGCGGTGCGCCCCGGCGATCCCGTCTCCCAGCACGACCCATGCCCAGCCGAAACCGTTGGCGATCCTGACCCCCAGCAGCGGGTCGTGGCGGGCACACCAGGCGAGGGCGGCGTCGATGTTGGACCGCTCGTCGTGGACGAAGGCCAGCCACCGTGGCTGCGCCGGGCCGCGGATCGTGGCGACCGCGTCCTGCGCCGCGCGGCCGAACCAGTGCGCGTGCGCGGCGAGAGCGTCATCGGCCGAACCCGCCTCGCGCAGCCGGCCGGCCGCGAAGGCCCGGATGGAATCGAGCAGGTGGTAGCGCGAGGAACCGCCGGCCGTGACGGTGAGCGTGACGAGAGACCGGTCGGCTAGCCGGCTGATGACGTCGACCGCCGAGGCCGGCGGGACACCGAGGACCGCCAGCACGCTCTCCGCCGCGGGCAGCGGCGCCCCGCCGGCGAAGCACGACAGGGCCTGCAGTCCTCGCTGGTCGTCGGGGAACAGCAGCTCATAGCTCCAGGCAATGGCCGCGGCCAGGACGCGGCGGCGCTCCGGGCTCCGGCTCGTCGGGTCCCGCAGCAGGGCGAACCGGTCGTCCAGCCGGCGGGCTATCTCCCGCACCGAGAGCGATCTGACCCGGGCCGCCGCCAGCTCGATCGCCAGCGGCAGCCCGTCCAGGGCCTGGCAGAGCTGCTCGACGACCGGCGCGGTGTCGTCGTCGAGCACGAACTGCCTGCGGATCTCGGCGGCACGGTAGGTGAACAGCTGCACCGACTCGGTGATCGGCAGCGGCTCGAGCGGATACACGCTCTCACCGTCCAGCCCGAGCGGGAGCTGGCTCGTGGCGAGCACCGTGAGCCGCGGTGCGGCGTCGAGGAGCAGGCTGGCCAGATCGGCGGCCGGGCCGACCACGTGCTCGCAGTTGTCCAGGACCAGGAGGCACTCGGTGCCGGCGAGACGCTCGAGCAGCATGCGCTCGCCCGGCAGGTGCATCGTCTCCGCGACGGCCTGCCGGAGGTTCGTGGTGGCATCGGCGGCATCCAGCCGTATCAGCCAGGCGCCGTCCGATGCGGCGGCCTGGCGGGCCAGCTCGATCGCCAGCCGCGTCTTGCCGACCCCGGCCGGCCCGGTCAGTGTCACCAGGGCGTTCTGCTCGAGCTGCGCGGTGAGCACGTCGAGATCCGAGGTCCGGCCGATGAGCGGTGACGAGAGCCTGGGCAGGTTGCCGGCGGGCGGGCGGGCCGGGGCCGCCGCGGACCATGGGGTCTGCTGCAGGACGCTCGCCTCCAGCGCCTGCAGTTCCCGGCCCGGGTCGAGCCCGAGCTCCTCGGCCAGGATGTCCCGGACCCGGCCGTACGCGGCCAGCGCGTCGGCCTGGCGGCCGCTTCGGTACAGCGCGGTGATCAGCGTGTGCCAGAGGCCCTCGCGCAGCGGATGCAGCTGGACGAGCGCTTCGAGCTGCCCGGTCACGTCGCCGCCGGCCCCCAGCTCGACCCGGGCCGCGAAGTGGTCCTCGAGCAGTCCGAGGCGGATCTCTTCCAGGCGGGCCCGGTGCGGTTGCAGCCAGGGACCGTCACCGGCGTCGACCAGCACGTCGCCGCGGAAGAGCGCGAGCGCCTCCCCGGACAACTCGGCGGCGCCGGCCGGATCGCCGCCTTGCCGCAGGTCGCTTGCTGTGGTGGCGAGGGTGACGACCCGCAGGGCGTCGACACGGCCAGGCTCGACGTCCAGGGCGTATCCGCCGGGCCCGCTGGTGATCACACCGGGAACTCCGAGGGCCCGGCGCAGCTGGGACACCTTCGACTGCAGCGTGTTCCGGCCCGTTGTGGCCGCGACGTCGGCCCACAGGTCGTCGATGAGCCGGTCAGGCCGGACCGGGGCGCCCGCGTCGATCGCGAGCCGGACCAGCACTTCCGTCGTCTTTCCCGACGGCAGCGGCAGCACAGCACCGTCGCGGCGGACCTCGACCGGGCCGAGCACCGCGATACTGAGCATCCTCGCAGTCTAAGACGGCGGCCGGTCGTCAGTTCGGCGTCAGACCAGCGTCAGCGCCTGCGCCGATGCTGACAGACATGCCCGATGAGACCGAGACGCTGCTCCGCCGGCTGATCAGCGGCGACCAGGCCGCTGTCGCTGCCGTCCTGGCCGGCGCGCGCAGCAGCGAGGCACCGGCCTTGCTCGTGGCCGCCGCGCTGATCTCCGGCGACAGCGACGGACTGCTGCTGGCGCGCGCGACGACGCACGCGGCCACGACGCGTGACCGGCAGCTCGTCGCCGTCGCAGCCGCGGACCTCAACGGCGACCATGACCTGTTCGACGCCCTGATTCGCGACCACCTCGCCGATCACCCCGACAACGTGCTCGCGGCCTGGATCGCCACCAGACATACCCAGCGTCACACCCCTTTCACTCACTAGGAGCCGTCATGCACACCCTCGAAACGACCCGCCAGGCCCCGGCCCGCCGTTCCTGGCGGCGCGCCGCCGCGCGCTGGATCGTCACCTTCGCCGGCTTCCCGGCCGGCGGATTCACCGCCATGCTGCTCGTCGGCCACGTGGACACCGTCATCACCGCACTGGCCGGCGGCCTGATCACCGGAACGATCCTCGGTGCCGTCCAGGCCTGGGGCCTGGGCCGGTCCGGCCCGGGCGCTATCCGCTGGGTCGCCGCGACCGCCATCGGCCTGACGATCGGCCTCGGCATCGGCGCCACCAGCGTCGGTTTCCGCACCACCCTGGCCGCGCTCGTGGTGCAGGGAGCGGTATGCGGGCTGGCGGTCGGCGCGGCCCAGGCGCTCGCACTGCGCCGCAGCCTCGGCCCGATCGCGTTCGCCTGGCCCGCGGCCCTGGCCGCCATCTGGGCCCTCGGCTGGGCCGTCACCTACGCCGCGGGCATCGCCGTCAACGACCAGTTCACCGTCTTCGGCAGCAGCGGAGCGGTGGTCGTCACCGCCCTGACCGTCGTTCTCCCCGTCCTGCTCAACGCCAAGCAAGGGGAACAGTCATGAGCCGTCACGTCGTCTTCGGCACCGGACAGATCGGCCGCCTGGTGGCCGAGAGGCTCGTCAGCCTGGGCGCCGACGTGACCCCGGTGAACCGTTCCGGCCGCGGCGCCGTCAACGGCGCGCAGGTAGTGGCCGGCGACGCCACCGATCCGATGTTCACGGCGGGGGTCTGCGCCGGCGCGGACGCGGTTTATTTCTGCCTCAACCCCCCGCGCTACGACAACTGGACCCGGGATTTCCCGCCGCTGCAGCACGGAGTCCTCGCCGGCGCCGAAGCCGCGGGCGCGCGCCTCGTCGTCCTGGACAATCTCTACGCCTACGGCCCTACCGGCGGCCGCGACCTGGTCGAATCCCTGCCCGCCAACCCGGCATCGGCCAAGGCCGCCACCCGGGCGGCGATGACCGCCGACCTGCTGGCCGCGCACCAGGCGGGCCGGGTCGAGGTAGCCATCGGCCGCGCGTCGGACTTCTTCGGGCCCGGCGTCACCCAGTCCGCGCTCGGCGGAACCGTGTTCGGCACCGCCGTGAGCGGCCGGACCGCCCAGGTTATGGGCCACCCGGACCTGGAGCACAGCTACTCCTACGCCTCCGATGTCGCGGCCGCCCTCGTCACCCTGGGGACGGCGGCGGGCGCCACCGGGCGCGTGTGGCACCTCCCGGTCGCCGCGGCCCGCACCACGCGCGACATCGTCGGCCAGGTCTACGCCCTCGCCGGGCGCCGGCCCCGCATCCTCGCGGCCGGCCGGACCACGCTGCGGCTCATCGGCGTCGTCAACCCGGCGATGCGCGAGTACCTGCACACCCTCTACCAGTTCAGCGAGCGCTGGGTCGTCGACGACACCGCGTTCCGTACCGCGTTCGGCGCCCTCGCGACGCCGCTCGACGACGCCCTGGCCGCCACGACCGCGTGGTACCGCGACGCGAAGCCCGCCCACCGCGCTCCCGCGTCCCGGGAGCCGAACCCCTCGTCAGCCGCCTGAGCGAAAGGGACCCTTCTGATGAACACGATTGCGACCCGCCGGCTCACCGCCGCGACCATGGCCAGCGCCGCCATCCTGGCCGGCGCCGGATTCACCGCCCTCGGATCGATCTTCAACTACCCGAAGATCCTGCAGTCCCCCGCGGCGGGCATCCTGGCGGCCTACCGCCAGCACGGCACCGCGATCTCGGCCTGGTTTCTCGTGCTTGTGCTGAGCGCCGCCCTGCTCGGGCCGGCCGGGGTCGGCCTCGGCCGGCTGGCCGGCGGCCGGACCGGGAAGTGGATCGCGGCCACCGGCATCGCCGCGGCGCTGGTACAGGTCACCGGCCTGTCGAGGTGGGTGCTGTTCGTTCCGGGCCTCAGCGACGACGCTCTCATCCCGGCGCATAGGCAGGACGCCTACCACCGGTTTCAGCTGCTGCACACCTGGCTGGGCACCGTCATCGGCGAGACCATCGGATACGCCCTGACCGCCGTGTTCACCGTTCTCGTGGTCCGGGCCGTCACCCGGGCGAGCGCGCCGCGCTGGATGGCCTACCTCGGCTATGCGGCGGCGGCGCTCATCGCCACCGGCGTGGTCGTTCCGCTCGGGCTGGACATCGCGCGCCTCACGAACTTCGCCGGCTATGTCGGCTGGTGCGCATGGCTGGTGGCCATGGCCATCGTGCTGTGGCGCACCAAGCCGCACGCCGACGGCACCGCCTCGGCGACGGCGACGACCCGTCACCGGAATCCCGCGCACTCCTGACCTCCGCTGGACGCAGGCGTGACACTAGAGCGCGATTATCTACTACCGGTGTATGATGTGGTGTATGAAGCGGACCAATATCTATCTCGCCGAAGGCCAGGCTGACGCGCTGGATCGGGTGGCGCAGGCAGCGGGTGTCTCCCGGGCTGAACTGATCCGTGAACTGATCGACCGCGCGATCGGCGGGCACCCCGGCGCGGATCTCGTCGCCGACCTCGCTGCCATTGACGGATCCTTCGGGATCCTGGCCGGGGAGGACGCATTCGCCCGGGAGGCGGACGAGCGCATGAGCTACCTGGAACGACTGGCCGACGCGTGATCCTGGTCGACAGCGATGTGCTGATCGAGCATCTGCGCGGCAACACGGCCGCGCGGGACTGGCTGGTGCACGCCCGGCAGTCCTCCGGCCCGCTGGCCATCAGCGTCGTAAGCCTGACCGAGATCGCCGGGGGGATGCGCTCGCCGGAGCGCCGTGAAGTCATCCGCCTGCTCGGCAGCATGCAACGGTTCGAGGTCAGCGGACAGGTGGCTTGGCGGGCAG
>Ga0207657_10007017_pt1 | contig 11587 bp, 7 predicted proteins | sample KBSC33metaG_FD_184316 | JGI IMG/M metagenome (GOLD analysis project Ga0207657, IMG submission 184316) | Corn rhizosphere microbial communities from Kellogg Biological Station, Michigan, USA - KBS C3-3 metaG (SPAdes) (version 2) | ecosystem: Host-associated > Plants > Roots > Rhizosphere > Soil ...
CGCTCGACTACCGCTGTGAGGAGTACGGCGATTTCATCCTTTCGGTCAACCGGCTCGACCGCGCGAAGCGCATCGACCTGCTGCTCGAAGCCGCCGCCGCGGACCCGGGGCTCCGCGTCGTCGTCGCAGGCGACGGCCCCGACCGCGTGCGACTCGAGGAGCTCGCCCGGCGGCACGGGCTCGACGGACGCGCGCGCTTCACAGGGCGAATCGACGACGACGAGCTCGCCGGCCTCTATGCCCGCTGCCTCGGCGTCTACTACGCGCCGGTCGACGAGGACTTCGGCATGGTCCCCTTCGAGGCGTTCCTCTCCCAGAAGCCCGTGCTGACGACGACCGACGCCGGCGGTCCGCTCGACGTCGTCCACGACCACGAGACCGGGCTCGTCGTCGCGCCCACCGCGGTTGAGCTCGCGCGCGCGTGCACGTGGTTGCGCGAGCACGACGCCGACGCGCAGCGCTACGGCCGCGCCGGCCGCGAGCTCGCGGCGCGCGTGACCTGGGACGCGTGCATCGACCGCCTCCTTGCAGCGGCACGGTGAAGGTCGCGTACTTCAGCCCGCTGCCGCCCGACACGAGCGGCATCGCCGACTACTCGGCGCTTCTCCTGCCTTCGCTGGGCCGTCTCGTCGAGGTCGAGGCGGTGCGGCCCGGCAGGACGCGGCCGGTCGCAGACGCCGACATCGCCGTCTACCACGTCGGCAACAACCCGGACGCCCACGGCTGGATCGTCGACGCCCTGCGCCGGCGGCCGGGCGTCGTCGTGCTGCACGAGTTCGTCCTCCACCATCTGATCGCGGGGCTCACGATCGGGCGCAAGGACGCCCACGCGTACCTCGCGGCGATGGAGCGCGAGGCCGGCGTGCCCGGCCGCCTGCTCGGCTGGGGCGTGATCGAGGGCCGGGTGCCGCCGCTCTGGGAGGTGCGGCCGCAGGAGTTTCCGCTCGCAGGCGAGATCCTCGATCGCGCGACCGGGGTGATCGCGCACTCGCGCTACGTCGAGACGCTGGCGCGCGAGCACGGCTACGACGGCCCGCTCTGGCGGATCCCGCATCCCGCCTGGCCGGCGGCGGCCGTCGTGCCCGCGACGGTCTCGGGATCGCCGCTCATCGGCTGCTTCGGGCACCAGAACGAGAGCAAGCGCATCGAGCAGCTCGTCCGCGCCTTCGCCGCCTTCCGCACCCGGCATCCGGGCGCCCGCCTGCTCCTCGTCGGCCCGGAGTCGCCCGGCTTCCACCTCGACGAGCGCCTGCGGCGCCTCGGGGTCGAGGGAGACGGCGTCGTGCGGGAGCCTTACGTCGAGGAGGATCGCCTCTGGTCGCTCATCGCCGCGTGCGACGCGTGCGTCCTGCTCCGCTCGCCCACGATGGGCGAGACCTCGGGCAGCGCGATCCGGACGCTCGGGCTCGGCAAGCCGCTCGTCGTCAGCGACGTCGGCTGGTTCGCCGAGCTGCCCGACGACGTCGCGCTGAAGGTGCCGCCCGGCGGCGACGGCGAGGTCGCCGCGATCGAGGCGGCCCTCGAGCGGCTCACCGAGCCGGGCGTGGCCGCGGCGATGGGCGAGGCGGCCCGCGCGACGATCGAACGCGACCACGACGTCGACCGCGTCGCCGAGCTGTACGTCGCCGCGCTCGAGGAGGTCGCCGGCAGCGAGGCCGTCGACCGCGCGGTCCTGCACGAGGTCGCGCAGAGCGCCGCCGACGTCGGCCTCGAGCCGGACGCGCTCGCGCCGGCTCTGCAGGACCTCGTGCGCGCGAACGGCAGGCCGGCAACCGTGCGCGCCACAGGCCGCGCGGCCGCGCTCGTCGCGCGCGCGCCCATGTGGCTGTGGCTCTGCGCGCTCTACGGGGTTGCGGGCATCGTGCACCTCGCGCTCGCGCTCCGCATCCATTCGCCGTGGATCATGGTCGACGAGCTCATCTACTCCGACATGGCGCGGAGCTTCGCCGACACGGGTCACTTCCTGATCCGCGGCGAGCACGCGGACTACGGCCCGGTCTATCCCCTGCTGCTCTCGATCCCGTACAAGCTGTTCGGGCCGATAGTCGACGTGTATCGAGGCGCGCGGATCGTGAACGTGCTGACGATGACGTCGGTCGTCTTCCCGGCGTATCTGCTCGCGCGTCGCGTCGTCCGGCCGGCCACGGCGCTCGCTGCCGCGGCGCTCGCGGTCGCCGTTCCCGATCTCGTCTACACGGGGACGCTGATGACGGAGAACGCGTTCTACCCGATCGCGATCTGGCTCGCACTCGCGCTCGTCGCCGCGCTCGAGCGCCCGACCCTCCTTCGCCAGGTGCTCGTCCTCGCATTGTGCGCCCTCGCGTTTCTCACGCGCGCGCAGGCGGTCGCCTTCGTGCCGGCGGTCCTGACGGCTCCCCTGCTCCTCGCGTGGATCGAGCGCGGGCGGCCGCGCCGCCTCGCCGCGTGGAAGCCGCTCTACGGGCTCGTTGCCGCCGCGGCGGTCGTCCTGCTCGCGGTGCAGTTCGCGCGGGGCGCTTCCCCCTCGGCGTTGCTCGGGGGCTACAGCGTCACGAGCAGCACGACCTACCGCGCATGGCCGGCGATCACCTGGATCGTCTACCACGTCGCGGCATTGAGCCTTTCGATCGCCGTCGTGCCGGTCGCCGCGATGATCGTGCTCGTCGCAAACGCGCGACACCTCGACCGGCCGTTGCGCATCTTCGCCGCCGCATCGGTGTCGCTCGTCGTGTGGCTGACGATCGAGGTCGGAGTCTTCGCATCGAGCTACTCGTTCCGCGTCGAGGAACGGAACCTCTTCTACGTGATGCCGCTCTTCTTCGTGGCCTTGCTCGCGTGGATCGAGCGCGGCCAGCCGCGCCCGCCGCGTGCGGCCGTCGCCGCGGCGGCCGTCGCCGCCGCGCTCCCGGGAATGCTCCCGTTCCTCCGCTTGCTGAACATCACCTCGGTATCGGACACCGTGAGCCTGCAACCGTGGTGGTACGTCGGGCAGGACGCCGTCGGCCTCTCGAACGTCGGCCTGATGGCGGTCGCCGTCTCGCTCGCCCTCGGCGCGTGCTTCCTCTGGCTGCCGCGGCGGCTCGCCCCCCTGCTGCCGGTGCTCGTCGCGGTCGCCCTGCTCGCGACGTGGCTGCCGCTCCAGCTCTGGATCTACTCGTATCCGCGCGTCGCCGCCGCCTCGTACGTCTCGGGAGTCTCCGCGCCGCCGAGCTGGATCGACGCCACCGTCGGCCGCGACGCGGACGTTGCCGTGCTCTGGTCGGGGGGGAACGACTACCGGATCTGGATCAACGAGTTCTGGAACCGCAGCCTCGAGCGCGTGTACGACCTCGGGGCGCCGCTCCGCGGCGGGATGCCGGAGTCGCGCGTGCGGGCCGACGGGATCACCGGCGTCTTCCACGACGACCACGGCGGCGTGATCCGCTCCAGATACGTCCTCGCCGACGCGTCCGTCGCGATCCTGGGGCTGCCGCTCGCCCGCGACAAGGGCATGGGGCTCGTGCTCTACCGCGCCTCGACTCCGGTGCGTCTCGCCTCGCGCGTCCGCGGGCTCTACGCGGACACGTGGACCGGCCCGACGGCCGACTGGCGCCTCCTCCGCTGTGGAGGCGGCTCGCTCCGGCTGCACGTGCGGAGCGATCCGACGCTCTTCGCCGGCGTGACGCAGCGGATCGCGATCTCCGGGACGACGACCCGCCGCACCGTGTCCCTCGGCGCGAGTCAAGAGCGCACGATCGTGCTGCCGGTGCATTCGGTCGGCGGCGCGTGCTCGGTGCGCCTCGACGTGTCGCCCACCCGCCGGCCGGCAGACGTCCCGGCCCTCGAGAACCCCGACGGGCGGATGCTCGGCATCCACCTCGACAAGCTCACCTACACGCCGGCATCGTGAGCAGGGCGCCGATGAGGACGATGCCGTGAGGATCGTCGTCGACGTCTCGCCGCTCTCGCACCGGCGGACGGGTGTCGGCAACTACATCAGGGGCTCGCTCGCCGGCCTCGTCGACGCGGGCGGCCGTGCGCACGAGCTCGTCGCGTTCGCCCCGGTCGGACCCGCGGGGAAGCGCGAGATCGAGCGTGCGCTCGACGGCCTCCCCGTCGAACGCCGGCTGCCCGTGCTGCCCGCGGCGCACGCGGTCCGCACCGCCTGGAGCCGCGTGGGCGTGCTGCCCGTCGAGCGCGTCGCGCGACCGCTCGACGTCTTCCACTTCAGCGACTGGATGTACCCACCGCAGCGCGGAGGCATCCGCTCGACGATGGTGCACGACCTCGTGCCGCTGCACTTCCCCGAGTGGGTGCATCCCCGCACACGGCGCATGCACGGCGCGAAGTACCGCCACGCGGCACGGACATGCGACGTCGTGATCGTGAACTCGCGCTATACGGGGGACGACGTCGCCGAGACGCTTCGCGTCCCGCGCGAGCGCATCCACGTCGCCTATCCCGGCGTCGAGCCGGGCATGACGGCGGAGGGTGAGCGTGCGGCGCTCGAGCGCCCGTACGTCCTGACGGTCGCCACGCTCGAACCGCGCAAGAACCTCTCCGCGCTCGCGAGCGCGCACGAGCTTCTCGTCGACACAGGGCTCGCACTCGCCGTCGTCGGCGCAGCCGGCTGGGGCGAGCAGCCTGCGCTTGCCGGACCCGGCACGATCCGCCTCGGCTACTGCGAGCCCGCCGAGCTGCCGGCGCTCTATCGCGGGGCGAGCGTCTTCTGCTACCCGTCGCTCTTCGAGGGATTCGGCATGCCGGTCGTCGAGGCGATGGCCTGCGGCGTGCCCGTCGTCGCCTCGTCGCATCCGTCGCTCGACGAGGCGTGCGGCGATGCGGCTGTACGCGCCGACCCTCGCGACCCCGAGGCGATCGCCGACGCGATCCGCACGGCGCTCGCACGACGGGAGGAGCTCGTCCCTCGAGGCCTCGAGCACGCCCGTGCGTTCACCTGGCTCGCGAACGGTGAGGCGCATCTGCGCGCGTGGGGCGCCGCGTGAAGGTGACCGTCGACATCACGCCGCTGCGCCTGACCCGCGCCGGCACGGCGAGGTACATCGAGAACCTCCTTTCGCGGCTCGGGCCTGTCGACACGATCGCCTTCGGCGGCTCGGGCCGCGCCTCGGTGCTCGCGCGCGAGCTGTGGTGGTACCCGGTGCGGCTCTCGAGGCTCCGCTCCGACGTGCTCCACTGCACGACCTACTACGCGCCGCTCCGCCCGCGCGCCGCATCGGTCGTCACCGTGCACGACCTCGCCGTGCTGCGCTACCCCGAGAGCTTCCCGCGCTGGACGCGCACGTACGTCCCCCGCGTCGTGCCGCACGGCCTGCGCGCCGCGCGCCGCGTCATCGCGGTCTCGCGCTTCACCGCGGGCGAGCTCGAGGCGAGGCTCGCCATTCCGGCCGACCGGATCGCCGTGGTTCCCCACGCCGTCGCGGAGACCTTCGGGGCGGAGGGCGAGCGTGCGGACGGCGACTACGTGCTGACGGTCGGCACGCTCGAGCCGCGCAAGAATCTCCCGCGCGCCATCGCGGCCGCCGCCAGGCTCGGCGTGGAGCTGCGCATCGCGGGCGCGCGCGGCTGGGGCGGCATCGAGGCCCGCGGCCGCGGCGTCACCTGGCTCGGACGCATCGACGACGCCGAGCTCGCGGCGCAGTACCGCGGCGCCCGCTGTCTCGTCTACCCGTCGCTCTACGAGGGCTTCGGCCTGCCCGTGCTCGAGGCGATGGCGTGCGGCACTCCCGTCGTCACCTCGGCGGGCGGGGCGACGGAGGAGGTGGCCGGGGGCGCCGCCGTGCTCGTCGACCCGGTCGACATCGCCGGCATCGCCTCGGGGATCGAGGAGGCGGGAAGGCGGCGCGACGTCCTGCGCGATCTCGGGCTCGCACGCGCCGCCGGCTTCTCGTGGTCGGAGTCCGCCCGCCTCACGCGCGCGGTCTACGAAGAGGCGGCGTGAACCCGCTGGTCGTGATCGACGCGGACGTGCTCGGCCGGCAGCGCACCGGCGACGAGACCTACGTCGAGAACCTCCTGCGGGCCCTGCCGGCCGCCGGCGAGGGCCTGCGCTTCGCCGCGATCACGCGGCGGCCCGAGCTCGTGCCGCCCGGCGTCGAGCCGATCGCGTTGCCGGCGCGCGTCCAGGAGCTGCGCATGGCGGTCCGGCTGCCGCTCCTCCTTCGCCGGCTCCGCCCGGCGCTCGTGCACTTCGTGCACGCCTTGCCGCCCTGGCTGCCGTGCCCCGCGGTCCTGACGGTGCAGGATCTCTCGTTCGAACGCGACGCGTCGTTGATGGGCGCGCGCGAGACGGCGATCTTCCGCTTCGTCGTACCGCGCTCGGCCCGGCGGGCGGCGCGGATCTTCGCGATCTCGGAGCGGACGAAGTGCGACCTCGTCGAGCTCTACTCGCTCCCGCCCGAGCGGATCGTCGTTACGCCGCTTGCGGCCGATCCCGCCTTCCGCCCGGGGGGTACGCGTGGCGACTACCTGCTCCTCGCCGGGGCGATCGAGCCGCGCAAGGACCCACTGGTGGCCGCGGCGGCTGCAAAGGCGGTGGGGCGCAGGCTCGTCGTCGTCGGGCCCGAGCGCGACCCCGCGCTCGCCGCGGCCTTGCGCGCGGAGGGCGCGGAGCTCCGCGGCTTCGTCTCGAAGGAGGAGCTCGTCCGCCTGACCCAGGAGGCCGCCGCGCTCCTCTTCCCGACCCGGCACGAGGGCTTCGGGCTCCCGGTCGCGGAGGCGATGGCGGCCGGCACGCCTGTCGTCGCGACGCCCGACCCTGCCGTGCGCGAGGTCGGTGGCGACGCGGTCGCCTACGCGACCCCGGCGGAGTTCGCGGCGACGCTCGCACGCGTCCTCGCCGATCCCGAGCCGTGGCGCCGCGCGGGGCTCGACCGCTCGCGCACCCTCTCGTGGGAGCGGACCGCCGCGGAGACCGTACGGGTCTACCGTGAGCTCGTGGCATGAAGGTCAGCGCGGTCGTCATCTCGCACGGGCACGCCGACGAGCTCGTCGCATCGCTACCGGCGCTCGCACCGCAGGTCGACGAGCTGTTGCTGATCGCCAACATCCCGGGCAGCGTTCCGCCGGAGTTGCCGTCCTCGGTGCGTGTGCTCGCGAACGACGCGCCGCTGTCGTTCGCCGCAAACGCGAACCTCGGCGCCGCCCGGACGCAGCACGAGCTCGTGCTCGTCGCGAACCCCGACGCGATCCCCGAGCCCGGAGCCGTCGCGATCCTGCGCGACTTCCTGGCCGCGCATCCGCGCGCGGGCGCCGCCGGCCCGAAGATGGTCTACAGCGACGGCACGTGGCAGGCGTCACGCCGGAGCTTCCCGACCGTCGGCGCGACGCTCGTCCGCCGCACCCCGCTGCGGCTTCTCTTTCCGCCGCTCCGCTGGCAGCGGCGCCACTACCTCCTCGGCGAGCAGCCCGACGAGCCGACGCCGGCGGACACGATGCTCGGCGCGTTCATCCTCCTGCGACGGGCGCTCCTCGACGAGATCGGCGGCTGGGACCCCGGCTTCCGGATGTACTGCGAGGACATCGATCTCAACTACCGAGCCGCGAAGGCGGGCTGGGAGCGCTGGTACGTGCCCGCGGCGGTCGTCCGGCACGAGTACGCGGCGGTGATCGACAAGCGGTTCCTCACGCGCCACACGCTCTGGCACGCGCGGGCGATGCTGCGCTTCCTCCGCAAGCATCCCGAGCGCCTGCTTGCGCTGCGATGAGCGGGACGTGGGAGAAGTTCGCGCAGGCCGCCGAGGGCTGGAGCTCGCTCCAGTACGCCGATCCGCGCGCGTATCTCGCGCGCCGCGCCGAGCTCGTCCGCACGCTCGGGCCGCCGCTCGTGCCAGGCGACACCGTGCTCGACCTCGCCTGCGGCGACGGCGGCTTCGCCGACTTCTTCCCGGAGCAGCGCTACACCGGTGTCGACGCGAGCCCGGAGATGGTCGCGGCCGCCCTCGCCCACGGCCGCGAGGTCGTGCGCGCCGATCTGAACGAGTACGTCCCGCCCGAGCCGGTCGCGGTGACGACGATGTTCCGCGCGATCTACTACGCCCGCGATCGCGGCGCATTCCTCGGCCGGCTTGCCGCCTACACCGAGAAGAAGGTCGTCTTCGACCTCAACCCACGCACGTTCGACGTGAGCGAGGTCCGCGACGAGCTGCGCACCGCCGGCCTCGACGGGTTCGCGATGCGGCCGTTCTTCGTGCCGCAGACGCGAGCGTTGCCGCGCCTCGCCCTCGACACCCTACGCGCCGCCGAGCGCACGATGCCGCTCGCGCGCCTGCTTCTCCGGCGGCGCTTCAGCTATGTCTGCGCCGCCTGGCGCAGCAGCACCTAGGGCCGCTTGACGAAGAAGCGGTAGCTGATCTGCGCGCCGAGCGTGCGCGGGTCGCTGCTCGACTGCGGTGCGAGGTCGCGTGGCACGAACTTCCGCGCAATCGCGACGCGCACCGCGAAGCCCGATGCGGGCACGCGCAACCAGACGACGCGGTCGCCGTGGGTCGCGAGGCGGAGGGAGATGCGCTTCCTGATCGTGCCGAGCGCCGGCTCGCGGTCCGACTCGCCGATCGAGCCGATGAGGATCGTCGCCGGCGACGGCAGCCAGTTCGAGCGGGAGAGCTTGATGCGCAGCCAGCCGCTGCTGGCGCCCGAGAAACGGAAGTACGTGCTGTCGTCGGCGCCCGACCAGCCGTCGGGATAGATCCCGGTGCAGGTCGCGCGCAGGCGGTTCGGGTGGGTCAGCTGGATCAGGCGCCACTCGTGGAAGCGGTCGGCGAGCGCGCGATAGAGATGGCGTCGCTTGAACGTGCCGGCGAAGTCGACGCACGGCCAGTCCTCGACCGCGTAGTCGTAGATCTTCCCGGGATCGGCCGGGTCGGCCGTCCAGTAGAGCTGTCCCTGCGGCGTCACGTTCGGCGCGCCGGCCGGGCCTGGGCCCTTGATCGTCCCGTCGAGGCTCGAGACGGCGGAGATCGAGCGGTTCCAGAACTCGAGCAGCCACTCGGGATCCTGGTCGCCGACGCCCTGGCCGAGATAGATCGTCGGCTTCCGCTTCGCGATCTCGTCGACCCAGGAGAACGGCCGGCGCAGCGTGTTCGCCGCGCTGCCGCCGATCGAGATCGTGCCGGCGGCCGCCGCGATCTCGGCCGTGACGTTCCACGTGAGCGCGCCGAGGGCGACGACCGCGGCGAGCCCCGCACCGAGGCGGACCGCGCCTCGCAACCGGTGGACCGCGGCGACGAGCGCCGCCGCGCCGAGCAGGAGGCCGAGCAGGATCCACTGGGCCGCCGACGGCGTCAGCTCGTAGAAGCGATTCGCCTGCTCGAGGATCGCGAGACCGAGGGCGTCGGAGTAGAGCTGGACGTTCATCTGGAAGGGCGTGCCGACGACGAGGTAGAGCGTGTACACGACGGCGAGCGCCAGCGCGGCAAGATTGACGCGGCGCTGCGCGAGGACGAAGGCGGTGGCGACGAACAGGATCGGCGCGATGTAGATGATGTTCCGCTCCTCGACGCGCGTCGCGAAAACCGTCGAGAGATACGACGCCTTCATCGCCGTGTAGAGGCCGAAGCCGATCACCGCGGCGATGCCGACGCAGCGGAACGTCCTGAGCTCGCGGGAGCGCGGCTCGCCGCGCGCGGGCACGAGCCCGGCGAGCCCGACGAAGAATGGGATCAGTCCGAGCCCGATCGCGAACGACCCGGCCGCCCAGTTCCCGAGCGTCACCGCGCGATGCTTGTAGTAGTTCGAGACGTACTGCCATTCGATGTAGTGGTTGCTCGCGATCGCGCCGGCGAGGACGAGGGCGCCGGCGACGAGGGCGATCGTGCCGAGCCAGTCGCCCGGCGACCAGGTCTGCCGTCGCGCCCGGGCCCAGTCGCTCGACGTGAAGACGAAGGCCGCTGCAAGGACGTACACGATCGGGATCACGATCAGCTCGCCGCGAACCGCCGGTGCGAAGAGGCCGGCGACGATCGCGGCGACGATCCAGCCGCGCCGGCGCACGACGAGCGCCTTCGTGCAGAGGAGCAGGCAGAGCGCCGCGTATGGGTACGCCCAGGTCTCCTCCACGATGTACGACGAGTAGGCGAGCGCCGGGACGGAACCCGCGCCGGCGGCCGCGAAGAGCGCCCAGCCGCGCGTCGTCAGCATGCGGGCGAGGAAGTAGGTCGGGAAGACGACGCTCGTCATCGCGAAGACGTCGACGTACTTCACGGCTGCGTAGCTCCCCGCGACGCTGCCGAGCCACCACGCCGGCGCCGTGACGACGGTGTAGAGCGAGTGGATGTTGAACGGCTCGCCGCGCCGCGCCGGGTGGCCGGTGGCGGCCAGCGAGCGCGCGAGCTGGGTGAGCTCGAGCTCGTCCGTGAAGAGCCACGGCGTGAGCCGCCGCCACGCCTCGTAGCCGTAGACGAGCGACAACCAGACGTAGACGCTCGTGAGCGGAAGCGCCGCGACGAGGCGCTCCTGGAGCGTGGCGCTCCTGAGCGCGCCGGTCTCGTGGGTGACGGCCGTCACTCGAAGGTCGCGCCGAGCACGCTCGCGGGATCGAGGTCGATCTCGCGGCGCACGAAGCGGCACGCGATGTCAGCCCGGGTGCAGGCCTCGACGACGCCGTCGAGCCGCGGCCGCGGCCCGTTCGGGATCGTCACGAGCACCGCGTCCGGCGTCAGCCGCCCGATCGCCCAGCCGATCTCGTCCAGGTCGCCGACCACCGGCACGCCCTGGATGCGGCGCCGCCGAAGCGTCGGATCGTCGTCGACGAACCCGACGACGCGCTCGCCCTTCGTCTCCTTCAGCTCGCGGAGGAGGCTGCGTCCACTCCGTCCGGCGCCGACGATCAGCAGCCGGCGCTGGCCGCCCTGGCCGACGAGCGAGCGCAGCGCGTGCGCCACCGCGCGCTCCCAGAAGCGCGACGCCCCGATCAGGAGCGAGCAGAGCAGGAGGTCGATCACGAACATCCCGCGCGGGAAGCCCGCCCACGGGACGGTCAGCCAGATGAAGCCGAAGGCCGCGCCCTCGGAGAGCGCGACGGCGGCGAGCACGCTTGCCGCGTCTCGCGCGCCGGCGTAGCGCCATACGCCCCGGTAGAGGCCGAAGACCAGGAAGAAGACGTACCGCGCCACGAGCACCGCCGGCAGCGCCAGGTTGAAGACGTGCCGCTGCTCCGGGACGCCGGTGCCCTCGAGGCGGATGATGAACGCGGCGGTGAACGAAGCCGTGATGAGCGCGAAGTCGACGGTCACCTCGCTCAGGCGCCGCCGGTGCACGAGCAGCGAGCGGAGAAACGAGCCGGCGCGCTGCGTGTCGGCAGGGCGATTGACGTCGGCGAGGTAACTGCCGAACTGGAGGAGGAACGCGAACGTGACGAGCACACCGACGAGCGTGACCCGGGTGTTGTCGAGCACCTTGTAGGCGAGGCTCGTGAGGCCGAGCGCGGCGGAGACGACCCCGAGGAGCACCACGGCCCGCCGGTCGGAGAGGCCCTCGTAGACGAGCCGGTGCGAGGTGTGGTCGCGACCGCCGCGCATCACCGGGCGGCCCTCGAGCAGCCGCACGACCGTGACGAGCGTGGTGTCGAGGATCGGGACGGCCAGGACCAGCACAGGCAGCAGCAGCGTCG
>Ga0207657_10007018_pt1 | contig 11587 bp, 6 predicted proteins | sample KBSC33metaG_FD_184316 | JGI IMG/M metagenome (GOLD analysis project Ga0207657, IMG submission 184316) | Corn rhizosphere microbial communities from Kellogg Biological Station, Michigan, USA - KBS C3-3 metaG (SPAdes) (version 2) | ecosystem: Host-associated > Plants > Roots > Rhizosphere > Soil ...
TGCCCCGAAGCGGCAGTACTGCCGGATAGGGCGCCCGTCTGCGAGGAGGAGGCCGCATCTGCAGTGGAAGCGCCGGACGGACGGAGGGTAAGCGGCGGTAGACGGGGCGAAGTCACGATGCGAGGCCTGATTGAAAATCAACATGTCTATCAGTGACGAGACGACGCAAATGGTTCCTTGTTCCAAGGCAGTGAAATGAGGGTCTTGATTTACTGTGCCGCTGCAATGCAGCATGAACCATGCTCAGTGAAGGACTTACTGCACATTCTCGAAGCCGCCTGATGTAACCAATCGGCAACCATCAATAAGACCACAATTTACAATTTTCTGAAGGGAGAAACGAAAGGTAAAACCGGTGCTTTTTTTGATTATTTTTGAAAGAAATAATCAGGCATTGTTGTTATTGTACTTTCGGTTACATCGATGCCACTGCACTGCAACAAGAAGGCGGTAGAAGCCGACAGTGGCAGGCGTGACAAATCGGCAATGACCGAAGCAATCAGGAGGGGGGAGCGAAGCGGCAAGGCGCAGAGCGCCAGTCATAGCATGAGAATCATCAGGCGATGATCCTGCACAGTTCTGCAACGAAGAATGCGGCAGTAATGACGCATGGAAGCGGGTAATGTTGATTGACGACGAGGATATCCATGATTTCATCACTTCGAACGCGGCTCATTGTCTTTTGTTCATTAGGTGTCATCGCAGCCATGGCAGCACTTGCGGCGGCAAATTTCTTCACCGTTCGTAAACATACGATAGAAGCAATCAGGAATCAGATGCACCATCTGGCGCTAAGTCATGGTGCAACCATCGCGGAGTGGCTGAAATCCAAGCAATCGGTCGTCTCATCGACGATCTCCGCAGCACCGGAGCAAGACCCCAAGCCATTCCTGAATCAGGCAAAAAAGGCGGGGGGATTTGACAAAGCTTATATCGGATATCAGGACAAGCGGGCGATCTTTTCCGATCCCAGACCGAATCTCTCGCCGGATTATGATCCGACCAAACGGCCATGGTACATAAAGGCCGTTCAGGATAAGCGGCCGATCATAACAACCCCCTACAGGGCGGCAAGCACAGGCAATCTCGTCATCACATTTGCGGAGCCGATTGGAGAACAGTCCTCATACACGGCTGTGGCTGCGGCTGACGTGCCGTTTGAAACGGTGGTCAATACCGTCATGTCCATCAAGCCGACGCCCCATAGCTTCGCCATGCTTGTCGATGAGGCCGGAACGATTATCGCGCACGCGGACGATGCATTGATCATGAAACCGGCAACGTCGATGGATGCCCTGCTGACCCCTGCTATGCTGTCGGAACTGGAGCGCTCGGGGACGAGCAAAGACATCATTGTCAAAGAACGGGCAGGCATGCTCTACGCGAACCGTGTTGCAGGAACCGGCTGGATGTTATGCGTCGTGCTCGATCATGAAGAGGCAACCGCAGGGTTGACCGCCATGCTGCAAGCCTCTGTCGCGGTGACAGTCATCGCCTCGATACTGGCAGCACTGCTGCTGGGAACCTCAATTTCCCACTCTCTGCGGCGGCTTGTGATGCTGCGTGACGCCATGGAAGATATCGCCTCCGGCGATGGCGATTTGACGCGCCGCATCCCTGCGGCAGGAAGAGACGAACTGGCCAAAATCGCGGCCTCCTTCAATCGGTTTGTCGAGAAGATATCGAGCATTCTCCTGGTGATCAGGAGCTCAAGCGAATCGGTGAAAAACGGTTCGCAGGAAATCGCCACCGGCAACCTCGACCTTTCCTCTCGCACCGAGCAGCAGGCAAGCTCCTTACAGCATACGGCGACAACGATGGAAGAGCTGACGGCGACCGTCAAGCAGAATGCGGATAATGCGCGCCAAGCCAATGTGGTAGCCGTATCGGCTTCGGAAATCGCGGCCAAGGGCGGCCAGGTGATGACGAAAGTAGTCGAGACGATGGCGGCCATCAATACCTCGGCGCAGAAGATCGTCGATATCATCGGGGTGATCGACGGCATTGCCTTCCAGACCAATATCCTGGCGCTCAATGCAGCGGTGGAAGCGGCGCGCGCTGGTGAACAGGGGCGCGGCTTTGCCGTGGTCGCTTCGGAAGTGCGAAGCCTCGCGCAGCGCTCCGCTACTGCGGCGAAGGAAATCAAGGCCTTGATCGGCGACTCGGTCGAAAAGGTCGATGCCGGCAACATGCTGGTGCAACAGGCGGGCTCCACCATGGAAGAAGTGGTGGCGAGCGTCAAGCGGGTCACCGACATCATGGGCGAGATCCTAGCCGCCGGCGAGGAGCAAACCGCCGGCATTGAACAGCTCAACATGTCAATCAGCCAGATGGACATCGTCACGCAACAGAATGCCGCGCTGGTGGAAGAGGCTGCGGCGGCGGCTAGTTCTTTGCAAGAACAAGCCGATAATCTGGACAAGATCGTTGCGACTTTCAAGCTTTCCAATAACGGCTGATCCAAGAGGGCGCCGTTAATAGCAGCGCCCGACATCAATATTCTCTTTCCATAAAGTAAAAAGCCCGCATCATGCGGGCTTTTTTGTAACTCGTTATTTTTAGGGATGAGGAATGACTCATAATCTGATCAAATTCACAACATGCGTTGGCTCAAACTTGAGCTAACAATGAAGTCAATCCCGATCCGCATGCGGCATGAATGCCGGCACCCTAACAAGAAAGAAAAACATGATCGATAAAATCAAACACGTCGTTGTCCTGATGCTGGAAAACCGTTCATTCGACCACATGCTGGGCGCCCTGCCAGGAGTGGATGGCGTGAACGGCGAGCGAGCCAATATGGGCGATCCAGGCAGTCCGCCTTACAGGCAAACAGAGCGCAACAATTTCGTGCTGCCGCTCGCCTTCGATCCCATGCATGAGTTCAGCAACGTGAAGGCGCAGATCGGCGAAAAGCGGGACATGAGCGGCTTCGTCACCGATGCGATCAACACGGCAAAACGCCTTCAAGACTATGGCAATTTGTCCGCCGGCGAGCAGCGCGCTCTCATCCAGACAGTCATGGATTACTTCAGTCCGGGCTCGCTGCCGGGCCTGCATACCTTGGCGCAGAGCTTCGCGATCTGCGACCGCTGGTTTGCGTCAGTGCCGGGGCCAACCTGGCCCAATCGTTTCTTTGCCATGATGGGAAGCTGTCACGGACGTCTGCTCATGCCGCAAGGACCATTGGATGTGGTGACTGCAGTCCGGTCAGTTGCGGCGCAACTGGGCAAGGACAACATCTTTTCAATACTCGGCTCACAGCGCCACAAGATCTACACTGACTACCCGGTTCCCTTGAGTGCATTGATGAAGGGCGCCAACCGGCCAGAATCCATGAGCACCTTTTACAGCGATATTGAAAACGCTTCTCTTCCTGCCTTTAGCTGGATCGAGCCTAACTTCAGCAAGTTGATCGGCGAGGCAAATTCTCAGCATCCGCCGGAGAACGTGCTGCGCGGCGACAAGCTGATCGCTGACATTTACAACGCATTGCGCGGCAACAGCAAGATATGGAAATCAACGCTGTTCGTCGTGCTGCACGATGAACACGGCGGCTTCTACGACCATGTTCCGCCCGCTCCCGCCATCGCTGCGGACGACGCACAGACCGATGTGCCATTCGATTTTTCGTACACCGGCGTACGCGTGCCTGCTGTTCTCGTATCTCCATGGATCAGGCCGGGCACGGTGAAGGTGAATGGCGTTTCACCGATCTACGACCACACCTCCCTGCTCGCCTTTGTGTGCGACCAGTTCGGCATGACAGCAGCCAAGCCGATGCTCGGCAAGCGTGTTGCTGCCGCCCAGCATTTCGGCACGGCAGATATCTGGCTGAAGAAAATGAATACTGCTACCCCACGGAAGATAACTCCGGCGCTGATTCCTGACGATGCCAATGAAACGGCTTCGGCTGCCTTGCATGATGTTCTTCCCGGCCTGCTGTCGGGACTGTTTGCGCATGCCGAAGCTGAACTCAGCCGCAGATCATATGATGGCCTCATGACAGCAAATAGTAACGATGCGATCGCTCATCAGCACATCATTAATGGGTGGAATCGTGGAATCGATGGACGTAGTAATGCAGAAGTGGCGAGCATGATCGCTCAGGTGCAGCAAACCTTTTCAGATTATGCCGTGGCGGCTGACGTACTGGCATGAAGCGTAATACTGACAGCTCGTCAAACCGATCTGCGACAGCGCCAGCAGCAATTCCCCCATGAGACCGCGTCGGCGTTCGCAGTCCGTTCATTTGTGCGGGCCTTTCTGCTCCACCGGTAGTTCCTCCGCATGGCGCTGCAATACCGGTTCGTCGCTGGCGCGCTCGTCCTTCATTTCCATGCTCAGGAAATAGTTGAGCGCGGTCCGGATCACGGCGATGGCGGCGAGCTTGCCGATACGGTCCCAGGTTGGCGCGACTGACGTGGAGAGAATGTCGGCGGCTAATTGCAACTCCAGGGCCAGCGTCAGGTAGCGTGCGAAAGACAGGCGGACCGGCGTGAAGGTACTGCCGCGTTCGAAGGCGACATGGCGAACGATGCCGATCACCGCGACAACGATTCCCGCCGCTATGACCAGTGCGCCAAGCGTTTCCACCAGCAAGCGCAGCCATTCGACGCCTGCTTGAACCTGTTCTTCGGCTTGATGAAACAACGAGATACTCCCGTTTTTCTTGATCCGTCAATATGAGAAACCGGCAACTGCGACTGCCTCTTCCTTATACGATTCGATAACTCCGGTGCGTGCCGGTTCGATGTTCGGGGATGCGCTGATTTCCTTTCGATCGCCAAAATTGCTGTCAGCATAGCGACGCCTGCATGAGGCTTCAGGTGCGGGGCCGCTGACGGTGGAACACCAGCGGACTGTAGGGCACGGCCGATGGCGGCGGAGAGTTCAGGATACCCGGCTTGATTGCGCCAATGACGTGCATTTCGCACGGCTTGCAGTCAAAGCGCAAGGTATAACGTTCGTTGCCACTCACCAGCGTCATCGGTTCGGCACGCACTTGGCCTTGGACGCCCTGCACGCCCTTGGCTTGCTTGGGACAGAGATTGAATGAAAAACGCAGGCAGTGCTTGGTGATCATCAGCGATGCCTCGCCTGCTTCCTGATGCGCTTCGTATGCCGCATCGATCAGTTGCACGCCATGATTGTGATAAAAGGCGCGCGCTTTCTCGTTGTAGACATTGGCCAGGTAGGAGAGCTGCGTTTCCGGATAAGCGAGACGCGGCTCGGCAGCCACCTTGCGCAGCGGACGCCGCCATGCCGCCAGGCGTGCTGTCTCATGCGCCGCAATGGCATCCCGGCGCAGCGCGTTGATGGCCGCTGACGGCACGAACCAGGGCTGCGACAGCGACAGTTCGATCTGCCCGGCCTCAAACATCGTGCCGCCGAGTTTGCCGAGGCTGGCGTGCAGCGCGGCTTCGGCCTGTGCGGCTTGCTGCGCCGGTTGCAACGCAATGACGGCATCGGTCACGCTGGTAACGCCGTCTTCGTCGCAAAGAGTCAGGCGCAAGCCGTCGGCATGTTCGGAGAGCTGCATCTGCAGCGTAACCTTGCGTTCCGCCGACTTCTTGTTCAACGCGGCCTCCCATTGGTGGTCACGGTTGCGATGGATGACGCTGCCAATCTTCAGGCCCGGCAAGGCATGCATGGCTTCGTTGGGAAACACGCGCCAGCGCTGGCCTTCTTCGTCTTCACCCAACTTCTCCGCCCGGTTGGCAAGAATGCCGACCGTGCTGCGCTTGTTCATGTAGTTCAGGCCGTCGCCATTGGCCAAGGGTGCATCGGCGACCAGTTCGAAATGGTCCGTCCCCACGCGACTGACCACGCCCAATTGCACCCCCACGTATTTGGGCGAATCGAAAGCACCGATGTCCTGCTGGCGTCCGTTGGCAAAGTAATCCGTGTGGCCACGGTGGAAGTTCTTGTCCACGTCAGGCGTAAACAGCACGCGCGTGCGCCCGCTGGAGGCGCGCTCCAGCTCGGGCCGACGCTCCATGATCTCGTCGAGCAACAGGCGGTAGTGAGCGGTGATGTTCTTTACATAGCCCATGTCCTTGTAGCGCCCTTCAATCTTGAACGAGCGGATGCCGGCGTCGATCAAGGCCTCCAGGTTGTTGCTCTGATCATTGTCCTTCATGGACAGCAAGTGCTTCTCATAAGCCACCACGCGGCCCTGTCCATCGGTGAGGGTGTACGGCAAGCGGCAGGCTTGCGAGCAATCTCCGCGATTCGCGCTGCGGCCGGTGTCCGCGTGAGAGATGTAACACTGCCCGGAAAACGCTACGCACAGGGCGCCGTGGATGAAATATTCAAGCGGCGTATCGACCGCTTCGCGGATCTTGCGGATCTGCTCCAAGTTCAATTCGCGCGCCAGCACCAGTTGGGAGAAGCCTACCGCGCCCAGGAAGCGGGCCTTGTCCACGGTGCGGATATCGCATTGCGTGCTGGCGTGAAGCTGGATGGGCGGCAGGTCCATTTCGAGCAGCCCCATGTCTTGCACGATGAGCGCGTCCACGCCGGCGTCGTATAGCTGCCAGATCTGCTTGCGCGCCGTTTCCAGTTCGGCATCGTGCAAGATAGTGTTCATCGTCACGAAGATGCGGGCGTGGTAGCGGTGCGCAAATTCCACCAGACTTGCGATGTCCTCCAGCGTGTTGCTGGCATTGTGGCGCGCGCCGAACGCGGGGCCGCCGATATAAACCGCATCTGCGCCGTGCAAGACGGCTTCGCGGCCGATCTCGACGTTTTTGGCTGGTGACAATAGTTCAAGTTGATGGTCAAGCAATGACATGTGCGAGATCCTCTCAAGCGAAGGCCGAAATTATAATCCCGCCGTCGAGAGCGTATGACTGCTACGACTTACCAGAATCTAAATCACTGCACTTTCCCGTATCGTTCCAGCACATGGCGGCCCATGTTCTTGGCAAGCTCGTCTTCGCCAAGAAAGACTTTCCCGGCCGCCTCCTTCTCCAGCAACCTGGCTTCCTCTTCATTGTGACTGCGAACGACTATTTCAATGCCAGGGTTGAGCGTGCGGGCGATCTTGATCATCTGCCGCACGTCCAAGGTATCGGGCGTGGCTGCCACCAGCATGCTGGCGCGAGCGATATGGGCCTGAATCAAGACGGACGGATCTGACGCATCGCCGGAGACCGCCGCGATACCGCGCGCCCGCAACCGTTCAACCAGCTCGCGATTCTGTTCGGCTACGACATAAGGAACTCCGCATTCGGAAAGACACTCTCCGATACGCCTGCCAATGCTGCCATATCCCACCAGGACAACCTGCCCGGACAAGTATTTCTCCTCGGTCGTCATCGGCAACACTGCCAGGGGGTCGTCCGGCTGCTCCAGCATGCGAGCGAGCGCGGAACGAGAGCGTATCCAGATTTGCAGCGGTTCCACAGCCGCGAATACCAATGGATTGATTGCAATCGAAATCAGCGCGCCCGCGAGAATCAGGCTTTGTCCCTCGGCGGGAAGCAGTTGCAAACCTACTCCCAGCCCGGCCAGGATGAAAGAGAACTCGCCGATTTGCGCCAGGCTTGCCGATACGGTAAGCGCCGTATTCAATGGATAACGAAAGGCAAGAACCAAAACAGCAGCAGCAATCGACTTGCCGACGACGATGATGCCCACCACGGCAAGCACCTGCAACGGTTGCTTTATCAACACCATCGGATCGAACAGCATCCCCACCGACACAAAGAACAGCACCGCGAACGCTTCCCGCAGCGGCAGCGATTCCTCGGCGGCGCGGTGGCTGAATTCGGATTCACGCATCACCATGCCGGCAAAAAACGCCCCCAGAGCGAAGGACACGCCGAACAAGACAGACGCCGCGTAAGCGATGCTGACGGCGGCCGCGACGATGCACAAGGTAAAGAGTTCGCGGGAACCAAGGCGGGAAACATGCCACAGCAGTTTCGGAAAGACCCGGCGTCCGACCACCATCATCAAGGCAATGAATGCCGAGACCTTGAGCAAGGTGAGGCCGAGGGCCTGCCATAAGTTTCCGCCAACGCCATCGGGCACTTTACCGCCGAGCCATCCGGCCAGCGGCGGCAGCAATACCAGCACGAGCACCATGGCAAGATCCTCGACCACCAGCCACCCCACGGCAATTCGTCCATTCATGGATTCCAGCGTGCCGCGCGCCTCCAGTGCCCGCAACAACACCACGGTACTTGCCACCGACAGTGCCAGGCCGAACACCAGCGCACCTCCCAGTCCCCACCCCCAAGCCGTCGCGACGCCAGCGCCCAATGCAGTGGCCACCGCGATTTGCAACACGGCTCCCGGCAAGGCGATCTTGCGCACTTCCAGCAAGTCGTCCAGCGAGAAATGCAAACCCACTCCGAACATGAGCAACATCACGCCGATTTCCGCAAGTTCCCCTGCGATCCCGGTATTGGCGACGAAGCCGGGAGTAAAGGGACCGATGAGAATGCCAGCCAACAGATACCCGACCAGTGCCGGAAGTTTGAGCCGGGCGGCAAGAAATCCCAGGACGAGGGCCAGACCGAGTGCCGTGGCGATGGTGGTAATCAGGGGCAGATTGTGCGGCATTCATGGCTCCGGAGTTTTCATCACATTGATGAAGATTACGTCATGAATTGCATGAAAGCAAAATATTACTGCTGTGAAAACAGATGTCTCCCGTGTGAATATTGCCCAGGTTTCATGCGCCTAATCCAATAGCGTATCGCAACCAGATTCAGGGATGACAAGGCACTCAGGATTTCAGCATTGGAAACATGTGTCGAGAAATTCGCCGCATCGGGCGGTGTAAAGGCACGAAAAGGAAATTCCGTGAGAAACCGCTTCAGACCGAGAGCGATCAACGGCCAGTCAGGCGAACCGCCCTCCAGATCATGAATCAGTCCCGCGAGGCTAAACCACGTTTTGCGAAACAGAACGAAATCGTCGCGAAAGCTGGCGGCGGCATTGAGCGCAAGTTCGTCCAGCAATGCCAGCACCCATTCGAATCCCGGCAAATGACCTTGAAACACCACGCGATCAAGCGCTCGCTCCACCGCATCCACCAACATCGTGTCATTCGGAGACATCGATCCCAATGCTGCAATTGCATGACGAATGCGGGTTTCATCCAGCAGCAAACCGCCAAGAACAAGGGAAACGAGCATTTCCCTCTCCGCCTTGGAAAGCCGAAACGTCAAGCTCCAGTCCAATATCGCCAGCCGTCCGTCAGTACTCAGAAACAGGTTGCCGGCATGGAGATCGGCATGAAATATCGCCTGTTCCGCCTTGCTCCAAAAGGGCTGCCCGATCAGCGCGGCGATCATGATGTCGGCCAGTTCCGCCCGACGCCAGTCCGGCAGGTTCGCATCCGTCACTTTCGTGCCGAAGATTCTTTCCATGGCTGTCACCTTGGATGTACACCAAGGCAACAGGCGCGGGACGAGAACGCGCGCCTCGTCAGCATATAGGGCTGCGGCAGCGCGAAGATTCTTCTGCTCCTCCTCAAGATGTATTTCCTTGACCAGAAGTTCACGCACGCTGTCGAGCGTGCCCCGATAATCCAGCGCAGGCAATCCCAGCTTCCCGCCAAGCTGTTCGAGAAAACTTCCCAGCTCCAGCCAGATCAGTAGCTCTTCCTTGAATTTTTCCTCGATGCCCGGCTTTAGCACTTTGAATACGCCGTGGCGTGTTTCGCCGTTGTCCTGATATTGAAATGGCAGAATGACGGCAACGCTGCCTTCGGCCAGCGCATCCGATGCGATGGTGACAGACGGACGATATGGCAATTCTTCGTCAATCCGATGCAGCACCGGCTCTATCGGGGTGGTCGGAGGCATTGACTCCAGAGATTGCAGATGATGCCGTATCACCGGATCGATCTGCCTGTTACGCGCCAGCACTTGACCGAGCTTGTGCAGCGTGACGCTTTCCTGCGCCAGCGCGACCAGTCTTCCCGCTGTGCCGATATCTTCCGGCAATGCAAGTTGAGCAGCCACGATGGCACTCAACCTATGGGGCGGCAAATGCTCAAGAAAGAATTTCACGCCACTGAACACCAATGGCCGCCATGGCGTCAGCGAAGCGGGGACAAGTTCGTCCAGACCGAATGACTCCAGCAGGGAATCGTCCAGTACACTGCCGGCTGTTGGATGAAGCATGTTATTTACCTTCGCTTATGCTGCTGCAAATGAATTCGTTATACCATCACTAACAGTAAGGAAGCTGCACACCTGTTTAAGCGAACCTTAAGTATCGGTGCGTTATCATGCATGTGTTGTCTCCTCCCCCTCTCCTAAAGAGGATTTGCCCGCAAGCTTACGGCTTGCGGGCTTTTTTTGTTTCTACGGAATTTCCGGGATAAGCAGCCATCAAGATCGGCCTTCGAATTAACTAATACCAATCTTCAGTAACGTAACCCGGCGATCTCATCTTGAACTCATGAGCGAATTTCAACAGACTTTTTCCATATGTTGTTCCACCAGCTTGAGGATTGCTTTGGAACGATAGTCCCGAGCCAGTTGAGAAAGTTGGTCGGCGAAGGGACGATAACGTTCGTCCAGCCCGGACACGTAGCCTGCCCAACGCAATATCTCCTCCATGTTGCCCATCCGAGCCAGATAGTGCAGGGCTTTCATTTCCTCTGCCGGTGGAATCACCAGTTCCTCAACCACCTGCGACTCTGGATGCTGTAGCACTACAGGTCGCCCTTCAATCCACGTCAACTTAAGCAAGACACCAATCTCGTTCAGGAGCAGCTCCAGATTAACCGGCTTCGGCAGAAATGCATTTGCTCCAGCCGTCAAGCTGCTAGTTTGATCACCATCGGAAGCACCGGCTGATACTGCAATGATGGGAATTTCCTTGAGTCCAGGCAATCGCCGCAGCCGACACATCGCCTCCAAGCCATCCATTACAGGCATGACAAGGTCCATCAGGATCAGGTCCGGCCGCTCGTTTTCGGCTTTTTTCACAGCGTCGAGACCATTTATCACCTCGACCATCTCAAAGCCAAGTGGACTCAGCATGTCAATTATCACTGCCCGGTTTTCAGCCACGTCGTCCGCCACCAATACTTTCCTGCGCGGCCCTGCGTAGCCAGTCACGGCTAACCGGGTTGGTGGCGGTGCCACACCAGCTTGTATCATCGGCACCTCCAGTTCAAACCAGAACGTACTGCCTTGGCCGATGCAGCTTTCGACCCGGATATCCCCTCCCATCAGCCGCACAAACTGGCGGCTGATGGCCAGCCCTAGCCCCGTTCCCCCCTGCCGACGCTGCGTCTCGCCCACTTGCTCGAAAGGCTGAAAGATCAGTTCCAGTTGCTCCTGGCTAATGCCGACGCCAGTGTCCTGCACTTCAAAGCGCAACCGGGAAGGCGGCAAAAAGCGTGCACGCAAAGTTACGTAGCCGCGGTCGGTAAACTTGACTGCATTGGACAACAAATTGAGCAATACCTGACGCAGCCGCTGTTCGTCGGCCTGTATCCCTTGCGGCAAATCCGGTGCCATGTCGAGAATAAAATCCACCCCCTTTTGCTCAGCCCTGACGCGGATAATGTCGGCAATGACGCGCAAGAACCCGACCAAAGGGATAGCTTCGG
>Ga0207657_10007019_pt1 | contig 11586 bp, 9 predicted proteins | sample KBSC33metaG_FD_184316 | JGI IMG/M metagenome (GOLD analysis project Ga0207657, IMG submission 184316) | Corn rhizosphere microbial communities from Kellogg Biological Station, Michigan, USA - KBS C3-3 metaG (SPAdes) (version 2) | ecosystem: Host-associated > Plants > Roots > Rhizosphere > Soil ...
CCAGATGCATGAACTTGCGGTCTTGCAGTACACGCAAAATCTTGCTTTGCGTTTCCAGACTCATCGTGCCGATCTCGTCGAGAAACAGGGTCCCGCGATCCGCTACTTCGAATAAGCCTTTCTTGGAAGCGACGGCGCTTGTAAAGGCCCCTTTTACGTGTCCGAACAATGTGGACTCGAGGAGGTCGGGTGGCATGGACCCGGTGTTAACAGGCACAAACGGCCGATCGCGCCGGGGCGAATTCAGATGAATTGCCTTTGCAATCAGCTCTTTTCCGGTACCACTCTCGCCTTGCAGCAGGATGGTCGAACGGCTGGCTGCCACTTGTCCGACGAGGTCGAAGATTTTGAGCATCGGCTCGCTCTTGCCGATGATGTTTTCGAAGTTGTAACGCTGCTTAAGGGCCCGTTTGAGTTGGACGTTTTCTTCTTCGGCTTTGCTACGCGCAACCGCTGCGCGAACGTCGGCCAGCAATTTCTCGTTGTCCCAAGGCTTTTGGATGAAGTTCGTGGCGCCGTACTGCATGGCCTTCACGGCGTTCTCAACCGTGCCGTAAGCGGTGATCATGATTACCGATTGGGCGGGGTTATGAATGCGGATATCCGCGAGAACTTCCATGCCGCTCTTGTCAGGCAACGCGAGATCGAGCAACACGACGTCGTAGGATCCCTCTCCTGCGCGTACCGTTCCTTCGGTGCCGGTCGCGGCGGTCGTGACCTGGTAACCCTCGAGTTCGAGCAGGGTTTCCAGAGATTCGCGAATCTCTGCTTCATCATCGATGATCAACACGCGGCCAACCGAATTGGGCACGGCCTCGTGCACTATGTGGCGCGATATGACAGCGGCTTCAGACATTGACAGTCTTCCTCGCGAACGGGAAGTCGAGATGGAATGTTGTCCCCTGACCGGGCCGGCTTTCCACGCGAATTTTCCCTGCATGCTCCTGGATGATGCCGTACGTGACGGATAAACCAAGACCAGTCCCACGGTTCTGCCCCTGTTGAGGAGTGGTCTTGGTTGTAAAGAACGGATCGTAGATGCGCTGAATGTGTTCCTGCGCGATTCCGGTACCGGTGTCGGCGACGCGGACGCTGACGGATTCGCCGTTCGACGTGCTCACGCGGAGCGTGCCGCCTTCCGGCATGGCGTCTTTGGCGTTCAAAAAGAGATTCAGGAAAACCTGCTGGAGACGACCAGAATTACCCTGGATCGTGGGCAGGTCTTGATAGAGGTCATCCTCAACGCGCACTTTGCTGACGCGGAACTGGTGTTCGAGCAACGCCAAGGTATCCGAAATCACTTTGTTGAGGCTGACCTCGGTGAATTCAGTCCCGCTGGTGCGCGAAAAATTCAAGAGATTGTTGACGATCTCCGAAGCCCGGAAAGTCTGACGGGTGATTTTCTCCATCAGGCCCGATTTCTGCGCATCGCCCTGCAGTTGCTTCTGAAGCATTTGCGCATAGGAGGAAATCACCGCCAAGGGAGTGTTAACTTCATGGGCCACGCCTGCGGCCAGCAGCCCGATTGAAGAGAGCTTGTCAGCCTGCGAAAGTTGCGCTTCGAGATCCACGCGCTCGGTGATGTCGTCCATGATGATCAACCTGCCAATCACATGGAACTTCTTGGTGACGAGAGGAGCGATCGCCACATTCACGGTACGAGTCTCACCAGTTGGCGTCGCCAACCGAAACTTATACAGGTTGTGAATGCCTGGATTCTGGCGAACGCGATAAAACTCCTCGACAAATGCGGAAGGGAACACTTCGCTCAGAGGACGCGTCAGGGCCTGCCAGCGGGGCAAGGCATACATGACCTCCATCTGCGAGTTCCACGACTCGACGCGGTCGGCTAGGTCAACTGCCATAACGCCGACGTTGATTGATTCGACGATGTTTTCGTTGAAATCTTTCAGCCGCTCGTACTCGGCAACTTTCTGCTCGAGGGAGGCGTACAACCGTCCGTTCTGGATGGCGATGCCGATGTATCCCGCCAGAGTTTCCAACAACTCGACGTCTTCGCTGGATAGGAAGTCACCCTCAACCGTCTTGCCAAGTCCCAAGTAAGCAATGGTGTTGTGCCGTGCACGGCACGGGATGTAGTAGTTGAGGTCGAGTTGTCCAATCGCCTCTCTTGCCAGCGGCTCTTCACGCAAGGTTTGATGCGTGTTTTCGAAGAAAACGTGTCCGGCCTCACTCTCGGGACGCTGGGCATTCAGAAATCCAAAATTGAGGCCGCCAGTTCTCCCTAATCCAAACGACTTCGCCAGAACCCAGTTCTGACCGTCTTCGCCGGTGGAGAGGAAAATCGCCATGCGATCGACAAGCAGCGTGCGGGACAGACGATCGACCACAGACGCCAGCATTTTGTCGAGATCAGTTTCTGCGCTCAATTCGCGTCCGAATTCCACCAGAGTGCGGCGGTAGTCGTAGCGCGTACGGTAGAAGAATTGATCGATAGTCTCCTGGATGTACTTGCGCACAGGATCGAAGAGCAGCGCAGTGATCGTTACCGCGAGCATCAGTCCGATGGGTCCACTGCTCGGGATACGCGTGTGGACCAATTCGGCAACCGCGGCCACCAGGGCGAAATACACTCCAACTACCGATGCTGCCGCCAACGTATACGCCATGCCCCGCTTGAAGATAAGATCGACGTCCATTAGCCGATATCGGAAGATCGCGTATCCAAACGTCAATGGCAGCAGACCCAACGAGAGCACGGATATCTTCATGCTCAGTGTTGGCAATTCGCCCAAGAGATACGGCACAACGTAGAACAGCGTGAAAGGCGTAATGGCGAGGATCGTCCCGCGAGTGACCCACTTGAGTTGTTGACGAAGAATCGGCGTACTCGCACGCCGGTAGCTATGCCACAAAACAAAGGCTGCGGTGACGAAATAGGTCGCAAGGTAGAGCATCTCCATGCGATCTACGTTCCAACGCAACTGCTCGCTCGCTCGCACCATGCGGAGCACAACCACGTGCAGGGCCAGAAGCAGCGCGCCCGGCACGTATACGGCTGGCACGAGCCATGGATTTTTCTTTACGACATTCCGCTTTTCAGGGAAGGTCAGGACGAAATGCAGGAACAGCGCGGGCTGTAAGAGTCCCGCAAGTACATTGCCCCAATAAATAACCCAGTCGAAGTCGTTGAACTTGCCGGTGTACTTAAATGAATAGAGAACGAACGAGACGAGGCAAAAGATGTAGAAATGCAACGAGCCGGGCGCAGTCCAGCGTCGCAGCAAAACATATAGGCCGATTCCCAGGTAGATCAACGCAATCAGACGCTGCCACTGGTTGAGCGATCGGTCAGCGGGTACAGGTACCAGTTCGACGTCCAGCGGTACGCCTTGCCGTACCAGCGAATAGGTAGCCTTCAGATAGACGCCCGACTGAAAAAGCTGGCGCATTCGATCGGCAGAGCTCGCAACGTCACGTTTGTTGATGCTGACCAGCTGATCGCCGGGTTTTATCCCGTAGCGGCCCCCGGGGCCTGCCGGGTCCACTCGTGCGGCTACTTGATGGCCGGCGTGCTCCGTCCACCACACCCCGTCGTAAGGTAACTGGAAGTCCGGCTCTTTTTGGAAGTTGATCCAGCCCAAGGCTGCCACGCCCACGGTTAATAAACCCAGGAGGATGACCGTAAAACGGGTTTGAAATTCCTTATTCATGGGGTCGGCTGGATGAGCAGCCATCCCGGGCCGAACAGGGCCGGCACGTTGTATAGGATGCCTAAGCAACTTCGCTGCCACGTCAGGGGCCATAGGCGACGGTGTAAGTACCATGGAGAGCGCGACTTCCAAGATTATAGAAGCGCCAATGGATTCAGACTACGTGTTTTGGAAGTATTATTTCTGATTTTGGTATCTGATTGTTTGGCAGAGGTTTACTCAAGTTTAACGGGAATAGCTTGGACGATTTCGGACGCCACAGCCGGCACCGGGAGGTCGGAGGCAGCAAGGACAGTGCGAGAGGCTAGGTCTTAGGTTTGGACCCGAGGCGCTGGATCGCTTTCCGAAAGCGGTGGTGCTGAATGAGCAGTTTGGCGTAAGCAGCGTCAGTCGAGTTGGATTTGGCGTGGATGATTCGGACCAAGGATGACTTTTGCACAGGGTCCCAACGTCGGAAATCCGGGATCATTCGGAGAAGCAAAGCGAAGTTGTTTTGAGCGCGTTTCTCTGCGTCGGACTTAGGAGGCTTAACCCCCAAGCTACCAAGCGTCCGCGCTGGGAGCGCTTCGTCGTGACGGAATACATGTCGAACCGACCCGAGCCGTTGCAGTTCGATTCCAATGGTCCGCACGCGAAAATTGTCCCAAGCGCCCCGGTCGGCATCTGGTAGTTCGTAGACGACATGACCCTCCGCGAGACGACGCAACGTTCTAAGAGGGGTCCGATAGCCAGGTTCAGCGGCTATCTTCGCTTCCTCGCGCTTTGCCAGATGCTCCAGTTCTCGTTTCACGGGGCGGAATCCGAGTTTCCGATAAAACCAGAATGCTCCTGATGCCAGGGCCTCTTCATTGTCCTTGCCAATTTGATATGGATATACCGAGATGCATTTCACGCCCAGCCGGCGGTGCAAGGCGCGAAGCACTTGGGCGTAGATCCAAGCCGTCTCGCCGTCACGGTACGCGTAAAACGTGTTAAAGCCGATCTCCATACACTCGAATAGCGAAATCGCCTCGATGTAGTTGATGGGGCGCCCATTCTTAAGGGTAAATCCGGCCTGGTAGGCTCGAAGAGGCAGGCGTTTATTTGCAGGCAATCCCCACAAAAAGATTTCGACGCCCCGGCCCACGTCAGCTCGAACCACGTCGCTCGTATCGCCGCGCGTAGTGCCGTAAAGCTCTCGATACCGAACGGAGGTCGCCTCCCGGCACATCGTGATAATTGTTTGGCCCTCTCGTACCGATACTCGATTGAGCTTGAGAGGGGGCTTTGCCAGTTCGCTGGCAAGCGATACATCGCGTCGTTGAATCAGATTTTCACGATGGAAAAAAATGGTTCGTGTTCGCCGCTGCGCATGGGTGCGTGTGGCATTGCAGTCCGCTAAAGACCACCGAATCGGCAATTCTAGCGAGCCGAAAATCTCGGACTTTAGAGTAGGTGACAGGTCGGAGTGCTCGAATTGTGCAATCAGCCACTTTAGGTCCCGTTTGTGGCTGGCAGCCTGCAACCAAGCTAGATATGGCACATCGGGCTCGACGAAGGCGTCTTCTTCGAGCAACGGCATAAACCGGGGAAGAGTAGCGCCCAGACGACCGAAGTGTTCGTAACCGCTCCAGTCAATCTCCAGGTGGCCAGGAAACCGATCGGCAAGCCATCGGGCCTCGTCATAGTCGAGCATCGTTGTGAGCGTGGTGCCGGCGATACCCGCGAACTCTTCCTCATCCTGAATGGGTGAGAGATCAACGTTGGCCTGAAGGAGTTTCTTTATGCGTGGCAAGAAGGTTTTAAGAAGGGCTCCCGATTGGCGAAAAACAGCGACGCTTGGCGGAAAGGTCCGTAAAAATAACAGAAGATCATGAAATCGTGCCAACGAGCCTGCGTCATGAAACCGCGCATGTGACAACCTAGCGACAAGTTTTTTGAGGTGTTGAGAACCGATGTCCCCGAGGCGAGTCTTCTTCTGTTCGAGTTCAGTCAGCAGCGAATCGACGGTGCGCGCCATAGAACGCGCCCATCATAGCGGAAAGAATCATAGAAGTCGGTGAGACGAGAAGACAAAAAAATAGGGAGGGGTCATGGGCCCTCCCGTTCCGTGCAGTCTTGCTTCAGGGTTTTACTTCGCCGCAAGTCGAATTTCCTCGCCCGCAGTCTTGTTCTGTGCTCGCAATTCCTTTTCTACCTTTGTCTCTTGCAGTTGGTATCCGGCAGCGCTTCCATTGCGTTCAACGCGAGCCAGAAAGTAGCGATCCCCGTACTTGTGGAATACCAGTACGGTGCGCTCCGACGGGTCAAGCCCTCGCGTCTGCATTGGGACAACGTACGTATTCACCTTTGCGTCGCGGTTGCCGATCCACAGTGCTGCGCCGGATGCTCCATCAGCGTGCACTAAACACTCACCTGCGGGAATTGTTTTGTCGCCCGCTGTGAAATCAAATGGCACGTCCGCCTTAATGGTTTGTCCACCCATCTGTGCATTCGCAAGTCCTGGCAGCAGCGCCACAGCCAACATCAGAATTGAAACCCCATATCGCTTCATACCTTCCTCCTTGAGCAGTTTCTCTCGGTGAGATCCCCTCATGTATGAACGCATAGTGCGCCTGAGTTGCGATTCGTTCCATGGAGCGAAGCTGAAGGTGTCTGAAGTTGTCTGAAGAACGAAACGGGCGGTTGACACTGGTGTCGGGCAGGGACAAAATTGAGGAAATACAGGTACTTCCCTCATCGCTTTCTTCGTTCGGTCGCACCACGACATTTAGCGAAGCGTTTAGACGGTGCGACGCATCCGATTCCCCTGAGGCGACAGGTGTGCGGAATGTCAGAGAAAATTGTTAAGTTCGATGAATACGCAATCGACTTCGGACGCTTTCAGCTACTCTGCCGAGATTCGGCAGTAAAAATGGAAGGTCGTCCAATGCAACTCCTGATGTTGCTGGTTCAACGGTCCGGCGAACTAATTACTCGCGAGGAAATCGCCGACTATTTGTGGGGCAAAGACGTTTTCGTCGACGTTGAACAAAGTATTAACACGGCCATTCGGAAAGTGCGTATAGCGCTTTGTGATGATGCCGAACAGCCTCGCTATCTGCAAACCGTCGTCGGTCGAGGCTATCGATTCATCGCTCAGCTCATCATCGAGTCCGACGATGGCGATCCCAGTACAAGGTTGTTCACGGCGGAGGAACTGGGACAGGCTGTCTTAAGTGCAGCGGGTCTGGCGCCTGAGCAAATTGCTCCACCCCTCAAACCACGAGGCGAAACACCGTAACGTTCAGAAACTGAGCTCGCCGAGCTCATTATTATTTTAAGAGTAAGGCCGCATTGCGGGCTCGCACCTCCATCGATTTACAATCATTCACCATGTCGCAATATGAAGAGATTACTCAACTAGAAGGGCAGTATTTGCTGCCTACTTACAATCGCTATCCAGTCGCTTTCGAGCGCGGCAAAGGGGCTTTCCTTTTCGACTTTGAAGGCAACAAGTATCTCGACTTTGTCGCTGGGCTGGGCGTCAACGCCTTAGGACATTCGCATCCGCGAATTGTGAAGGCTGTCCGCGACCAGGTGACAAAGGTTGTTCACCTCTCAAATCTTTACTACAACGAATATCAGGGGCGGCTGGCCGAAAAACTTTGCCAGCTGTCCGGTTTGAACCGCGTTTTTTTCTCCAACAGCGGGACGGAGGCGATCGAAGGGTCGATCAAGCTAGCGCGTCTTGCAGGCCATCGATCGGGCGGTGATGCCAAAAGTCGCATGGTTGCGCTGGAGGGTTCGTATCACGGCCGCACCTTTGGGGCGATGTCTCTCACGGGACAGGACAAATATCGAAAGGGCTTCGAGCCATTACTCGAAGACGTGACATTCGTTCCTCGCAATGATGTGGAAGCGCTGCGAGAGGCAGTCAATGACAACACGTGCGCAATCGTACTGGAACCGATCTTCGGGGAAGGTGGGATCCTCGAATGTTCGACTCAATTCCTGCAAGAATGTCGCGCGCTTGCTGATCGCTTCCGCGCGGCACTGATCTTTGATGAAATCCAGTGTGGGCTTGGTCGCACCGGAACGATTTTTGCGTTCCAGTCGTTCGGTGTTGTTCCCGACATTGTCGCTATTGCAAAGCCGATCGCAGCAGGATTCCCGCTCGGTGCGTTCATTGCCAAGGAGGAGTTTGCTTCGGCGATTCGGCCCGGGCAGCACGGCACTACTTTCGGGGGCGGTCCTCTTGCTTGCCGTATAGGGCTCGAGTACCTCTCCACCGTTGAGGACGAAGGGCTGCTTGCCAACGTGCGCAACGTTGGCGGGTACCTGCAACAGCAGCTTCAAGAGCTTGTTGGGAAATATGGAGCCGTTGAAACGCGAGGCCGAGGATTTATTCAGGGCCTTGTGATTGATGCCCCGGGCAGACCGATTGTAGAGGGGGCTCTTGCAGAAGGAGTGCTCTTCAACGTTACGCAAGATACTGTGCTTCGTTTCTTGCCGCCATTTCTGCTGGAGCAAAAGCACGTGGATAAAGGCATCCGTGTGCTCAAGAAACTGCTTGGAAAGAAACGATCTCGCACTGACAACCAGGTATCGGTAGCCATGGGCATGCGATAAGCGGCGGCTCCCCTGTCAGGGTAGTTCTCTTACTGGACCCCAGAAAATTTGGGAGGCTGCAGGCAACGGGAGTCGCGTCCCCGGTGTCTAAATAATTGATATCGCCTCTGTCGCTTAATGGGGAGCTCAGGCTCCCCTTTTTTCAGGTTGTTCGTTCCAATTTCTGGCATCGCACTGCGGCGTGTCTTCAGCTCGCCAAACGTGAACGAGACTTTATGACGAGACCTGATACTCTTTTTCGAGATGCCTTCTTGGACTAGCGTCCCCCCTGGCGTTGTGGAACTCTTCGCCACCGTAGATGGCTGTCGCGTACGTTATCTGCGCTCAGGATCTGGCCCGGCGCTTGTTCTCCTGCACGGTTTGTTGGGCTACTCGTTTTCGTGGCGTTTCACCATTCCTGCACTTGCGGACGTCGCGACTTCTTATGCGCCGGACCTGCCCGGGACTGGCTACTCAGATGTGCCTCGCGATCCAGATTGCACGCTTCGCGCGATGGCGGAGCGGGTCTTGAAATTTGTCGACGCAGTTGGGCTCAAATCGTATGACTTGCTCGGTACTTCACACGGGGGCGCGGTTGCCCAGATGGTTGCCGCGCTTTCCGTTGAGAATAAAGATCTACGTCTGAAGCGATTGATTCTGGTTGCGCCGGTCAATCCTTATTCCGCTCGGGGTCGCTGGTTGGCTCCGGCAATCGGATCGTCCCTGGGTGCGTTTGTGTTCCGGAGGACCGTTGTTCGTTGGCGCAGGCTTGATCGATACTGGCTGAAGCGAGCATTTGGAGATCCGCATCGCATTCCACCTGATTCGCTTGAGGGTTATCGCGCGCCGATTCTTGAACGTGACGGATTCGAACACGGTTTGCGCATCGTTCGCACATGGAGGCAGACGTTAGACGAGCTAGAGATGGCCCTGCCGAAAATTGCTCACATTCCAACGTTCCTGATGTGGGGTACAGCCGACGGCGCAGTCTACTCAACATCCGCGGAAAATCTTGTCCAGAACTTCCACGATTGTCGTCTAACAACATTTCCGGGTGCGGGGCATCTTCCTTATGAAGAAGTGCCTGAGGACTTCAACCGCGCCCTGGTCACCTTCTTGAGAGGCCAGCCCCCGAACCCTGACGCGGACCCTTAGACCTTGTATTCTGCAGTTACGTCTATGGGGCACCACATCTTCGAGTTGCTGCGCGGGTTTCTACTGCACTACGGATATTGGGCGGTTGCGATCGCCTTGTTGCTCGAAAACACGGGTCTTCCTGTCCCTGGCGAAACAATTCTTTTGCTCGGTAGCTTTCTCGCGTTTTCGCAGCGGCAGTTACAGTTGCCATGGATTATCGTGGTGGGCATCGCGTCAGCGACGCTGGGCGATAATATCGGATTTTTCGTAGGCCTTCGCGGCGGTCGCCCGTTGCTCAATCGCTACAGACAGTGGTTTCGCATCTCGAAAGAAGCCATTGCTAATGGCGAGCGAGTGTTTCAGCGGTATGGTCCAGCCACCATCTTCTTCGCCCGCTTCGTTGCCGGCTTACGAGTAATAGCGGGTCCACTTGCAGGCATCTTGCGGATGGAGTGGCGAAGGTTTGCCATCTACAATTTTTTGGGAGCGACTGTTTGGGTCACAGTCATTGCGACGGTCGGGTATGTGTTTGGCCGTCACTGGGAAAGGCTCCTGCATATCGTCAAAGAGTTCAACATTACCATTCTGGTCATCGGGGTGATCGTTGTGGTGTTGATGCTGTGGAGGCACCGAGCGGACAAGGATTCCGATCCTGCTGATGATGCCAGTGGCTGAACTCTCCGGGGTTCGAATACGAACCACACTCGACGCTGGCCAGTTCCTTCGGTCACTAGTGCCTGCGACCCCGAACGGCGTATGCTCGCCATAGGATGAGAACTTTCGCAAAACGAGTGGTGGTGCAGATCGTCGGCTGGGTTTTCATCCTGGTCGGAATCGTTGGTCTGTTTCTACCCATTCTTCAAGGCGTCCTCTTCCTACTGATCGGATTGATGATTCTCTCTACTGAGTACGCGTGGGCGCATCATCTGCTTTCCAAAATTCGACAACGTTATCCTAAATTAAGCGACAAGGTTGATCAGGCTGCGCAGAAGGCCAGTCAGTGGCTGCGTCGAATGGCGGGGCAAACTGAGGCTGATTGATCGTTGCTGTTGTGTGCCGGACTACAGCTGATTGAAATATGCGTTCCGCGATCCATTCCGAGACATCGCCTCAACGCCGTTGGGAACTTCCAGAGGTTTGGCTGAGGTTTATTCTCGCTCTCTTCGGCCTGGCATTGGCGTTCGCTGCTGCTCTCTTCTCGACAGTCTCGCGCGAATCAGGAAGTGTTTGGACGACCGTCATCTTGGCGGGGACCGCTTTGGTGTTGGCAACGCTCGTTGGGCTGGGCACCGTTCCATATTTGGCGCGCCGCGTGATGGTCGAGCGCATTCGAGACGCCATTGACTACGACGTTACACGGGCCGGCGTGGCGTACATCGTGATAACGCTTGTGATCGGAATCGCGGCGCTTAATACCGGAAATAATCTCTTGTACATCATCGTGGCGGCGATGATCTCGGCAATTCTCGCTTCTGGGATTATTTCCGCGATGGTGTTGAGAGGTTTGGAACTAGATATAAGAATGCCCGAACAAGTTTTTGCAGGACGCAGTGTGCTGGGCCGAGTCGTGGTATCGAACCCTAGTCGGTGGCGGCCATCGTTTTCGTTGCGAGCGGTTGCCTCTAAACGTACACCACGAAAAACCTGGCGTTGGGAACCGTACATTTTTTCATGGCCTTTGCGCCGGCCACCTGAAAAGCAGTGGTTCCAACTGCCGGACCGCCGGCTAAGGCGCGTGGCCGAGACACTTCCTCCCGGAATCATGGAGAAGTCAGCCTATTTCCCGTTCGTTGGTCCGAAGAGTTCAATTATGATCACGGGCGCGTCTGAGAACCGGTGCTGGAGTGCAACCGCACTTCCTTCCTCAGCGGAGCATGACAATGCACGCCTTGATAATCGAGGACGACCAGCTGATCAGTAGGACGAGTGGCCATGCGGGAATCCCGAGTAGAGCGGCCGTCCGGCCAGGAGCTCGCCCGTCCGCCCGCGCAGCGCGCCGAGGTCGGCGGCGGGGTCGAGCGCTTCGAGGATGATCGCCCCCACCTCGCGCATGTCGTCCTCGGTGAAGCCGCGCATCGTGGCGGCCGGCGTACCGATGCGCACGCCGGAGGCGATCGTCGGCGGGCGCTCGTCGAAGGGGACCGTGTTGCGGTTCACGGTGATCGCGACCTCGTGCAGCCGCTCCTCCGCGTCGCGGCCCGTCCAC
>Ga0207657_10007020_pt1 | contig 11586 bp, 10 predicted proteins | sample KBSC33metaG_FD_184316 | JGI IMG/M metagenome (GOLD analysis project Ga0207657, IMG submission 184316) | Corn rhizosphere microbial communities from Kellogg Biological Station, Michigan, USA - KBS C3-3 metaG (SPAdes) (version 2) | ecosystem: Host-associated > Plants > Roots > Rhizosphere > Soil ...
AGAATATCCTGATAAGCCATAGCTTGTTCCATTGGCAACCAATCCAGTGCTGCTTTTCGTGCTGCTGCCTATAAATGTTGTTCCTCCGAAATTATTTAAAGTGAGGTTTGCGGCTTTGCCATTAATGCGAGCCTGAATTTGAGCTGCATCAAAACCCACATTGAATCCGGTGATATCGCCGACAACTACATTCCCAGGTGAAGAAAGCGACAGATGATTACTGGTGCCGCCAACATTTAATTTTCCCACGGGATTTGTGGCATTTATGCCTACGATACCTACATCAGTAATGCGCATGCGCCCGGTATTATTCGTTTTAAATACCAACGTTTTATTATCCCTGGTACCTATAAAATTTACGCCGGGTGCTGTACCGGCATTGCCGGTTAAAGACCATGCCTGTGCCTCTGCTGTGGCAGTGCCTGCTATTGTGAATATTGCAATGGCAATTACCTGTGAAAATTGTTTTTTCATTTTTTAATTTTTTGCAATGAAGAATGTATGGTGTTCAAAATAATCACACACTTGAGGGCATTGTTAAACGAAGCGTATTAAATAGCAGGCAGGATTATGAAATCTTTTTAAAAATTTTATGTTCTAAAATTAGCTGAACAAAGTACTCATTTAAATTATTAATTGCAATAGGTGTTTTCCTTCATTAATAAAAAGGGGATGAGATATTGCAGATATTTTGTGGCATATATTGTCATTAGCAAAGAATGAGTAACTCAAACAAAAAACCGTGCTGCAAGAATGCAGACACGGTGTTCTTAGAACTCCCATCTAAAAAACCAACTTTATAAAAAACAATATTGTCAGTTTATATTTTGCTACACTAAAATTGGATATAACGGAACAATCAAAAAAAACAAGTGCTCTGAGCAAGCAAAATCAATTACTGAAAGCAATTTTTATGCACATGAAATGAAAAGCTTGGTCTGAAAATATTTAACATTCAACATTGGCATTGAATTTTCATTTAATTTATTTTCGCCGCCGCTTATGCGCAGATTGCATCACTGGTTAAAGGATACAATTTTAAGTGTGGTTGATTTTTTTTATCCGCCATTCCGAAAATTTGTGCCCTTACAAACTTTCCGTTACGCGGTTTGCGGTGGTAGCAACATGGTACTGAATATTCTTATTTATTACATTGCTTATCATTATGTTCTTGATAAGCGAATTGTATATACGTCGGTTACTGCAATAAGCCCGCATATTGCAGCATATATAATTTCATTCTTCATCACCTTTCCCATCGGTTTTTATTTAAGCCTCTTTGTAGTTTTCCCTGAGTCTTATTTGCGTAAGCGCATTCAGTTATTAAGGTATTTCGTAGTAGTGCTTATTTGCATTTTTCTCAACTATTTTTTTCTGAAATTATTTGTAGATATTTTTGGCTGGTATCCTACACCATCAATGATGCTTACAACGGTTTTAGTGGTTGCATTCAGTTATTTTTCACAGCGGCATTTTTCTTTTCGCGGTCATGCAGTAGTAACAGAATAATTTTTTACCGATCGCAGTTTGTGAATATGAAATCTTAATCATCAGTCGTAAGTGATAAGTCGTAAAGTCATAAGTGTTGGGAAGAGAACAGAATGTACAAGTGTGCGACGCAAGGGAAGCGCAATGGTAGGAATGAAGCCTGGCTCAAAAAATTTACTATTCGCCATTCACTATCCACATATCAATAATCTTCCGGATTATTTAATCTGAAAACGATTGCGGCAAGCGCCGCGCCACCAAAGCAGCCAAAGAGATACATCCATATATCATTCCATGATGCAAGATGCATAACGCTCATGCCAACTGCAACGGCAGGATTAAATGCTCCGCCTGAAATACTTCCAAATGCGTGAGCCATAGCCAACACAGTAAAACCTATAGCAAGACCATAGAACATATTACCCGTTGTTCCTTTTGCCGTTGCCGTATTTAATACTACATATGCGAGAGCAAACGTACCAAGAAATTCTGCAAGCAAACCGTTGGTTGTGTTGGTAATGCTCGTTGCAGAAGCAGGTATTTTATCTCCTTGTAAAAATATTACGATATATGAAGCAGCAATGGCAGCGATAATTTGAACAATTGCGTATGGTACAGCTTCAGACAATGAAATTTTTCCACGCAAGAAAACTGCCAGTGTAACTGCAGGATTATAATGAGCTCCTGAAATATGAGCGCCGGCGAATATCATACACATTAATACTGCCCCGATAGCTACCGGTGCAAAATCACCTTTACCGCTCGTAACTGCCATTCCAACCGTCAATACAAGAAAAAATGTTCCAATAAATTCAGTAATTAATTTCCTCATAAAATTGGTTTGGGTTAAACGAAGACAATTTACTTTCTTTTTTAAAGTCAATATGAGCTTTTGTCTATTTTAATCATATTTCAATCGTTACGTTAAAGAATTGATTAAGGCATAATCGATAAAAAATTATTTTGATACCGGCTTTAGTTCATATGGCATCGTCCCTTGCTACGCTCAGTTCAAAGTTCCACTTTCATGGCAACTAAGCGTAGCAGTTTATCCTGAGCTTGTCGAAGGATCGCATTACGTTCATCTGAAGAATATGAATTGAACTGAAATTTTCCTGAACCATAATGATAGAAATAATAAATGTTTACAAACCATCCTGCGAAGATCTGTAAACATTTATTGAGATAGAAATTTTTTATAAACTCAATGGCCAGAAGTACAAAGGTAAAGTAATGACTTGGGGAACACCGTTATTAATTGAAAGTGTTGCTTTAGTATCACAATCGCCTGTGCCATAATCCAGCACTTCCATAAAATTAGCGTCTCCGCCTGTTGTTATATGAATTGCTATATCAACGCTTCCTTGTACTCTGTGATTACAATCGACCCGTTTGATAACAGGATTTGTGTTGCTGATAGTTGCCGTGTATGTAAATTGTGTAGCGCCATCAAGCGTTTCAGTACCCATTGAAGTACCGGTAATCTGATATACATCATCATCCGGTGATGTAGTGGTGCCACCCTGCATTTGTTTCCACCAATGTGTACCTGTAAATGTTTTTGAATCTCCGTTTAATGCGATCAACGTTTCATCGGATACAATTTTATAAATCCTCATGCCCATTGTTGAAGAAGAATCGACATAAGTTTTAATTGTACCTGTGTCGGCCATACCATTAATCGTAAAACCCTGGAAGGTTGCTATGCTTATCAATGTTCCGGGAGCAGCAGAATCACGTTTCGCATAAATGGTCACGATCTTTTCTCCTGTTCGCATTATACTGTCTTTTCCCAGGCAACCGGAACCGTAGTCAATAGTTTTTACATGAGGAAAAACTTTTGTCGAAGTGTCGAAAGTAATAGCAGGGCAAGTAGATGAATCACCGGAGCCCATAATGTCATCAACGTTCGAGCTTTCCAATGCCGCTGACTGAACTACATCATTAGTTGCATTCATAAGCAACGTTTGTGTTGAACCTTGTTGGCTTTGCGTTGCGGGGTGGTCATTTTTTTGACAGGAAATAACGAACAAGCATAACGATGCACAAATCGCTCCTCCCCACGTGAAATAAACAGATTTCATGGTGTTTTAATTTTAATTAATGAATAAAGAAAAAATAATACAAGCAGCGAGGATGAAATGTAGAATTAGATTATCCTGTTAAATTTTTAAAGTGAAATTTTTATGCAGGGATTGAAATTTCATGCAGAGGACTGAATTTTAAAAACAGGGATTTGACGAAGTGAAAATGAAAAAGATTAATTGTTTAAAATAAAAATTTTAACGCAACAGTTTTGTTTCTTTAATTACTGTGATGTCAAGAATGCTGCCATTTTTTTTATTTTAAAAATTAGGAAATTGAATTTTAACAAATAAAAAGAAAGCTGATTATGATCATTAAAATCAGGTGAAGAAAATTGTTTTTTGAATAAAAAAACGTGGTACTTTTAAGTAATTATAAAATCCCCGACGATGTACGCCGGCATTTCTTCACTTTTAAATTTTAAATGCTATGGTTCAGACAGACATCTCCCAGCTTTCCAGGGAATGCAATGAATGGAGAGAGCGTTTGCATTCCTATCGCGACGAGTTTAATCAGCTCCAAAGAAGACTACAACAAGCAGCTTCTAAATCGCTCTCGAAACAACAGCAAGCCGACCTCGAACACTGCCAGAATCAACTTCACATTCAACTGATCAACATCCACGACCTAAAGCAATCAGTAAAAGCACACGACAAACAAATTCAATTCGAAGTCTCGGGAAATGATGGCCACGTTTCAGACGACACATTAGCGTATCATGAACATCTTTATGAAGATTATCAGCATCTTGAACAAACGCTTTCTGATCTGCGTCATGAAGTGAATAGTTTTATTGGAAACATCTAAATAATTTTTTAAACCGATATACTTGTGCGATAAATAAAATACCGCACTAAAACATTTTTCTTCTTGCCGGAGTTTAAAAGTTTAGTTTATAACTTTCAAAAGTTCTTTAGGAAAAATGAGTTTAATAATGCAACATGAATTTTTGTTGAATAAAGAACTGAACGTACAAGAGTGCGACGCAACGGAAGTTTAATAGTAGCAATGGCATTGATTACAAAAAGATTCCGGTGAAAATTTTTTAACATTCTAAATTTTTTGCCATGCCTGAGTTTGATACCTCACACGTAAAAAGTATCGTCTTACTGGGCCACGCCGGCAGCGGTAAGACGACGTTAGCGGAATGCATGCTATATGAAGCAGGATTGATCACGCGCCGCGGAAATATTGCTGAAAAAAATACAGTTGGAGATTACCACGAACTTGAACAAGAACGTGGTAATTCTATTTTTAGCAAGCTGATGCACACAAAGTGGCGCGGTTATAAAATAAATATTCTTGACACACCGGGCTACGATGATTTTGTTGGTGAAGTTATCTCTGCACTGCGTGTTGCAGACACAGGAGTAATGTTGCTGAATGCTGCAATGGGTGTTGAAGTTACTACTGATATTATTTGGCAATACACTGAGCAATTTAAAACGCCGATGATCTTTGCAGTGAATAAGCTTGATGATGATCGAGCGGATTTTGATAAGGTTGTGCAGGAAGCAAAGAATCATTTTGGCAATAAAGTAACAGTAGTGCAATATCCGCGGCAACAAGGTGCGGGCTTTCATGAAATAATTGATGTGCTGCGCATGACGATGTATAAATTTAAAGATGCCGGTGGCAAGCCTGATAAACTTCCGATACCTGATGAAGAAAGACCGAAAGCAGATAAACTGCATCAAGAGTTGGTTGAAGCAGTTGCAAGCAATGATGAAACTTTGATGGAAAAATATTTTGATAAAGGCGAGCTTGATGAAGATGAAATGAAAACGGGAATGAAGAAAGCGATGATCAATCATGATATCTTTCCACTATTTTGTTTATCAGCAGAGCGTAACATGGGCAGTGGAAGATTGATGGGCTTTATTGATAACGTTTGTCCAAGCGCAAATGAAATGCCGCCGCAGGTAACAACAAGCGGAGAAAAAATTTCTTGTGATGCAAATGGTCCTGTATGTGCATTTGTTTATAAAACTGTAAGTGAACCACATGTTGGTGATCTTTCATTTTTTAAAGTTTATTCAGGCACTGTAAAAAGCGGAATGGAACTTGAAAATGAAAGCACGAACACTTCTGAAAAAATAAATCAGTTGTTTTTAGTAGAGGGAAACAAGCGTGTAAACACAAATGAACTTGTTGCAGGTGATATTGGTGCTACGCTGAAATTAAGAAACACGCATAGCAACAATACGCTTCATACAAGAGGAAAAAATTATGAATTGCAGCCGATAGAATTTCCGCCACCTAACATGACTGTTGCTATTGAATCAACAAAGAAAGGTGAAGAAGAAAAATTATCACAGGCACTGCATCAATTAAAAGAAGAAGATCCTACATTAATCGTTGAGCATTCCCCTGAGTTAAAACAAATATTGATTCATTGCCAGGGCGACATGCATCTTGCAGTTGCGAAATGGAAGATCGAGCACATACATAAACTTGAAGTCAAGTTTACAAAAGCACGTATTCCATATCGCGAAACAATTCGCAAAATGGCTGATGCAAATTATCGTCACAAAAAACAAAGTGGCGGTGCAGGTCAATTCGGAGAAGTTTATATGCGCATTGAACCGTGGTATGAAGGAATGCCTGATCCTTCTGGACTAACTGTTCGTGGTCGCGACACTTATGAACTTGATTGGGGCGGCAAACTTGTATTCTACAATTGCATTGTTGGTGGCGCGATCGACACACGTTTTCTTCCTTCTATTTTAAAAGGTGTGATGGAAAAAATGCAAGTTGGCCCGCTCACTGGTTCTTATGTTCGCGATGTGCGTGTATGTGTGTATGATGGAAAAATGCATCCTGTTGACAGCAACGATATCTCATTTAAAATTGCAGGCCTGCAAGCATTCAGACAAGCATTCCAGCATGCCGATCCGCAAATTCTCGAACCGATTTACCAGGTAGAAGTGTTATGTCCTGATGATCTCACGGGATCCGTAATGGGTGATTTGCAAACTCGTCGCGCAATTGTTGAAGGAATCGATAGCGAAGGACAATTTCAAAAAATAATTGCAAAAGTTCCGCTTGCAGAAATGGATGGTTATTCATCTTCTCTGCGCAGCATTACACAAGGACGTGCAAAATTCAAAAGCAAATTTTTTGAATATGCACCTGTACCTTATGATGTGCAAAAGAAATTGATTGAAGATTACAGTAAGAAAGAGCAAGAAGAACTTGTGTGATTGCAGATTAACGATTGCAGATTGCAGATTTTATTAATGCCGCTTCAATGAAGTGGCATTTTTTATTTGAGAAACTATTTATACAAAGTGGTCAGGGAAGCAATAAATTTTTTGGGTGAACATCTATTGTTTGTCGCATAAAAATTATGCATATCTCATTTTAATTTAATTGTGCATTCGGTGCTTAACTTTAATGAATAATCCTGTTCTGCAAATTTTACATCATCTAAAAAATATCTTACATGAAACAGACATCAATTTCTTTATTCACCGTGCTTATCAGTTTTTTTTTAATAAAGTATTCAACTGCGCAAACAGGTTCCGTAATGCAAGTAATTAAAACATTTCATATCGCAAGCTCCGGCGGTTGGGATTACCTGGCAGTAAGTCCTGTATCAAATTCTTTGTATGTATCACACGCAAGCCAGGTAAATATAATAGACAAAAATACAGGAGATTCTATCGGTGTAATTCCAAATACAATTGGCGTACATGGTATTGCTTTCGCGGCTGAATTCGGAAAAGGGTTTACAAGTAATGGCAGATTAAATAATGTAACTGTTTTCGATATTAAAACAAACGAAGTTTTAGATAGTATAAAAACAGGTGAGAACCCTGATGCAATTATGTTTGACCCTTTTTCAAAAAAAATAATTACCTGCAATGGCAGAGGAAAAAGTCTTTCAATAATTGATCCGTCAAATAATACGGTTGTAGCTACTATTCCGCTTGATGGCAAACCGGAAACGGCGGTATATGATGGCGAAGGAAAAATATATGTGAACATTGAAGACAAAAGTGAAATTTCAAAAGTTGATGTGAAAACAAATAAAGTCGAAACTACGTGGAGTATAGCTCCGGGAGAATCGCCATCAGGTTTGGCGATCGATAGAAAAACACACCGCTTATTTGCAGGTTGCGATAACAAATTATTGATAGTAATAAATGCTGATAACGGAAAAGTTGTTGCGCAACTACCAATCGGAGATGGCTGTGACGGTACAGGATTCGACAGCGGTTTGAAATACGTGTATGCATCCTGTGGTGAAGGGGTTTTAACTGTTATCAGTGAACAAACACCTGATAAGTTCGCAGTGGTTGATAATGTACAAACAAAGAGAAGTGCAAGAACATGTGCTGTTGATGAAAAAAGTCACGAAGTATTTTTATCTGCTGCAGATTTACAACCAAATCCTCCGGCAGGTACAAGACCACAAATGATTGCAGGAACGTTCCAGGTGTTAGTGGTAGGAAAGAAATAGTTATTTTTTACTTTTTCTTTGATTTTGGTTTCAAATTCGCCTCAGAATTTTATTGTACACTTGTTTCTTTATTTCACTTAAAAAATTGAAGTATGAAAAAATTTTGGGTTTCTGTTGCCGGCACAATGTTCCTCTTTAGTGCTGCCTGTGCACAGGATATTAAATCATCAGAAATTCCCGCCGTTGTGAAATCTGCATTGGTGAAAAAATATCCTGAGGCAACAAAAGTTTCCTGGGAAAAAGAGAACGGTAATTACGAAGCGAACTGGGGTGGGAAATCAAGAGAAGATAATGCTGCACAATTTACACCCGGAGGTGTTTTCGTGGAAATTGAAAAAGCAATTTCAGTAAATGAATTACCTGCATCAGTGAAATCATACGTGAAAAATCATGAGGGTGGAGCAACGATCAAAGAAGCTGCTCGCATTACTGATGCAAATGGAAAAACTACTTATGAAGCAGAAGTAAGAGGAAAGGATTTGATCTTTGATGAAAAAGGAAATTATTTAAAAACGGCTACAGGAGATTAATGATTAATCAAACAGATATATAATTATCAATTCTTATGAAGGTGCTTTCAAAGAAGCACCTTCTGATTTTGTAGAAATACATCTTATAATTCTTACAGAAGTTTAAATGAAGTGGCATTTTTTGTTGTATCACTCATTTCAACGTTCTGTTTTTTATTGAATAAAACTTTTACATTCCACAAGAATCAAAATTATGTGCCCTCTGTTTTTTGTTTAGCAATGATTATTATCAACACTACACTTACAATAATAAATACGAGTCCAATTATTTCCATATCCTAAAATTTTTCCAATTTCTATTAATAGCAGAGACTAAAAAATTGTGCCACACTTACACATCACAAAGAATAATTATCGCGTAGAAGTGATGCTACACTTATTATTTCACTCAAATCAAAAAACAATAACTTAGTTCTTGCTTAAATCACAACTATGAAATTCATTTTTTGTTTTCTTATGATAATCCTTTCAAATAACACGTGTTTTTCACAAGCTGATAACTCAAAAAAATTTGTCCTGGTAATTCATGGCGGTGCGGGAACAATTCTTAAAAGTCAAATGACTCCTGAAAAAGAAAAAGCATACCAGCAAGGTTTAAATGATGCATTGCAAAAAGGTTATGAAGTTTTATCAAAAGGAGGAACAGCATTGGATGCAGTGGAAGCAACTATCGAAGTAATGGAAGATAATCCTTTGTTTAATGCGGGAAAAGGTGCAGTGTTTACACATGAAGGAAAGAATGAAATGGATGCTGCAATTATGGATGGCAAAACGCTGAAAGCCGGTGCTGTTGCAGGTGTTACAAACATCAAAAATCCGATCACCGCTGCGAGAGCAGTGATGGATAAAAGTGGTCACGTAGTGATGGCTGGTAAAGGCGCTGAACAATTCGCCGCACAACAAGGATGTATTATTGTTGATCCATCTTATTTTTTTACAGAAGACAGATGGAAAGCTTTGCAAAAAGCAAAAGCAGATGATTCACTCAAACCGTTTGAACGTGATACTTCAAAATCATTTTTAAAACAATCCGAAAATAAAGATTACAAATATGGAACCGTTGGTTGTGTTGCACTCGATGTATATGGTAATCTTGCTGCAGGTACAAGCACCGGCGGCATGACGAATAAAAAATTCGGACGCATTGGCGATTCACCAATTATCGGCGCAGGCACTTACGCAAATAATTCAACTTGTGCAATAAGTTGTACGGGTTATGGTGAATATTTTATAAGGTTGGTGATGGCGAAAAGCGTAAGCGACAGAATGGAACTTGGGCATGAAACATTGCAGCAAGCGGCGAATGAAATGATCATGCACAAGCTTGGAGATTTAGGCGGTGATGGAGGTTTGATCGCAGTTGATAAAAATGGAAATATTGCAATGCCCTTCAATACCACAGGCATGTACAGAGGTTATATGACATCTGATGGAAAAAAAGAAATCAAGATTTATAAGGAATGATGTTTGCAGCTAATAATCTACAATCTAAAATTGTATATTATGGCTACAAAAACACAAACATTAAATGTGCGCAGCCTTGCGTTTAGCCAGGGCGGTCATATACCAAAAAAATATTCCTGTGAAGGGGAAAATATTAATCCTCCTCTTGAGATAAGCAATATTCCTGATGAAGCGCAAACACTCGCTTTGATCGTTGAAGATCCTGATGCACCGAGTGGTATATTTTATCATTGGCTTGTATGGAATATCCCTCCAAACGAACCTATCACGGAAGGGTATATTCCCGGCATCATGGGTAAAAATAGTTTCGGAAAAACAGGTTATGGGGGTCCTTGTCCGCCTAAAGGCTCGCATCGTTATTTCTTTAAATTTTATGCTCTCGATGCAGAATTGGATTTGCAGGCTGATGCAACTAAAAACGCATTGGAGCAAGCGATGAGAGGTCATATAATTGCTGAAGGTGAATTAATGGGCAAGTATCAAAAAAGCGGTTCGTAAAAATTTTAATGGGAAGGTTTTAATAAAAATTTTTATGAGCCCAACTATAGTGCAGCATTAAGCTTACGTGGCGTCGCACTCTTGTACGTTTAGTTCTTTACTCAACAATTAACAACATAGGCACATAAGAAATATAAGAACATAAGAGAGAATTCTATGTGAAAACTATATGTCTATGTTTCTATGTGGTTAAAAAAACATCACACGTTATTTTTCGCAAGCAACATAATGGAATATCCGCCCAATGTTTTTGTGCAAAATCTTTTATTCAGCTTAAATAAAACTTTCCTTGCACCATTAACCAGTTTTTGTTTGAAAGAAATCTTTTCAAATGTTGGCGGTGTATAAAAGCTATCGACAATAGTATAACCAGTATCTTCCAAAATACTTTTTATAAATTCTTCTGTAAAGTTGTGAATATGCCCAACACGTTGTTTTGATTCTATCAGCATTTGTTCTCTGAACAAAGACCATACACTTACATCTAACGGAATATGAAAAATAGTGTAGCGTCCTCTTCTTCTGATACTTTCCAGAAAGCTAAAATAATTCTCCAGGTGTTCAATAACATCGATCACAAGCAAAAGATCATAAAATTCGTCGTTGGATTTATGAGCAAAATCGCGTAATTCAAAACGCAGATTTGGTTTTTCTTTTTTCTTTGCGATATCTATCGCCTGCGGAGAAATATCGTAACCGCGAAAAGTAATATTGTTTTGAAAATGCTTTTGAAGTTGTGCCAATATTTCCCCGCTGCCGCATCCAATTTCACAAACGGAATTAAAAGATAAATTGTTTCGCTCAAGTATTTTTAAAATGTCCTGCCCTTTAACTGCTGCACCTTCTTCATGCCATGTAGGATTGTTTTGCAGATATGTTTTGTTGGTGTAAATATTTTCCATGCAATTTGAAGCGTTAATTCATCAAACTAAAATACATAACCTTTTCATGTTTTATTTTTATCATTGCGACTGCATGAAAAATTTTATCAGTATTCAAGTTGAATAAAGTTCAGAACGATGAAGTGTCCCGATGAATCGGGATGAAACAAGATGA
>Ga0207657_10007024_pt1 | contig 11584 bp, 8 predicted proteins | sample KBSC33metaG_FD_184316 | JGI IMG/M metagenome (GOLD analysis project Ga0207657, IMG submission 184316) | Corn rhizosphere microbial communities from Kellogg Biological Station, Michigan, USA - KBS C3-3 metaG (SPAdes) (version 2) | ecosystem: Host-associated > Plants > Roots > Rhizosphere > Soil ...
CGCTGCACTGCAGGCGCGGGCCGAGACGGGAAAGAACCTTTGGCTGCTGTGGAAATCGCGCGTGACGACAGTGGATCGCGGCGATCACGGCGTCATCGTTGCGCTCGAAGACGGCCGCAAGCTTTCGGCCCCGCTGCTGATTGCCGCGGACGGCCGCAATTCTGCGACCCGCGAAGCCGCCGGTATCCGCGTCGCACAGTGGAAGTACGATCACCAGGCGATCGTCTCGGTGCTCCGACACGAGCGGCCGCACGACCATGTCGCCTATGAGATTTTTTATCCCACCGGACCGTTCGCGCTGCTGCCGATGAACGACGCTGCCGGTGGCGGCCATCGCTCGGCGATTGTCTGGTCGGTTCCGAACGACGATGCAGCCGGCTGGTTGTCGCTGACTGATGCGGATTTCGCTGCCGAAGCCGAGGCGTCCATGGGGGGTTTTCTCGGCAAGGTGGAACTGCTCGCGCCGCGCTCCTCGTTCCCGCTTGGCTTCCACCATGCGGCGCACATTACCGCGCAGCGCGTGGCGCTGGTCGGCGACGCGGCTCACGCCATCCACCCGATCGCCGGCCAGGGCCTCAATCTCGGCTTCCGCGATGTCGCCGCATTGGCCGAAGTGCTGGTCGAGGGCGCGCGCCTCGGGCTCGATCTCGGCGACAAGCAATTGCTCGATCGCTACCAGCGTTGGCGGGCGCTCGATGCGCTTTCGGTCGCCTTTGCCACCGACAGCCTGACCCGGATCTACGGTATCCCCGGCGCGACCGCCTCGGCCATCCGCCGCTTCGGCATGGGCGTGGTCGGCCGCATCTCGCCGCTCCGCAATCGCCTGATGAGCGAAGCGCGCGGCACCAGCGGCGACTTGCCGCTGCTGCTCAGGGGTTTGCCGATCTGATTACTGAAGCGTCGGCTCGACCTCGACTCCGCCGGTGACCGCCATGCGCTGGAATTGCATCAGCTGGACGAGCAGGTCCGAGCGCTCGTCGAGGCTGGGCGATTCCAGCAGCGCCTGCTTGGCGCCGATATCGAACGGCGCCACCTGGGCGATGGCATTGACCAGCATTTCGTCATCGAGCCGCGTGACCGCGGCCCAGTCGACCGCCAGCCCGAGCGCATCGCCGAGCTTGCGCGCCTCGCGTTCGATCTCCGCGCGCTGGATCATCGCCAGCGGGGGCGGTTCGTCGTCGTCGAATGCCCCGATGTCGACATCGGCGCAGCGGTACGCAGCATCGACTTCCGCCTCGCGCACCAGCCGGAACCGGTTCGATCCCAAAAGAACGATGTTGAAGCGCCCGTCCTCCAGCTCCTCGACCCCGACGAGCTCGCCGAGGCATCCGACGGCGTAGAGCGGCGCCCGATTGTCGTCGTCGAGCCGATGCGGCTGGATCATTGCGATCCGGCCGGCGCCGTCGATCGCGTCGCGAACCATCTCGCGGTAGCGCGACTCGAAAATGTGAAGCGGAAGCTGGGATCGCGGGAACAGGATCGCTGCCGGCAGCGGAAACAGCGGAACGCGCATCGTCCGGCTCATGTGAAGAGCAGCGCCGAGAGCCGCCGGCGCTGGGCGCTCGACCACGGATCCTCTAGCCCTTGTGCCTCGAGCAGCTGCAGGAAACGCTGGCGTGCGGCGCCCCCATTCCACTCGCGGTCGCGGCGGACCAGTTCGAGCAACGCATCGGCCGCGGCGTCACGCTCCCCCGCCGCCATCTTCGCAGACGCAAGTTCGAAGCGGGCTTCATGATCGTCGGGGTCGGCGGCAAGTCGCGCTTCCATCGCCGACGTGTCCGCGGCCGGTGCCGCAGTCGCCACTTCAAGCGCCGCGCGTGCGCGGGCCACCTCGGGCTTCTTCGCGACATCCTCGGCAAGCGTATCGAGGATCGCGCGGGCTTCGTCGTTCTCGCCCGAAGCGACAAGCCCCCGCACCAATCCGCCGATCACTTCCGGATTGTCCGGCGCCATTTCCAGCACTTGCCGGAAAATGTTCACGGCACGCGCCGCATCCCCGTCGGCCAACACCTGCTCGCCCATTGCCACCAGCGGCTCGATCTCCGCCTGCGGCGCGGTGCCTTCGGGCTCGATCTTGAGCTGCGCGAGCAGCTGGTCGAGCGCCTTCTTGATTTGCCCTTCGCTGCGATAATTGGTGAGGTCCGCGACCGGCTGGCCGCGATAGATCGCATAGACGGTCGGGATCGACTGGATTTGGAACTGCGCGGCGAGCAGCTTTTCCTGGTCGACGTCGATTTTGGCGAGCTTCACGCCCTTGCCGGCATAATCCTTTGCGACCTTGTCCAGCACCGGCGACAGCTGCTTGCACGGGCCGCACCATTCGGCCCAGAAATCGAGGACGACGAGCGAGCCCATCGACGGCTGAATGACGTCGCGTTCGAACCGTTCGATCGATTCACGCTCGGCTTCGGTAAGTCCCAGTGTCGCCACGGTCTGTGCCAAGCTCCTTCAATAGCAGTCGAGTGGCGTCCATATGGGCGGCTGGCAGGGCGGTCACAAGCGCCTTGCGGGAGCGCGCGTCACCATGCTAGGCGCGCGCCTCACCTCCGCCGGGACCCGTGTCCGGCGTCAGCGCCGAGCGGGCGTAGCTCAGGGGTAGAGCACAACCTTGCCAAGGTTGGGGTCGAGGGTTCGAATCCCTTCGCCCGCTCCAGTCTTTTCAGACAATCGCGATCGAATCGTCGCGGTCCTTTGCTGCCGATCCGGCCGCTTCACCCCCAGCGGTCGCGGTCGGCGTAATCGGCTTCGCTCGGCTCGATCCAGCTCGCGCCGGCTTCGCCGATTTCGCGTTTCCAGAATACCGCCTCGGTCTTCAGACGGTCGATCAGATAGTCTGTGGCGTCGAATGCGGCGCGGCGATGGAGTGAGGCTGCTGCGGCGAACACGATCGGTTCGCCGGCGGGCACGGCGCCGCAGCGATGAACGACGCGCACGTGGCTGACGTCGAACTTCTGCGCGCAGGCGACGGCGATGTCCTCTAGCGATTGGCGGGTCAGCGTCGGATGGTGCTCCAGCACCAGGGCATCGACCGCGTCCCCCTGCTTGGATTCGGGCCGGGCAAGCCCGATGAAGGTCACGATGGCGCCGTCGCCTCGCGCCTGCTCGGTTAGCTCGGCCAGTTCGAGCTGCGGGTCCAGGGCATGCGCTTCGAGCTGCGCGACGACGCTCATCGGCCCGGCACCTGTTCAATCGTGTCGACGATGGTCCGCAAGCAGCCCTCCTTGTCGTGCCTCCGCTGTCGCGGCCCGGCGGGGCGAGGTCAACCGCCTTGGTCGCGGCGCGTTACGCGTTTAGGTGCGGCGCATCGGGAGATTCGTCATGGCAGACCAGATCGAACTCACACGGCCGGCGGCGGCGCGCAGGCTTGAGACCGTCAATCCGGCGACCGGCGAGCCGGGCAAATCCTACGATCCGCACAACATCGGTGACGCGCATTCGGCGGCGCGGGCAGCACGAGCGGCGTTCCTCGAATGGCGCCGCACCGGCTTCCCGGCGCGAAGCGCTATCCTTCACGAAGCCGCGTCGATCCTTCGGGCGCGCAAGGATGAGTTCGCGCGCCTGATGACCGAGGAGATGGGCAAGACCCTCGACGACGGCCGCTCCGAGGTCGAGAAATGCGCCTTCCATTGCGATTGGTTCGCCGATCACGCCGCCGCCTACCTGTCCGACCAGCCGGCAGACATCGGCGGCGGCGAGGCATTCGTCACCTTCAACCCGATCGGCATCGTTCTGGCCGTGATGCCGTGGAATTTCCCGTTCTGGCAGGTGTTCCGCGCCGCGGCGCCCGCGCTGATGGCCGGCAATGGGATGCTGCTCAAGCATGCCAGCAACGTGCCGGGCTGCGCGCTCGCGATCGAGGATGTGCTGCACCAGGCCGGCGTGCCCAGGGATCTGTTCCGCGCCCTCCTGCTGCCGAGCAGCGAGGTCAAGGCGCTGATCGAGGACGACAATGTCGCCGCCGCGACCCTGACCGGAAGCGTCGCGGCCGGGCGCAGCGTCGCCACTGCGGCAGGGTCGGTGCTGAAGAAATGCGTGCTCGAGCTTGGCGGCTCGGACGCTTATCTGGTTCTCGAGGATGCCGACATCCCCGCCGCCGCCCGGATCGCGGCGACCGCGCGCATGGTCAACGGCGGCCAGAGCTGCATCGCCGGCAAGCGCTTCATCGTGCTTCGTCCGGTGCTCCAGCAATTCGAACAGGCGCTGGTCGAGGCGATGCGCGGCTATCCGATGGGCGATCCCGCGCAGCCGGGCACCAGGCTGGGGCCCATGGTCAGCGTCCATGCGCGCGACGAGATTCACCAGCAGGTGGAAGCCAGCATTGCCAACGGCGCGAGGCTACTGCTCGGCGGCGAAGTGCCTGACCGGCCCGGCGCCTGGTATCCGGCGACGGTGCTGAGCGACGTCTGCCCCGGTCAGCCCGCGCATGATGAGGAGGTCTTCGGCCCCGTCGCCGCGATCATCGCCGCCGAAGACGAGGCCGATGCGATTCGTATCGCCAACGCCAGCGAGTTCGGCCTCGGTTCCGGCGTGCTGACCGGGAACCTCGAGCGCGGCCGCCGGATCGCCGCCGAAGAGCTCGAAGCGGGCATGAGCTTCGTCAACGAGAACGTCCGTTCCGACCCCCGGACGCCGTTCGGTGGGGTCAAGCATTCGGGCTACGGCCGCGAATGCTCAGCCTTCGGCATCCACGAGTTCGTCAACATCAAGACCGTGCACGTGAAAGCGCTCGAACACGGGTCCGGATCGACCGTCGAATAGCGCTCAGTCCTTCTCCGCGGCCTGCTTGAGATCGTCGGCATTGCCGTAGAAGTGCGTCCCGACCAGCCCGCGCACGAGTGCCGCGAGCGGTCCGCCGCCGGCAATCTCGTCGGGATCGAGCTGGACCTCGGCGATGGTCAGCGGCGGCAGGTTCGCGGCCTTGAGCCTGGCGTTGAACGCAGCGACGTCGCCCGCGTTCAGGGCGGCCCATTGCGCCTCGACTTCCTTGAGCTCGCGATCGAGCGCGTCGATCCGCGCCATCTGATAGGCGGTCGGCCGGTCCTCGACCGAATTGATCGCGCCGTAGATCGAATCGACATGCTCGCGCAGACGTTCCTCGCCGGTGATCGCGCCGCCTTCGGTCGTGGCGACGATCACCTTGCGCATCGCGTCGGCCTTGGCGCCGAGCTGGGCGGCTGCGGCTTTCACATCGGCAGGAGCGGAGGCGCTCGCGGCGATCGCGCCGGCTTGCTGGCGCACGCCGTTGATCTGCGCGACCACCTTGGTCATCCGGGCGAACATCGCCTTGATCCGTTCAGAAGCCGCGAACTGCGCCTCGCGATCGGCCAGCGTGAAGGTCGCCCGCTTGTCGAGCGCGATCGTCAGCGGCGCCGTGCTCACCTGCCCGGCGTCGGTCAGGCGCACCGTGTAATTGCCCGGAAGGATCCGCTGGCCGGAGGTTGAGGCCCCGGCGATCGATGCGGCCGTCGGAACGATCGGCGGCTTGGTCAGCATCGACCATTCGACGCGGTTCAGCCCACGCCGCTTGGAGGTCGGGATTTCGTCGACGACCTTGCCCGAAGCGTCGAGGATCTCGAGCTTCATTCTGCCGATCACGTGCCGCGTCTTCTGGTAATAGCTGATGACCGCGCCGGTCGGCGGATTGTCGCCAAAGAAGGTCGCATCCCCCTCGGACCAGCCGCCGCTGCCCTGGATGCGCTGCTCGACCGGGCTCGGCTGCAACAGGATGGCGGCGCTGGCGAGGGTTGCGGGTGTCAGCTGCCGCAGCGGGCTGACGTCGTCGATCACCCAGATACCGCGGCCATGCGTTGCCAGCACCAGGTCGTCGTCCCGCTCCTGAAGCGCGATGTCGCGAACGGCTAGCCCGTCCGGGAAGTTGTTCGGCTTGAACTGGGCCCAGCTGCGGCCGCCATCGATGCTGACGTAGAATCCGAATTCGGTTCCGAGATAGAGGATGTTGGGGTTGAGCCGATCCTCCTTGATCACATGGACGTAGCCGCGCACGCCCGTCGCTCCGGGCCCGATCAGCCGCTGCCAGCTGCGTCCATAATCGGCGGTGCGGTAGAGATAAGGCTGGAAATCGCCGTAGGTGTGGCGGTCGTTGGCGACGTAGGCGACCGCAGGGTTGTAGCGGCTCGCCTCGACCCAGCTGATCCAGTTGCCGGCTGGCATGTGCAGGCTGGCGGTGACGTTCGACCACTTGCGGCCGCCGTCACGGGTCAGCTGGACATTGCCGTCGTCGGTGCCGACCCAGATCTGACCGGCGGCGCGCGGGCTTTCCGAGATCGAATAGATCGTGGTGTTCATTTCGGCCGCGCTGTTGTCGACCGTGATCCCGCCCGATTGCTCCTGGCGCTGCCGGATCGGGTCGTTGGTGCTGAGGTCGGGCGAGATACGGTCCCAGTTCACCCCGTGGTCGCGGCTGCGGAACAGGAATTGCGAGCCGAGATAGATCGTCCCGCGCTCGTTGGGTGAGAGCGCGATCGGCGCGTTCCAGTTGAACCGCAGCTTTTCCTTATATTGCGCGGTCGGCTGGATATCGCGCGCCTGCAGCGTCTTGCGGTTGATGCGCGCGATGTGGCCGCCCTGCGATTCGGCATAAGTGAAGTTCGGGTCGGAGGGATCGGGGAAGGCCCAGAAGCCGTCGCCGCCGAGCAAATTCTCCCAGCGGCTGTTGCTGATGCCGCCCGGATATTCCTGGTCGCCAACCCAGTCGCTGTTGTCCTGGAGCCCGCCATAGACCTGGTAGGGGTCCTTGTTGTCGGTGCTGACATGGTAGAATTGGCTGATCGGCAGGTTCTGCGCCATGCGCCAGCGGGTGCCGCCATCGTCGCTGTACCACAGCCCGCCATCGTTGCCGCCGACCATGAACTGGGTGTTGGTCGGGTCGATCCACAAATCGTGCCAATCGACGTGGGCGGATCCGCCGCCGTTGGCGAAGCTCTTCCCGCCGTCCTCGGAGACGATCGGGTAAAAGCCCATCTTCCACACCTTCTCGGCGTCCTTTGGGTCGGGCACGATGCGGCCGAAATAGAACGGCCGCCACACCATCCACTGGCTACGGTCGCGCTCCTGCCAGCTGCTGCCGCCGTCCTCCGACACGAACAGGGCCGGGCGGACATTCTCGATCAGCGCATAGACCTGCTTGGGATTGGTCGGCGCGAAAGCGATCTCCAGCCTTCCCCAAGGCTGCTTCGGAAGCCCTTTTCGGCTGGTTGCATTGAGGTCGGTCCAGGTCCGGCCGCCATCGCGCGACTCGGCAAAGCGGCTGCCCGATGGCGCGTCCGGGCCGTTGCCGCCGGAGCGGAATTCATAGCCCTTGCGGCGGAAGTCCCAGGTGCCGACGAGCAGATGTTCGGGGTTGGTCGGGTCCATCGCTACCGAGGCGCAACCGGTCGACAGGTTCGCGCCCTTGAGGATCAGCGACCAGGTCTTGCCGCCGTCGCTGGTCTTATAGAGGCCGCGATCGGGCGAGTCAGACCACAAGGCGCCCGGCGCGCAGACGTAGACCACATTGCCGTTCCTGGGATGGACGAGGATGCGGGTGATGCGCTCCGTCGCCGGCAACCCCATGTGCGTCCAGGTCTCGCCGCCGTCGGTCGTCTTATAGACGCCGTTGCCGACCGAGACCGAGTTGCGGACCCAGCCTTCGCCGGTGCCGACCCACATCACGTCCTTGTCGTTGGGGTCCAGCGCGACCGCGCCGATCGACTGTACCGGCTGCTTGTCGAACAGCGGCTTGAACGTCGTCCCGCCATCTTCGGACTTCCACACGCCGCCGGAAGCGGAGCCGATCACCAGCGTGATCTTCCCGTCCTTTTCGTGCCGCCCGGCGATGGCCGAGATGCGCCCCGACATGGTCGCGGAGCCGATGTTGCGAATGCCGAGTCCCGAGATCGCCGAGCTGTCGGCGGATTGCGCGGCGGCCGGGGCGGCAGCGAGGGCGGCGGTGGAAGCGAGCAGCAGGGTACGCAGCATGTTACTTCCCTTTCGGCGGCGTTGCGGGGGCGGGCACTTTCTGCCCTGCGGTGTTCTTGTCGGGCTGGTTGGCTTTGGGTTTCTGCGGCGCGTCCGGCTCGCCGCTCGGGGATGCCGGCGCCGCGCTCGCGCTCGGGGCTACGAAGTAATTGGCGGCAACGTCGGTGTTGGCGCTGCCCTTGGCGATGATCGTTCGCGACCGCTGGTTCGACTGGCCCAATCCCCAGCTTTCGACGGACATTGGGAAATACACTCCGGCGACCTTCTCGTAATCGCCAAGCTCGGTCTCGCTGGTGGTTTCGGCCCCGCGGATCTTCCGGGTTTCGTCGACCTTGATCTCCAGGAACGTGTCGGGGTCGAGCCAGTAGGTGAACTCGTCACCGTCCTTCTGCGAGACCTTGAGCTTGTAGGCGAGGGTTCCGTCGAAATCCTCGCGGCCAAGGTAGGTCACCCGGCTGCCGTCGCTGCGCGACGCCAGCAGCGGCCCCTCGATCAGTGCGCTGTCCGCAAGTGAGCGCGCTTCATCCGCCGACATCGTCTCGGCGTCCTTGCGTCCTTGCAGCGGATTAATCCTCCACCCGCCGCGGCCGTCATAGGCGGTGGTGATGTCCATCCCCTGGACGCCCAGTTCGACGCGGTCGGCAGCGCCTTGCGGGAGGCGCGCGCGCGTTTCCTTGTACGTGACCTCGAAGCCGCCCGGAAAAATTGTCCGTCCTTCGAAGTTGACGTTCTTGAGCGCGGCGATCGCCGCTTCACCGCCGCGTGCTTCGAGGTTCTTGGCAATCAGGCCCTGCGCGTCCTGCGCGATCGCGGGAACGGCGACGCAGCCAACAAGCAACGCGGCCACGGAATAGCGAAATGGCATCGACTGGCCCCCTCCAGAATGCGCGAAGCATGGGGCCGCAAAATCCGTGAATCAAGCGGTCGGGGGCCGTTGGTCGAGCCCGGTCACCCGTTTGCAGCCGCCGCGCGCTCCCTGAACCATTTGGTCAGCACATATTTGGTCCCGCTCCTGACCTTCATCCCCTGGTGGAGGGTCGCCGGGTTCGGCCGTCCGTCGGGGAGCAGGTTGTTCCACGCGAGCAGCTTGCCGGTCTCCGGCTGGACGGTCTTGCCGATCGCCTTGAACCGTGTCGCGCCACCGTCCTGCGGCTGGTTCAGATAGATCATCGCGGTCCAGGTCCGCTGGCCCCGATCGGCGGTATGGACGAGGAAATCGTAGCCGCCGGGCTCGAACGTGTCGGTGTGCGGCTTGAACTCCTGCCCGGGCGCATAGCGCTGCCCCTGCAGCGGCTCGCTCGCAGAGAGCGGCAGCCCAAGCAGTACGGATATGCGCTGGTCGACGTCCGCAACGGCGGGGTCGTGCCAGTCGAGGTCGCACGTCTCGCTGGTGCGGAAATTCGCGATCCCAATATCGTCCGCAATTTCCGACGGCCGCCGCTGCGCATCGATCCGCTCGATCATTGCGGCGCAGGTCGCCGGCTCGAGGAAGCCACGGATGATGAACAATTCGAGGTCGCGCGTCGGAACGCGCTGCACGCCGGCGATGGCCGCGAGCCTTGCCGCGGCGCTCATCTCATTGTTGCGCGACCCGCGCATATTGCATGTCATGCTGGGCGATGACCGCGCGCACGACATTGTTCATCAAGGTCATCCGCACCGGCAGCGGTACCGAGGTCAGCTTGATCATCACCGCCACGCTATAGCTCCGGCCGTCGGGCGCGGTGAGGATGCCGATGTCGTTGTAGCCCGCCTGCTCGGCGCCAAGCACCTGCCCGGTGCCGGTCTTGTGGTTGAGCACCCAGCCCGGCGCGAGCCCGCCCTTGAGCCGATTGGGGCCGGTGTGCGTGTGGCTCATGATATCGAGCAGCCGGGCGGTCGACGCCGGCGACAGCAGCTCGCCCCGCTTGAGCCGCGCAAGTGCGCCGACGATGGCGCTCGGCGCGGCGCCGTCGAAGGGGTCGCTGACGTAGCGGTCGAAGGCGGCCTTGCGGACGCTCCGCGGCAACGCGTCGCGGGCGTCGTAAAAGGCGTTGCCGATCGAATAGCTCGGGCTCCAGATCAGGCCCGCGATCCGGCTCTGCAGCGCGCGCTCGCCGTCGTAGAAGCGGATCGCGCCCAGATGCTTGGCCTTGATCATCGCGCGCACTGCCTCCGGCCCGCCGACCGAGCGCATCAATTTATCGTTGGCAGTATTGTCGCTGGTGGTGATCGCCTTGACCATCAGGTCGGCAAGGCTGGTGGTATAGCCGCCGCCGAGGATTTGCGCCGCGATCGGCTGGTGGAACAGGGTGAGGTCGGCGCGGCTCATCGAGACCTGGTCGTCGAGCGACACCTTGCCCCTGTCGACCGCGTCGAGCGCGGTGATCGACACCCATAATTTGCTCACGCTCTGCTGCGGATAGAGCTCGTCGGCCTTCCAGCCGGTCGCCCAGCCGTCGTCGATCGACTTGACCGCAATTCCCACCCGTCCGTCGAAGCCGCGCCCGAGCTCGTTGATGCGGTCGCGAATGTACGGCGGAGCGGGGAGCGGCCGCATCACCGGCGCCGCCGGCTTTGCGGGCATTGGCGCCGCCGATTGGATCGCTGCCGACGCGCTGACGGACGCCGCGGCGACCAGTACCAAACCCAACCCTACCCGCTTCCAGGCTGACGTCATGGCTTCGTCATTCCCCCCGACTTTGTCGCTCATCGCAAGCGCTTAGCCCAGCCAGGCTGAACCCCCGCTGGCCCGAGAATCGCAAAGCCCGAGTCGCTTGCCAAGCCCGGTTCGTCGCTCAGCGGCCGCTATTGACCCCGGTCATGAGCGCCGCGGACTCGATTTCGTCGAGCGCGCGGTGGGCGGCGATGTAGCGCCGCGCCTTGCCCGCCCAGTCGGTCGCGCGCGATGCGCCCGGCAACCGCATCGTTTCGGCCAGGGCCCGGTCGACGTCGCCCGATGACAGCCGCTGCAGCGCGCGGTTGTAGCGTGCCTCCACATTGACTGCCGGGCGCGAGGCGCGATGGACCTCGACCAGCGAACCGAGCTCGCGCTTGAAGTTGCTCCACCAATTGTCCTGCGGGCCGCCGCGGCGCAGTTCGGGGCCGAGGCTCTGATATTCGTCGATCAGGTCGTTGAGCCGTACCGGCTGGTGCGAGGCGGTGATGATTGTCGCGACCGCCGCCTGGTGTTGCGGCCCGAAGCGCGCCGCGAGCATGTTCTCGAGATAACCGAGCGCCACCCCGCGATCGATCGCGCGCCGCGCGGCAAAGGCCACGACCAGCGCGTCCGCGCGCCCCGCCGATCCCTCCGCCCGCTGCGTCGCATTCTCGACGCGGGCAAGGCGGGATTCCAGCGTTGCGATCCGCGCCGAGTCTGAAGCAGACGGCGTTGCAGTCTGCGCGGGACTGGCAGGGGAAGGGTTCACGAGCGGTCGTTGGATAACCGCTTGCGGCGCTGCCGGCGCGATCCCGAGAAAGCGCGCGGCAGGCTGGTAATGCGCGAGCGACCAGATCGCGGCCGCGGCGCCGGCGAGGATGAGCACGAACGCGACCAGCAGCCGCGCCCCCCAACCCATGCCAGTGCGAGCCGTGCCGTTCATTTCGGGGACGGGTTGTTGCACAGCCT
>Ga0207657_10007027_pt1 | contig 11582 bp, 9 predicted proteins | sample KBSC33metaG_FD_184316 | JGI IMG/M metagenome (GOLD analysis project Ga0207657, IMG submission 184316) | Corn rhizosphere microbial communities from Kellogg Biological Station, Michigan, USA - KBS C3-3 metaG (SPAdes) (version 2) | ecosystem: Host-associated > Plants > Roots > Rhizosphere > Soil ...
ACACACTTCCGGCGGGCACTCGGTTGAGAGTTCGTGGTGCGCTGCCGATGGAACACACCATGATTCGCCGCACCCTCCTGGTCACCGCCGCCCTGGGCGCCTCGCTGCTCGGCCCGAGCGTCGCCTCCGGCGCGACGCTGTTCACGCTGAACGGCCACGGCTGGGGGCACGGCATCGGCATGTCCCAGTACGGCGCGCTCGGCTATGCCCAGCACGGCTGGACGCACCAGCAGATCCTCCAGCACTACTTCACCGGCACCACCATCGGCCAGCTGCCGTCCGGCACCAAGGAGCGGGTGCTGCTGATCTCCAGCCGCCCCTCGATCCACCTGTCGTTCACGCACGCGGCGACGGGGAGCGATCAGGCAGGCACCAGCCGCTCGCTGCCGGCCGGCTCCTACCGCGTCGACCCGGGCACCGTCGCCAGCCAGCTGCGCCTCTGGAGCAGGGCGAGCGGCAAATACGTCTGGAAGGGCATCGTCAGCCCGTTGCAAGTGGCTCCGCACGGCGGCCCGCTGCAGCTGGACGATTCCGTGAACGGCTTCATCCACGACCACTGGTGGGGCAACTTCCGCATCGACCGCAGCGGCGGCTCGCTGTCGCTGGTCGACGTGGTGGGGATGGAGCGATACGTCAGCGGCGTCGTGCCGTGCGAGATGCCCGCGTCCTGGCTGCCGGAGGCGGTGCAGGCGCAGGCGGTGGCCGCGCGCTCCTACGCCGTCGCAACCGCCGGCGGCGGCACGTTCGACGCCTACGCGGACACCCGTAGCCAGATGTACTGCCCGGTCGAGCACCAGGTGGCAGCATCCGACGCGGCGGTCGCCGCCACCAAGCACCAGGTCGTGAAGTACGGGGGCCAGGTTGCCACCACCTTCTTCTCGTCCAGCTCGGGCGGTCGTACCTCGTCCCTCGCCGCGTCCTGGGGTAGCTCCAACCTGCCCTACCTGGTGCCGGTGCGCGATCGCTACGACGGCGCGGGCGGTCTCAACCCGAACCACACCTGGGCACCGCGTGTGTTCTCGCCGTCCGCGCTGGGCCGGGCGCTGGGCGTGGGTGGCAGTGTCTCATCGCTCGACACCACCATCGACGGCCCCTCGCAGCGGGTGCTGTCGGTGCTCGTCCACGGCGGTGGCGGCGACCATTCGCTGACGGCCGGCGATGTGTTCTCGCGGCTGGGACTGCGCTCGACCTACTTCCGGATCCTGCAGGTGACGCTGGCGGCGCCGAAGTCCTCCACCGCCGGCGACGCGTACCACCTCAAGGGCCGGCTGTGGCCGCGCCCCAAGGGAGCCTTTCGGCTGGAATCGAAGGCGGGCGCCTCCGGCAGCTGGCGGCAGGTGACGGCACCGGTGGTGCTGGACTCGACCGGCCGCTTCTCGATCAAGCGCCGCCCGGTCGCCGACGCCAGCTACCGCCTGGTGCGCAAGGGCGCGTCATCGCCGACGGTGCGCGTGCGCGTGCACGCCGCGCTGACGTTGTCGAAGAGGGGCGGATTCCACGGCACCATGCTGCCGCGGCTGGCCGGCGCCACCGTCATCCTGGAGCGCCTCAGAGGGGGACGCTGGGTCAGCGCCGGCAGCGACACCGTCGGCGCGAAGGGCGGCTACCGGTTCTCGACGGCTGTCACGCCGGGCAGCTGGCGGGCGCATTTCCGCCGTGACAGCGATCACAGCTCCGGGGTCTCGGCCACGCTGGTCGTACCCAGTGCGAGGTACCCTTCGTTCCATGGCGCACATCGCGATCGGTAAGCGAGACGGCAAGTGGTTCTTCACGGCGCAGGGCTGCTGTGACTCCACCTCCGCCCGCGCCCTGTACGAGCGCGCCCATGCCGTGCAGGTGCTGGAGGAGGGTGGGCACCTGAACGCGTGGGACGCGGCCGGCTTCGAGCTGGAGGACCGGCGCGGTCGCCTGCACCGCTACCCCCGGTCGTGGCGGCCCTACCCCAGCAGCTCTTCGTCCGGCACCTGACGCAGCACCCGGGCGGGACTTCCCACCACCAGCGCGCGCGGCGCCACGTCTCTGGTCACGACCGCCCCGGCGCCGACGAACGCCTCCTCGCCGATCTCGATCCCCGGCAGCAGCGTGGCACCGCCGCCGACGCGGGCGCCGCGGCGGATCACGGCGCCCTTGATCAGCGCGTGCCGCCCCTCGGTACGCCCCATGAAGTTGTCGTTCGTGGTGACCACGCAGGGCGCGATGAACACGTGCTCTTCGAGCAGGCAGTGGGCGGTGATGTAGGCGTTCGACTGGATCTTCGTGAACGATCCGATGGTGGTGTCGTTCTCGACGCAGACGCCGCGGCCGATCACGACCTGTTCCCCGATCGAGCAGCGCTCGCGGACGGTGGCCAGGTCGCCGACCACGCATCCCGGGCCGAGCGTCGATCCGGCCGCCAGCACGGCGCCGGCGGAGATCGCGCAGCCCGCGCCCAGCGTCAGCGGCCCTGGCTCTTCGCGACGGGCGATCGACCGGCTGGAGAGCGTCGGGCGCTTGCCCAGCACGGCGTTGTCGCCGATCGTGCAGCCGTCGCCGATCACGGTGCCGGCATGGATGGTGACGTTGGCGCCGAAGCGCACCTCACCGCCGATGGCCGCGCCGTCGGCCACGGTCAAACCTGGGGCCTCGTCGGCCGGCCAGCTCACGCGCGCACGCCTTCGAGGGTGACCGGGGCGCCGCCCTGCTCCAGCGAGCGCTGCATCGCCTCGAGCACCTCGACGACGGCCACGCCCTCGGCTGCGTTCGCGGGGTGCCCGGGATCGCCCGAGCGAACCGCATCGAGGAAGGCCTGGCACTCGATCCGCAGCGGCTCCTCACGGGAGACGGCAGGGCTGGTGATGTCACCGGTGTGCGTCGAGATCTTGCCGGGCGCAATCAGCACCGGGCCCTTGTCGTAGACGGTCACCTTGCGGTCGGCCTCCATGTCGTCGAACACGGCCATCCGCTTGGACCCGACCACGGTCATCTTGCGCATCTTGTGGGGGTCGAGCCATGACAGGTGCAGGTGCCCGACCTGGCCGGAGGCCAGCTTCAGGTAGCCGAACACGACGTCCTCGACGCCGGGGCGGAGGTAGCACTCGCCCCGCGCCGACACCTCGAGTGGGCGTCCGCCGAGCAGGTACAGCACCACCGAGATGTCGTGCACGCCCAGGCTCCAGAGCGCGTTTTCGTCCTCGCGGATCACGCCCAGGTTCTGGCGGTTGCCGTACACGTACAGCACGTCGCCGAGCTCGCCCGAATCGATCAGCTCACGCAGCTTGACCACGGCCGGGTGGAACCGCAGCAGGTGGCCGACCATCACGATCCGCGATCGCTCGGCGGCCAGGGCTTCGAGCTCCCGAGCCTCGGCGACCGTCCAGGCAAGCGGCTTCTCGACAAACACGTGCTTGCCGGCCAGCAGGGCGCGCCTGGCCAGTGCGTGGTGGGAGGGCACCGGTGTCGCCACGACCACCGCGTCCAGCGTCTCGTCCTCGATCAGGTCGTCGAAGCGCCCGGTCATCCGGGTGTCGGGGAACTGCGCCGCGAACCGGCCCTGCCGCTCCTCGTCCGCGTCACAGCACCAGACCAGCTCGGCGCCGGGCAGCTGCGCGAAGTTGCGGGCCAGGTTCGGGCCCCAGTAGCCGAGGCCGACGACGCCCACGCGAAGGCGATCGCTCACAGCACATGCACCTTTCCGCCGTCGCGCGGGACGGCGTTTCGGAAGTCGAACACCAGCTGGGCGCGGCCGGCCAGGTCGGCGTAGTCGATGCCGGAGTGGGCGGTGACCACGCACACGATGTCGGCGGCTTCGACGACACCGTCGGCCAGCTCCACCGACCGCAGGTTGAGCCCCTGCTCGAGCAGGTCGGGCACGAACGCGTCGTGGTAGCTGATGTCGGCGCCGAGCCCGCCCAGCAGCTCGATCAGCTTCAGCGCCGGCGACTCGCGCACGTCACCGACGTCGGGCTTGTAGGACACGCCCAGCACCAGCACGCGGCTGCCGTTGACCGGCTTTCGGGCCTGGTTCAGCGCCTGGGAGATGCGCTCGACGCAGAAGTAGGGCATGGTCGTGTTGACCTTGCCGGCCAGCTCGATGAACTCGGTCTGGAAGTCGAACTGGCGGGCGCGCCAGGACAGGTAGAAGGGGTCGATCGGGATGCAGTGCCCACCCAGGCCGGGGCCGGGTGTGAAGCGCATGAACCCGTAGGGCTTGGTGGCGGCCGCGTCGATCACCTCCCACACGTCCAGCTGCATGCGGTCGCAGAGCATCGCCAGCTCGTTGACGAGCGCGATGTTGACGCTGCGAAAGATGTTCTCGAGCAGCTTCACCAGCTCGGCGGCGTCGGGGGAGGAGACCGGAATGAGGGTGTCCACGCAGATCGCGTAGAGCGCCACGGCGCGCTCGGTGCAGGCCGGTGTCAGGCCGCCCACCACCTTGGGGGTGGTGCGCACCGTGTGGTCGGTGCGGCCGGGGTCGATCCGCTCTGGGGACATGGCCAGGTGGAAGTCCTGCCCGGCGCGCAGGCCGTCTTGCTCGAGCAGCGGTGCCACCAGCTCGCGGGTGGTACCCGGGTAGGTGGTCGACTCCAGCACCACCAGCTGGCCGCGGCGCAGGTGCGGGGCGATCGCCGCGGCCGCCGCGGCGACGATGCTGACGTTCGGCTCGCGGTTGTCGGAGAGCGGCGTGGGCACGCAGATCAGGATCGAACCGGTGTCCGCCACCGCAGCAAAGTCGCTGCCGGCCGTGAGCATGCCCGAGGCGGCCAGTGGCCCCAGCGCGTCATCGCCGACGTCGGTGATGTAGCTGCGGCCGGCTGCGATCGCGTCCACCTTGTCCGGGTCGGTGTCGATGCAGTGCACGCGCTGCCCCGCCTGGGCGAAGGCGACGGCGAGCGGGAGACCGACGTAGCCGGCGCCGATGATCGCGATGTCGGAGGGCATCAGCGCCAGATCGTACCGACCGTCAGCGGGGCGGGGCGGCAACCAGCTCGGCGATCCGGTCGGCGGCGTGGCCGTCGCCGTAGAGCGGCGGGTGCTCGGCCGGCGTCTGTATCTCCGCGAGCGCCTTTGCCACGGCCGCGGGATCCATCGCCACCAGCCGGTTCCAGCCCAGCTCGATCGTCTCCACCCACTCGCTGCTGTCGCGCAGCGTCAGGCACGGCACGGACTGCAGGTAGGCCTCCTTCTGCACGCCCCCGGAGTCGGTCAGGCAGACGCGGGCCGAGGCCAGCAGCGCGGTGAAGTCGAGGTAGCCGAGCGGCGGCGTCACGAGCGCCGCCCGCTCGACGCGCTCGAGCAGCCCGCGCCGAGACAGCGCGGACTCGGTGCGGGGGTGCAGCGGGAACACCAGCGGCCCCTCGATCGACTCCAGCACCTCGACCAGCGCTCCCAGCGCGGCCGCCTCGGTGTTCGACTGCCGGTGCACCGTGATCAGCGCGTAGGCCTGCGGCTCGATGCTGAGTCGCTCCAGGATCGTCGAGCGGCGCCTGGCCAGCGGGCCGAACTGGGCGGCGACGTCCACCATCACGTCCCCGACGAGGTGGACGCCATCGGTGATGCCCTCGGCCGTCAGGTTGTCGACGGCCACCTGGCTGGGGCAGAAGCGCAGGTCGCTGATGACGTCGGTGACGACCCGGTTCACCTCCTCCGGCATCGCCCGGTCGAACGAGCGCAGTCCCGACTCGACGTGTCCGATCCGGTAGCCGGACTTGACCGCGACCAGCGCACCGGCCAGCGTCGAGTTGGTGTCGCCGTAGACCAGCACGACGTCCGGCTGCTCGGATGCCAGCACCGGCTCCAGGCCGACCAGCATCGAGCCGGTCTGCTGGGCATGGCTGCCGGAGCCGGTCTCGATGCGGTGATCGGGCGGCTGCAGCCCCAGCTCGTCGAAGAACACGGCGGACAGCTCCTCGTCGTAGTGCTGGCCTGTATGCACCAGCACGTGGTCGCAGAGCGGGGCCAGGGCCCGTGCCAGCGGAGCGGCCTTGATGAACTGGGGGCGGTTGCCGACGACCGAGACGACCTTCACGGCGGCCAGCCTAGATGATCGACCACTGATGGCACCGCGACACCTCGTCGACACCCCTGACGCCTCCGTCACAGGGCGGTCACGGGCCGCGCCGCCGCCGGCGCCTAGATTGGAGTCAAACACCGCTCCCGCCCCCGCCACCGGTTCGTGACGGCGCGGTGACGCCTGTCACGGCTGCTGTGACAGGGGATTCGCATGGTTGCGCAGATCGCGCCCGGACCGGCCTCAGAGGCCTCCTCGGGGTGCGTTGCAGGTCGCTGCCAGGTCCAGGTCCGGGCCGTGACCGCGGCGTGCGGAAACGGGGAGGTTTGCAAGCAACATCGCTGGAACGGGGTTGTCACGGCGGCCGTGGCGCCGCTCAGCCGGCCAGGCGGGCGGTCAGGTCGGTCAGCCGGCCGCTGGCCAGCAGCACGCCGGCAACGATCAGCACCGCACCCGAGATCCTGGTGACAACGCCCCAGTGATCGCGCAGTGTGCGGGTGGCGCCGATCACGACCGGCAGCCAGATGCCGGCGGCGATGAACGGGACGCCCAGGCCCAGGCCGTACACCATCAAAAGCAGCGCGCCCTGGCCGGCGTGGCCGCGGCTGCCGGCGATAGCCAGGATCGCCGCCAGCTGCGCGCCGATGCAGGGCGTCCAGCCGACGCCGAAGGCGGCGCCCGCAGCCGCGGCGCTGATCGGGCCGTGCGGCCGTGCCGGCGCCGGCAGCTTCCAGCTGCTGCGCATCACGCTGGCGGTCGGCACCAGCATCACCACCCCCATCGCGATCACCAGCGCGCCCGCCACCAGCTCCAGGCCGCGCTGATGGTCGAGGAACTGCGCGCCCAGCACGCCGGTGCCAGCCCCCACCAGGGTGAAGACGGCGGTGAACCCCGCCACGAACCAGCACGCGGCTACCGTCACCCGCCGCCGGTGGTCGGTCAGGTCGGCCCCCGCCACGCCGCTCACGAACGACAGGTACCCCGGGATCAGCGGCCACACGCAGGGCGACACGAACGACACGAACCCGGCCGCGAACGCAACCGAGAGCGCGGTCGCCGACACGTTCACGCCAGCAGCCGGTCGAGCACGCCGCCCACGCGCTGCTCGGTGGTCTGGCCGATGATGCGATACACGACGCGGCCCTGCGCATCGATGATGTAGGTGATCGGCTGGCCCAGCACGTGGTAGGGGTCGATCAGGTGCCCGTGCTCGTCCCACACCACCGGCCACGACATGTCATGGTCGTGGACGAACCCCCGCACGCTGGACAGCTGCGGTGTGCGCACGGCCACGCTCAGCAGGTTGACGCGGCCGGCGAAGCGATGGTCGAGCTGCACGAACGCGGCCGCCTCGCGCCGGCACGGATCACACCAGGCGGCGAAGAAGTTGATCACCAGCGGCTTGCCGCGGAAGCTGCTGAGGCCGACCTTGTCGCCGTTGATGGTGGTGGCGGTGAAGGTGGCGGCCGGCGCGCGGCTGGCCGGCGCGGGCAGCGTCAGCTGGGCCGGCTGCTTGATCGCGTCGGAGTGGGCGCGGCCGAACAGCACCACCACCAACAGCAGCACGGCCGCAATCGTCCCGAGGGCCACGGTCAGCATGCGGCGCATGCCGGGATGGTACCGCCGGTTACTCGGCGGTTGGTGCGTCCGCCAGCCGCCGTGCATACGCGGCCACCAGCACCGCGCAGGCCTCGAGGTCGGCCGGGTCGAGCAGCTCGTTGGGCGAGTGCATGTGACGCAGCGGGATGCTGACGACGCCGCCGGGGACGCCGCTTCGCGTCAGCTTGACGGCGTCAAGGTCGGTTCCGGTGTCACCGCCGGACGGCTCCACCTGGTAGGGGATGCCCTCCGCGTCCGCCGTCTCCCTCAGGCCCTCGAACACTTTCGGATGCACGCCGCCGCCGCGCAACAGGGCCGGGCCCTTGCCCAGCTCGACGTGCCCGTACTGCTGCTTGCTGGTGCTCGGGTAGTCGGTGGCGTTCGTCACGTCGACCGCGATCGCGACGTCCGGAGCAGACGCGTAGCCGGACGTGTAGGCGCCCAGGAAGCTGGTCTCCTCGCCGATCGTGGCCACGCCGGTCAGCGAGGCCGAGCCGGGCTGGTCGCCGTACAGCCGAACGGCCTCGGCGGCCACGAACGCCCCGCAGCGATTGTCAGCGGCGCGCGTGGCGATGCGCCCGTTGGCCAGCTCCACCAACGGCTGCTCCAGCACCGCCAGGTCGCCGACCCCGATCAGCTTGGCGGCGTCCTTCGCGTCCGCGGCGCCGACGTCGATCCAGAGGTCGCGCAGCTTCGACGGCTTCTCGCGGTCGGCTGCGTCCTGGTGGTGCCGCGACTTCTTGCCGACGACCCCGGCGACGGGGCCGCCCGTGCCCAGGATCCGCACCCGCTGGCCGACCAGCACCTCCGGGTCCCACCCGCCCAGCGGGCCGAACCACAGGTAGCCCTCGTCGTCGACGTGGTTGATGACCAGGCCGATCTCGTCGATGTGCCCGAAGACCGCCACCTTCGGATCGCCGTCGGGAACCGCCTCGGCGAAGCTCGAGCCAAGCGTGTCGTGGCGCGTGTCGGCGAATGCCGAGGTGTATTCGCGCCAGACGCGGGCCGGCAGCCGCTCGTCGCCGCTGGGGCCGGCGGCGTCGACCAGGCGCTCGAAGAACTGCATCGACTGCTTGCGCATCCGGCGAGTTATAGCCGTGCGCGCAGGCTCTGCGCTACACGGCCGCAGCCGCCGGCAGCGTGACCGTGAAGACGGTCGCCCCCGGCTGCGAGCGCAGCGTGACGTCGCCGCGGTGGCCGGCCACGATCCGGCGCACGATGTCGAGGCCGAGGCCCGAGCCCTCGCCCACGCCCTTGGTGGTGAAGAACGGCTCGAACACGCGGGACTGCTGCTCGGGCGGGATGCCGGGGCCGTCGTCGGCGATCTCGACGGCCACGCCTCCCGCGGTACTGCGCCTGGTGGTGATGGTGATCGTCCCCTGGCCGTCGATCGCGTCCAGCGAGTTCACGATCAGGTTCGTCCAGACCTGGTTCAGCTCCGATCCGTGCGCCGTCACCCGTGGCAGGGTGCGGTCGTAGTGCCGCTCGACTGTGATGCTGCCCTTCTTTAGCCGGTAGCCGAGGATGGTCAGCGTGCTGTCGAGGCCCTCGTGCAGGTCGACCTCGGCCACGGCCGCCCGGTCCATGTGCGTGTAGTCCTTGATCGCCGACACCAGCTCCGAGATGCGCGCCGTCGACTCGTGCAGCTCCGCGACCAGGCCGGTTGCGGTCAGCGACGCCGCCACCCACTCGAGCGCCGCCACCCGCGCGCCCCCGGCGGCTTCGGCCACCTGCTCCAGCCAGGCGTCGTCGACGCCGGCTCGGGCCAGCGGCTCGGCCAGCCGCCAGCCGTCGGCGCCCAGCTCGTCGAGCTTCGCGGCCAGCGCGTCCTCGCGGTCGGCGGCGTCCATCGCGTCGCCTGAGGCAGTCTCGGCGGCAGCCTTGCGGGCAGCCTGCTGCAGCTCCACCAGACGCGCCACCTGTTCCCGCTCCAGGCCGCTGGACACGAACTGGTGGGCGGTGTCCTGCAGCGTCTCCATCGCGTCGGCTAGCTCGGATGCGGTGCGCCGGGCAGCGGCGGCCGGGTTGTTCAGCTCGTGGGCGAGCCCCGCGGAGAGCGTGCCCAGGGCGGCCAGCTTCTCCTGCTGGCGCACGATCGACTCGGCCGCCTGCGCGATCGGCGCGATCAGCCGCACGGCCGTCCGCATCGCCAGCGGTGTCTCGTGCAGGAAGGCCAGGAAGCTGTCGGCATCCCAGGTGATCACGTGTGCCTCGGTGCTGGCCCGGCCGGTGGCAACGGCGGGATCGCCCGTCAGGAGGTTGGACGCGCCGGAGTAGGTGGGGCCGTGGCGCTCGCTCAGCACCATGTCGACGCCGTTGATGCAGCGTGACCACTCGATCGTGCCCTCGACGATCACCACGAACCGCTCCACCGGCTTGCCCTGGACGGTGACCGTGCCGCCGACCGGGAGCGTCCCGTCGACGCCGTGCGCAGCGAACGCCGCCAGCGTCTCGTCATCGACACCCTGGAACAGGTCGAGGTCGGCCAGCAGCTCGATCATTCCGCGCCGGCCAGGTATTCGTGCACGAAGCTGACGGCCATCGACCCCTCGCCAACCGCCGAGGCCACGCGCTTCATCGACTGGCTGCGGACGTCGCCGGCGACGAACAGCCCGGGCATGGTCGTCTCGAGCAGGTAGGGGTTTCGTTCCAGCCGCCAGCGCGGGCGCACGTCCTCGAGCAGCAGCTCGGAGCCGGCCAGCACGAAGCCGCGCTTGTCGCGGGCCACCGCGTCGGGCAGCCACTCGGTCTGCGGCCGCGCTCCGATGAACACGAACATCGCGGCCAGCTCCATCTCCTGCTCGGCTCCGCCGGCCGTGTCACGCACGGTGATCCGCTCCAGCTGCTCGTCGCCGTGCGCGGCTGCCACCTCGGCGTTGGTGCGCACGGTGATGTTGGGCGTATCCTCGATCGTGTCGATCAGATAGCGGGACATGCTCTTGGCCAGGTTGTCGCCGCGGTAGAGGATGGTCACGTGCTGGGCATAGCCGGCGAAGTAGATCGCCGCCTGTCCGGCCGAGTTGGCGCCGCCCACGACCACGACGTGCTCGTCACGGCATGACACGCCCTCGCTGCGTGAGCCGCCGTAGTAGACGCCGCGACCGGTCAGCTCCTCGACCCCGGGCGCGTCCAGCAGACGGTAGTCGACGCCGGTGGCGACGATCACGGCGGCCGCGCCCAGCTCCTCGCCGCCGGCCAGGTGCACGACCTTGGACGGGCCGCGCTGCTCGATCCGGGTCACCTGCTGCACGGTCAGCAGCTCGGCGCCGAAGCGCTGGGCCTGGGTGGTGGCGCGGCGGGCGAGGTCACCGCCGCTGAGCCCGACTGGGAAGCCCAGGTAGTTCTCGATCCGGGAGCTCTGGCCGGCCTGGCCCCCCGGGGCGTCGCGTTCGACCAGGGCCGTCTGCAGGCCCTCGGATGCACCGTACACAGCGGCCGCCAGCCCGGCCGGGCCGCCGCCCACGATCACGAGGTCGTAGAACGGCCGCTCCGCGCGGCGCAGCACGCCCGTGCGCTCCGCCAGCTCGGTGATGGTGGGCCCGTGCAGCGAGCCGCCATCGGGGAACAGCACCAGCGGCAGCACGCCGTCGCCCTCGGCGGCCGCGAGCAGGCGCCGTGCCTCGTCCTCGCGCTCGACGTCCAGCCACTGGAACGGCACCTGGTTTCGGGCCAGGAAGTCGCGGGCGTCGTGCGACTCGCGCGACCAGCGGTGGCCGACCAGCTGGATGCGGTCGGCGGCGGGCGGCGCCTCGGCCCGCCAGGCATCGAGCAGGTCGTCGACCACGGGGTACAGCTGCTCCTCGGGCGGATCCCATGGCTTCAGCAGGTAGTGGTCGAGCGAGACGCGGTTGATCGCGTCGATCGCGGCCTGCGTGTCGGCGTACGCCGTGAGCAGTGCCCGCTTCGCGTCCGGCGCGATCTCGAGCGCCGCTTCCAGCAGCTCGACACCCGACATGCCCGGCATGCGCTGGTCGACCAGCAGCAGCGCGATCGGTGT